>Ga0193744_1000049_pt1 | contig 51971 bp, 42 predicted proteins | sample L1a1metaG_FD_143056 | JGI IMG/M metagenome (GOLD analysis project Ga0193744, IMG submission 143056) | Soil microbial communities from a riparian zone of the East river system, Colorado, United States - L1a1 | ecosystem: Environmental > Terrestrial > Soil > Riparian zone | place: USA: East River...
AGGAGCGGTCAGTAACGCCGGCAATCTGCGACGCTGGTGCCTGCGCGAGCTTCGAATTAGTGGCGATGCGTCGGCGACAGAGAAAGCGCTCTCGCGCAGGGCGCCCGCTGCGGATGAGATCACCATCCTCCCTTTTTGGGTAAACGAGCGGGCCCCGACGTGGCCGGAGAATCTGCGTGGTGCGATCATTGGGTTAGGCCAGGCCAGCTCCGCATCGCAGATTTTTCGAGCAACGACGTGTGCCGTCTTCTATCGGTTAGGCGCCATTCTCGATCTGATCGAGAGTGCGGCGGGGCCCGCCAACGATATTATCGTATCCGGCGGCATTTTGCATTCGCCTGCCTCGCTTCAGCTGCTGGCCGATGCCATCGGGCACGACATTCGCATTTCATCGGAACCGGAAGCCTCGCTTCGAGGCGCCGCGGTTTATGCGCTCGAGCAGATGGGGCACAAGCCGACTCCGCTTCGACGAGGCAACATCGTGCGGCACCATCCGAGGCTGACCGCCCGACACAGTCTTCTCCGTGAACGTCAGACGGCGCTGGAGAAAATACTAGGGATGGTTAGCGCTTTGGAGAACGAACTTGATCCCAATGAACACGCGTGTGGCGCGTGGTGTCATCCCGAGCCGCATAGACGGCGAGAGACCTCGCAATCGAAGTGAAGACGTTCTTCGTTTAAATGACGACCAACCGCGGTCGCATCGTCTTGTATACGGGCGTAACGAATAGCCTCGAGCGGCGAATCTGGTTCGATCGCAATACATCGGCTAAGAATCTTACCAGTGAAAGAGGTAACAAGACGTGATCGCTGCGAGTGACGGGTATTGGAAAATAGAAGGCCACCTATTCGGTTGTGAGGTCAGCGCTCCTCCCATGGTCGCGGTCCCGTCTGGCGCGGCTCGGGATGAAAAGCACGAATTACGCGCTCTATCCAAGCTCATCCGCCCTTGCTGCCATTACGCACCCATTTCAGCCACGCTTTCGATCTCGCCGGGCCTGCAATAAATCGCGAGCGCAATGGGCCGGCAGCAAACGCTGCAATCTTCGATCAATGATTGCTCGGACGCCGACGTATCGACTTGCAGTGGAAACGATTCACCGCAGTGCGGACAAACGATTTCCGTTTCGCGAATGAGTTCCATGAAAGCGATCCGCCAGCCGGAACGCGACCGAATCAAACTGTTGCGCCAGACTTTTTCGCCGCTTCGGCCGCAGTGGCGTCGTCCAGCTTGCGAAAATGCAATTGACCGACGCGCCGGCCGTCCGTTTGAGAAATGGTGACGAGATAATTGTCGATCCGGACTTGCTCGCCCTGCTTCGGGAGATGGCCGAGCAAATGCGTCACATACCCGCCGATCGTGCTGACATCGGCGCTTTCCAGTTCCAGTCCGATCAGGTCACGCAATTCGTAAAGGCCAACCGCGCCGTCGATCGAAAATTCATTCTCGTTGATCTTGCGGAATTCAGCTTTCTCCGTGTCGAACTCGTCCTGGATGTCGCCCACGATTTCCTCGAGCACATTTTCCAACGTGACCATGCCGACGGTGCCGCCGTATTCGTCCACCACGATCGCAAGATGCGCGTGCTTGCCCAGGAAAAGGCCAAGCAATTTTTCCAGCGACATCATCTCGGGAACGGGAATCAGCTCGCGCTTGATCCGGAGGAGATCGGGCTGCGGATCGCGCATCATCGGGACCAGTTCCTTGATGTGGATGAGGCCGATGGTGTGGTCGAGGTGGCCGCGGCAAAGCGGGAACCGGGTGTGACGGGACTCCAGCGCTTTCTTCACGTTCTCGTCAAAGCTTTGCTCGATATCGAGAAAGACGACTTCGCCCCGCGGCGTCATGATATCACGCACCACGCGGCGGCGCAGGTCGAGCGCGTTCACGAGCAGATCGCGGCCGAGCTCTGAAACCTCGTCGGATTCCTCACTTTGGTCGAGAATGAGCCGCAGCTCCTCCTCGCTGTGGGCTAGCTCGGCGCCGGCAACTGGTTTGATTCGGAGCAATTTCTGGAGGAAAAAATTCGAAGACTTGTTCAGCAACCAGATGGCGGGCTTGAAGACGATGTAAAAGACCCCCAGCGGCCGGGCGAGCAGCAGCGTGACGGGCAGGGGCTTGCCGATGGCAAGATACTTTGGCGCGAGCTCACCGAAAACAATGTGAAGAAAAGTGATCCCGATAAATGCGAGCGTGATCGAAACCGTTGAGACGATTGCGTGCGAATGCACATTGACCAGCGCGAACGCCGGCTGCAGCAGCCGCGCCAAAAATTGCTCACCGATCCAGCCGAGCGCGAGACTGGCCAGGGTAATCCCGAGTTGGGTGGCGGAAAGGTACGCGTCCAGATGCGTGCGCACATGCTTGGCAAAAATCGCGCGGAGGTTCCCCTCCTCCACCATGGCGTCGAGCTGGCTGGCCCGCACTTTGACGATGGCAAATTCCGACGCCACGAAAAAGGCATTGAGCGCGACCAGCGCGAAGATCACCGCCAGCTTCGCCAAGATGACCGCGGGAGAGTCCCAGTACTCGGAGATCGCTTCGGCCAGGGGGCCGAGAGCGAGAAATAGAAAGGTCGAATTCATTTAGCGGATGCAAGCCCTGCATCCGGAAACCCAGCGAAGCGCAATCCCTACCAGCTCGATTTGGTCACACCCGGGATGAACCCGGCTGAGGCGAGCTCGCGGAACGTCAGGCGCGAAATCTTAAACCGGCGAATAAACGCGCGGCGGCGGCCGCTGACTTCGCACCGGTTCACCACGCGAGTTGGGCTGGCGTTGCGCGGAAGCTGCGACAGGCCCATATAGTCTTTCTTCGCCTTGAGCTCAGCACGCAGAGCCGCGTATTTTTTCACGGTAGCGCGCTTTCGGTCGTTGCGATTAATCCAGGACGTTTTCGCCATAAGGGAACGCGGAAAGTAGCGGAGAAGGCCCCGGATGCAACTTCTTTCTGGGTCTCGGGTCTTCTCGCGGCCATGAGGCATTCATCCTCCTCATTGAACGTTGGACGTTGGACGTTGAACGTTGGACGTTTCCGCCCTCCCATGCTCCCGCTCGCTACCGCCACCTTCCCCTCCTCCGCGCCAGAGCTCACTCGCCTTCTCAACGAAAGCCTCAGGCGACTTTTCCTGGTCGACGCCGATCCCGTCACTCTTCGCGCCGACACATTCCCACATCTCGAGACGCTTCGCATTTCACTCGATCACGCCAGCCTCCGATCCGATCCGCCGCGCCCGCCGGTGATCTCAGGTGAAACATCACCTGCTCTCGAAGTCGATCAGCTTACTCTGAGCGCTTCGCCGCTCTCGCTCGGCCCTGCCGCGGTCGATCTTTCTCTCTCGGCCGGCGGGGTTCATCTCGGCCAGGGTAGGGACGAAGAAGACCAGATCGTCCTCTCCCTCGAGAAGGCCGCCGAGGGCAAGATCGATATCTCCATCGCCCAGACCGAGCTGGAAACGCTCATCGCCAAGCTCGCCGAAAACCAGGCCGGCAAACAAGGCATCACTATAGACAGCGTGCGATTGAAGCTGCGCCAGAAGAATCCGCATTCTCTCGATGTGGAAGTGGGCTTGCGCGCCAAAAAATTATTTCTGAGCGCTTCGATCAAGGTAACCGGGCAACTCGATCTCGACGCTCAGCTCAATCTCAAGATCTCCGCTTTGAAGTGCACGGGCGATGGTGGCATCGCGGCTCTGGCCTGCGGCATTCTCAAGCCTTACCTCCAGAAAATCGATGGGCGTGAATTTCCGTTGCTGTCCCTGCCGCTGGGGAAAATTCGTCTGCGCGATGTCCAGTTAACTGTGGCTGACAAACTTCGCGCCACCGCTGAATTCGGCTCGGTGGTCTAAGAGCGCGCAAGCTGTCATCCCGAGCCGCGCAGACGGCGAGGGACCTCACAGTTGCAAATTGCGTCATCGAAAATTATCCGCGCGCGGCCCGACGTAGCCGCATGTTGTAACGCGGAAGCGGGAGAGCATTTGTGAGGTCCCTCGCCGTCTGCGCGGCTCGGGATGACTGCGATATGAAAGGCGCATCACAAAACTGGTTTCTTATTTCACGGACGGAAGTATCTTCGCGCCCCGCCCGTTTCCCCGTGCTGCTATGATCATCAAAATCGGTTTCGATATTGAATTCGATCTCGTCGGTCCCACGCCGATGATTTTGATGCTCTACGTCCATCCGTCGCGGCAGAAGGATCTTCGGGCCGAGGAAAAGATCAGGGTAGAACCGAACATTCCGCTGACCGATTTCACCGATCTTTACGGCAACCGTTGTGCGCGCATCCTTGCGCCCGCCGGCAATCTTCGGCTCACGCTCGAAACGTTGATCGAAGATAGCGGCCAGCCCGACGAGCGCCGCCTGGACGCCCCGCAGCATAAAATCGAAAACCTGCCTAACGACACGCTCCCGTTTCTGTTCACCAGCCGTTACTGCGAAGTCGACAAGCTTTCCGATGTCGCCTGGCAGCTCTTCGGCAACACTGCGCCCGGTTGGCCACGCGTCCAGGCCATCTGCGATTGGGTGCACCATCACATCACGTTCGGCTATCACTTCGCCGATTCCTCGAAGTCTGCCTTCGACGTTTACAACGACGGGCGTGGCGTCTGCCGCGACTTCAGCCATCTCGCGGTCGCCTTCTGCCGTGCCATGAACATTCCCGCGCGCTACGTCACCGGATACATGGGAGACATTGGTGTGCCGGTTGTTCTGCCGATGGATTTCAGCGGCTGGTTCGAAGTCTATCTTGGCGACCGCTGGTACACCTTTGATGCGCGACACAACGTGGCGCGCATCGGTCGCATCGTAATGGCGGTAGGCCGCGACGCGGCGGACGTGGCGCTCACGACAAATTTCGGGCGCGCCATTCTGAAGAAATTCTTCATTATCAGCGACGAAATGCCGGGCTAGTGACCTGACGCCGTCACCGGCGGAGGATAACGTGAGTCCTGGCCAAGACAGTCCGCCACTGACGCCGACCAGACGAATTTCGTCGCGTCGATCTCGGCTGTTTTCCGCGCGAGCACGCTGACGCCAACCCAAACGGGCTCCATCGGAAGATGCATTAAATCGTCGCGTGGAATGTCCGGATGCATTCGCGCCGGAGTATCGAAATCGCAGCGGATGACCTCAAATCCCAGCGGCGGAGCGAAAAGAACGCGCAGAGCCTGATCGGTGTAACGCCAGAAATCCCACGGCCGTTCGTGCAAAGGAAAAGCGAAGTGAGTCGAGTGAAAGGTCAAGCCGCCCACTTTTAGCACCTTGTTGATTTCGGCCGCGACCACCCACGGCATCGCGAAATGTTCGAGGACGGCCAGGGAAAAAACCGCGTCAAACTCGCGCCCAAAGAATTTTGATAGTTCGTGCGCATCGCCCACGATGTCGGTATTGCCATCCCCGTAGTAATCGAACCCGACATAGGAACAGTCCGGAAACAGGCTGCGTTTGCTCTGGCCGCCCTGGCACACCTGACGCGAACCAATCTCAAGGACTTTGCCCTGAACGCGATTGGCTTCGGCGCGAAACTCCTCAAACAGGTTCGAATTTTCTCGACTTTGCCATGCGGGAATCTTCGCCGGGTGCCGCTTCAGTCGAATGTTTTTGCCTTCGCGGGCTTTGGAATCGCGACGCCGAATGGTGAGAGAAGGTGTGGAGGCCGACGGCAGGTAACACCAGAAACCCCAGGCCATACCGCGAAATGCGTTCGGAGCTTTTCGGGCAATATCATCGCGTGCATGCCACGAGGTTATCGGCACCACCTCGCCATCGTAAACAAATTCCAGATCGTCCGGCGGGCCATGTTCGGCCGAAACCCAACCCCGCACCCCGATCCCCTGCTGATCCGCCCAAAAATCGGAAATATTGACCGCGATTTCCGCTTTCGATCCTGGCAGGACAATTAACATATCCTTACTGCCGGCTCAGTCGCCGGAAGAGCCAAAACCCGACCCCTAAAAAAAGCAGATTCGGAAACCAGACGAGAAGCTCGGGGTGAACTTTGGCGTTGGCTCGCAGCGTGTCGGCGAGAATGATGAAGAGAAAATAAAAAACGCCGATGACCAGGCTGATCGCGAAGCCAAACGAAGTCTCGCGGCGATGCGCGGTGATGCCCAGCGGCACTCCGACCAGCGAAAAAACAATGCAGGCAAGCGGGAATGAAAAACGTTTGTTGATTTCAGTGCGGCTGGAGCTGCGCATTTTAGGGTCGTCGTTTTTCAACTGCTCCAGCAACTGCTCGAGCGAAAGCATCGACCGGCTGGCGCGCCTTTTTTCTTTTTCGTAGAGCTCCTCCAGGCTGATGGGAAGCGTGCCTTCGACCACGCTGATCCCGTCCCGCATCCGATTGAGATCGAACGGGTCGTACTCATCGCGCTGCTGGTAACGCGCCGCAAAAAGATGCATGAGAATGCGCTTGTTCGGCAAATCGGCCTCGAGCGAGCCGGTCCGCGCGTAAGTCACTTTCATCGGCATGTAATCGTCGTTGATTTCAAAAACGATAATGTTCTCGAGCTTGTTCCCATCCTTTTTGCCGACGTAAATTTTATGACCGGGGAATTGGTCGATGATCTGATCGCTTCCGAACAGCGCCATCGGATTGCGCGTGGCGAGATTGAAAACCGTGCTGCGCATTTCTTCCTGGGCCGCCGGGGCGACCTGCACGTTGAGCCAAAGGGAACCGGCGGTGCAAAGAATCGCGATCACCACCAGCGGAACGCAGATCCTGGCGATGCTGACCCCGTTGGAACGGAGCGCGATCAATTCGTTGTCGGCCGAGAGCCGGCCGAAGACGAGCAAGACAGCCGTGAGCAGACCCCACGGTATGGTGAAGATGAGGGAGAAAGGCAGGACGTAAGCGATGAAGCCGAAGAGATATTCGGCAGGTAAATCGTGATTGACGAGAAGCGGCAGGAGCTTCCGGAAAATATTTCCGATGACCAGAACCAAACTGAGGACCATAATCGCGAAAAGGAGACTCACGATGAGCTGGCGGCTGACGTATCGGTCGATCAATTTCATCGGCTGCCGTTTGTTAGTTCCGTTCGGCCAGCGTAGCAAGTCGCCGCGAGGTGATCGCGTTCGCGAGATCGAGGAATCGCCGGGGAGCGACGGCGCCTGATCCCATTCCTCGGCGGTTTGTAAACCGCCGCTCCTTGGGTCGGAGGCCGTGCGATGGCGTCACTTACTTCGCGCTGTTTGCTTCGCGCCGAACTTTGCTACCTTGATGGCCGAATGAGCGAAATGTATGACGTGGCCATCATCGGTGGCGGTCCCGCCGGCAGCACCGCCGCTACCTTGCTGGGGCGAGCTGGGCGACGCGTCGTCGTTCTGGAGCGCGAAAAATTTCCTCGCTTTCATATCGGAGAATCGCTCCTGCCCTTCAGCATGCAGGCGTTCGACCGCCTGGGCGTGCGGGAAAAACTCGATCGGGCATTCATGCCCAAACATGGCGGAGAAATCCTGGCCGCGTGCGGCACCTCGGGCGCGAAATTCTATTTCAAGGACGGCTTTAACTCGACCCGGGATCGCTCGTATCAGGTTACCCGGTCCGAGTTCGACAAGATGCTCCTCGACCATTCGCGCGAGAACGGCGCGGAAGTCCGCGAAGAAACCACCGTGACCAAGATTGTTTTTAGCGGCGACAGCTTGCGGCTGGATGTCGAAGGACCGGGAGGAGCGCTCGAAGCCATCGAAGCCCGCTATCTGCTCGATTGCAGTGGGCGGCAAACGCTTCTGGGGAATTTTTTTCAGCTCAAGAAGACTTACGATCACCTGCAAAAATTTTCCGTTTTTGCCCATTACGAAAACGTCGATCGCCCGGCCGGCATCGACGGCACACTCATTCGCATGGTGCGCGGAATCGATCGCTGGTTCTGGATGATCCCGCTCTCCGCGACGCGCATGAGCATCGGCGTGGTCATGGACACCTCGACCTTCCGGGCGATGAAACTCCCGCCGGAGAGAGCGCTCGAAGAATGTATCGGGGAGCAGCCGATGATGCTCAAGTACATGGAGAACGCCGAACGCGTGTCGCCGGTTTATTCCGCGGGCGATTATTCGTATCGCAACGGAAAGCTCTTCGGGGATCGCTGGTTGCTGGCTGGCGACGCGGCGGGCTTCATCGATCCGGTTTTTAGCAGTGGGGTTTTCCTGGCCATCATGTCCGCCGAAAAGGCGGCGGATGCGCTCCACGAAATTCTGCGCGACGAATCGCTCAAGCCGCGCCTTTTTCGAGAATACGCGCGACGTGTCAACCGGGTGATGGATCTGTATCTTACCTTTGTTAATTCATGGTACAGCGGCAAAGCGTTTACCGAAGTTTTTCTCAACCCCACCGCGCTCCCCCAAATCGCCGCAGCCGTGAACGCGGTGCTCGCGGGAAATGAAGGGACCGCCTTCGCCATCAAATGGCGGATGTGGGTGTTCTATTTCTTTGTGCACGTGCAGCGCTTTCTCGCTTTCTCGCCTCGCCTGTCGCTGGTGCCGCAAAAGAAAATGTCGTCAACGCCTGAGCCGGCAGGCGCCGTTTCATGAACCAGGCAAAGGCGATTGAGTTCAATCGCCCGGCACGAAAAATCCCCGGCCTGAGATTCCTGGCCATAGCCTTCGCGCTTGTCGCTGTCGGCCTAACGAGTTGTCAGACAATCCGCCACCATTTTCTCGACCCGTCTCGCGACTGGCAGGCCCGGAGCGGCCAGCTTCTTTACCGCGGGAAAAAGACCACCCTCATCGGCGAAGTGCTGGTGCGTTTTTCAAAAGCGGGCGATCTCGAGCTAACTTTCACGAAAGGCCCCGGCATCGTCCTGCTCGAATTACGGCAGGACGAAAAATTCGCGAGCGTGAGAGGCCCACTCGCACGGCCTGGCTGGTCCGGCCCGAGCGCGCAGCCGCCGCCACGATTGCGCGGATGGCTGCAATTGCGAGAGCTGCTCCTGGCTTCGGGCGATAAGACCTCCGTGCGGCAATCCGTCGGAGGCGAAACTTTCATTTTCCGGTTTTGACCTTCGCAGGCTGAACCGCGAGCGTCGCGGCTGCGGTCACGACTTCCCATGCGTCTCCATTCTCTCATCGCTCATCTCGTCACCCGCCGCCGCGGCGCGGTCTGGTCGGCGGTTGCGCTGGTTTGCGCGCTCTCCGCCTATGTCCTGGTCACTCGGATGAAGCTCGACAGCGAGGTGTTGAATCTTCTTCCCAGTGGTTTCGAATCGGTGGAAGGCTTGAAGGTTTACAATCGCGATTTCGCCCAGGTGCGGGAGCTGACCTTCGCGCTCGTCTGTCAACCGACCGACGTCGATAAGCTGGAAGATTTCGCGCCGCAGTTCGCGCAAAAATTACGGGAGCAGCCGTGGTGCAGGCGCGTTCTGGCCGGGGCCCCAATCGAGACGCCCGAGGGAATTCGCGATCTGCAATCAATCGCCATTCCTTTGCTCCTCAATCTCGAACCGTACGTCTTCGACGAAACGCTGAGCCTGTTGCAACCGGAGAAAATTCGCGAGCGACTGCATCGTCTCCATTCCGAACTGGAAGCCGGTTCGCCCCGGCCTCAAATTGAGTTGGGACTTGATCCGCTTGGGGTGATCGCGCCGGCGTTGAAACCTTTTGCGAGCAATGCCGCCATCGAGGAGGACCAGCCGCTGACTTCTCCCGACCGCACGATGCGCGTATTCCTCACGGTGACGAACCAAAAGGACATCGGCGCCGTCGACTGCCAGAAATTGATGCGTGAAGTAAAAGCGTTTCAAGCCAGCGCGCACCAGGGCTGGGACGGCGGGCCGCTCCAGATCCTGGTCACGGGCCGCTCGGCCTACGTCGCGGAGATTTCGCTCAGCATGCGGCACGACATCGTCGTGACGTTGCTCGGCTCGATTCTTCTGGTCAGCGGAGTTTTCTACATCGGCTTTCATCGCTGGAGACCGCTGGCCGGGATGGGTCTCACGCTTCTGCTCTGCTGCCTCGTCGCGCTGGCAGTCGGGCTTCTGATTTTTCACCAGCTCAACATGGTCACCATCGGATTTTCCGCGATCCTGATCGGTCTCGGTGTCGATTTCGCGATCCTGGTTTTCGGTCGCTACCAACAAGCGCGGGATGAAGGGATCGATCATCCCGAGGCCGTGAGTGAAGCAGTCAAAAGCCTCGGGAAAGCCATTTTCTTTGGCGCGTTGACGACGGCGGTCGGCTTCATGGCGCTGATGCTCGCCGGCTCGCAGGGGTTCACCCAGCTTGGCGTTTTGATCGCGCTCGGCATCACCTTCGCCGGTATCTTCATGATGACGGTGTTCTTTCTTTTTCTGCCGCGGAACAACCCGGTCTCACGACGCGACTGGATGTTTGAGCTCGTGAAAAATTACGTGCGCTGGACCGTTCGCCGGCCGGCGCCGATGTTATGGATCTCCGTGCCGGTGCTGCTGCTTCTCACCGCCGTCGCGCTTTCACCGAAGCCCCCGATCATCTTCGACGTCAGCACAAATTCGATGGAACCGAAACGCAGTGATGCGGGTTACGCGCTCAAGACGATCATGGCGAAAATGCCCTCCCGTTGGGAGCCGGTGATCGGCATGGTCAAATCCGGAAACGCGCAACAATTGCACGATTACTGGCAGAAAGTCGCCGCGCATTGGGAGAAGCTGCAAGCCGCGGGCAAGATCAAGAGCTATTCCACTCCCGCCGCGTTGGCCTTGTCGCCGGAGCGGTTGCAAACGAACCGGAAGAAATTGCAAACCGCCAATCTTACCGGAGCCCGCGACGCTCTTGAGGCAACGATCACGGCGGAAGGTTTCAGCCACGACACTTTCGATTCGGCCTTCGTCCTGCTCGACCAACTGCGCAGCGCGGCCGATCCCTCCACGCAGCTGCCCAACTGGCGAAGCGCGTTGCCGCAATCATCCGGCTGGTGGTTTCTGGTCGACCGTTATTTCGCGCACGATCCGCTCCTCACCACCGGCTTCGTCACGACCAACGAGCCGGTTGCGACCCAGGAGCAAAAAGAAATGCTGCACCGCGAACTCCCAGTGGAAGGCGTGCCGATGGTCCTTTCCGGGTGGAGTTTTACGCTGACCGATTTGGTGCCGTGGTCGCATCGTCAGCTCATTTTGATCAGCGCGCTCATGGCGGTCTTCGACATGACTTTGCTGGCGCTGCTCTATCGGGATTGGCGCTTGTGGCTGATCCAGGTGGCGACCCTGGCCATGGCGGTGTGCGCGATGATCGCGTCGATGAAACTGCTGCATATCCCGCTCAATCTTCTCAACGTCCTCGCGTTTCGGCTCGTCCTCGCCATCGGCGTCGATTACGGCATCTATGTGCTTTTGGTGTGGCAAAAGGCCCGGCAGCTCGACCACGACGTCGCCGGCGTGGTGAAACCGGTGATTCTGGCCGGCCTGACGGCGATCTGCGGTTTCGGTTCGCTCGGCGCGGCCAATAATCCAACCCTGGCGGGACTCGGATACGCCTGCGCGATTGGATTGTTCTGGAGTTTGGCCGCGACAATCTTTTTCACTTTACCAGCAGCCGCGGCGGCTGAACCGAAGTCGTGGCGCGAAGAGTCTTTGCGACCACGCCTCCAACAACCTGAAAATGTCTAAAACCCACTCACCCGTCCGCGTTATTCTTGGTGCGGCCACACTTGCGTTCGCGTTCCTCAGCCCCCTGCTCCGGGCCGATCCCCTTTCGCCGTCGGACCTGAAGGCTTTGCTCGCGCGCATTCGGGAGAAACGCGCAGCCGCGCCGCAGGTCCAGGCCGACTTCCAGGAAGAAAAAAGCGTCCACATGCTGAACAAACCGATCAGCAGCTCGGGCAAGATCTGGTTCCAGTCGCCAAACAAATTCCGGCGGGAAGCGAAAGGTAATTCTCCCAGCATCACCGTGAGCGACGGCCAGCATCTCTGGATTTATTATCCGAAATTCCAATCGGCCGAGCACTACTCGTTAGGCAAACGCTCGCCGCTCGACGCCGGCATCGCCGCGATCACGGCCAGCCTGAATCTGGAAAATGTCGAGGCCACTTACCACATGGCGGGCACGAAGGAGGCGGATGGCTATCAACTGCAATTGACGCCGCGCAATCCGTCGATGAAGCGGTTCCTGCAAACCTTCAGCATTCGGATGAATAACGATTTGCAGGTTGTGCGGACGGAGATGACGCAGCCGAACGGCGATCGCATCACCACGACGTATGCAAACGAATCGCGCACGCCGATTCCCGCATCCACGTTTGAGTTCACTCCGCCGGCGGGAACTGACGTGACGACGCCTTTGGGACGTTAGCCTCTTTTCCTCTCGTGCTCGTGCTCGTGATCGATTTCTTTGTCCTGGCTCGGTCGATCACGAGCAGGAGCACGAGCACGATTACGAAATAGGCAAGACATCGCTCGACAGTAAGAGCGGGATCTTGCTACAAGGAACACCCCCCATGCAACGGAGTTCCCCGATCGCTCTCTTTGCGAGCATGCTGCTGTTCGCCACCACGGTCGCGAGCGATCCGCGTCCGGCGCCCACTGCTGCCGGCATCGTTTCTCATCTCAAACGCGAATCGGTTCAATCCACCGCGCTCGCTTCCGTTGGCTACAGCAAGCGGCTTCACGCTTTGGAAATCGAATTTCGGAACGGCGCGATTTACCGCTACCTCGAGGTCCCGGCGTCAGTTTACCGCGGCTTGATGAAAGCGTCCTCCAAAGCGCGTTTCTATGACGAGAATATCCGGCGGAAATTCCGTTCGGTCCATGTGAGACGCCGGGCGGAGTGAAGGCGAATCGCAACAAACCAAAGACCGCGCGCCGTGAGATTTTTGTCCTGACTCCCGGAGAGAAAAGGATTGTCGGCTTTGTCCTGATCACGTTTGTCCTCGGCCTAACGACCAAACATTATCGCGAAGCGCGGCTGGCGCCGCCCCGGAAAGAGCAGATCCAGGATCATGCGCCTGGCTCGCCCCGTCCCGTCCGGGCACGAGGAGAAACAAAACACGCGCCCCGACAATCCAAATCCCCGCCACCGGCCGGTGGGCCGGCCAGCTCAGATCTGGCGACCCTGTCCGCATTTTTGGGAAAGACAGCCGCCGCGGTCCCATAGTATAAGAGGAAGCTGCACCGCCCTGATTCAGTGAAACCGCACCAAACTTTATGTCTCTCATCTTCGAACGCGTTCTGACCGATGGCATCGCTGCGATCTCGTACTTGATCGGCGATGATGAAGAAGCCACGGCGGCGGTCATTGATCCGCGGCCCGACGTGGAAATCTATCTGGAGCTGGCGCGCAAGAGCGGCGTATCGATCACGCACATTTTCGAAACGCACATTCACGCCGATCTCGTCAGCGGCTCGCGGGAGTTGGCGGATCGCACGGGAACAGCAAAGATTTATGCCAGCAGCGAAGCCGGGGCGGAGTACGGCTTTGACGTGCAATCGGTCAAAGACGGCGATGAATTCAAATTTGGCGCTCTGGTCCTGACGGCGCGCCATTCGCCGGGCCACACTCCCGAACACGTTTGCTACGTCGCGGCCGACGAGGAGCACCCCGAATTTCCGTGGGGCGTGTTCACGGGCGATTCGCTCTTCGTCAATTCCGCGGGACGACCGGATCTCCTGGGCCGGGATGCGGATAAGCTCGCGTCGCAGCTTTTCGACACGCTGTGGGAATTGTATGCAAAGCTCGAGGACGGCGTGATCGTTCATCCATCGCACGGGAGCGGGTCGCCGTGCGGAGCTGACATCGGCGATCGCCTCGAAAGCACGATTGGTTTCGAAAAACGCTTCAACCCCTATTACCAGCGCAAAGAGCGGCAAGCCTTTGTCGAGTACGCGCTCTCCACTCCGCCGCCAGAACCCACCTATTACAAGCGGATGAAAAAAGTGAACGCCGCTGGACCCGACGTTCTGGGGCGGCTCCCGATTATTCCGGCGCTGCCGCCAAATATTTTCAAGGAACGAGTGGAAGCCCGGAACGCTCAACTGGTGGATACGCGCACTATGCTCGCCTTCGGCGGTGGACACGTCGATGGCGCCCTGAATATCGCCGCCTCCCCGATCCTCTCGATCTGGGCCGGCTGGCTCCTCGATTCCACGAAGCCGATTTTGCTCGTGCTCGAGAATGACGGCGAGGTCGAGAAAGTCGCGCAGCTCTTCGTTCGGACGGGCTACACAAAGTTTGCAGGTTACCTCGTTGGCGGGATGAGAGCGTGGCAGAACGCCGGTTATCCCTTGCGCGAGCTTCCGCAAATGACGATCCACGAACTGCAAAGCTCGCGAAACGGATTGCAGGTGCTCGATGTCCGGGGGCCAGCCGAATGGAAAAATGGCCGCATCCCAGGAGCCCGGCACATTTTCCTCCCGCAATTGCACAAGCGCTCGAGCGAGCTGGATCGCGACCGCCCGGTGGTGGTTTATTGCGCGACCGGCTACCGCGCCAGCCTCGCCGCCAGCATTCTTCAGCAGGAGGGCTTTGCCGACGTCCGGAATCTGCCGGGAAGTTTCCACGCGTGGAAAGCCGCTAAATTTCCCGTGGAGAAATGAGTTATCCGCAGCTTTCGCAGATGAACACAGATAATAAAACAATCCGGGCTTCGGCCTTGAAAAAAATCTGCGCTAGTCTGTGAAATCTGCGGATAAAAAATCGGACATCATTAACGGGTTGATCGTTCGCGAGCACGAACCACTCAACCTCGAGATGCCGTTTTCAACTTTGAGCGGCTACACCACGCCTAACGAATCGTTTTACGTCCGTTGTCATTTCCCGGTTCCAGAAATCTCGGCCGCGGATTGGCGCCTCAAGATTGGCGGGGAGGTCGAAGCGCCCTTCGAGCTTAATCACGAAGAACTCCTGGGAATGGAATCGCGCACGATCGCGGCCACGCTGGAATGCGCTGGGAACAATCGCGATTTTCTGGAGCCGAAAGTCAAAGGCGTGCAATGGGGCCTCGGCGCAGTCGGCAATGCTTCCTGGACAGGAGTGCCGCTTTCCGCCCTTCTCGAGCGCGCCCAGGTAAAGTCCGGGGCGGTGGAAGTGATTCTCGAAGGAGCAGATGAGGGCGAGATCGCAAACCCGCCGCGGCCCGCAGGCAAAATTAATTTTGCGCGAAGCCTGCCCTTGGAAAAAGCGGTCAACGACGTCCTCCTCGCGCACACGATGAACGGCGAAAAGCTCACGCCGCCGCACGGATTTCCACTGCGCGCAATCGTGCCGGGTTGGTATGCGATGGCTTCTGTGAAATGGCTGCGGCGAATCATCGTCACCGCCAAACCGTTCGCCGGTTATTATCAGTCGATCGATTACGCCTTTTGGGAACGGACCGCGGACGGCCTGGCGACCCTCAAGCCGTTGGCCGCACAACAAATCAAAGCTGAAATCGCCCAGCCTGAAAGAGGCGAGACGGTTCCTGCCGGTGCGACCTACCGTGTTCATGGCGCCGCCTGGAGCGGCGATGCTGAAATAACGAAAGTCGAAGTCAGCACCGATTCCGGATTGAACTGGGCTCTTGCAAAGCTCGCGCCGGACTCCGCGGAAAATTCCTGGCGGCTTTGGGATTACGATTGGCGCACCCCTGCGGAGTCTGGCGAGCAGACCTTGATGGCTCGCGCCACGGATTCGCTCGGCCGCACCCAGCCTTCGGAGCGCAACGCGGATCATGGCACTTACATGATCAACCATGTCTTACCTATCGGAGTAGTAGTGCGTTAAAGGCAGGTCCGGCGCGGAAGAGCTTCTCCTGCCGCGGAGGAAGCGGCTATCAGGCGGAATCGGGTGCAGGAAATTATGCTGCTTTACAGCTTCGCGCGGGACTTGGCATAATCGGGTCAATATTCCATCCCTATGAGAACACCCCTCCTTGCTCCCACGACGGGTTTCACACTCCTCGGCCATGAACAGGCAACGTCTCAAGGTCTCTCCACGGCGCGGCGCGAGTTCCATTGGCGTCCATTCTCCTTACCCTTAAGATCGCCGCCAGCTGGTAACCAAGGTAACTTGTAAAAAACTGCCTCCCGAAAGGAACAATGCCCGTGAAACTCACCCAGAACAAATCAGCCAGACTAGGTGGCGGTGTAGCTGCGTTGCTACTGCTGGCGGGTTGTCCCAAGCCAGCTGAAACAGTCAAGCAACCTGCGGCTCCGGAGACCACGACGCCGTCACCCACTCTGTCGCCCGCTCCACTGTTACCTGCCCTTAGTCCAGATATACCTTTCGATCTTACGTTCACCGGGGATGCCTCGCTCGAAGGGTTACAGCACGATTTCGACGTCTTGTCCTGGGACACATTTGTCGCGCTAAACTGGCCGGCCGCCGCTAACGGGCAACCGGACAAAAACAAACTGATCGGCTCCCAGGATGCCTCGCCGGTTTGGCAGAGTTGGAAAGAACCTTACGAAATCTTCCTGCCCGGCGGCGCTCCTCCTCCTCCTTGGGGCACTCTACGCACCGCGCCGCAGGATTGGCCCCCAGCGTGCAAAGCTCTCTTCCGGGAAGGAATGACGCTTCTTAATCAAGTCGGCAAGACTCCTAACCTCCTGGGTGACTCTACCCAGCCCTTTAAGACCGGCCCGCTCATCGACCAGAACGGGCGCTACGCCCGCTTCGAGATCGTGGTGAACCAACCGATGTTCGATTCGATCGTCGCCGACAAGCTCTTCAGCAAGCAGAACCAGCGTAGCGCCACCAAGGTGGTGTTTCCTTGCGGGTCGGCCACGACGACGCCTCCAACCGTGGGCGCAATTATGGTTAAAGCCTCCTGGAAGATCCTGAGCGATGAGGAAAAGAAGAACGGCCATTTTCACATGACCGAAGCGATCGTTTACACACCGCCTTCCGACGAACCACCGGTGACTGAGAAATGTGAGCTGCTAACAGTCGGCCTTGTCGGCATGCACATCGTCCATAAGACGATAGGCGCCCCGCAGTGGGTCTGGTCTACGTTCGAGCACATCGATAATTGTCCCACGGAAGGGGAACCCGCCGCGAAGCCGCAATACAATTTCTTTAGCAAGAACAGCCCGGCCCCGTCTCCGAACGAGCCACCGCCACGGCCGTGGGATCCAAACAAGACGGAGCCGCCGAATCGCCGCGTGCAGGTCGTGCGCAAGATCCCCATTCCGGCGCCCGAGAAAGCCCTGAGCGCTCTCTATCACGACGCGTTGCGCAAAATCAACCCGGATTCGGTCTGGCTGAACTACGAGTTGGTCAATACGCAGTGGCCGACGAATCCCGCCAAAGGCTGTGATGTTGAAACCACAGCGCCGGTCGATCGCATCGGAACGCCGGCGCCGCAGTTCCTCGGTAATAGCACGCTGGAGAGTTACATTCAGGGAAAGGTGCCGAATGTTTCTTCCAGTTGCATGGAGTGTCACGCTAATGCCACCACCTTCACGAGTGGGCGGCCGGGTAACATTCCGATCTTCTCCGATTTCACCTACCTGCTCGAACGAGCGCCATAGTGGGAGATCCAAGTTATGAGTCCTCTAGACCAATTCGTTGCCCTCTCATCCGCGCTGACCGGAGTGAATCCGGCGCAGCTAAGACCTGCGCTCGATCCCATCGGCATCGCCGCGCAGTACCTGGCCATGATTCAGAAACCGGCGAGTAAGGTTTTGCCGGCTACTCTCACGAGCCTCTTGACCACCTTTGAGCAGCAAAGCAGCGCGCCGGGAACTGCCGACAAAGCGGCTGCGTTTGTCCTGGCCGATCCCACCCTCGGCCCCGTGGCGCGCAGTATTATCAAAATGTGGCTGCTCGGGTCCTGGTATGATCCGTCGAATCCTACTTCCGCCATCCAGGTCGTATCCTCGCAGGCCTACAAGGAGAGCCTGGTCTGGAAAGTAATGCAGTCCCATCCGATGGGCTACAGCATGTTTAGCTTTGGGTATTGGGCCGGGCCGCCGCCCGCGTTCGACCAGTTCATTCAAACTAACCCTGGAGGTTCTTCCAATGGCTCAAACTAAGAACTACGACGTCGTGATCGTCGGCGCTGGTTTGGCCGGTTCGATCATTGCCTACAAGCTGGGCCAGGCGGGAAAGAAGGTGCTTATCATCGAGTCCGGCGCCTCCGTGCCCACGAGCCGTGAGGATTACATGGAGACGTTCTACACCAACTTGATCAAGACCCCCGAGTCGCCTTATCCGAACAATCCCAATGCGCCTCGTGCCACCGTCGTGGATTTGTTCGATTGGTCGAACCCAGCCAAAGGTTACCTTGACCAAAGCACGTCGCCTTTGCCCTTCAGCAGCACTTATGAACGGCGCGGTGGGGGCACCATGTGGCATTGGCTCGGCAGCAGTTTTCGCTTCGTTCCCAATGATTTTAAACTCCAGGCCAAGTATGGCCAGGGCGCGGATTGGCCCATCGCTTATGAAGACCTCGGGTTGCCCCAGCCTGGCCGGACCAGCGCTTACTATGACGACGCCGAAAAGGAGATCGGCGTTGCCGCGGACGTCGCGCATCAGGCTTATCTAGGTCTCAGTTTTACTCCCGGTTACCGGTATCCTAATCCCGAAATCCCGATTACCATGACGGATCAAGTATTCGCCGGTGTTTTGAACGGCCAGCAGCAATTTGAAGGACAACCTGTAACCGTGTATCCCACCCCCGCCGGACGAAACTCGCGTCCTTACGATGGCCGCCGCGTTTGCGCGGGCAACACGAACTGCATCCCGATTTGTCCTATCCAGGCCAAATATGATCCCACGATCACTCTCAACAAAGCGCTCGATACCGCCGACGCCGCCGGACAAAACAACGTGGACGTGATGTATCAAACCGTAGCCGCGAGGGTGAAGCTCGACCAAAACAACAAAATGGTGACCGGGATCGAGTGCATTACCTACGACAATCTGGAGAAGAGGTCGCCCACCGGGACCATCGTAGTAACGGGCAAGACTTATGTTATCGCCGGCCATGCCATAGAGACTCCCAAGTTACTGCTCAATTCGAACGAGCAACTAGCTAACGGTGTCGCCAATAGCAGCGGACAGGTGGGTAAAAATCTGATGGACCACCCGCTTTACCTGCGCTGGGGGCTGACCAAGCGTCCCACCTATCCCTATCGCGGTCCTTTGGCCACGGCTGGGATTGAAAGCCTGCGGGATGGGCCGTTCCGCAAGAACCGGGCGGCGTTCCGCGTGGAATTTGGCAACGAAGGCTGGAACTTCGCGGCGGGCGACCCTGAAAACACCGTGTTCGATTTCGTGGACGGCTCGAATACCAACCAGACCAATCCCAATAATCAGCAGCTATTCGGCGTGCCGCTTCTGAATAAACTCAACGAGATTTTTACCCGCCAATGTCGGTTCGGGTTTCTCATTGAGCAGTCCCCCGAAGATTCGAACACCATCACACTTTCCCAGACGCTGACCGATGACTTGGGCATCCCCCGACCGAAGATCAACTACAACCTATCTGACTACACCAAGCGGGCCTTTGTGGCCGCGCAAAAGTTGACCGACCAGGTCTTCGCGGCGGCTGGGGTTACCCCCTTTGAAAAGCCACTCGCCCAGCTCAAGAAAGCAGGTGGCTATTTTACCTACACGGATCCGGACACTAATAAGACTTACAATTTTGACTACTTCGGCTCCGGCCACATCGTAGGCACCTACCGCATGGGCACCACGAAGGAAACCTCCGTGGTCGATCGCAACCAGCGTTCCTGGGACCATCCCAACTTGTTCCTGGTCGGCAGCGGCGTCTTTCCCACCATCGCCACAGGCAACCCGTCACTTACGATCGCCGCGCTCGCCTTCTGGGCGGCGGACAGTGTCTTGAAGGATCTGCAAGCTGCCAGCGTCCCCTCCCCATCATGAGGCTACCACCCATCCCGCAATGGCTTTCCATGCCTTTTACTACCACTCGCTCTTGAACTGTGAGCTGTTCTTTTACGTCAAGCCCGACGTCTTGGGGCCTTATCTCGCCGACACCGGTTTCAACCTCGTGCTGGAAGGCGCCAGGTGTGGCGCCGTGCGGACTTTCCAATCCGCGCCGGTCGCCACGCAAGCCCGCGCCTTCTTCGTCAACCCTTGATCAAAAAGGAGAACTTCTCGGCGCCCAGGCCGTAGTAAAGTTACGATGGCGCCCAGTAATTGGGCATTCTTAAGCACTCGATGGCTCAAGTCCCAACAAGTAGAACGAAAAGGCAATCCGACTTGCGAGCGACCGAACCGCCGTGGCGTTTGTTGCGCGCTTTCGCGCACGATCCGGGACTGGCGACACAGTTGGAAAACTATGATGTGAGCGAGGTGCTCGTACGCGTGCGTTGGGAACCGGAAACGAAGATCGGCGCCAATGGACGTCCCGAACTCTGTTTCGGGCCCGGACCGGTAGGCGAGTATCTCGAAGTGGTAGATGTGGATCCGGCCAGCGGCTGCGCCTATGACGCAGTGGACCTGAATGACCCACACCTGTTAGCGCAAAACGGCCTGCCTCCTTCCGAAGGGAATCCGCAGTTCCACCAGCAAATGGTCTACGCGGTCGCAATGACAACCATCCAGCACTTTGAGCGCGCTTTGGGGCGAGAGGTTTTTTGGTCTGAGATCGAAATCAGGAGCGCTACCGGGAAGACGAGGTACAAGCCCGTGCGGCGGCTGCGCATTTATCCTCACGCCTTGCGGGACGAGAACGCGTATTACGATCCCGACAAAAAAGCGCTGTTGTTCGGATATTTCCCGGCGCGCCCGGAGCTGGCCGGGACCGAGATGCCGGGCGGAATCGTCTTCACTTGTCTCTCGCACGATATCGTCGCGCATGAGACGACCCACGCGATTCTTGATGGAATGCAGCGCTATTTCCTCGAACCGAGCAATGTCGATTCCCTCGCTTTTCACGAAGCGTTTGCGGACCTGGTCGCGCTCTTTCAGCACTTCACTTATCCGGAAATCCTTCGCCGGCAGCTGCAGCGCGCACGGGGCGACCTCGCGGGCGAAACACTCCTGGGCCAGTTGGCGGTGCAATTTGGCCAAGCCACGGGCGGCCGGGGCGCGCTGCGGAGCGCCATTGGTTACTACGATGACGAGGGCAAGTGGCGGCGGCGGGAGCCGACACCCGAAATGATCGCCACGGAAAAGGAACCGCACGACCGCGGCGCTCTGCTCGTCGCCGCAGTTTTCGATGCATTCCTTGCCATCTATCGCCACCGCACGGCTGATCTGCTCCGCATTGCGACAGGCGGCACCGGGATTCTGCCCGAAGGCGATTTGCATCCCGATCTCGTGTATCGGCTGGCCGGCCAGGCGGCCAAGACGGCTGAGCATGTGCTGCTCATGTGCATCCGTGCCATCGATTATTGCCCGCCGGTCGATATCAGTTTCGGCGATTACCTCCGGGCTCTGATTACCGCAGACTTCGACCTTGTCCCGGACGACGATCGCAACTATCGCGTGGCCTTCATCGAAGCGTTTCGCAAATGGGGAATATATCCCGCCGACGTGCGGACACTCTCGGTCGAGAGCCTGCGCTGGAAGCCCGCCGATCCGAAAGCGGTAGAGCCGTTTCTTTACCGGCTCCGCGCGGTCCTGCGAAAGCGCGGAGGAGAGACCGGCAACGCCTGGGAGGAGCTGCGCACCGGCGTTTCGACCCATCCGGATTCACTGGTGAATCGCCGGCTCACGCGCGACGAGATGTGGGAAAACACCGAGGAGCTCTCGGCCCGGCTGCACGAGAACATCAAGGAAAAGGCCTACAACCTTTACGAACAACGGCTCCTCAAAGCCGGCTCGAGATTCCTTGGTTTGAACGTAGGGCTGGGACACGAGGCGGACGCCAAATTTACGGTCGAAACCATCCGTCCCGTGCGCCGCATCGGTCCGGATGGACGTGCGAGAGACGATCTACTCGTGCAGTTGATCCAGCGGCGGCCAGCTTTTCTCGACGACGAACGCCAGGCCGCGGAAAACCGGCGTTACGAGACGACTGGAGCGAAGGCGCAACCCCCGCCGTTTGGAAATTGCGATTTCAAATTCCGCGGCGGCGTGACCTTGATCGTGGATCTGGAGACCTTTGAAGCACGTTATGCGATCGAGAAAGACATTCTGAGCAATCAGCGTCTCGATCGGCAGCGGGAATTTACCGCGAGCGTCATGGGCACTTCTCTCCGGTCCCTTTATTTTGGAGAGGCCACGCGGGCTGAGCGTTTAGCCCAATTGCACGCCGGCGATCGCTAACGAACGAATCATATGGCCGCAAAAAAGAAAACACCGATGAAAGCCGCGCCGGCGGAGGTAGGGATTGCCGAGGGTGTGACGGTGCGAATGTTCTGCCAGGGCTTGGGCGATTGCTTTCTGCTTACCATCCCGCAGGAAGGGACGCGTCCGTACTTCATCCTGATCGATTGCGGCGTGGCGATGGGAACTGCCGGCGAGCCGGAATTGATGCAGCAGGTCACGAAGAAGATCGCGGAGTTGACCAAGGATGCAGCCACCGGCCAAAGCACGATAGACCTGCTGGTGGTCACACATGAGCACCGCGACCACGTATCCGGTTTCATCCATGGCCAAGCCGAGCTGGCCGTGATCGAATTCAAGAAAGTGTGGTTCGCGTGGACCGAGGACCGCGGCGATACCCTCGCCAATGAACTGCGGGCGAAACATGCGAAAGAGAAGGCGTCGCTGGCGCGCGCGTTTGCCACGGCCTCGGCGCTGGCCGGGCCCGGCGCCCGCAGCGAACGGCGTCGCCTCCAGTCGTTAGCTGGCGTCCTCGCTTTTTACGAACCGATTCTCGCCGCTAAAGGCGGCAAGAGAGTGGACGTGGCCCAGGCTATGGCAGAAGCAGGCAAGCTTCAAAAATCCGGCTCGCCCGATACTCTCATGCCAGGGAAGGTTATGCTTCTGCCGGGGGCGGTCGACGGAACTACCGCGCGCGGCGTCCGCGTTTTCATTTTGGGTCCGCCGCACAATGAGAGCACGCTCCGCAATATCAATCCGAGCAAGAAGAATCCCCAGACCTACGAGAAAGAAAAAGCAGCCGGCCTGATGCGATCATCATTGGGCATGGATTGGTCTTGGGCGGCGGCCCTGTCCAGCCACGCGGCGGCGATGCAAATCGACGTGGGCCAGGATACGAGTGGGGAGACCGAACGCGCCATGCCGTTCGACGACAAATGGCGCCGGCCATTGAAGGAGGTAGAAAAGACCAACGACGATTTTTTTAAGAACAATTACTTCTCCGGCGACGCGCAACGCCGCATCGATGGCGACTGGCTCTGGGCCGGCGCGCAACGCCTCGCCCTCTACATGGAAACCTATACCAACAACACCAGCCTCGCGCTGGCCTTTGAGCTTCCGAAGTCGAAGAAGGTCCTCCTCTTCGCCGCTGATGCGCAGGTGGGGAATTGGCTCTCATGGCACGACGTTGACTATAAGACCGACGACGAACGCACTCTCAAGGCGGCCGACTTACTTGCGAACACTGTCTTGTACAAAGTCGGCCATCATGGCAGCCACAACGCGACCCTCCGGGAGAAGGGACTTGAGATGATGAGCCATCCTGAATTGGTCGCGATGCTGCCCGTGGAAACCGTGGCGGTCCTGCGCCTGGGTTACGGCGAGATGCCTTTGAAGTCGCTCCTCACGGAACTCGACAAGCGCACGGAAGGCCGCATTCTTCACCTCGACAAAAAGTGGACTGATGGACAGGCGCCCGGCACTTGGCGCCCAGGCATGACGAAAGCGCAGTTAGCCGGGGAGACTTTCATAGGAGGCGCCGATGGACGCGCCCTCTATATGGAATTGACGGTAGCGGATACGGCGGCATAGCTTTACCGCGGGGCGGCAGCCGCACCCCTTCGCGTTTTCCACGCGTCCTCCGCGCGCGGCTGCATGTCTCGGCAAAAAGCGGGTTGTCACGCGTGCGGGCCCGGTTAGCGTGCAAAGCCAATCATGCGATTCTCACGGTGTTCATTGAGGCCAGGCCGCTTTACTTTGCTGGCGCATCTGTTTTGGACGATCTCGATCTCCGCCCAAATCACCACGGCGCCTAAGCAAGGGATTCGCGAGAACGATCCGCGACTTCATGCTTTGACCAATGCTCGCATCGTCGTCGCTCCGGGAAAAACGATCGAGAAAGGCACGATCCTCATTCGTGACGGCGTGATCGTCGAAGCAGGACCCGATGTGAAAATTCCGGCCGATGCGCGCGTCTGGGATCTCGCGGGCAAGACAATTTATCCCGGCTTCATCGACGCGTACAGCCGGCTCGATTTGCCGGAGACGCTCCAGCCGGAACCGTTACGGCCCGAGGTCGATTACGATGATCCGAACGCGAAGCCGAAGGAAGTCCCGCGCGAATCGGCTAAAGGAATGCATTCGTGGAATGCGAAGGTTACCCCGGAACGCAAGGCGGCGGATTACCTGAACCTGGATCGGAAATCGACGCGCAAGCTGCGCGATCTGGGCTTTACCAGCGCGCTCGTGGTTCCGGGCCGCGGCATCTTTCGAGGAAGCAGCGCGCTGATTAATCTCCAGGAATCCGATGTAGCTACCATGGTTCTCGCGCCTTCCGTGGCGCAGCATATTGCTTTCGACATCAATCGCCGGGACGATGGCGGTTACCCAACCTCACTCATGGGTTGTATCGCCTTAATCCGGCAAAGCTTTCTCGATGCTTCCTGGTATCAAGCGGCGCAGGATACCTACCGCAAGAACCCGGGAACGACAGAGCGGCCCGAAACGAACGCGAGTCTCGCTGCGCTGGCCGAGCAAACACAACGAAAGCAACCGACGGTCTTCGAGGCGGATGACGAGTTGGAATTGCTCCGCGCGTTGCGCATCTCCGATGAGTTCAAGCTCAAGCCCTTCCTCTACGGAAACGGGTATGAGTATCGAGTGCGCAAAGCGCTGGCCGCGACGAAAACGCCGATCATTCTGCCGCTCGATTTTCCAAAGGCGCCTGAAATCGAAAAGCCCGAACAAGCTTTGGAATACGAGCTGGATGAACTGCAACACTGGGACCGTGCGCCAAGTAATCCGGCGAGATTGGTCGAAGCCGGCATTCCGATCGCTTTCACCGCGGAGAAGCTCGAGAAACCAGAGAAAGAATTCTGGTCCCGCCTAAGACTGGCCGTCCGCCGGGGGTTGAGCGAGGACGCGGCGTTGGCGGCGTTAACCACGACGCCGGCAGAAATGTTTGGCGTAACCGATCGGCTCGGAACTATTACGCCGGGCCGGATGGCCAATCTTGTCGTCGCCAGCGGCGATCTCTTCACCGGCGAAGCGAAGGTGCTTACGACCTGGGTCGACGGTTCCGATTACGATACGGAGTCAGCCGGCGAACGTGATCCGCGTGGGACTTGGGAGGTTACTTCGGAAGGAAAGACGCTGCCACTTATGGTAGAAGGAGAGCTGGATAAGTTAGACGCCAAGCTAGGTGGCGAGAAGGTGACCTTGTCCACCAAGGAAGATACTATCCTGCTGATAGCTCCGGCAAAATTGTTAGAGAAAGGCGATGGATCAGTCCGCCTCTCCGGGCGGATCGCAGGTGAAGCTATCACTGGGAGTGGCGAGACTCCCACTGGGGCCGTAATTAGGTGGAGCGCAAAGCGCACCGCGGCCTACACCCCGAAGAAGCCAGACGACAAACCATCGCCGCTGGATAAGCCGCTCGAGTTTCCGGAGACTTACCCAGCTGGCTCATTCGGGCGCGTTTCTCCTCCAGAGCAGCCACCGGCGGTCCTTGTCCAGGGCGCTACTATTTGGACGTCCGGCCCACAAGGCACGATTCAAAATGGCGACCTTCTTATTACCGGTGGCAAGATTTCCGCAGTCGGCAACGGCCTTAAGGCTCCTCCTGGCGCCCTAGTCGTGGACGGCAAAGGCACACATGTCACGCCGGGGATCGTCGATTGCCATTCGCACACTGCGATCAGCAAAGGAGTGAATGAAGGCAGTCACGCCGTTACTTGCGAAGTCCGCATCGGCGATGTGATCGATGCGACTGACATCGACATTTATCGCGAGCTAGCTGGCGGCGTTACCGCGGCCAATATCCTGCACGGTTCGGCCAACCCAATCGGCGGCCAGAATCAGGTGATCAAGTTCCGCTGGGGAGCGCTGCCGGAAGAATTGAAATTCGCCGACGCCATGCCCGGGGTGAAATTTGCCCTGGGTGAAAACGTCAAGCAATCGAACTGGGGCGATAAATTCAAGACGCGCTATCCGCAGACGCGGATGGGCGTTGAGCAGCTCATTCGCGATCGTTTCCGGGCCGCTCTCGAATACGATGCCGCACAGAAGAAGAAGGATGGGCTGCCACCCCGCCGGGATCTTCAACTCGAAGCGCTGCTGGAAATCGTGACCGGCAAACGCCTTATCCATTGCCACTCCTACCGCCAGGATGAAGTGCTGATGCTCCTGCGCGTGGCCAATGAGTTCAAAATCAAGATCGGGACCTTGCAGCACATTCTCGAGGGTTACAAAATCGCGGACGAAATCGCGAAGCATGGCGCCGGTGGTTCTACCTTCGCCGATTGGTGGGCCTACAAGTGGGAAGCGTTCGATGCCATTCCCGATAACGCTTCCATGATGCATAGCCGCGGCGTGCTAACTTCCGTTAACTCCGATAGCGGCGATCTCGCGCGCAGACTCAACACCGAAGCGGCCAAGTCGACCAAGTATGGAGGTATGCCGGCGGAGGAAGCGTTGAAGCTGGTCACGATCTATCCCGCTCGTCAGTTACACATTGAAGCCAAAGTCGGCTCGCTCGAGGCAGGGAAGGACGCCGACTTTGTCATTTGGAGCGGTAACCCGCTTTCCAACTACACGAACGCCAAGCAGACCTGGATCGATGGACGCAAGTACTTCGATCGCACCGAAGATGCTGAAGCTCTCAAGCTCTTCGCCGCGCAACGCGAGGCCCTCATCCAGAAAGCACTGCCCGAACGTTTGAAAGAGCTAGGCTCCGGTGGCAAGGACGGCGATTCCAAAGACAAGAAGCCGGAGGACAAAGAAGCAAAGCCTGTTACTCCTCCGCGTTATCACTTCCATGACCTCGGATCGCTTTATGGAAACGGGAGCGACCGGGATAACTGCACGGAGGAATATGATTTGTAGGGCGTCTGTGCCAGCCCCGACCGCTTTCGGGGTTCACAGAAACGCCCTACAATTGGTAGCATCATTCGCTACCATTGCCGTTCTAGCCTTGCCTGGAAGCAGCGCCGCATCCGATAACATCCCCGCGCCGCCTCAGGCGAAAGCTATCGCGCTAAAAGGCGCGACCATTCATCCAGTCAGCGGGCCGGACATTCCCTCCGGCACGATCGTCTTCGAAAAGGGAAAGATCACCGCGCTTGGCGCTAACGTCCCATCGCCCGATGGCGCCGAAATCATCGATGTTGCCGGCAAGCATATTTATCCCGGCCTGATCAGCGCTAATAGCGTTCTGGGTTTGACTGAGATCAGCGCGGCTCGAGCCACCGTCGATATCGAAGAATCCGGCGCGATCAACCCGAATGTCCGCAGTGCTACCAGCATCAATCCGGATAGCGAACTGCTGCCGGTCGCGCGCAGTAACGGGATCCTTACGATCCACGCAGTCCCGGAAGGCGGTCTCATCTCGGGCCAGTCCGCTGTCCTCCGCCTGGACGGCTGGACGCCGGAAGAGATGACGGTGCGCTCCCCGGCCGCCATGCACCTGCGCTGGCCCAACCTGACGATCAACCGGAATCCTCGCGCGCAGAAGTCGGTAAAGGACCAGCAGAAGGACATCGACAAAGCCCAAAAACAAATCCGTGACGCATTCCAGATCGCGCGTTCCTACTGGCAGGCGCGAAAAGGCGGCACGCCCGGCTTTAAGTCCGATCTCCGATGGGAAGCACTGATGCCTGTCTTCGATGGCGCTCTCCCCTTGTTCGTCCATGCCGACACGGTCGCGCAAATTGAAGCTGTGCTGGCCTGGGCCCGGGAAGTGCAATTGAAGATTACGCTGGTAGGCGGCCACGATGCCTGGCGTATGGCGACTCAGTTGAAGGAGAGCGACACGCCGGTCATCATCGCCCTTTCCACCGCGTTACCATCACGGCGCGATGATAGCTATGACAGTTCCTTTAGCAATGCGGCCCGGTTGCACGAAGCCGGCGTCCGTTTTTGCATCGCCACGAATGGCCGCGAATCGGAAGCGCCGCACGAGCGCAATTTGCCCTACGAGGCATCCATGGCCTCGGCCTTTGGTTTGCCGAAAGAAGAAGCGCTGAAAGCGGTTACTCTTTATCCTGCGCAGCTCCTGGGTGTCAGCGATCAGGTGGGATCTTTGGAAGCGGGCAAGGCGGCTACGTTGATCGTCACCAACGGCGACCCGCTCGATTTCCCCACCCAAATCGAAGCCGCCTACATCGATGGCCGAAAGATCGACCTGACCAATCGCCAGACCCGTCTGCGGGATAAGTATAAAGAGAAATACCGCCGGAAGTAACCCCCTCGGCTACATGATTCCCGCTAAACGCCTAGGTCGATTGACGGAAGAATATCAAAATATTAAAACGCGACCCCACTCATCCCCCCCGGGTGTAGTTGATCGCCACCAACCGATTCGCGGTGTCCCACACGTAAGTCATGCTCGCCCCGCTGGACGTCATGTTGCCCGCGGCATCGTAACTCAAGGTCAGAGGTGGGTCATCCTCCGTCTACAGGGGCGTGATCGTAGTGATTTGATTGAGGCGGTTACCATCAAAACCCGTAGTAGTGCGGGGGGGAGTGGCACTTTGCAGCGCAGTAGAGCGGCACCTTTCGAGTCCCTCCTCTTCCAGTCGTGAAGCGTCGACGCCAAAAAGCGTCATGCGTCCCTCGTTGCACGGTGCGAAAGCCGCAATAGGTGATCATTGCCGTTTACCAGCTTCAAAAGCGATCCATTTTCAAATTCTATGAGTAAGCCGGAACCAATCGACGTCCACTCATCAATCTTAAAATGCTCGGAATCAAGACTCTCCCCCTCTAGCAAGACAACTGTTCCCTGCTGATTGTTATAGACGATCTTGTCGCCTAACTTCACATCTGTCCCATCTAGGTAATGCATAACTATTTAATTATGGTGAAAGCACCGGAAACCCACCGTTTAGATCAACCCAGCCTAGTTGCGCTCGTTCTGCAGCATCTGGACTCGCTCGATTCCAGTAGCATTTACAAGAATCAGGGTCCTGATTCACCTTAAATAGGTTAACATGTCCGGGACCGAATGCACCGTGGCTACCATCGTGAGGGCCTATATATCCTATAGTTTCCTTCGGATATGGGAAACACGGCGGACACTTCTTTTTCCCGCAACTTTCGCTTATCGCGTGCAAGATGAAATTAGTTACAGCCCCACCCGTGAGAATCTCTTCTATTGTAATTACAATGCCCTCAACAACGATTGCTCCCTGTTCGCCTAGCGGGTCAATCCTGTTGATTGGTTTGTTGCCGACATAACCGTAAAGATTAAGTCCACCTTGCTCTCCGATCGGATCACGGCTGATCCACCTTCCAAGCGCCGGATTGTAGGCGCGGTAGAGCGTCAGATTCAAACCGCTCGGAGCGTGATGATAGTGGCCAGTGTAACCGAAATCGACATCAAGGGTCCCGCTGAGTTTAGTTCGCTGCCCGTACGGATCGTAATCATAGCGAGCCTGGACCACTCCCTCTCCACTTGTCATCTCCCGGATGCTTCCCAGATGGTCACGGCTGTAGAAATAAGCCTTGGTTCGCTTTTCGCCCTCCGCAAAATACCGCCGCGTGATGGCGTTGCTCGCGCTCCGCTCCTGCGCAATCGAGTTCCCGACCCAGACAAATTGTTTCGTGCTCGTTACGGTGGAACCGGTCTTCTCCACGATCTTGACCCGCCGGTTCAGCCCGTCATAGGTGAATTCCGAGCGATTGCTTGTCCCGGTGTAGTTGATCGCCACCAACCGGTTCGCGGCGTCCCACTCGTACGTCATGCTGTTCCCGTTGGACGTCATGTTACCGGCGAGATCGTAACTCAAGGTCAGAGGCCGGTCACCTTCCGTCTGAAGAAGCGTGATTGTAGTGACTTGGTTTATGGCGTTCAGAGTATAGCTGTGATAGGTGCCGGTAGTAAGTCCGCTGCCATTGGTCAACCCGTCAGAAGTCCGATTCCCAGCGCGATCGTAGCCATAGGCGAACCGCTGCGTGGCTGAGCTGGGGTTGGAAGCGTTGCGGGCAGCAAGCAATTGCCGCCCATTATCGTAATCGAACCAGCGCCCCGAGGTCGTGGTCCCCAGCAAGCTGCTCCAGTTCATGATCTGGCCTTCGTCGTCGTAGGCGTAGTCGAATTTGGAGAAGTACACTTCGTCACCGACGTTTTCCAAGGTCTGCAGACGCCGATCGTCATTGTTGCCAAAGTAGCTGTAGTTTGCGGTCTGTCCACTTGGATAAGTCAAGGTTTGCAGCCGAGGCGTCACTCCGTCGTAAACGCGGCTAAAATGCCCGAGCGCATTATCGGTAGTGGTCAACCGGCCCAGGGAATCGTAGGCGACGGTCTGCGCCACACCGTCGATCGATTGGCTAAGCGGCCGCCCCAATTCGTCATAGGTGAAGACAATCGTGTCATTACCAAGGGGGCCATCTATACTTCGCAGCTGTCCCGCGCCAAGAACAGGTTGCGCGGCGATCAGATAATATTCATACATGGTTTCGACGGCGAGGTCCCTGAGCACTCTCTCGATCCTATTGTAATTCGAATCGTAGATGTAATTCACGGTTGACGTGGGAGGGACAAGGGAGCCTCCCGCTGCGTTGGTGTAACTCACCTCGCTGAGGTTACCGTCTTCAACATACGAATAATTGGCCCGGCGTCCCAGAGCATCGGTCGCTGATTTCAGCCGACTCGTGGCACCCACTGTGTTTGGCGCGGTTTGACCGTCGAAGAGATAATTGATTGTGGTCGAATCGGCGAAGGCCTTCTGGTAAACGCGGCTTTGAAGGTCACGATTGAACGTTGTGAGGTGGTTTTCGGGGTCCGTGATGCTGGTCAGCGTGCCGCAGGTGCACCAGCCATAGAGGGTAGTCCGATTGAGCGGATCCGTGATCGAATCCATTTGCCGGTTCCCATTGTAATGGCGATAGGTCCAACGGCCAAGCCGGTCACGGGTGCCGGTCAAGTCAAGGATTACCTTCGGACCTTGTCCGAAATCCTGCGTGTACTGGAACTGCTCGTAGGTGTTGTCCGGATAGGTGACCTGGGTCTTGCGATCCAGATTATCGTAATCGGCCGTGACCGTGTAATTGTCCGGACTGTTCGTGACGGTGCGAACACGCCGGGGAGTGTCGTAGGTAAAAGTTGTGGTCGCGGACGAGCCGTTGAACGCTGGGCTGGTAATCGAGGCGAGGTAATCAGCGGGCACGTTGGTCGCTGGGCCATAGGAGTAGGTCGTGGTTTCACCTTTCGCATTTTGGACGGATTGGAGCTGTCCATGCCCATCGGGCCGGTAGCTATACGTGGTGGTTTGGCCCGCCGCATCTTTCGTGATAAGCGGCTCATGCAAGCCATTGTAGGTATTGCTTGCAATCTTGTCGGCTGGCTGACCGTCAGGGTCCACGCTCACGCCGGAGGGATTGCGTTGATAGACGGTGTTTACGTCGATGTTGTTCGCGTCATAGACGTAACTCTTCACGCGTCCAACAGGGTCCGTCTCGGTAAGCACATTCCCGAGCGTGTTGTATTTGTACTGCGAAAGCTCCGTCGCACCTCCGCCGAGGAGACGCGCTCTTTTGGCCGGGAGCGCGATGCTCCCTACCATGGACGGATTGTTCTGGTCCGGGTAGGTATACCAAACGCGATTTTCCAGTGCTTTCTTTTCGCTGTGCTTGATGCCGGATACTTTCCCATCAGCGGTTGAAAGCCAGTGAAACACTTGCGCCTTCGAATAATCGCCTGGAGCATCGGCCATCGCCTTCTTGTCCCAGTAGAAGGTATTCTGAAATTGGAGGTTATTATTATCGACGCCTGCCGGCGCGGATGCCTCCGTGGCAGGCGTATTCGGGGCCGAGTCATTGTATTCCACCCGCTCCTTGCTAATGCCAAGGTTGGTCGCGTGCACGGTCGCTTCCAGCCAGCGAACAGTATTCCCATTTTCGCCTTTCGCGAAGGTGGTATAGCCATAGGGCGTGGTCATCAAATTGATAAAATCGGAGCCGCTCTCGTAGCCGAATTCAGATTCGATGCCCACGGGGTCAGTGATCTTGGTCAATTGACCGGATGTATAGGTAAAGATTGCGGATCGCCCGAATGGATCCATCACTTGCGTGATCTTCCATGCATCACCGGTCAATCCGTAAGTCAGCGTCGTGGCCTGTCCGAGCGAATCGGTGATCGTGGTGATCCGCAACATGCCATCATAGCTTAAGGTGGTGGCATTGCCCGCGACATCAACAACGCTGCTTAGGAAAACGCGACGCGGGTAGGAGTTTGATCCGTCCGTCACCGAAAACACTTCCTTCGCTCCCGTGGAAAACCGTTTTTCGTAACTGGTGCTGGAGGTGCGGACCAAGACGGCGAGTGTTTGCTTGTCCGTCGCATAACTTTGGGTGCCGCTATTGAATCCAGAAAAGGCCTCCGTTCCGCCCCCTCGCACGTAAACGGTGGGGTTGGCCGCCGCGGCAGCCGGGCCGTCGTCCGTTACATAAGAAAGCCAATTGAAAGTCCACTTGGGCCCCAGATTGCTGTAGGCAAAGGTGGCGGGCTGGTTCGCCTCGCGCTGGTTGTAAACAACCTTGAAATCGGTCGACGGGCCGCGCGGAGAATTGTACGAGATCGGAGTGTCCTCGATGTGGAGGCTGGCCAGCATGAGGTGCATGGAATAACTCGCCATTCCTGGCTGTGAGCAACTTGGACACACTATGCTAATGTCGCACGCCTTGGTCTGATTTTGATCGGGGGGCGGCTGCGCTCGACCCGAAAAGTTGTAGACCAAGTCGTCGTTCCCGAATGCCTCAACACTACAACAACCCTCTGGTCCGTAAATATCCGTTTCAGTGATATACCGTCCACCACTCGCAGCGTAATGAACCGTATCGAAGGCCGCCACAGCATAAGCGGCATGCAAATCGGCGACCACTGTGTTAGGAGCCGTCGCCGTAAACGTAGGATTCCATTCCCGGATTAAATTCAGCCCCCCCGCATCGTTATAATATGTTATCGACCCCGCGCCGGAGCCTGTATCACCGACCGCCGTAAGCACGAGCCCATCAGCCCTAAAAATACGCACGAAAGAGCCCGGAGCAAACCCGGTCCAGTTCACGGTAATGCTGTTGATACGCAAGCCCTGGCAATAATAGCGATTACCATTGGACTGGCAGTTGCATTGACAAGTACCTCCGACCAGATCCGCAGACCGCGCCGAGCCGCATAACAAGTATAGCATTAACACTACAGCTATTTGTGGCGCGATGAGCCACTTAAGTCGGCCGCGATAAAGGCAATCAGGTGAAGGCGTTCGAAGGAGGCGAATAGTTCGCAATTTCATGTTTTGGGGACTGGGAGGCAGGGGTTTCGGAGGGGGGATCAGGACCGAGTAATGCGATTAGCTCGTCACAGCGCAAGAAAAATCTAAAAGAAGTTGAAAGATTTGTTCGCGACAAATGAATCATAAATCCGGCAACGAAGATATGCCGCGACTCGCCGCAGCCAGGCCGGCTGATCGCGGGATTTGCGCGCGGAAGAAGAGAGGTGAGAATGTCGCTTGCCTTCTCCGTCTGACGCGCCCATCTCCGTTCCTGAACTCGGGACCGAACTAGCAGGACAAAAGTCATCGCGTCCTACCGGTCCGGTGCTGGGTATCCTGGCAGCTTTGAGCTTTTCCCACCTGCTGAACGACGCGATGCAGTCGTTGATCCCATCGATCTATCCGATCCTCAAGGAGGCGCTTCATCTGGATTACGTTCACATCGGACTCATTACGCTGACGAACCAACTTACAGCGTCCATCCTTCAGCCTTTCGTAGGTCTCTATACCGATCGCCGGCCGCAGCCGTTCTCCCTTGCCGTGGGAATGACGTTCACACTCGCTGGGCTTCTCGTGCTCTCCTTTGCCGGAAGCCTGACTCTTGTTTTGATTGCCGTCTCCTTTGTTGGCATCGGGTCGTCGGTTTTCCATCCGGAAGCCTCACGCATCGCGCATCTAGCCTCCGGTGGACGGCTCGGCTTTGCCCAGTCACTCTTTCAAGTGGGCGGCAACACTGGAAGTGCGCTGGGTCCCCTTCTCGCCGCTCTGATCGTAGTTGCCCGCGGCCAATCCTCTGTGATCTGGTTCTCCCTCCTGGCGTTGATCGGGATAGCTGTGCTCACAGGCATTGGCCGCTGGTATCGCGGGAACCTTTCCGGGAAGATAAAATCTGCGGCGGCTCACCACCGGCCCAGGCCATCGCTCAGCCGTGGGCGAGTGACGCTCTCACTTGGTGTCCTGGTTACCCTCGTCTTCTCCAAGTATTTTTACCTCGCGAGCATGTTCAGCTATTACACCTTTTTTCTTATCGGAAAATTCGGCCTATCCGTTAAGAGTGCGCAGCTTCATCTGTTCGGTTTCCTTTTTGCGGTCGCAGCCGGCACTTTGTTCGGCGGTCCGGTGGGTGACCGCATCGGTCGCAAGAGCGTAATCTGGGTGTCGATCCTGGGTGTGGCGCCGTTTGCCCTGGCGCTTCCCTACGCCAATCTCTTTTGGGTCGGGATTCTCACGGCGATCATTGGCCTTATCCTGGCCTCGGCCTTTTCCGCTATCGTGGTTTATGCGCAGGAGCTTGTTCCCGGCAGAGTGGGAATGATCGCGGGGCTCTTCTTCGGCCTTGCCTTCGGGCTTGGTGGTATCGGTTCCGCCGTTCTAGGCGCCTTGGCCGACCGCACGAGCATCCCGTTCGTCTTCCAGGTATGCTCTTACCTTCCTCTTATAGGTCTCCTGACCTGGCTCTTGCCAAACTTGGATCAGCGACGGCGTGTTAGCGCGTAATCTTGTTTCTTCTGTAGCGGCGGTCTATGACCGCCGGTGGATTTGTGGCGACGAGTTCGGCGGTCATAGACCGCCGTTACAGGAAGCCTTGGAGCTATGGCACCGTCCGGAATTCCGAGTTCGGCGGTCATAGACCGCCGCTACAGGAGGGCCTGGAGTTGACTTACTCCTAGCCCTTGAACTGTTGAGTAATCTCGGGCGGAAGCAAAGGCGTCGCGCCATTATGCGATGCGACATAGGCACCGAGGCGGCAGGCATTTTCCAGGACCTTCTGCGTATCGGTTCCTCGAGTAAGGCCTACCATCAAGCCGGCCATGAAGGCGTCGCCCGCGCCGACCGTGTCTTTCACGACAACTTTCGGAGCAGGAGCAGTCACCAGCTCGCCGCCGTCCCATAACGCAGCCCCTTCTTCCGCCATTGTGACACAGATGCGGGCGGCGTTGGTAGCTTCCGCGACGATCGCGCAGGCCTGGCCCACAGCTACCGCGTTGCGTGGCGTATTAGGAGTGGCCTTCCCAGCTTGCAGCCACGAAGCCAGCTGACCTACTTCGCCGTCGTTGAGCTTGAGCACATCCGCGCGCTTGGCCAGTTCCATGACCAAGGGTGGATCGGCAAAGGGAGGACGCAGATTTACGTCGAAGAACTTCAGTGGTCCTTTAACGGCAAGGAGGCGATCCAACTGATCAAGGTTGTAGGGTGAGCGCCCAGCCAGGGAGCCGAAGATCAGCGCGCGTGCTTGCCCGACAGCTTCAAGGGCCTCTTCCGAGACCGTGATTTCGTCCCACGCCGCCGGTTGCACCAGCTCGTAGGTCGCGTTCCCATTCGCGTCCACGGTTACCAGCACCGTCCCAGTGCCAAGTCCGATCCGGGCCCGTCTGACGAACTCAGTATTGACGCCTTTGTCCTGAGCTACTTTCAGAATCTCATCACCGAGCTGATCCCGGCCTATCGCTGAGATAAGAGAAGCCGAGAGTCCTAGCTGGGCCAGGTGCGCAGTGACATTAAACGGAGCACCGCCGGCATGCCTGCCGGAAGGCAGACAATCCCATAGTATCTCACCAAAAGCATAGAATTCGGTAGCCATGTCAGAAGGTGGCTCGTCGCGTAACTATTCTTCTCTTCATTGGACGTTGAACGTTTCTTCTTCCGGAACCCCACCGCCGTCCGGCGTATAGATAAAGACAAGGTCCTGGTCCATTCCCTTCGGATCAATTGAGCGTTCGAAGACGAGCAGGTTCTCGGTTCCAATGAGGCAATGCTCGATGCCCGGCGCGAAATGAAACTTGTCGCCAGGGGCCAGCGGTTCGACCGCGAGCGGGTTACCTTCGGCCCAGCGCGATAGAATGAGGCCGGCGCCTTCCTTCACTTCGAGGCGCTCGTCCTTTTGCTCATGCATTTCGAGCGCAAGATATCCGCCTCTGCGGATGACCAGAAATTTTTCGACGCGCGGATGCTCGTGCAAAGTAACGACTACCCCACCCCAGGATGTCTGAATGATGTCTTTTCCTCCCTGCTCCACGCGACCTAGTAGCTCTGCGAAATGGGCCGAGGTCGCTCCGATTGGTGCACCGCCGAACTGTTCGTTCCAAAGCTGGCAGGCCGTGCGGCAATAGCTATTGAAGCTCTCTTGAGAATGAATCCGATGTTGTTTGCTCAGCTCGTCTACAATCGGGACAAGACGGGGGTTGCCCCTTAGTTTCTCGTGATCCAGTTCGAAGACAGCGGTCATGGGGAAGGAGTAATGGAGTGTTGGATTACGAGGTTTTTCACGAGCTTCGGTTTTACGATCACGAGCATGAGCACGAGCACGAGTTCTTGTGTCGCATTACTCCATTACTCCAATCCTAAGTGTCCCCTAGTGGCCCCCGGACGTTGAGACTCCGCGCATGCTCTCGGCTCCGCTCAGCCTGGGCCACATAAATCCATAGAAGGCCACGAAGGCGAAACAGAACATTGGGACGATGAAACCCCGGGACAAATCGTACTTGTCGCCTACGGCTCCCATTAGTTTCGGCAGAATGGCGCCGCCCATGATGGCCATGACGATGAAGGAGGATGCTTTTTTCGCCCGCTCGCCAAGGCCGAAAATCCCCAGGGCGAAAATCGTTGGGAACATGATGGACATGCAAAAATAAGTGAGGAACACACTTACGACCGAGACCCAGCCCAACTTAAAGAAGATCAGGAGACAGAGCACCACGCTTAGCGCGGAATACAACCCGAGAACCTTATGAGCGGCAAATTTCTTCAGGATGGCGGAGCCGGTGAATCGGCCGATGAGGAAGCACAGAAAGCCTAACGAAGCGAGATTAGAGGCGGCTTTGTTGCTGAAGCCGAGCGCGCCATTCGCGTGAGTTTCAAACCAGCCGGCGAAGAAGCCTGAAGCGGCCGGGCCCGATGGCTGCCACGATCCGGGAATCGGCGGCACTTGCGACGTCATGTAATTGATAAAGAAGCTGAAGATGCCGGCCTGGGCCGCCACGTAAAGAAATTGCGCCGCAACTGCCATCGTGAAATGCGAGTGGGTCCAGATCGAATGCGAGACGTTTGGGGTAGCGTCGTCGAGGTGATAGTCGTCCTCCATTTTGATGTCGGGCACATTGGAAAAGAAGAAGATGACCGCAAGAACGATGACCACGCACCCGATAAAGGCGTATGGGATCCAGAGATTCGCGCTGCCGGTGCTCTGCCCGGCGGCGTTCTTGGAATAAAAGAACATTCCCCCGGCGATGGGCCCGAGGAGCAAACCGATGCCGTTGCACGACTGCGCCAGGTTGATGCGCGTGGCGGCAAATTGAATCGGACCAAGGACCGTGGTGTAGGGATTGGCGATCGTCTCCAGGAAGGTAAGGCCCGCGGCGATGACACAGACCCCCAGGAGGAAAGCCCAGAACGAAGCGATTTGCGTCGCCGGAATAAACCAAAATCCGCCGACCGCGACCATGAGCAAACCAGTAATGATACCGCCTTTGTAACCGAGCTTCGTCGCCAGCCATCCCGCCGGGAGCGCCATGAGGAAGTAGCCGAGATAATGCGCGAACTGCACCCAGGCCGATTGCGATAAGGTCAGATGCAGCTCTTCCTGAAAGTGCTTGTCCATCACGTCGATCATCCCATTGCAAAATCCCCACAGGGCAAAGAGCAGAATGAGAAAGAGAAAGACGAAGAAGACGTTCTGGCCGTCGTCCGTCACGAACATGCTTTTCTTATCGGACTTCATGGGCTGTTTTAGAACTTGAACGCGAACGGCGCGAAAAGCTTTCGAAATCTGCTGACGGCCCAATTTTCACGCAACTTAAAAATGCCTCGGCTGGCACGCGAACTTCTGCGAAAAGAAGGCATGCGAATATTGATCGCGGACGACCAAAAGAGCGTCGGGACCTCCTTGGCGGAGCTGGTTCGTCTTTGCCATCATGAGGTGGTCGAGGTGGTGGGCTCGGGCCTTGAGGCGATCCACGCCTATGGCCGGCATCATCCGGACGCGGTGTTGATGGATTACAACATGCCAAAACTCAACGGCGCCACCGCCTGCCGTAATATCGTGGCCAAGTATCCGTCCGCCCGTGTGATTCTCGTTTCCGGATCGCCCAAAGACATCGCCGGCTCAGGCGCGCTCGCCGTCCTGCTCAAGCCGGTGCGTCTGGATCAACTCTACGCCGTGCTCTACGACGCGGCCCAGCCACCGCCCTCGGACGCGGGACCCGCTCCGGCCCCGTGAGCTAGTTCGCGCGTAAGACTTCGGAGGCACGCGCTTCCGCTTGCCCGGCGGGCCGGAAAAACACGTCGCCCTAGTATGGGGCCCGTCACGCTCGCTCCGTCGGAGATAGTTATCGCTAGCCGATCGTTCCCGAATTCAGAACTCCAAGCTCCACCTTCGGGCTCTTCCTATCCAGACTTCCCAGCACTCAACAACTCCCCTCAACATCCTCTCCCACGTTACACAAATGTAAGGATAGAAGGATTGACAAAGTTGCGTGCGGTTTTCAGAATCGGGGCGATCCGCCGATGTGGTCCTCCATCACTTAAGCAGTCAATCCAAACTCCTTAGACATTATGAAAACAATCCTCGCTCGAAACAAATGGGTTCTCGTCCTCTCGCCAATCCTTGCTGCCATATTTCTCATCTGTTGTTACAGCGCGATCGCGAAAGCGCGCCGTGCAGACACCAAGGACGCGAGCAGCGCGGCCGACGTTTCGGCCGGAGGGGAGACCTCTGAGGTCGCCTCTCGTCCTCGAGAAGATGACGATGCCGAGTATGTCCAGAAGCGTCAGGAATATTTGAACCGATTCTACGGCACCGGTCCTGGTCAGGTGTCTTCCGCTGACTTCGCGGCCTCCCTGGCCGTCGCGCGCTCGGTGCCTCCAAGCCCTCTCTTGGCGGGCCAGAGTGGCCTGTCAGGCATCAAGGTACCGTTGACGCCACAGCCATGGACGTATCCCCTTCTGCCGCCGCTTTACAATTTCTGGGCAGCAGGTGGAGCAAGCGTCCGCATCGACGCGATCGCAGTCCATCCGACCGACCCGGATACGCTCTATGTCGGAAGTGAGGGGGGACTCGCAACATCCACCGATGGAGGGGACCATTGGACTTATCTCTCCGATGCCCTCTCCTCGCAGTCCATAAGGTCTATCGCCGTGGACCCGGTCGCGCCGAACATCATTTACGCCGGGACAGGCACCCAGGAGCAGTTTGCCGTGGGGATGTTCCGTTCCTTCGATTCCGGGGCGACATGGGACATCGTTGGGGCAACTGAGTTCGCTAGCAGCACCATTTGCAAGATACTCGTCGATCCGGCGACGGCGGGCAGCGAATCCAAAACAACGTTGTACGCGAGCGTGGTCAAAGGTGATACTGACCCTAGCCCTTATGTCGACAACTCAGTCCACACTCTCTGGAAGTCCGAAGATAGCGGCGGGAGCTGGGCTGTCTTTTTCGGGCCGACAACCCCCTCTGGCTCCGGCGCCTTCGCCTTTTATGACATTGCTTACGACCCCTCCGGACGGCTCTACTTCACAGCGCCGAGCGGCGTCTATAGGCAGGGTCCGGGCAACAATTTGACTTTCATCCATAATATCCCCAATCCGGGTGCCCACTCTTTTCTGGCTCTGGATAATCAAGGCGCGGTCTACCTCGCGTACATCGACGGCGCCACCAAGATTGCCAAATCGACGAGTTACGGCAATTTCTGGACGGAACTCCCGGCCTCTGGTGCTGACCTTCATTGCTTCGGTGTCGACCCTGCCCATCCCTCGCGGATATTCGTGGGCGGCTACACCGAGCTGCGGTACACCCTGAACGGGGGCACTACCTGGCTCACGGCTGGCGGCCTCCACCCCGACATGCATGCCATCGCTGTTGCCCCGATGCAACCACCCGCTCCGCAGACGTACTACTTGGGCGGCGATGGCGGCATCCACCGGGCCGATTATCCCAACAGTAACCCGCCTTCCATAACCTTCATTAGTAAGAATCAAAACCTCCCCGGGATACTCACGCAGGGCGTGTCCATCAGCAGAGACGACCGTGTCCTAATCGGTACTCAAGACAATTCCAATCAGATCTACCGTCCAGCAAGCCCGCCGTGGGCGCCTGTTTTCAACCAGTTCCTCAGTGGCGACGGCGAGAGACCATTTATCGAATTCGAGAATAACACCGAAAAAATGTACGTCCTCGCGCTTATGCCGGGGTTTCCCAACCCGAGAGTCGTCGCGAACATCGGCGCTCCCTGCCGAATAATAAATAATTCGCCCAGTAGTGTTACGCCACCCGGGGCAATAAACGAGTTCACGATTCTTTATTCTGCCATGTCGGTTCAGTTCAAAATTGCCACTAATTCGGACCGCGTAATCATGGGATTTCAAAATGTCTGGCGCAGTGTTGACTCGGGTAACAACTGGACGCGCATCGGCGGCACAGCCTGCCCAGGCCCATCACCGAGCGCAACCCCCAACCACAATTGCGGCATTGCGTCCAATAGGGTCATTACCTCTGTCTGTGAGGCGCCGAGCGACTCAAACTACATTTACGCGGTTGCCGACTATGGTAAGCAAATCTTTATGACCGCCAATGCCAATGCCGGTACCGGTGCCACCTGGCAGGATATCACCCGTAACCTGGCCGCCAACATGAGCCCAGACGATATTAGCCGCGTCGTCGTTCATCCGACGGACCCGCTAACCGCTTATCTTGCGGGCAGTCATTACGTTCACAAGACCAGCGACGGAGGCGCCACCAACTGGGTGAATGAAGCGGTCGGCCCCGACTTCGTCTTTCGCGACGTGATCTTCCATCCGGCCGATCCCTCCCAGGTCCTGGTAGCGTCCCATCGCGGCATCTACCACCGCGTTAATGGCACATGGACAAGCCTAAGCTGGGCCCTGCCGGAAGGAATGGCATGGTGGGGTCTCTCCTTCAATCATTACAGCCATCAGCTCGCCGCCGCCGGCTATGGGCGCGGAGTTTACACTATAGATCTGGACCGCGTCGCACCCACGGCCACCGTAAATTCCCCGACCAGTGGCGCCCACGTCCGGGGAACCATTACAGTCCTGGGCACGGCTGGCGACAACCACCTTGTAGCCAGCGCTCAACTCAAACTCGACGGCGGGAACTTTCCCCCCGGCGGAGGGGACACCCCGGACCCCAATGTCTCAGTGAATTGGAACACGACTCAGTCGTTGAATGGAAGTCACGTGCTGACGCTGGTGGTATACGATCCGTACGGCAATCACACGACTTCCGCTGGCGTCACGGTGACGGTAGACAATTTGGCGCCAACGGTGTCGATCACCGACCCTGAAGACGGCAAGGAAGTATCAGGGAAAATGTCGGTCTCAGCCACCGCGTCCGATAACGTCGGCGTGGCCGGCGTTCAATTCTACCTCGACGGCGACAGCCTTGGCAGTGAGGTCACCTCCGAGCCCTTCTCAACAGATTGGGACACTACTTCGACGAAGGGTGAGCATACCCTGGTTGCAATTGCGCGCGACGAGGCTGGTAATACTACGACTTCGAATAACGTGACGGTAAAAGTGAAAAACTAACATGATGTCTGCCGCGAGCCGGCCTTGAGATTGGTCTCAAGGTCGGCGACGACAAACAGGAATCTGTTCTAACAATCAAGTCCCGCGCTTAAAGGTACTTTCCTGGAACCGGATCCTCTGCGCTCTCGTGCTGCCAGTAGATGGTTAGGATCCACCATCGATGGTCGTCATAGAACAGCTGGATGCTATTGATCCCGCGCATGAACGGTTCCGCATCGTCCGCGTGGTGGCGCGACTCGTAGGTGCTCCACACATGCGCCATGTGGCCGAACTGCTCGGTCTTTCGCGCGATTTCCTTTTCGTAGAACCCGTTCTTCACGAAGTACGGTTCGACGCGCGCGATGTAACCCTCCACGTCGAGGATCTGAGGAGCATGACTGCCCTCAGCTATGACTCCCGGCGTAAGGGCGGTCGGGATCAAACGCGCGCCCGCGATAAACAACGAGCGCTCACGGTCCCAATCCCGCTTCTTCCCGGCCGGGCCTGAGATCACGTCGTAAGCTGCGGCGATGATGGCATCGATCGAAGAGACATCCGCCGGATCGGCTGAAGAAATGTTCGCGTTCATTTCGGAGGTTTATGGCCGTAACTGATCACGCGCGACAGTTTCCACGATTCGCCAGTCTTGCGCCAGATCATGGCAAATTTGAAGGTGCCGCAGTCGTCTTTGCCATCCTCCTTGTGACAGAAGCGGTGTTGGCCAATCTCAAGGGCGCCATGGCCCTTGATCGGATAAACCTCGAGGGTCCCCGGAACGAGGTCGCGGCGCATGTCCGGGATGTTGGCGAACATTTTCTGAAATCGTCCTTGGTCTGCCTGTAATCATTGAGGCCGACACCATCGCCGTCGTCGTAGAATTCGAGATCATCGGTAAACATCGACATGAGCCGTTCGAGATCGTGCGCATTGAAGGCGCCGAAGATCGCGCCATCCAGACGAGCAATTGTTTCGAATAACTCTCCGGCCGTTGGGCTCGGATTGGTTGCTCCGGGAGTCGTCGGCGCGAAAAACAAAAATGGCGCGATCAACACATGCAAGAATCGGGTCCTCGAAAACTTCTTCATGCGCCGACGATGAACAAAAACGCCCGGCCCGGCAAGACCGCACGGCCAGTGGGAACTGCCGAGAACCTCTGACACCACCCGCTTGTAATTCAGTCTGGTAATCCCTTTCAAATCGTCCTAACAATCGGATCTCAAGAGGCTCGAATAAATCTATGAACATCAACTCGATTTCCCGCCGCAAATTTGCCCAACTTCTAGGCGTCAGCGCTGCTTATGCTGCCGTTAAGCCCGCGCTGACCCTTGCGAGTGAGCCAGTCGCGGTCCCTGCGGCAACTTCCGCGGTTGTCCGCTTAAGTTCGAACGAAAATCCGTACGGTCCTTCCGCCAGGGCTCTGAAGGCGATGACCGATGCCTTCGGCGTAGCCTGTCGCTATCCCGACGAGCAGAACGACTTGCTCATCGATGCATTAGCGAAAAGCAACGGCGTTAGTCGCGATCAGATCCTGCTGGGCGACGGCTCGGGCGAGATCCTCAAGCTTTGTGCTGTCGCATTCACCGGATCGATCTCAAAAGCAAAGGATAGCTCGGCCGGGCGCGGCAAACTGGTGGTGGCCGATCCGACCTTTGAAGCAATTCTTCATCACGCAAAAATGAGCGGTGCTGAAATCGTCAAAGTTCCACTCACCAGCACATTTAGCCATGATCTTTCGAAAATGACGGGAGCCGCAAAGGAAGGTCTTATCTACATTTGCAACCCAAACAATCCCACCGCCAGCATCACCCCCAAAAATGAGTTAAGCGACTTCATCGCCAAGGCTCCGCGCCAAACCATTATTCTGGTCGACGAGGCTTACCATCACTATGCCGACGGCCCCGACTACGAAAGCGTCATCCCGCTGATCAAGGATCATCCCAACCTTATCGTCGCGCGCACCTTCTCGAAGATTTACGGAATGGCCGGACTGCGCTGTGGTTATTGCGTGGGACAACACGAAACCATCGAACGGATGCGCCCGCATCAGCCGTGGGATAGCGTGAACGTCCTCGCGCTGGCTGCTGCGGTCGCCAGTCTGGAGGATCCGGATCAGGTCGCGAATGGCCGCCGGCTCAACAGCGAGGCGAAAGCATTCGTGAGCGGTGAGCTCGAGCGAATGGGTTACCAGCAGATTCCTTCGCAAGCCAACTTTATCATGTTCGACGTCAAACGCCCGGTGGTGCCGGTGATCCAGGCCTTAAAACAACGCAATGTCCAGGTCGGTCGCTTGTTCCCCGCCTTGCCGAACCACATGCGTCTCACGATTGGAAAAAAAGCCGAGATGGAAGCCTTCCTGTCGGCGTTCCGCCAGGTCATGGCCTAGCACGATTCAGGAGGGGCGACCGAAGAGAGGCTCGGACGACGATACTCCGAACGTTTCGCATTCGATCTGAACCATTCGATTCGAAGGAAGCTTATGAAAGACATGACCGAAGGCTCGGTGACTAAACATTTGTTGCAGATGTCGGCCTTTCTTTTCGTGAGCATGCTGGCGCAAACTCTTTATTTGCTGGCGGACCTCTATTGGGTTGGATCTCTCGGAAAGGAGGCGATCGCCGCGGTTGGCCTCTCCAGCACTTTGATGATGGTGGTGCTGGCGGTTACGCAAACGCTGGGGGTGGGAACGACCACGGTCATCTCCCATGCCGCGGGACAGAAGAACCAGCCGCGAGCCGAGCTGGTCTTCAACCAATCCTTCGTTTTGTCGATGCTGGTCGGGCTAGTTCTCTCTCTTTGCGCCTTCCTGCTGCGGGATTGGTATGGTAAGTCGATTAGCGCCGACGCCCCAACCGCGGCGCTGACCAAGAGCTATCTGTTTTGGTTCATCCCGGCGCTTATGCTCCAGTTCCCCCTGGTCGCCCTCGGTTCCGCCTTGCGGGCGACGGGAATCGTTAAGCCCGCGGTAGCAGTCCAGGTGCTCAGTGTGCTGCTCAACATCGTTCTCGCGCCCCTGCTCATCTTCGGTCTCGGGCCTTTGCCCAAGCTGGGCGTTGGAGGCGCGGCCCTTGCGACTTTTCTTTCTGTGCTGGTGGCGAACGTCCTTCTCGCGGTCTACTACGTGCGCAGCTATCGTTATTTGCGTTTCCGTCTCTCGCTCCTCGGGCCGGAAATCAAGATTTGGTGGGCCATGCTCAAAGTTGGTCTGCCCGCCGGCGCGGAATTCGCGCTCATGTCCGTTTACATCATGCTGGTTTACGTAATCATCCGCCGTTTCGGAGCGGAAGCTCAGGCGGGGTTTGGCGTGGGAGCCAGGGTGATGCAAGCGATGTTCCTACCGGCGATGGCCCTGAGTTTTGCGGTGGGTCCCGTGGTGGGACAAAATTTCGGAGGGCGGCGGGCCGATCGCGTCCGCAGCTCCTTCTACTCCGCGCTCGGAATCTCGACTCTCATGATGGTCTTGCTGACGTTGATCGCGCAGATCGCACCCCAAGCGTTGATTCGTGTTTTCTCCAAGGACCCGGGCGTCATCGCTTTTGGGAGCGATTACCTGCGCATCATCTCGCTGAATTTCGTGGCGGTTGGAATTGTGTTCACCACTTCGAGCGTCTTCCAAGGTATCGGTAACACCGTGCCGCCCCTGGTTAGCTCGATGACACGGTTGTTACTCTTTGCGGGGCCCGCCGTGGTGTTATCAGCTCGGCCTGATTTTCAGATTAGATACGTCTGGTATTTTTCGGTAGGCTCCATTTTGATTCAAGCCATTGTGAACTTCCTGCTTCTCCAGCGCGAGTTTCGCAAGAAGCTTGTCTTCGACGAAGCCACCAGCCTGACCCCAGCAAGTGGTGGGGTAGCGTCGGTCGGCTAAGTCTCGAAGCTTCTTCAAGCTGCCGATGGAACCGGGCGCCTGGATGAGCTTCGCCGCGCGAGCGATACCAGACACGTTAACTACCCGGATAGAGCCATGGTCAGCTTCCGCTTAGCCGGACCGTTGGCGCGATTCGGCTCTAGAATTTTCCGAGCTCCCGGAACCACCTCAGTGCGCGCTGGACCTCCGACATCTTCAACTGATGTGAACCGGCGAATTGTTCCAGGCGGACGCGCTTGAAGCCGGTGCGGAGCAACGAAGCTCGGACAAGATTGTGGCTTTGCGGTGTCGCTATAGTGTCGCCACTTCCGCTGCTAAGCCACACTGGCACCTCAAGCAGCCCGCTCCCTGGCTGATAAGTCTTATAGGCCTCGCCTAAGCGGTCCTCGTTGATTCCACTGAGGAAGAAACCGCAAACACGGACCGATCCGGTCCTGGCGAGCATGACACCCACTACGCCACTGCGTTTCGATCCGCCGGAGAAGCCAGCGAAGGCGATAGGCCACTTTGCGGTTTGCGGCCAGTCCTTCCGGATCGCTTCCAAGGCAGCGGCCAGCATCCCGAGTCGCCATTGAGTGGAATCGATGCGAGGACTGATCGTGGCGTCCGAGCCGAGGACTACCCACCCTTCTGCATTCGCGGGTTTGCGGTACCAGTCCGCGTCCATCACACTGGTGCGATTAAAGTCACTGGTAGATGTGACGACCAAAATGGGCCAGCGCCGCGAAGGATCGAACCCGGGCGGAAACATCAAGACCGCGCGGCCCGTTTCTACCCGAGGGTTGCCGCCTTCCGCGGCGATGTCCTGATAAGATTTCGCAACCGGAAACCGAATCTCGACCATACCCCCGCCCTGCACCGGTTTGCCCAGGAGCGTTGCGCCGTCACTCGAGCGAGGCAGCAGGAGCGAAAACCAAACCAAACCGAGGATAGCGATCAGGCGAGCGTCCCTTGTCATGTAGGTAATGAAGCTAATTCAAGCGCGATTGTCCAAGGCGTTCCTTCTCGTGGCATTGCTGCTGCTGACGGAACAGAGCCCGGTGGCCCGTGCGGCCAGCGGGTATGCTGCCGCTGCTTTTATAGGTGACGGTCTGAAAGTCCGCGGACCGTGCAGACTGCAAATCTGTGTTCCTATCGGCGAAAGGTCGCATTGGCCTGAAGAAGATCGCCCTCACCGGCGTGCACGATATTCGACAAACCGCAGAGTTTGAAGCCGCGGCCGCAGAGGAATTCGTGCATCTCCGGGAAGAGCCAGGCACCGTCATAAAGCGGTTCAAAAAAAACCTCGGTGTAAATAACCCGAACGCGTTCGAGCATGCTTTCTCCGCCGGTCAGGACGGCGCGTTCTGCACCCTGGAGATCGAGTTTAAGTAGATCGACCGTTTGCAATCCTTGCTCTTCGATCAATTGGGGCAGCGTCATAGTAGGGACTCGAACCGTTCGCGCGACAGCCAGATCGCGGCCGAACCAGGCCGTATTGCGCGGATCGATCGGCAACAACGAACTTGACGCCTCCGATCGATTGATTTCGAATTGCGCTTCGCCATTCTTGTCGGAAAGCGCGGCAGAGACGACGGAAATACCGGGCTTGCCGGCGTATCGCCCTCGCAATTTTTCGGCCAGGTCCGGGAGCGCCTCCACGAGGACGAGCCGTTCGGGCCGGTGCAATTGAAGGAAGGCATCGGTGAACGATCCACGGTTAGCGCCGCCATCGATCACGCAACGATATTCCAGTCGCGGGAGATGCCGAAGGTTTCGGAAAGCGCGCCGATATTGTTGGTCGAAGAGCGAGCGGATTTGCTGGCCCAGATGCTTCCCGAAGCCGGGGTCGCTGCGAGCTTCGGGGCCGGTGGTGGGTTTCATTTCACTAGCTGCCAGCAGGCGCTGGCTGCGCACTGTGACATAACAGGCGCGACCGCGTCACCATGAAATACCTTGCAACTTCCCCTGATGAGCAGATGTTTTGTCTCACTTATGAGCCTCATGGCCAGCTTCATGAATTTGGCGGGACCGGACCTGATCGTCATCCTCCTGATCATTCTCGTTTTGTTTGGCGCAAAAAAGCTTCCGGAGTTGGCGCGCGGGATGGGCTCGGCGATCAAAGAGTTTCAGAAGGCCAAGGATGAATTCACGGACGAGCTGCATACCGCAGGCAAGACGGACGCTGACGTAAAGGCGGACGTGCGAACTCCCACCGCCACGGTTCCGCGGATCGAGAACGCACCTACGGCTGCAACGGCCACCGAAATTCGGCGTGACGACCAGGCGCGCAGGGTGGACGAAACCGATCACGTCTAGCCACGAGGCTAGTTGACTTTGCCTCCCGTTGCGACACAGTCGCGACTCGCGTGGGAATTATTCCACGTGTCCCCGCTTACCTCACAACATGTCTGAGCCCGAACTACGCACCCAAATCAAAGAGATGCTGGTGAAGAATCTGATGTTGCAGACCGCGGCGGATCAGATCGGCGACGACCTGCCGCTCTTTGGGCCCGGTGGCCTGGGACTCGACTCGATCGACGCGCTCGAACTCGTCGTCAGTATGGAAAAAACCTTCGGCGTCGGCGTGCCGAACTCCGAGGTCGCGGCCAAGGCGCTCCGGTCGGTGAATACCATCCACGATTACATCATCGAGAAGCGCACGGCCGCACCGTCGGTGTAGTTTTGGCGACGCCAGCTGTAGAGGCGCTCGCCGCGGCGAGCGTCTAAATCCTACAGCAGGCGTTTGGCACAGACGCCTCTACATTTCGCTTCCGGCGGAATTGATCGTGTCGATCAGCCGGCGGAAACGTCCAAAGCTGCGGCGATGAGGAGTGAGGACCAGTCGCGGCAATTCCCAGATCTCGGGCTCGTTCTTCTCCTGGCGAAGCGCGCAGCCCTGAACGATCGCGCCCGTGCGCACAATGTCGGAAAATTCCCGATTCAATTCCGCGAGCGCAAGGTCAGAAAGTTTTCGGGTTAAGCGGATGACGAGCTGTTCGCCGACCCAGCGCGAGGATTGGTAGACGCTATAGAAGTGCAGGATCTCCTCCACGCCCTCGGCCACATTCGACACAATCTTGAAAAGATGAAAATCCTCCGGCCCCACATACCCTAGCTTGAAGAGGTGCTCGGTTAGAAACTTCAGCCAAGTTTGCCAATAACTGCCGCCGGGCCGATCGAGCAGCACCACCGGAATGATGCGGGCTTTGCCGCTCTGCATGAGCGTGAGCACCTCGAAACCTTCGTCCATGGTGCCGAAGCCGCCGGGAAAGAGCGCAAACGCGTGTGTCTCTTTCACGAAGTTGAGTTTGCGGGTGAAGAAGTAATTGAAATTGATCAGCTTGCGGTCGCCTTCGATCGTGGCGTTCGCATGCTGCTCGAACGGCAAACGAATATTCAGGCCGAAGCTGTGTTCCCGGCCCGCTCCCTTCTGCGCGGCGCCCATGATTCCATCGCCGCCGCCGGTGATGACCATGTAATTGTGCGCGACCATTTCCCGCGCGAATTCTTCCGCGACCAAGTACTGCGCTTCACTCGGAGGCGTTCGGGCCGAGCCGAAGACGCAGACTTTTCGAAACTGGCGATAGTCTGAAAAAACTTTGGCGGCGTAACGCATTTCCTTGAGCGACCGGTTCATCAGCTTCAAGTCGCCCGTGCCCATCTTGTCCTGCGCCATCTTGAGCGCGGTGATGATGATCTCTTCGATCAACTCCGGAGATTTCTCGGCGCCCCAATCGGCCACGAGCTGACGCACGCGCTGGTCGAAAACCGGATCGATCGTCGATTGGCGGCGCGCCGGTTGATCATGCGTCGTACCTGCGGTGAAATCTTCCACGGCGAAGTTTCGGCTGCCCTGAGTTCTCGCGCACGAAATAATTTGGCAGAGAAAATCTTGAGGACATGCGGAAGCATGTCCCTCCCTGCACGGGCCGAGGGCACACACGCGGACCTCTGGGCATCGAGTGGCGGAGCGCTCGATCCACTTCGCAATCTATCGCATCAGATCTTTCAGAATCTCCTGCGTGTGGCGGATCGGCAGCGAGTAATGACCAGCACCTTCGACCAGATGAAATTCACAATTCTGTAAACGCGTTGCGATTTCCTCCGCGAGCCGATAGGAGAAGGTGCGATCTTTCTTTCCATGCCAAAGCCGAACTGGCACCCGCACTTCTTCCAGCGAAAAACCCCAGGGCGTCGCATAGATTTCGGCGTCGGCCATCACGCCGGCGGCGGATGAGCGCCACGCCTGGCGCGCGCTTTCGAAGCAAGCCTCGAAGGATTTTGAATCCCGCAAGACATTCGCGTCGCAGGGCTGCAAGATCTTGAGCAGGAGCGGGCGGACCCGAATGGGCAGTTTCATGGAAGCAAACGGCCGCGCGATGTGAAACAGCGCCCGCAACAATCCGGGTCGCGTCCCGCGCAGCGCGAGGAGCCGGTTGTAGAGCGTGAGCAAGCCGCTGCGGTCCTGGAGATCGGCGATCGGTGGCGCGCCGCTCACGACTGCAATCGCTTCTACATGCTCCGGGATCATCCAGGCGGCGGCGTAGGCGTAGGGAGCACCGCCGGAAATCGCCAGGATTCGGAACTTGTCGAGGCCCAGATGCGCGGCGAACTCTTCCAGCAATGGTGGCCAATCCAGCAGCGTGCGGTTCGAATGGAAGTTCGAATCGCGAATGCCTGGCCGATCCGCGGAGATGATGCGCAGGCCAAGTTTTTCCGCCGCTTCGTCCGTCAGCTCCGCCATCGTGCGCGAGCTGGGCCAGCCGTGGCAAAAGAAGACCGGCGCGCCATGCGGATCGCCATATTCGGAGAAGGCGACGGTCGCACCATTTTCACGCCGGAAAATCTTTCGCTCTCCCTTCATGCCGCAGTGTAACGGACGCGGCCGATTATCGCACTGGCCAGAATCCAGCGCATTTGCTTCCGCTTCCAACCAGATAAATAGTTCTCCATGCGAACAGCAGGCATCTGCGTTGCGAATTAAGGGTATGAACGATCACTTGCACCCTGCGACCGGAAAGATCTCAGTGCATGGGGATGGAGTAGGCGTGCCATCACCGGATGCGGTCGAAAAGCGAGCGAGAGAGATCGCCATGATCGCGGAACGGGATCCGGATGATTTCACGGATGCGGATTGGGACCAGGCCCGGCGTGAATTGCTCGGGAGCCAGGACACCAATGCTCCCGAGGAGACCGAGGAGAATGCCGAAGTCGTCGAAGAATGGAATGTCGTCGCTTCCTCGATGGGGCACCGTGCGCCGCGGGTGGAGGACGAGGAAAATGTCGGCGAGCACCTCGTGGCCGATGGAGTAGAAGAAGCGGTGCACGACCAAATGTTGCAAGCCCGCAAGGAAGAGCTCGAGCAGGAAGGCTAACTGGGTTGAAAGCGACAGACACCCTCGTGGCCGAGGAAGTGACCGGTCGCACCGAAACTCGCTCCGCGCCGCGGACTGCGCCGGCGCGTTCTCGCCGTCTGATCGAACAATTCCGTCAGGTGCGCGATTTCAGCACGCGCCTTTGCCGCAGCCTCGAGCCGGAAGATTATGTGGTCCAATCGATGCCGGACGTGAGTCCCACCAAGTGGCACCTCGCGCACACAAGCTGGTTTTTCGAAACCTTCGTGGTGAAGGTGTGGATGCAACGATATCGCTCGGAGGTGCCGCAATACGCCTACCTTTTCAATTCCTACTACAATGCCGCGGGCGATATGCATCGGCGCGATCTCCGAGGGTTGATCTCGCGCCCGACCGTCGCTGAGACCTATCGCTTTCGGGAATCAATTGATCACTGCGTAATCAAATTGATCGAGGATGCCGACGACGCGTTGCTCTCGGAAATCGAACCGGTCCTCACCCTCGGCATCCATCATGAGCAACAGCACCAGGAATTGCTGGTGACCGACATCAAACACGTCTTCTCTCAGAACCCGCTCTATCCGGTCTTTCAACCCGGCATTTCCGAACCGGAGACTGGCAAGATCTGGCCGCAGCATTTTGTCGAGTTTGCGGAAGGGACGGTTCTAACCGGCCACCGAGGCGCAACATTTTCCTACGATAACGAAGGTCCTCAGCACCGCGCCCTCGTGCCGGCGTTTTCGCTCTCAAATCGCCTCATCACCAACGGCGAGTATCTCGCCTTTATGGAAGCCGGCGGATATTCGCGCCCTGAATTTTGGCTTTCACTTGGATGGACCACCGTGAACGACCCTGCCTTAGGCGGGT
>Ga0193744_1000050_pt1 | contig 51314 bp, 47 predicted proteins | sample L1a1metaG_FD_143056 | JGI IMG/M metagenome (GOLD analysis project Ga0193744, IMG submission 143056) | Soil microbial communities from a riparian zone of the East river system, Colorado, United States - L1a1 | ecosystem: Environmental > Terrestrial > Soil > Riparian zone | place: USA: East River...
GCTCATTCCCTACGACGAGATCAAAGCGCCCATCCGTCCCGAGTGCCTACTTGAATTCAAGCTTCCCGAACCGGAAGTGCGCGACCGCGTGCGCAAGTGGTACGGCAACCGGTGGTTCGCGCCGAACGCGCTCAAGGGGAGAGCGCTGACCGACACCGTCCACGGTGTTTACATTCCGTATTGGACTTTCGACGCGCAGGTCCACGCCGATTGGACCGCGGAATCGGGCTACTATTATTACGTCACCGAGAGCTACACGGATTCGGACGGCAAATCGCAGACGCGCCAGGTCCAAAAAACGCGCTGGGTTCCCAGCTCGGGAGCGCTCGACCATTTTTTCGATGACGAGTTGGTGCCCGCGTCAAAGGGGGTCGACGAAAAACTGTTGCGGAAAATCGAGCCGTTCCCGACGACGACCGATTTAAAGCCGTACGATCCCGGCTTTCTTTCCGGCTGGGTGGTCGAGCAATATCAGATCGACCTGGTCGCGGCGGCGCAAAATTCGCGCGAAATCATGGAACGCAAGACGCGCGATCTTTGTTCGAAAGAAGTGCCGGGCGACACGCAGCGCAATCTCAACGTCGCTTCCACCTTTTCGGCGCAGACTTTCAAACACATTCTCGTTCCGATTTGGCTCGTGGCCTACACCTATGGAGCGAAGGCTTTTCAGGTGGTCGTGAACGGCTATACCGGCACGATTGCGGGACGCCATCCTTTGAGCTGGATCAAGATCGCGCTGGCGGTGATGGCCGCGATCATCGTGTTGGTGATCGTGCTCGCGATTTACGCGCATTCGCAGTAGCGCTTTGTCATCCCGAGCCGCGCAGACGGCGAGGGACCTCACAAGCGCTCTTACGCTCCCGCGTTACATCACGCGTTTACGTTGAGCTGCGCGCAATGCGTGTAGATGACGCAATCTGCAGGTGCGAGGTCCCTCGCCGTCTGTGCGGCTCGGGATGACAAGCAGCGCCCTCAAGCTGCCGCGCCGAACAAGAGCCCGAGACCGTAAGTGACTACGGCAACGATCACGCCGATCCAGGTCATTTCGAGTCCCGACGCCCACCACGAGCGGATGGTGATCAGCGACTTCACCGCGCCCACCGCGAAGTGTGCGACCAGGCTAATGCCGAAAGAAAAGATCACCGCATTAAGACCGCTCATGAAAAAGAACGGAATAATGGGAATAAAAGCGCCGATCGCCGTGGAAATGCCGGCGGACAACGCGGATGTCCAAGGATTTGGGAAACGATGCTCGGATAGGCCCAGCTCACTCTGCGCCATGGCCTGCACAAACTGTTCGGGCTGCTCGGCGAGACGCTCCGCCATTCGCTGCGATTCTTCCACGCCGAATCCCTGAAGCTGGTAGAACAACGCCATTTCTTCGATTTCCTCCTCGGGGTTTTCTTCCACCTCCGCGCGCTCGCGCGACATTTCCGCCTCGTAAACTTCGGCTTCGCTCTTGGCCGCGAGATAAGCGCCCGCCCCCATGGAAAGGGTGGAAGCCAGCATTCCGGCCAAGCCTGAAATGAGCACGAAATGCTGCTGGTTATTGGTGGCGCCGGCCACGCCTGAAACAATTCCGAAGACCGCGCCCAGTCCATCGTTAGCGCCATAAATCGCATCGGCGACCCAACTGCCGCCGCGTCCGTGCCAGCGCTCGCGTTTCAAGATCGCATCGAGCGCTGTTCGCGGCCCCGGCGGCGAAACCATCGCGTTCAAGGCGCGCGCGTGAGCTTTCTCTTCGACGGCGCTCTCTCGCAGAAAATCTCGCACATCCTCTTCTCCGGCGAGCGCGCGCTCGCGCTGGTCGCGAAACTGCGCTTCATGTTTTTCTTCCGCGGCTTCCATTCGCCGTATGGCGATATCGGCGCCAGCCACTTTATTCCACCACCGATTCAGCCGGCGTCCGATGGTGTTTTGCAAAACCGGCGGCTCCAGGCCGAGGTCTTTCAACTTCTTTTCCCAACGTTGCGCGTGACGTTCTTCCGCCTCAGCCATGCGCAACAAAATGCCTTTGCGCTTTTCGTCCGTCTCGCGCGAAGCGAGATCGCGATAGGCCTCGGCCGTCTCAACTTCCGCGCGCCAGTTGCGTTTGATGACCTCGATCGTCTCCGCTTTCGGGCCGGCGGCTGATTCTTCTTTTTTCATCTTGCGCAATCGGCCGGTTCAATGATCGCAGGGATCGGCTCCTCGTCTTTGGCTCTCATTTGTTGCGCCATGATTACAACCGCGACCGAGCCAATAATCAATCCCGCACCGACCAGGGTGCGCAGCGTGAGAACTTCACCCGCGAAGGCGCTACCGAGCAGGATGGCGACAATGGGATTCACGTACGCATAGGTCGCGACCTTCGCCGGTTCGCAGTGGCGCAAGAGCCACGCATACGAAACGTAACCGATGATTCCCCCGATCAAGACGAGATAGGCAAAGGCAAGAAGCGATACCATCGTGATCTGGAGCGGATCGAAATGCCGCAGCTCTCCGCTCGCGAGGCCGGCGATGATGAGGAGCGTGCCGCCGCAAAGCATTTGCTCTCCCGCCGCGAGAAACGGCGACGCGGCATTCCTGGCCTTGCGCGAATAAAGCGAGCCAGCCGACCAAATGAACGAAGAACAAAGCAGGATCGACACACCGATCCAGGCGTGCGGCGATTCACCGTGGCCGGAAAACCGCAAGGCCGGTCCGACTAACACACCCACTCCGATGAATCCACCGGCGAGCCCGAGCACGGTGATGGCACTTGGCCGTTTCGACATTCCGAACAGCCAGCTTAAGAGCGCAATATAAAGCGGCACGGTGGCGACGAGGAGAGCGGCGAGTCCCGAAGGAACGTATTGCTCCGCGAGCGTGACCCCGCCGTTGCCACCCAGGAGCAAACAAGCGCCGACGATCAGCGCCGTTCGCCACTCGATCGGCTTGGAGCGCACCGCTCCGCTCATGCGCGCTGCGAAATAAAGAATGAGGCCGGCGAGAAGAAAACGCGTTCCGGCCATCAACAAAGGCGGGATGGAGCGGATCGCGAACAGGATCCCGAGGTAGGTCGAGCCCCAGATCAGATAGAGCGCCGCGAAGGCGAGAATGAGCGCGATCTTTTTTGGCGGGGCGGGCACCGGCTATCGTGTCATCGCCGCGATGTTCGCGCCAATCGGTTTTCGCCGTTTCCGTCAGCCGGCGAAACTTATCCGGCATGATTCACTTGCTTGTCATCCCGAGCCGCGCAGACGGCGAGGGACTTCACAATCGGGAATTGAACCATCTAACAAGAGTCACGCTTAGCGCAACGTAGACGCGTGATGTAGCGCGGAAGCGTAAGAGCGCCTGCGGGGTCCCTCGCCGTCTGCGCGGCTCGGGATGACAAGTATTCGAGGGTGCTCTTGTTTACTGCGAAAAACTGATTCGCGTCGCAACAATCGTCTGGGTGTAGAGGCGCTTGTGCCAAGCGCCTAATCAAACAACAGGCGCTCCGCCGCGGCGAGCGCCTCTACATCTCGCAACCCTACAACTGAATTACCTGCGCCGATTTGATGTCGTCGCTCGCCCGAATCTTCTCGAGCAACGCGTCATCCGGTGTCGTGTCCAGGTTCAGAACGGTCAAGGCCGTGCCGCCGGCTTGGTTCCGGCTGAGCGACATCGTCGCGATATTGACGCCGTGATCGCCCAGCAATGTTCCGATCCGCCCCACGATCCCGGGGCGGTCCGTGTTTTCCAGCACCAGCACCACGCCGTGCGGACGCGCTTCCACCGGGCGGCTGTTCACATTTACGATTCGCGGCGTCGCGCCGAAAAATGCGCCCGCCACCGAAACCGTTTTGCCTTCGGCCACAGCGGAGAGTTCCAGCAAATCGGTGTAATCGCCCGCCGCGCTCAAACGCGTCTCCGTGATTTTCATTCCGAGACTTTCCGCAAAAGCCGGCGCGTTCACTTCGTTGATTTCGCTTCCGCCGGCGTGTTCCAAAAATCCCTTGAGCACGGAGCGCGTGATCGCGGTGGTATCGACTTCGTTCACCTTTCCGCTGTAGTTGATATTGAGGCTCTCGACCCGCTTCGGTGCGAGCTGGGCCAGGAAACGGGCCAGCTTTTCGCCAAAGCGCAGATGCGGCCCGATGACGGCCAGGGTTTTCGCGTCGAGATTCGGCATGTTCACCGCGTTGCGAATCGTGCCCTCGAGCAGCGCGGCGCGAATTGATTGCGCGATCTCGATGCCGACACTTTCCTGCGCCTCCGCGGTCGAGGCGCCGAGATGCGGCGTGAGGACCAGACCCGGCGCATCGCGCAGTGGTGAATCGAGCGGGAGCGGTTCCGTCTCGAAAACGTCGAGCGCGGCCGCGGCGACGTGACCGGAGCGCAACGCTTCTGCAAGCGCCGTCTCGTCAATGAGACCCCCGCGCGCACAGTTGATCACGCGTACGCCGCGTTTCATTTTTTCCAATCGCGTGCGATCGAGCAAATGGTGTGTCTCCGGCGTGAGTGGCGTGTGCAGAGTGATGAAATCCGCGGCGGCCAGCAGATCGTCGAGTTCGTCGATCAGTTCCACTTGCAGCGTGCGCGCCCGGGTCGCGGAGAGATAAGGATCGAAAGCGATCACGCGCATCCCGAAAGCAATGGCGCGCCGGCTCAATTCGCTGCCGATCCGGCCCATGCCCACAATCCCGAGCGTTTTGTTGAAAAGCTCCACACCTTCCAGGTTTTTCCGGTCCCATTTTCCGGCGCGGAGCATTGCATCGGCCTGCGGAATTTTTCGGGCCACGCAAAGCAGGAGAGAGAAGGCATGTTCCGTCGTGGAAATCGTGTTGCCGCCCGGCGCGTTCATGACAATTACGCCGCGTCGCGTTGCTTCGGCCACGTCAACATTGTCGATTCCAACTCCCGCGCGTCCGATCACCCGCAGCTTCGAAGCCGCGTTCAGGACCGCAGCCGTGATTTTGGACTGACTGCGGACCACGACCGCGCTGAAGTCCGGAACGATTTGCACCAACTCCGCTTCGCTCAGCCCGGTTTGGGTCGAGACTTCGAGTGCGCCGTCGCGCGACAGTTCATCGACGCCACTTTGGGAAATGGAATCCGCGATCAGGATCTTCGGGGCGGTCATGCGTCAGGTATTGTAGCCACCCTGATCGCCGCGGCCATTTTTTTGCGCAGTGCTACGCGATAAGAGCAGGATCAGGCATCAGCGATGTCCGCGCCGCTTCGCTCGGAGAAGAGGTCGTTGATTTCGGAATACGTCGCCGCTTCTGCCAAGGCGTCGAACGAGCCGGTCTCGGCGATGCTTCGCGCCGCCCGCATAAACGCGCCCCACGCCACACAGGCCAGGGCCGAGCCGACGGAAATGCGACGAACGCCGAGATCGGTAAGCCGGGAAAGTGTTAGATCTTTGCTCGGCCGGGAGACGAGGACGTTGACTGGTTTCGGCGCCACCGCCTTTACGATTGCAGCGATTTGATCGGGATCGCGGACGCCGGGTGCGTAGAGACAATCGCCGCCCGCCTCCGCATACGCGACGAGTCGCTCGAGAGCCACGCGACAGGGATCGTCTTGTCCAACGAGCCACGCCTCGCATCGCGCCGTCAAGATCACGGAAGTACCTGTAGCATCAATCGCCGCGCGTGCGGCCTTGATGCGGTCGACCGCCAAACCGAGATCGTAGAGCGGAGTGGCGCTGTTGCCGGTGGAATCTTCGATCGATAGGCCAGCGACTCCAGTCGCGAGACAAAGCCCTACATTTGCGGCGACGCCTTCGGGTTCGTCGGCGAAGCCGGTTTGAAAATCCGCGTTCACGGGCAACGGCGTCGCACTCATAATCTCGCGGATGTGCGCGAGCATGAGGTCGAGGGGAATGGCTTGGACCGAATCGGGCAAGCCTCGGCTGAAAGCGGCGCCCGCCGAAGTGGTGGCGAGAGCCTTGAAACCGATATGCTGGAGATAAACGGACGTGCCTGCGTCCCATGGGTTAGGTAAAACAAAGCAGCCTGATTCGTGCAGGCTGCGAAATCGGGCCACGGCAGACTTCTGGGATGAATTCGTGTCGTTCATATCCAACTCTATAAAGGTTGGACGGCGATCGCGCCAGCATGAGGGTGCGTGATGGGGAGGATGCCGAACTGTATCGCGTGTTGGGCCCCCAGGCAGGATGCGTCAATTGCGCCCCGCGATAGTTGGCAGCCAGCGTCTTTACGAGGAACTGGGTCCTTATCGAACTACAGCCTACTATCTCCTCATCCTCGGCCTATACGTGACCGGAGCACCCATAAGCACGCTCGTCGGCACTTATCGAAGACTAACAGGACAACAAGGAGACGCAGCCTCAGAACTCACTCAGCCAGCCTTGCAGGATTTGACTCGGTCACGGCCTTTTCTCGTTCAACCACTGAACCATCGGGGCTTCGCCAATAGTCGCGCTGCTTACGAAACGGCATCAAAAGGGCGTTAGGGATAGTGTTATCCTCGGGCAGGCAGTAGCCAGGTATACCAATAACTATCGCTGCTTGCGGAATGTTCAGACCCAGGGTCCGGTGAAGGCGATCCCACCACGGAAAGACTGTCCCGAAATTCGAGTTGTTTTCGCGCCGGACCTGCGAGTGGTGAATGCCATGCATGCGCGGTGTCACCAGCACCTTGCTCAGGAGTCGCTCGAAGCCGATCGGCAGCCGAAGATTGCTGTGGTGAAAGAGCACCTCAGACTGAAAAGCCAGTTGGTAAACAGCAAAGGCCCAGGGCGAAATCCCGATCAGGCTTATCTGGATAAGGTTGAATACGCTGGAAAGGGCCACCTCGCCGAAGTGAAAACGGAAGGCAGTGGAGACGTCCAGGGCCGGGTCGGTATGGTGAACGTTATGGAACCGCCAGAGGAATGGAACGCGGTGGTTCGCGAGATGCCAGTAGTAGAAGGCCAGGTCCATTAGAAGAAAGCTGACTATGAAGTCAAGCCAGGCCGGCAAACTGATCAGATGAACAAGGCCGAATGGTTTGCCGGTGGACCAGTGTAACGCCCACTGGGCAGCGGGTTGGACGAGATTAACAGCGGTAAGGAAGGTAAGAATCGATATGGCCAGATTGACCAAGACCCGCCAGAGGAGTTGCCGCGTGCCAGGCCGCAGAGGGAAGAATCGCTCCATCGCGAAAAGGAACACGCCAAACACTACGACACCCAGCGCTGTGATAACGGCGTTCAAATTACTTTGCCAGTGCGCCGTAACACCGCGATTGATTGATAGATCAGCAGGATAAGAAAACAAGAATACAGCGGCGCCACCGGAAACAGGTAACGTTCATAGCCGCCTATCCACCAGGTGGCGTCGAGGAAAGTAAAGAGCGCCACCCTTAGGAGAATCGTCGCCCCGAGCAGGATTAAGACAGTGTTCGGTGGATCGTCGATTCGGAATCGGCGGAACTGCCAACCCAGGATCAACAGCGCCGCTATTCCCGCTACCGACAGACCTAGGACAAGGAAGCGATGATAACTGCCGATAAAGTTTTGGAACGTCTTTGACCATCCTTCTGGGGATCGAGGGGCGGCGCCGCGGCCCGTCATTTCATCATAGAGCGCTCGCTGAGGTTCGGTCAGGATGGCGTCGTCACCGTTCGTCGTCTCAGGATATCGAAGTAGAAACAAGCCGGCAATTCTTGGCAATGACTCCGGCAGGTAACGAAGGCTGCCGATGGCGCCGGGATCCAGGAAACTAGAAAACACGAGCCGGCTTGGGTTCCGGCCTTCATCGCAGGCGCGACTGATTTCCCGGGCCGCCTTGCGGTAGAAGCGATTGGCGGATGTGGGAGTGTGGTGCATCCCCTGAAGGTTAGCGGCATGGCGCAGTGCCCATAAAAACCAGGGAGCACCGATCTCATGAAGGCCGAGAGCAGTGAAGGCAGGCACCTGCCAGTTGCGGCCCGGCTCTCCTTCGAGTTCCGGTTTCAACTGGGCAAAGGTAGGACTGATTTTGTAAGCGATCTCCAGCGCTTCGGTGGAAACGGAAACAAAGCGCTGGTCGTGACTCGGCTTGATCCGAAGCAGCGCCTTGTAGGCAGCTTGGAAGCTGGAAGACGTCAGGTCAGATTTCGTGAAACTGTGGAAAGCCCGGTAATTAGCCGCGCCCACCGACAGGACTAATAATATAAGTGTCAACAAGATGGTGCCGGCAGGCTTAAGCCAAGCGCGCGCCGCCGTCTTCCACGAGTGTGTCGCCGTCCGTTTCCGAAGCACCGCGAGAACCAAGAAGACAAGGAGCAAGGGAGGAATGAGAAAGCTTTCCTCCCGTATATTCCAGAGCACGGCGAGAGCGAGCCCGGCCCAAAGGGCGTGCCTAATCTTAGCCGTAAAGAGCGTCAAGAGAAGACCGCCTAGGATCAGAGGCAGGATAGCAGCATAGAAGCTATCCGCCATGGTGTAGCTGTTTTGCTGAAAACTGCCCGGATGGAGAACCATGCTGGCATAGCTTACAAGGCAGAGCGTCCGAGGGAGGCCAGCCTTGCGCAGGGCTGCAACCAGCGCCAGGTATCCGCCCATTTGTATAAGCTCGATGCCGATCCGGAGTGGAATTCCACAGAGATGTATAAGAGCGACGAACAAAGGATAGGCCGGAGGCCGCGTGAAAGCGGTCCAACTGTAATCGGAGCCCCAATACCAGTGCTTGGCCGCATTGAGGTACCAAAGTGCATCGAACTCAGTGGCGCTCCCGTAAATTCTTTCCGTGTGGACTAACCAGAACTTGAAGGCCACCACCAGACAAAGTCCGATGGCGAATCCACCACGGCGAAAGTTTCCGGAGGATGGCTCGTCAATGGGAAATGTCACGGCAAGGTCTTTCAATAAAGGTACGTTTTAGCTCCGGTGGGCTACCTTGATCATTTTCGAACGCGTTGCAACATTCTCGATGGCAATCTTCATCCGTCTGCCAGGATAATTTGAAGATGGACAAGCGACCGCTAAACCGCCAGAAAGGAGGAATTCCCGGAGCAAGAAGCCCGGGCACGAGCCTATGCCCCACGACGTCTTCGTTAGCCATTCCAAGGACGACAGGCTCACCGCTTACGCGCTCTGCAACAAGCTGGAATCGGCAGGAATCCGATGTTGGATTGGACCGCGCGATGTGGAGCCTGGCGTGGATTGGGGCGCGGCGATTATCAGTGCCATCGGTGGGTGCCGGGTGATGGTGCTCATCTTCTCGCTCAAGGCGAATAGTTCGCGGCACGTTCACCGCGAGGTCCAAAGGGCTTTCGATAAAGATTTGACCGTGATTCCATTTCGGGTGGAGGACGTGGAACCGACCGGCACATTGGAATACTACCTGAGTTCCGTCCATTGGCTTGACGCCATAACGCCACCACTCGAAGAACATCTCGAGGCTGTGGTGAGGCGGGTAAAGGCGTTGCTGTTACCGCCGTCGGTCTTAGAGTCGGCCACCCGCCTGGCCGCGGAGAGCACGCCGGTCCTATCCCAAACGGTCAGTAGACCGAAGGCAGCAAAGCTCCGGTCACAGCCCGCTGCTCCTGAAACTCAAGTTCCTCCCCCCGCTGATCGCCCAATCTCACCGCCACCGCTGCCACCACCCTTGCTACCACCGGGGGGAGGAACACCTATTCCCGTCGCAACGAAAAGCTCTTCTGTTCCGCTCGAACAGCTGGTCCGGAATATCGGTTCCCGGGTCCTGAGCGATCTGCTCGTGCAACGGGAAGAACTCCTCATCAGCATCGGGCTGATTACCTTGTTAAATGTGGTTCTCGCTGCCATTGCGAAAAGTGGAACAGCTCCTGATTTTGCTCCGATATTACTCATGGGACTGGTTCCGGTGCAGATGTACATTTTTTTTCGCCTCGGTCGGAAAACCGAGGTCAACAGATGGCCGCGCCTAGCCGTGGTAGTGATTGGCGCTGCACTGGCCATGGCACTGATCATGACCTTTCTAGGCTTGGGGGGTTTTCAGGCATTCAAATTGGCAGTCGTGACCTGCGCGAGCATGGGAGCTGGGGGGGCCCTTTCCATCTATGTAAAACGCCTGGGCGGAGAACAACGAGCGCCTTTGCATACGATGGTAGCCGGGATCACGCTAGTGATCATCGTTTACGTTGTGCTTGGCCTACTTGTGTCTATCCTCGATCATCTCCAGCCCTCGCCGAGGAGACGGGATCCGAGATTTCGGCCGGCCCAGGAGGAACAAGACTAAGTTGGTGGCAAACCTCGTCCCCATTTGTGGAAGTATCCTTCAGTTTAGTTACCCGCCAATTCGGCAATTCCAGCACCACCTTTGAAAGCTTTTCAATTTAAAAACAGCTCCCCATCATCCTTGCAAACAATCTGACCACCGTGCCTGATTCTTCAGCAACTCCCGACCCTGCCTTGGAAAGGAGAGTTTTTAACGATGATATTCTGACTAACTCCGGCGATCTGCGATATGCCGGAGATCAGTACGGGGAAATATTTCCGCTGCTGGATCACGCCGCTTTGCGCAAGCTATTCCTAAAGTATGAACAAAGAGCCACCACGGCGCGCGGCTGGGTTCTTTGGTTAGGGTTACTGGCGGTCTGTTTCGCCACGGTTGCTCTTCTAAGCGCTGCCACCGAACCTCTCCACGCTCACGCCAGGTATTCCGGCGTGTTTACCATCATTTTCGAAGCTTTTGGAGTAGCCGCGGCTCTTATCGCCGGCGGGAGCTTGTGGTTTGGTCCATGGAGGAAGCGTTGGCTGGAGAGCCGCTTCATGACCGAACGCCTTCGCCAGTGGCATTTTCAGTTGCTGATCCGCAAGGCCAATGAGCTTGAGACGTTTTTCGCGCACAAGACTCCCGAGTCCGAGAAGAAATTTCAGGCCGAGCGGCAAAGTTGGTTCGACGAGTTTCTGCACGACCATGAAGGCAAGCTTGATTCCCGAATGGATTCGCTGGCGCACGACCCCGATTTTGCCAACGATTGGCTACACGATTCCCCCACGGAGTTCAAAGATAACAGTCCTATCCTGCCCCATCTTTTCGATGCCTACCGGCGCCTTCGTTTCCTCCATCAATACGACTACATCACTTACAAGCTCTCGCCGGCGACAGACCGGCCCTTGTGGGCCTTCTTGAGGTGGCCGCTGCTGCGCCAGGAGTCCTTCATCGGCGGAGCGGCTTCGTTTTGTTTTGTAACCGCGCTTCTGTGTGCCTTTGTCGTTATCGCCAATCGATTGTTTGAGATCAGGCCGGCTCTAGATTCTTTTCTTGCGTCACTTACTCTCGTGAACGCTATTACCGGGGTAGCGCTACGAGCGATTCAAGAGGGCTTGGGAGTGACGGCGGACATCGAGCGTTACCGTGATTATCGCGGCAAAGTACGACGCGCCCTTCTCCACTTTGAAGCGACACAGGATCAGAAGACGAAATTGCGCTTGATGGAGGAGATGGAATTGGCCAGCGTGGATGAACTAAGAGGGTTTTTGCGGACGCACGGTGAGACTCGATTCGTCTTGTAATGGGTTACTAACTCCGAAGTTACCGAGTCACGGCGCCGGACTCGGCGCTAATGCTAAGTTTGGCGACCAGCGCAGCCCAATCGTGTCTTTCTTCTACTGTGTCACGGACGACGGCACGTTCCGCTTCAGTGGGGACAGGCAGGTGCAGCGCTTCGCCTGCCTTTTCGATGAGTTCGTCAAGGGACGCGCACTGGATTCCGAAGTCCGTATGGTAGGCGCTCTTCAAGTCCTCTCGTAGACCTACCACTACGCAGCCGGCGACTAACGCCTCCTTCGGTGGTCGCGGTGAGCCTTCTTTGTCATTTCCGCGGCATACAAACACTCTTGAGCTCTTGAGTATCTCCGCGACCTCCGCCTCCGGACGGTCGATGATCTCTACTACCTTATCTCCGTAACGGGCCTTTAATAGTTGTGCTATCTCCGGATGCTTGTGGGGACGAGTCATGTAGCAGATAACATCGTTCTTTGGCCGGCCGTCGTACTCAAAGATGGCGCGATTGACGCTCGGCAATATGCTAGCAATCGGTGTCGTTCGATTTTCATCAGCTATCCATGAGACCAGATCGGGGGACCGGCAGACGATCAGGTCCGCGTGGGGGGAAGGGAGGGCGTATTTTCCCAGGACGAAACAAATGTGGCGCGAACCGCTCAGGTGAGGTTGATAGATTTCGGGATAAAGAACGATCTCCGGTTCATACGAATGGTCGTAGAGCTCGCACTGGTGAGTAAACCACGTAGCCAGGCGCGGCTCGTGGAAAGGGACGATGCGGCAGCGACCGAGCTGGTCCAGACCTTCGCAGGCGGTATAGAGGGATTTGACACCACCGCCTTCCCACGGCGGAGCAAAAACGACGGCATTCACCGTGTCCATAGTAGCACTGAGCGTTCACCGTTCATTGCCGTAATTTGATTCCACGAACGTCTGACTTTGGCCTCGCATCGCCACGAGTAGAACGAAAGTTGGGAAGCGCAGACTTAGCGGGTGAAGGGAATCGAACCCTCGTGTCCAGCTTGGGAAGCTGGCGTTCTACCATTGAACTACACCCGCGGGATTAGCCCGAGGATTGATAGTTGATGGTTTGGAGAAAGAAAGTCAAGCGCAAGGTCCATTGGATTGCTTCATTGCCAGGAGATTACATCGTCTTTGTTGGTTCCGGTTTTTTTGTCGGCCGGCGTCGTCGAACTGCTTTGCGAGAGACAGTCTTTTCCAAATGACCAGGCAATGACGCCATTGCGAAGCAGGGGAGCAGTGCCCGCGTTCTGGGAATAGGGATTAGTGACTTGATTATCGTAATCGCCGTCGATCTCGATATGGTAGGCCACGCCCCAGGGATCGAAAAACTGACCGGTTCCGGTGGTGGTTCCAATGCCGGAACGGGGCTTGGCCGGATCTTTTGCGTCCGGCGGCGAGATAAAGATTATTTGTCGTGGATTCTGTGTTTGCCCGGCGGTCGCACGCAGCTCGCTGAATAGTGCTTCATTCGAAGTGGCGGCTGGCCCGTAAATTGTGTCCGCCATGGCCAGCGGATACTTGCCGTACTCGGTGTAGAAGGCATTCACCGCGGTTACGATTTGCATCAGATCGTTCCTGGCTTGCGTATTCCTGGCCTGGTTCTGAATGCCTTGGATGACGGGGAACAAAAAGCCGGCCAGGACCGCGATGATCGCGATCACGACCAGAAGTTCGATCAAGGTAAAGGCGGCCCAACTCGGGCGGGAAGCATATCCTGGTAGGGCGAGACTCTGTCGAGCCATTCGAAGCCGCGGGTAAATCGGTGCGGCTCGACAGAGTCTCGCCCTACCAAATGTTTCGGGCCTCGTCATTTCCACTGCAGCATCTGCTCGGGAAACGGGCACTGGGCGCAATCGGAGTTATCCTGCAAACAGAAGTCTTCGTAGATTTGAAGCAACCCCTGTTGCTGCGCGACGGTTTTCGTGAAACGCGGGCGGCGCGGGTCTCCGCCGAAGAGCCGGGTCGCCCCGGTTTCGAGCCGCCGGTTGGAAAGACGAGCCGGCAGTTTCTCGTATCCGGCCCAGATGTCTGAGCCCTCCGCGAGAAACAAGGGCAGAAGAACATTTGCCAAAATTTCCGTGATTCGCGATTCGCCAACGAGCGCCATTTCTGTCGTCGCTGGATCGGAGGTGAGAGTGTAGTGGAAGTTCCAGAAAGGATGGCGCAGCCCAAGAAAAAATTCCTCGGCAGGCTCCGTTTTCGCGCCGGTGAGCAGTCGGACAAACGAGGGCCACGCGCGGACCAGTGTGGCCAGCGCGCCAAGCCGGCGCTGAGGATGATTGAGGGGGCGGGTGCCACTTAGCCGCCAAAGTTTCGGCGGCAGCACCATTCGCTGCATCTGGTCGCGATGCGGCCACCAGCGGTCCCAGAGTTTCCTCACATACTCGCGCGCGTCCGGCGAGTAGACGCGGAGGTCCGGCGCTTCCAGAAATCCGGCGACGCCAAAAAGCATTGGCTCGATCTCTTCACTCTGTCCGCGCAGGAACGCGAGCGGCAATCGCTGAGCCAGAAGAGTGAAAGCGAGCTTGTTCTGTTTGTAACCGAAGGCCGCGGCGATCTCTTGAAAGAGCGCTTCGTCGCGCCCGTGACTTTCCACGATGCTTTTGATTCGGGTGGCCTTGCGCTGAAGACGAAATTGCGAGGCGGCGGCGAGGATGCAGCCGAGCCGTTCCTCCGCCAGATCTTTCAGCGGCGCCTGGCAACGTCCCGGACGCGCGAGGGGGATGTTCGCGGAAAACGAATCCGGCAAGATGTCCGGATCGACCCGCACCTGCGGGACGTTTCGATTTGATTTTGTGCGGGTGAAAAAAATCCGTTCGCTTTGTTGAACGAAGACGTGGAGGACCGCGTCGTCGAAGGCGGGATTGGTGGCGTGACCATGCGTTTCCCAGCTGCGATCCGCCAGATCGAACTCGATTGCGCCACGACTTGGCGCGCCTGCGTTGAGGCGGACGACCGCGTCGGAAAAATCGGGTCCGGCTTCTCGATTCCAGGTGCCGAACTGGACGATCTCCACGTCATCGCCGGAGACGGAACGAAAGCGCCTTCCGAAATCGCCGGCGAACCAGCGCGCTTGCAATTCCAATTCACTCGGGGTCCGGCGCGCGGGAAAGAGCGCGTGTTCGTGGATCCGCGCGGAAGCGCGGAGCTCGGCATATCGATCAGCAAGCTGCATTCGGGGGGGGTCGCATTGTCGGCGAGACGATCGCCGTTTGACGAGAAAAAAAGTTGCGCAGACGGAAAGGGGCCTTACGGGCGGTCTTGTGCTTTCGCGTTAGGCAAAGCGTTTACGCCGGGCCATGCGCAATGTACCTCGGGGACGCAATCTGCGGGTGTGAGGTCCCTCGCCGTCGGCGCGGCTCGGGATGACACGCGACACTAAACGTGCGCGACCGGCTCGGGCGCCAAGGTCTCCACGGCTCGCGGCGAACTTGGCCGCTGGCGCAAGTATTCCGCGATCTGCTCGACGAGCGCGGCCCGCGAGCGTGTAAACATGAATGAGTATTTCGGTCCGCGACCCTCCGTCGGTACGATGACGAGGTTTTCCGAGAGGAATTGCGACTCGTGCGCAATGGTCGAACCTTCCAGCTCGATCGTCTGGCAAAAGGGACGCCAGGTTTTCTTCGCCACAAAAACAATCTTGTGCGGCTCTTCGTTGGTCGCGACGAGGGCGCCGAAAAGATTCGCCGGAATTCGCCGCCCGCGCCCGCTGACGCAGGGGACGGCCCACGCGATCGTTTCTCCGAGCACGTTTTGCCGGCTGAAGGTGGGCGCGAGTTTGGCGGGGAGCGCGATCGGGAGCGCGGACGAGCGGTGGAGATCGGCGGGGCCATTCAGCTTCGTCAGCGCGAGCCAGATCTTTGCTTTCATCGAGCGCAGGACTTTCGGCGCAAAGTAAAGAAAGGCAGCGATGGCCAGCGCGAAAATCGAGAGGGCCAAAACCGGGTTGTAGTGAATGAGCGCGAGCCCGCCGAAGACAGCGACATCTTCAGCCACGCTCAGTCCGATATTTGAGAATGGTTCGGGCGAACTATTCGCGAGGAGGCGTGAGGACGCTTTCGCAGTGTGGGTGACGAGGCTGGTGGTGCCGGCGAGGAGCAGGACGAGCACGTCAACGCTCGGACTGGAATGGCCGAGCACCTGGATCGCGAGCAGGGCGCCACCGATCGGCCGGATCACAGTGTGAACGGCGTCCCACGCGGAATCGATCCACGGGATTTTGTCGGCCAGAAATTCGAGGAGATAGAGGATGCCGGCAATGATGATGATCCAAGGCTGGCCGAGCACTTCGAGGGAATGATAGTTCGGCGCGAGGACGATCCAGTGCTGATTGATCGCCAGGCCGGTAGCGAAAACCGTCAGGTAGAGATTGACGCCGGCGAGACAAGCCAGCCCGAGCGCGATGCTCAGAAGGTTGAATCTTTCCACGCGGAAATATCAGGCGCGACTTGCCGTTGTCATCTGCAAAGGCGCAGTTTTGTTTGAGACAGGATTAACCGGATTTACGGGATTGAAGGAGCCTTTAATCTTGTGAATCCTGTTAATCCTGTCTGTTTTCTTTTGCCATGCTCGATATCCGCCTCATCCGCGAACAGCCCGACTTGGTGAAGACGCGGCTTGCCACTCGTGGATCCGAGGACGATGTCGCGAGGATCGATGAAGTCCTGCGCGTGGACGCCGAACGGCGCAAAGCGGAAACCGCGTTGCAGCAACTGAATGCCGACCGGAAGAGATTGAGCAAGGAAATCGGTGGAAAACGCTCCCGCGGCGAATCGTCGGACGAACTCGAAACGCGCGTCCGCGAAATTGGCGATCAGATCGCGCTCCTGAACGAGCAGACCACCGCGGCCGACGAAAAGCAGAAGGAATTACTTCTCGGAATTCCGAATTTGCCGCATGCGGCCGCGCCGGTCGGAAAAGACGCGAGCGCGAATCCGGTCGTGCGAAGCTGGGGCGAGAAGCCGGAGCTCAGCGGACTGGTTTTGGATCACGTCGAGTTAGGGACAAAGCTGAAGCTTTTCGATCTGGAGCGCGCAGCGAAGCTGAGCGGCAGCGGATTCATTTGCTTCACCGGCGCGGGCGCGAAATTGGAGCGGGCGCTGATCCATTTCATGCTCGATCTCCACACCCGCGAGCACGGTTATCTCGAGATGAGTCCGCCCTATCTCGTCCGGCGCGATTGCATGATTGGCACGACGCAGCTGCCCAAATTTGAGGAAGACATGTATGGACTGGAGGAAAACCAGCTTTTCCTCGCGCCCACCGCCGAAGTGCCAGTGACAAATTTTCATCGGGAGGAAATACTCACGGCGTCTGAGCTTCCGAAAAAGTTTGCGGCTTATACCCCCTGCTTTCGGCGCGAAGCCGGATCGGCGGGACGCGAAACGCGCGGAATCATTCGCGTCCATCAGTTTGATAAAGTGGAGCTAGTCAAGATCACGGCGCCGGAGAACTCCTACGTGGAACACGAATCGCTCACGGCGAACGCGGAGCGCGTTTTGCAGTTGCTCGAGCTACATTATCGCGTGATCGAATTGTGCACGGGCGATCTCGGATTCGGCTCGGCCAAGACCTACGACATCGAGGTTTGGTCGCCGGGACAGAATGCTTATCTCGAAGTGTCGAGCTGCTCGAACTTCGAAGATTATCAGGCGCGCCGGATGAACCTGCGCTTCAGAGATTCGGAAGGGAAGAACCGCTTCTGCCACACCTTGAATGGTTCGGGTCTGGCGCTGCCCAGATTGTTCGCGGCGCTGATCGAAACCTATCAACAACCGGACGGTTCGATCGCGATCCCGGAAAAATTGCAGCCTTATTTTGGGTCCGCGGAGATTCGGTGATTCTTTTTGTAGCGGCGGTCTATGACCGCCGTCGGCCTTTCGCCATACGTGTCGGCGGTCATAGACCGCCGCTACAGGTCGCCTCTGAAGAAATCGAGTTGGCCGGGATCGGCCGAGGCGATTTCAGTGGGGGAGGGCAGCGGCAGCTCAAAGCCGAGACGATTGGCCAGACGCTGACAGGTCTCCGGCGCGAAGCCTTCGAAGTGATTGTTTACAAACGCCCAGACGTTGCGCGTCTCGGCCAGGTGCCGCTCGATCTTAAGCGCCCAGCTCTCGAGTGCAGCTTCGCGTTTCCAAAGAAGTTTCCCGTAACGATGAACCCGCTCGCCAGCGCGATCGTATTTCGTGGTGTAATCGCCGAGCAGCCGCAGATAAAGGAAGTCGGTCGTGCGCGGGAGGAATTCGAAGGGGGCCAGATTGCGTTCGTTCAAGCCGCTGGTGTCGGCCCAGACCCAGCAGACGCGGTGCTTTTCCAGCAGCCGAATAATTTGCGGGCGGTGCCAGCCGGGATGGCGGAATTCGATCGCAAACCGGAAATCGCGCGGAAGCTGTTCCAGGAATCCGCGCAGCGCATTGCGTCCATCCTTGGGCGAAAATGATGGCGGCAGTTGAATCAGGATGACTTGAAGCTTCGGAGCGAGCACTTCCATGGTCCCGAGAAAGGCGGTGAGCTGGGCCGTGCAGTCGTGCAACCGGCAGCTGTGGGTGATTTCCCGCGGCATCTTACAGGCGAAGCGAAAGGCGGCCGGAGTGTATTCCACCCAACGGCGCACGGTCGCCTCCGCCGGCGCGCTGTAGAAGGTGGAATCGATCTCCACCGCGGGAAAGTAATGCGAATAGAATTCCAGCCAGCGCGCCGCGGGCAAATCGGCCGGATAGAAGCTTCCTTTCCATTCCTCGAAACTCCACGCGCAGGCGCCGAGCCGGATTTTTTGCTGTGCGGTCAGATTCAATTGGAACCAAAGTTAATCGCATTCCACCTGGTGGAAAGCTGTCTGGGAGGCCGGCGATCTGCCTCCGGGCCTGGCCATTTGTTTGCCCTGGCCAACTTGACTGAGCGGCCAAGGTAGCTACCCTGCGCAACGCGATGAATTACTCCTTCCGCACCCATTTTTTGCCTGTGTTGCTCTGCTGCGCGCTCTCCAGTCCTGTGGCCGGTGCCGTGATCTTCAAGCCGGGCGCGAAGGCGAAGTATATGGCGCCCGGCGAAGAGGAAATGAGTGGCAACGCGCAGCAGCTTTTCACCAAGGCGCAGGCTGCGGAAAACAGCGGAGACTTCAAAGGGGCGATCAAAATTTACAGCAGGCTCGTGCGACGCCATCCCCGGGACACGCTCGCCGCCGGCTCGCTCTATCGAATGGCTCAGTTGCAGGAGCAAATTCACGATTATCTCAAGGCCGCCCAAAGCTATTCGGTCATGGCGGAGAAATTCCCGAAGAGCGAGCACTTCGAAGAATCGATCGAGGCTCTCTTTCGGATTGGCGAGATGTATTTGGCCGGGAAGAAAAAGAAAATCCTGGGCATTCCGGTCAAGGCGTCGATGGATAGCGCGATCGATATTTTTCAGGCGATCGTGCGAACGGCTCCTTACGGCAAATACACCGCGCGAGCACAGTTCGATATCGGACGCGCCTATGAAAAGCAGGGCGCAAACGAACTAGCCATCAAAGCTTATCAGGAGGTGGTGGAAAAGTTTCCGAACGATCCACTCGCATCCGATGCGCAATATCAGATCGGCTATATCTGGTCACAAGCGACGAAATCCGGCACGAACGATCCGGACGCGGCGAGGAAAGCGAAGATCGGTTTCGAGGATTTTCTCTACCGCCATCCCAACAGTGAAAAAGCGGCGCAGGCCAAAGAGAATGTAAAGATGCTCGAGCACAAGCAGACCAGCAGCTCTTTCCAGATCGCGAAGTACTACGACAAGCAAAAATCTTACCGCGCCGCCGCGATTTATTATAACGACGTCATCCGGCAGCAGCCGGGCTCGGCCGAGGGCGAGCGCGCCAAAAAAAGAATCGCCGAACTGCGCAAGAAAGTGGGCGACGCCAAGCTCCAGCCCCCCGCGGTGACAGCCGCCGCGGCCAACCGGAAAAAGAAGACCGAGACCGCGGAAAGTTCCCGCTCTCAATCCGAGATGCACACGTCGCCCAGCGACGCGCCGCTGCCGGTGCCGGACAGCGATATTTCTTTGCCGCCGCCCGCTTCGCTCTTGCCCGACAACACGACCGCGCCTTCATCCTCCACGACTGACACGTTGCCGGCGCCCGCACCATCGCCGAGCCCGGAAGCGGCGGCCACGCCGTAGTCGTGAAAAAGGTTTCGGCTACTTTTCTGCTGGTATGCCTGTTGAGCGGCTGCGCTGGCTACCATCTCGGACCGGCTACCCCGGCCTTCCTCCGCGACATCCATTCGATCGCGGTGCCAACTTTCAAGAACACCACGCTCATCCCGCGAGTCGAGGCGCTGGTTACCGGCACAGTCATCAAGCAATTCCAGCAGGACGGAACCTTTCGGATCACGAATGAAGACAGCGCCGATGCCATTCTGAAAGGGGAAATCACGGCGGCCAGCCGCTCACCTGCGCGTTCCCTTCAGGGGAACGTTCTTTCCACGACCGAGTTCAACCTGGCCTTGTCGGTCAACTACACGCTGGTCGGGCGAGACGGCCGAACAATCACTGCCTCGGGCGCGTCGGGCACGACCAGTTTCTTCGTCGGGAACGATGTGAACACCGACGAACGACAGGCGCTGCCGCTGGCGGCCGAGCAATTGGCGGTGCGCCTGGTCAGCCAATTGAGTGAGGGTTGGTGATGCGGAATGAAAGGCGACGCAAAGTTGTGGGGCATCCTCAACGACAAGCTGGACATGTTGCGGGCCAGCAATCGCCTGCCTGAGGCGATCCGGATCGGCGAGACCGCGCTCGAATTGGCCCAACGCGCCTTCAAGCCGGGGGAGAGCAGTTACACCCTGAGCCTCGAAAAACTCGGCCAGCTTCACGACCAGGCGGGCGACCGCACGGCGGCCAAACCTTACCTGATGCAGGCGCACGCTCTGATCGAAAAAGGGGAGCCACTCGATGAGCGCGCCCTTTTCCGTTCGGCCCGGCGCCTCGCCTTCCTCTGTGATAATCTGGGCGAAACCGACGCGGCGGTCGGCTATTACGAGGCTGCTTTCAAGACGGGCTCCAAAATGGAGGACATTCCGTATTCCGATCTCGGCACGATGTTGAACAACGTCGCCCTGATTTATCGCAAGACCGGCCGGCAAAAAGCGGCGGAGCCTTATTACCTTCACGCGCTCGAAATTTACGAGAAGCAGCTTGGCCCGGATCATCCGGATGTCGCTTCCGTCCTGAATAACCTGGCTGTCTTCTACACGAACGAGCGCCGGTTTGCGGAAGCGGAGAGGACCCACCTGCGCGCGCTCGCCATTCGCGAAAAGGCGCATCCTCCCACTCACCCCGACATCGCGCAGTCAAAGTGCAATCTGGCGGTGGTCTATCATTCCAACGGCGATTATGCGCGGGCCTCGGAGCTTTACCGCGCTTCGATCAAGACCTGGGAAGAAGCAGCGGAAAAGCCGCCGGAGGATTACGAGATCGTTGCATCGAACTACGCCGATCTCTTGCGCTCGTTAGGCAAAGCCCGGCAGGCGAATCAGCTCGAGGAGCGCGCGCGCAAGAAGCGCCGCTCGTAGCCGGCGGCGCGAGAAAATTTATGGAGCGCTCTCTTCTTGCGCTTCGCGCAGCGAAGCGGCCGCAACGCGCCGGATTGCGCTTGCGCCAGCACGCGGCGCGCGCACCTTAGCAACCGCCGATCGGCTCACGTGGCGGAATGGCAGACGCGTACGGCTCAGGACCGTATGGGGAAACCCGTGGAGGTTCGACTCCTCTCGTGAGCACTCCGCCTCGCGATTTCTGTCCCTTCGCTGAATATTTGTGTACTTTCGCTATCGAATGGATAGCACCGATACAGGTTCGCCAGGTTCGTCGGACCCCGGACATTCTAGTGACCCCAAGCACGAGCCGCGTCTCGACACCGTGGCGCAAAAACCGGGGGACATGGGCGGCGGCGCACCCGCGAGCGGACCGGCAGTTGATGCGCATCAGGACAAAGTGACTTGCACTCCCGGCGCACAACCACCTAAAGAAACAAAAGGCCCGTCCCTGCGGGAGCCGCATCGCGTCGCGGCGGGAATGCCCGCGCTGACGCAAAGTATTAAGTTCACTCTGCGCGAAACGGGTTTCACGCGCGGCCTCGGCACCTGGTTGAAAGTGAACAAGAAGGATGGATTCGATTGCCAAAGTTGCGCCTGGCCGAGCCCCGACGATCACCGGCATGTTTTCGAGTTCTGCGAGAATGGAGTAAAGGCGTTAAGCAGTGAGGCGACGCGGAAACACATCGGACCGGAATTCTTTCGGGAGCATTCGGTCGCCGATTTAAGTAAACAGAGCGATTACTGGCTGGAGCTGCAAGGCCGGCTGATTCATCCCATGGTGAAACAGCGGGGCGCCACGCATTACGAACCGATCACCTGGGAAGAAGCTTTTCGGCTTATGGCGCGTGAGTTGAACGCGTTGCCGACGCCGAATGCCGCAGCGTTTTATACGAGCGGCCGCGCCAGCAATGAAGCGGCCTTTTGTTATCAGCTCTTCGCGCGGCAATTCGGCACGAACAATCTGCCGGATTGCTCGAACATGTGCCATGAATCGAGCGGCGCAGCGCTCAACGAAGCCATCGGCATTGGCAAAGGCTGCGTGACCCTGGAAGATTTCGAGCACGCGGACGGCATTTTCATCATCGGACAAAATCCGGGAACGAATCATCCCCGGATGATGACCGTCCTCGAGCGGGCGAAACACAACGGCGCAACCATTGTGGCGCTAAATCCCATGCCTGAGCCGGGACTGATGCAGGTGGTGAATCCGAATCCACAGGAATATCTCTACCGACATCTGCTGCAGTTTCCGTTCAAGATGCTTTTCGATATCGGGACGCCCATCACGGATCTCTGGCTGCCGGTCCGCATCAACGGCGACATGGCGGCGTTGCAGGGGATCATGAAGGAAATGCTGGCCGAGGAAGAGAAACGGCCCGGCATGGTTTTCGATCGCGAATTCATCGCCAACTTCACCGAGGGCAGCGAAGCATTTCTTGAACACATTCGCGGGGCGAGATGGGAAGTGATCCTGCGCGGCAGCGGCCTAAAGCGCGAGCAGATCCGCGCCGCGGCCGAGATCGCCATGAAGTGCAAACGCCTTATCTGTTGCTGGGCCATGGGGCTGACCCAACACAAAAATGCGGTCGCCACTATCCAAGAGGTAATGAATTTTCTTTTGCTCGGTGGTCACATCGGCCGGCAGGGGGCCGGACCTTGCCCGGTTCGTGGACATTCCAACGTGCAAGGCGATCGCACCATGGGCATTTGGGAGCGCATGAACGATCACTTTATGGCGCAACTCGGACGCGAGTTCGCCTTTGCACCACCCATGGAGCATGGGACCGATACGGTCGAGACAATCAAAGGAATGCATGACGGGAAAATCCGGTTCTTCCTCGGGTTGGGCGGGAACTTCCTTGCCGCCACGCCGGACACCGAATACACCGCCAAGGCGCTCCAGAATTGTCGCCTCACCGCGCAGATTTCCACCAAGCTCAATCGCGCTCATCTCATCACCGGCGAGATCGCGCTGATCCTGCCGTGTCTCGGCCGCTCTGAAATCGATCGCCAGGAGACCGGCGATCAATTCGTTACGGTGGAGGATTCGATGGGTGTCATCAATCCTTCACGCGGGCATCTCAAGCCCGCGAGCGAACATCTCCGGAGCGAACCCGCGATCGTCGCCGGGTTGGCCGAGGCGACCCTGGGCGCGCGAACGACGGTGGATTGGAAAGGCCTCATCGCTAACTACGACCGCATCCGCGATCACATTGAGCATGTCATCGACGGCTTCGAGAGGTTCAACGAACGGATTCGAGAGGATGTGTTCTACCTTCCAAACGAAGCGCGCGACAGCAGAAAATTTAATAACGGCACCGGCAAGGCCAAATTCGTTCTCTCCGAAATCGATCCGCACGACCTGGGACCAGGCGAATACCTGATGATGACCATTCGCAGCCACGATCAGTTCAACACCACCATCTATGGCCTTAATGATCGTTACCGCGGAGTCTACAACGGGCGTCGGATTATTTTCATGAACACTGAGGACATGAGCGAAAGCGGTCTCCGGCAAGGACAATTCGTTGACCTAACGAGTCATCATAAAGGCGAAACGCGGGTCGCTAAACATTTCATGATTGCTCCCTTCAACATTCCCCGTGGATCCACCGCGACGTATTTTCCGGAGGCTAACGTCCTCGTGTCGATCAACAGCACAGCCGACCGAAGCAATACTCCCGTCAGCAAAAGTGTCGTCATCACCGTCGCTCCTTCCGTCGATGCGGCCGAGGCCGTCGCTGAGCTGCGGCGAAATGTGAGCGAATCGGCTCAGACCTTCCCACCTCCAAGAGTTTAGGAGTAATTTCGCAGCGGCTTCCGCCACCTGTTCTAATAGATTCAACGTGCTCCCGCCTCTCGATCTGAATGTCACGCGCCGGCATTTCCTCCGATGTGCCAGCTTAACCGCGGGTCTCTTCGCGGTGCCCGGAGCGTTTGCCGAGGAGCTGGCGCGGCTGACGCCCTGGGTAACGGAAGGGCCGCTTTATCCGGACAAGCTTCCCCTGGATACCGATAACGACCTCATTATTATCAGTAACTCGATCACGCCCGCGGTGGGCGAGGTCACGCATCTAAGTGGGCGCCTGCTCGGGAACCATGGTGAGCCGATTAGGGACGCGGTCATCGAAATCTGGCAGGTCGACAGCATGGCTACCTATCTCAAGGAACGCAGCGGAAAACGCGCCGGAAGCTTCGATCCTAACTTCCAGGGATTCGGACGATTCGTCACAGGATCCAAGGGCGAATACTACTTTCGCACGCTCAAGCCGGTGCCTTACCCGAGCCGAGCCGCGCCCCACATTCATTTCATGATCAAAGTGAAGGGACGCGAGCCCTGGACGACCCAGCTCTACATCAAAGGCCATCCCGGAAACGCGCGAGATGGCATCTATCGCGGTATCGGCAATGCCACTGAACAGGACGCGGTGACCGTGGATTTCAAGCCGATGAAAGACTCGCGCATCGGAGAGCTGACCGCGAAGTTCGATATCATCCTGGGTTTTACTCCCGAGGTCTCCTAGGCGGCGATAACAGTCGAATTACGAATCCGGGGCGCATTCGGAATTTCAGGGGCCGGGCGTCTTCCGGCTAGCACGTAAGTGGAACAGAGCCTTCTCGTACTCTGCTCCTTTGCGTGCCCATCCGGGAAGTTGCTAATGCTTCCGGCGAAATTCGACGCGTATCGTCTTCTCCTCACCGTTTCCAATGTGGGTCCATTCTTCGGTATGATGATTTGGCCCGTCGATAATGAACGCAACCCGGTTCATGTAGACGTCGCCTGGCTTGATATTCCTTCCGTCTTTGAACTCGAACACGAGCTTGTTGGGATCGCGCCCAGGCACGAGAACCATGCGGGGCTGGTTACGCATGGCGCAGTAATGGGTCAACATGAACTCGCTGCCGTCCATATGCAGCATCGTATGCATATCATGGGGCATGTTTCCACTTAGCCGACTCATGATGACCGAACTGTTGGCAATGAGCTGAAACTCGGCGCGCTGAATGCCGGTGGCGACCGCAGCCTCCCACGAGCCGACGAGGGTCTTCATCTTCTCAAACGCTTCGTCACCAGCGCCCTTAGAGACTGCGTTGCCTAGTAGACTGACAGAACCAATTAGCAACGCGGTCGCCATGACATGGTGCATTCGCATGGTGTTTTGCTCGCGCGGTGGCTTTAGGAGCTAACGAAAATCAGGCCAGCTGCGCAAGACAAAGTAGACAGCGTCCGTGATGCCGAATCAGAGGCCTACTTCTTCGCCGGCTGGTATTTCCAATGGCGTGATTTTCCTTCCGCGAGCCATTTGATCGAGGTCACCAACCGTTCGTTGCGGGTCTTTTCTTGTTTCGCTTCCGTGACCCACTCGAGGTATTCCCGCCGTTTGCTCGGGGCGAAAGCCTCGAAGGTCCTCCGGGCTTTCGCATTCTTCTTCAAAGCGGCGCTGAAGTCGGCAGGAACCGCCAATGGTTCTCGCTTTTTGGGCTTCGTGCGTCCGGGCGCCTTGATGCCGGCCTCATTTAAGGCGGCCGCTTTTTTTACGTAACCAATGAGTGTCTTTTCGTTCGGCAAGTCTTTGAGCGACTTGATGCAGCCGAAACTGCCCATCGCCGTTTTCTCCCCGATTTTATCGGGATCGAAAATGAGCGACTCCTTCCAGAACCCAAACGCACAATGCTGTTTGAAAGCCGCCATACCGCACATCACGCCCTTGTAATCGAAATGGGGCATCGACCACTTCAATGTCTCCACCACGCCCGGGCAACCGGCGTGGACGATCTTGCGCAAGTGGTTCAGGATCGGTTTGGCGAAATCTGCCGACTTTGCGATGTAAGCGTCAATTCTGGGATCGTTGGTAGCCATTCAATTCCTTTCTTCCCGTTAAGTCGGAAGCGAATCTACAAGGTGGCAAAACTTTTTGTCGAGTCGCAAGGCGCGAAGAGATAAGTTCCAAATTCTATGGCCGGCATTATTGTCATCGTCGCGTATCGGCCGAAGCCCGGCCAGGAGAAGGCGTTGCTTGAAATTGTGCGCAGTCGCGTGCCGACCTTGCGCAAGGAAGATCTCGTGACCGAGCGCACGCCCGTGATCATGCGGGCGAAGGACGGCACCATCATCGAGGTTTCGGAATGGAAATCGCACCAGGCCATTGAAGAAGCGCACCAAAACCCGCGCGTCCTTGCGATGTGGGACAAATTCTTCGCGGTCTGCGATTGCGTGCCGCTAAAAACGGTGCCGGAAGCCGAGACGATGTTCGCCGGCTTCGAGCCAATTTCGTAATCTCGCGGGAGGGCGAGGCTCCCGCCGAGCCGGAATTGGAGCAACAGACCGGCGGCTCAGCAAGAGCTTCGCCCTCCCAATGCGCCGACCGCTCTGGGGATTTTCTTGAAAAGCGGATAGGGCGTCGCTATCTAAGCGGCGACTCTTTTCCTCATGGCTCAAGCACAAACCACTCTGCCGCCGCGAACGTTTGGTCAGACCATGCGTGTTGATGCGTGGTGGACGCAGCCACTCGTTGTTTTTCTGGGTCTGGGCGCTTTTATCGTTTACTCCACCTGGGCGGCTTTCCAGGGAAATCATTATTATTTCGGTCCATATCTTTCGCCGTTCTATTCGCCGGAGATTTTCGGTGCGTCGCCGCACAGTTGGTTCGGACCGAAACCACTCTGGTGGCCCGGCTGGCTCCTGTTCTCTCCGGCGCTCCTGATTCTTTGGGCGCCGGGCGGATTGCGACTCACCTGTTATTATTATCGCGGCGCTTACTACAAGGCGTTTTGGGCGGACCCGCCCGCCTGCACCGTGGGCGAGCCGAGAAAAAGCTATCTCGGCGAACGTTCGTTTCCGCTGATCATGCAGAACGTTCACCGCTACTTTCTCTACCTGGCGATCATTTTCATTTTCGTGCTGAGCACCGACGTTTGGAAAGCGTTTTGGTTTGCTGATCCCGCGACCGGAAAAGCTTCCTTTGGAATTGGCGTGGGCACCATCGTCCTCGCGTTGAATGTGGTCTTATTGGCTGGCTTCACTTTCGGCTGCCACGCGTTGCGACATTTGATCGGCGGATTCCGTGATCGGCTTTCCCAATCGCCCTCCTGTTATCAAGCCTACCGCTGCGTCAGCTGTTTCAATCGCCGCCACATGCTCTGGGCGTGGCTGAGTTTGTTTTGGGTCGGTTTCTCCGATCTCTACGTGCGCCTTTGCTCAATGGGAATTTGGCACGACTTGAGGCTCCTGTAGAAAAAGCCTCATGGCCGAATACCAAACTTTCCAACACGACGTGCTCATTATCGGGGCCGGCGGTGCGGGCTTGCGCGCGGCGATCGAGGCCTCCGCGGCTGGGGTTTCGGTTGGACTCGTTTGCAAATCGCTTCTCGGAAAAGCGCACACAGTCATGGCCGAAGGGGGCATCGCCGCCGCGCTCGGGAACGTGGACGATCGCGACAACTGGAAAGTCCATTTTGCCGATACGATGCGTGGTGGCCAATATGTCAATCAGTGGCGAATGGCCGAGCTGCACGCGAAAGAGGCACCGGATCGAGTGCGGGAACTCGAAGCGTGGGGCGCGGTTTTCGATCGCACCAAGGACGGGCGTATTCTGCAAAGAAATTTCGGCGGACACAAATATCCGCGTCTCGCGCACGTCGGCGACCGCACCGGTCTCGAGATGATTCGCACGTTGCAGGATCACGGCATTCACCAGGGCATCGAGGTTTACATGGAGCACACAGTCCTCGCGCTGCTGAAACAGGATGGCCGTGTCGTCGGAGCGTTTGGCTACGAACGCGAACGCGGGCGTTTCAAAATCTTTCGGGCCAAAGCGATCGTGCTCGCGACCGGCGGTCTCGGCCGAGCCTACAAAATCACGAGCAACAGTTGGGAGTCGACCGGCGACGGCCTCTCCCTGGCCTACGACGCGGGCGCGGAATTGATCGACATGGAATTCGTTCAATTCCATCCCACCGGCATGATTTGGCCGCCGAGCGTGGTGGGAATTTTGGTGACCGAAGGCGTGCGCGGCGAAGGCGGAATCCTGACCAACAAAGACGGAAAACGTTTCATGTTCGAGCAGATCCCGGAGAATTATCGTGCGCAAACCGCGGATAACGAAGAGGAAGGCTGGCGCTATTGCCAGGGCGATAAGAATGCGCGGCGGCCGCCGGAGCTATTGACCCGCGATCACGTCGCGCGCTGCATTGTGCGCGAGATTAAGGAGGGCAGGGGAACTCCGCACGGCGGCGTGTATCTCGACATCGCCTGGATCAAAGAAAAAATGTCGAACTCAGCGGAGCACATCAAAAGGAAACTGCCGAGCATGTATCACCAGTTCAAGCAACTGGCGGATATCGACATCACGGAGCAACCGATGGAAGTCGGACCGACCACGCACTACGCCATGGGCGGAATCCACGTTGATGCCGATACGCAGATGTCCCGGATACCAGGGCTGTTCGCCGCAGGCGAGTGTGCCGCCGGGATCAATGGCGCCAACCGGCTCGGTGGCAATTCGCTCTCGGATATCGTGGTTTTCGGAAAACGCGCTGGAGAATTCGCGGCGAAATTTGCGCAGGAGAATCAATACGGCGAACTCGAACAGGATGCGATCGACCAGGCCGCGCGCGAAGCGGTCGAGCCCTTCGAGAGGACCGCCGGTGAAAATCCGTATTCGATCCAACGCGATCTGCAGGAAGCGATGCAGGACCTTGTTGGCATCGTTCGGACGGAATCGGAAATGGTGACGGCCTTGGCGAAGTTGAAAGGCTTCTGGGAACGGGCGAGTCGCGCTGGTGTGGTGGGCCATCGTGAGTTCAATCCCGGCTGGCATACCGCGCTCGATTTGAAACCGCTCTTGACGGTGTCCGAGGCGATCACGCGCGCCGCTCTCGAACGAAAAGAAAGCCGGGGGGCGCAGTTCCGCGACGATTACTCGGAAAAAGATGATCGGTTCGCCAAAGTGAATACGATGATTTTCAAAGCGCCGGATGGTTCGATGCAAATTCGGTTGGAGCCTCTTCCCGAGCTGCCGGATTACCTCAAGCAAGTGATCGAGGAAATGAAGTGAGCGCGCGCAAAAAACATGTCATCCCGAGCCGCGCAGACGGCGAGGGACCTCGCAACTGTCAATGGTCGCTTCCTTGCCCAGGCGTGACGCAATTTCCAAATGAGAGGTCCCTCGCCGTCTGCGCGACTCGGGATGACAGCAGAGGACGCGGCACGTTGCACTAGACGTCATGAGCACAGCCACTTTCAAAATCTGGCGCGGGGATGCCAAAGCTGGCGGCTTCGAGGATTACTCGACTGAAATCTCCGAGGGCATGGTCGTGCTCGACGCGGTCCACGATATCCAGGCGAACCAGGCGAACGACCTGGCCTGCCGATGGAACTGCAAAGCGGGAAAATGCGGTTCCTGTTCGGCGGAAGTGAACGGAATGCCAAAGCTAATGTGCATGACGCGAATGAGCGATCTGGCGTTAGACAAACCGATCACGATCGAGCCGATCAAGGCTTTTCCGGTCGTGAAAGACTTGATCACCGACGTCTCGTGGAATTTTCGGGTAAAGAAAAAGATCAAGCGATTCAAGCCGCGGGCCCCGGATGCCGCCGATGGCACGTGGCGGATGGCGCAGGAAGATATCGATCGCGTCCAGGAATTCCGGAAATGCATCGAATGCTTTCTCTGCCAGGATGTCTGCCACGTTCTCCGTGATCACCAGAAGCATGATGAATTCATCGGGCCACGCTTTCTGATTTACGTCGCGGCGCTGGAGATGCATCCGCTCGACACCGAAGATCGCATCCCGGAGTTGAAGGCCGCGCACGGCATCGGCTATTGCAACATAACGAAATGTTGCACGAAGGTTTGCCCGGAGAACATTCAGATCACGGACAACGCGATCATCCCGTTGAAGGAGCGCGTAGTCGATCAGTTTTATGATCCGCTTGGTTGGATTTGGAGGAAGTTGAAACGTGATGGCTAACGAAAGGACAAGTCAGCATTTCCATGTTTGAACTGAAACTACTTTCAGGAGAGGCGATTCCGGCGGCGCTGGAAAAGGCGGAGCGTTATCGCCTGCTCAATGAACCCGCTGAAGCGGAGAGCATTTGCCTCGATGTCTTGAAAGTCGATCCGGAAAATCAGAGCGCTTTGATCACGCTGCTCCTCGCGGTGAGCGATCGTTTTGGCAAGGGTTATGGGGTCAGCGACACGCAGTCGAAGGAGTTCCTGGCACGGGTGAAGGGGGATTATGAGCGCGCTTACTATGCCGGCATTTTGGCGGAACGTCGCGCCAAGGCCAAGCTCGCCCAAGGCACGCCTGGATCGAGGCATTACGCCTACGATGGTTTTCGCGAGGCGATGAACTGGTTTGAGAAAGCCGAAGCTGTCCGTCAGCCGGGCAATGATGATGCGTTGCTCCGCTGGAATACGTGTGCGCGCATCATTGCGAAAAACAGATTGGTTGCACGCGAGGAAGAAAACGTGGAGCCGCCCCTGGAGTGAATGAATGCGCTCGCCGCGGCGAGCGTCTCTACATTTTTATTGAAGCCGGATTTGAATTCTCCGCGCGTCGATTCGCGCGATCCCGATGCGGTTCGCGCGATGTTCGGCCGAATCGCGCGGCGATACGATCTGGCGAATCATTTGCTCAGCGGTGGCGCGGATTTTCTGTGGCGGAAACAAGCCGCGAAAATCGTTGAGCGATGGCAACCGAAGCGCGTGCTCGATCTCGCGACCGGCAGCGGCGACCTGGCCCTGGCGCTGCAGTGCCGGTTGCCGGAGGCGGCAATTACAGCCGCCGATTTTTCGCCGGAAATGCTTGGCGTGGCGCGAAGCAAAGGCGTGGGAGACACAGTTCTGGCCGACGCGCTCGAACTTACGTTCGAGAGCGGGTCATTCGATTGCGTCACGGTCGCGTTCGGATTGCGCAACATGTCGGATTGGAATCTGGCGTTGCGCGAGATGGCGCGCGTTTTGCGTTCGGATGGACACTTGCTCGTTCTTGATTTTTCGTTGCCGGTCGGCGTTTTGCGGCCGGCCTATAAGTTCTATCTGCACCGGTGCCTGCCGCTCCTAGCCTCACTCGTGACGGGCCAGAGGGCCGCCTACGATTATCTGGGCGGCTCGATTGAAAAATTTCCGAGCGGAGAGGAAATGGTTGGGCTGATTGAGGAAAGCGGATTCGTGAATGCGGCAGCTTACCCCCTCACGGGTGGTATCGCGACCATCTATGTCGCGGAGAAAATGTAGAGGCGCTCGCCGCGGCAAGCGCCTCTACATTTCAGGTTTCGGAGACGGTGACGCGGCGACAGCCGGCGCTGGCGTTCCGACCGCCGTTGCGGCCGGGCTCGGCATCGGCGGCGTCACCGCCGGCATCGCGACGAGCGGCAAGCGTAACGCGTTAAAATCCGGATTGCTCATAACGAAGGTGCCTTCGCGTTCATCGGTGTGAGCGAACCACATGCCGTTACCCGCAGGACCGCCGACCACCAGCTTGTGCACCTGCTTGTCGTCAGGCGAAGTAGTGAACGTGATCGTGACCTGCGGCTTGTCGAAACCGTGAGCTGGCGTGGTCGCGCCTGTCCAACGCACCGCGCGCAAAACGGTGAGGGTGTTGAGCAACGATTGCACATGCACGGGATCGATCGGCTCACTGCCTTTCACCCAGGTCCATTCCTTGTGGGCGTTTCGGATTAACGCCGCTTCATGCTCCGTCACGACGATAAGCTTGTGCACTTCGTCCGGCTTGAATCGGAAGATCGCGAGCTCCTGCCACTGGAGCGGATCGGTGAAAATGTTATCGAGAAACGCGCGCCGCACCGCGACGATGAAAGGCTCGTCACCCAGACGCGCGTAAATGTTCTCACCATCGATTTTTCCAAACGCGATCGTGGCGAAAGGATGTTCGCCCGCTGTCGTTTCCGCCGTGTTTTCCGAGGCGAAAGAACTAAACGTCAACTGAAGCTGCGGTTTATCGAGCCCGTACTTTGGCAGATCCGACGCGACATCCTCGACGAATTTCGTGACCTGCTCGGCTTGGATCGAATCGAGCAGCCGTTTCACTTCACCTGAGTTGGCCGGCTGGTTGTTCCGGCTCGCGATCGTCCAGTTTTCCCCATTGCGCGCCAGCACGGTTTTCCCCGCCGCCGCCACTATCGTGATGCGGTCGAGGATATCCTGGTCGAGCCGGACGAGATGGCGATCGCGAAGGTCGGCCGGTTTCAGCCCCAGAATCTCCTCGATTTTTTTCGGAAGAGTATAAACAGCATTGCGGGCAGCGAACCGCACATAGACCTGGTCCTTCGACTTTTCAGGCACGCCGCCGATCTGAAGCATCTGGCCCTGTTTGTCGTCCGCGGAGAAAAGCGTGACGGAACCGCGGGGTTCGGCCAATCCATACGGATGGAGATCGCCGCGGTCTTCCGCCACGAACTGCTCGATTCGCGCCGTGGTGATTTGCGCGAGCAGATCCGCAATCTTCTGATCGTCACCGCGCGCACGGAGCGGTTTCACGATTTCCCAATGATCGGTTTTCTTTTCCAATTCCATTTCGCCCGCCGCCGTCTTCAAGAGGGCGCGCGTCACCTGCGCCGTCGTCAGATCCGTCAGCTTTTTGTCGCGAAATTCCTCGGGCTTTTTCGCTATGTCGTTCCGGACTGACTGCGCCGCGATAAAGACCTCGTTCGCGTTTCCGAGGCGCACATACATTTTGCCCTCGAGGGCGGCGTCGCTCCCGAACACGATCTCGGGCGGCGCATCCGGGCCGCGCAATTTCAGCCTCAGCTTCGCTTTGCTCAGTCCGAATTCTTCGAGGCGGCTCTTATCCTTTGCGATTTCCTCGGCCGGAATGGTTTCGAATTTCTGCCAGCCATCGAGATCGGTCAGCAATTGTTCGATCACGCCGCTGTCGGCCTGGTCTTTAAAAGGCGCTTCGAGCCGCCACTTTCGGTCCTGCCGGCGCAGCTCGATCTTGTCGTCGCCGTTTTCGATTACGATCCCTTCAAGTTTGTCCCGGTCCAGATTCACCACGTTCTGGGCCTGCCGCCGGGCCTCGACTGTGTTCGGCCCTTTGCTCTCGTAAAACTTGATGAAAGCGCCCAGCGCCACCAACGCCGCGAGCAAGAGAAGCGTGGTCTTCGTTTTCATTCTTTTCGGAGGGACGTGCCTCGGCACGTCCGCGTTTTCTTTCCGATGGTGGAATATTTGGGACGTGCGGAAGCACGCCCCTCCGACGGAGTAGTCACGCCGTTCCTCATGCGCGGCGCTGCCACCAAACGACGACGCCCAGCAATCCCGGGATGAGCGGCAGGAGAAGGAGGACCAGCCAGCGCAGATTGCCCAGCGCATTTTCATCGATGCTGAACGTGAGCGTCTGCGGCACTTTGGGTGCGATGCCGATGAGCTGTTCGCGATTCAGGAGCCAGTTCACGCATCCGGAAACGAAATCGAGCGGTTGCTGGTCCTGCCGAATGGAGGTGTCATCGATGAACATGGCGTTGCTCACTAACACCATGCGCGAGGAGTTGGCTTGAACGCGCTCGTCGCCGCTGCCGCCCTTTTCAATCGAGACGGCGATGGTATGAAGCGCGTCCCCATTGCGCAACGCATCGGCTTGAAACTTCGCCTGGTCCTCGGAGTTATAATCGGCTTCAGACCAGTAGCCCTTTTCCGCGCGCACGAGCGGCTGCAAACGGATGTTCGCGGCGCGCACGCGGTCCGGCTCGAGCACGAGCGAGCTGGTGCCTCCCGGAAAAATGCCCCGCGCCTCGGCTAGTCGCTTTGTAATCGGACTTTCGGCGAGAAACACCGCTTGCACGTCGCGCACCAGCGCCACTTCCTGGATGCCTGTTTTGGCCCAGGCCAGAAGCCGGTCGTCGTTCGCTTTCACGCCCAGTTCAAAGAGAAAGGCGTTGAGGTTGGGGGTTTTCGCCGCGGGGTCGAGCAGGAGCAGGATGCGCCCCTGTTGTTCCCAAAAGTCGCGCAGCAATTTCATTTCACGCTCGGAGAAATCGTATTGCGGCCCGGCGATCATGATGGTTTTGAACTCAGCCGGGATTGCGCCCACTTCGAAAAGATTCAATTCCTGAAACTTGACGTTTTCATTCTCGATAAAGGTCTTCAGCACTCTGATCGGGCTGGTCTTCGTCTCGGGCGCCATAGAGTTCGGCGGTGGCGCGTCGGCGATGGAGGGTTCCTTGTGCCCTACGACGTAACCCAACGTGTTCTTTTTTCCTTCTACTAACTCCATCAACGCACTCGTGACCGCCTGCTCGCCTTTGAATGCCTGCACTTTCGGCGGATCGCCAAACATCGGATTGCCCGGATCGATGTCGGCCATCTCGGACGCCTTCACCGTTTTGTTGCGCCCGTCGTAATCGATGATCAAAAGATCTTCGCCGGTGACGACCTTGTATTTATTGAGCAGCTCTTTCGCCCGGGTGGGGTTGCGTTCCAGGTTGATGTTCTCGACGTCGAGTTTCCCTTTTCCGGCGTATTGAAATTCCGTCAGCATCCCCTGCACGTCCATGCTGATCGGATCGTTAGGCAGAAAGAAAACCGTGATCCGCGCCTTGGCTGGTATGCTCTTAAGAAAACGCTTTGTCTTGTCCGAGAGCGCGAACTTCTGGTCGCGGGAAAGGTCCCACCGCCGGTAATGCTCGAACCCAAGGTAATTCACCATCACCGCCAGCAGGAATAGGATCGCGATCTGAACCAGGACGTTCACCCCGATGCGAAGCCGGTGGATCTTCCGCGGCTTGGCCGAATCGTTGAGAGGAGGCGTGTCCACTAGAGTCTCCACTTCCGCGATTGGAACGTTTGATAGGTCAGCGTCAGCATTACGATCGTCATACTGACGTACAAGACCATTGGCCTCGTATCGATCTCACCGCGCGAGAGCGTTCCCATTTGCTCGATGGCGGAGAAGTAGCCGAGCACTTGCCGCGTGGCCGAGCTGACTTCCCGGAGGACGAAGGAGATGAGGCCGGCGAAAAAATGGAGCGTGATGGCGCAAAAAGAAATGACCGCGGCCACGATCTGGTTCTTCGTCACGACCGAGGCCAGGCAGCCAATGGAGATGTAGAACATTCCGAGCAAAAGGAGCATCAGATACGCGCCCAAGTAGGCGCCAGTCGAGTTCGCGGCCGATTGATGCGTGACCGCCTGGAAAACCGCGAAGTAGAGCAGCGTCGGAAGCCAAAGAACGATGTAAAAGAAGAGCGCGCCGAAGAACTTCGCCAGCACCACCTGCCAGTCGCGCACCGGCGCGGTCATGAGCGGCTCGATCGTGCCCAGCTTAAATTCTTCCGCGAACAATCGCATCGTGATCAGCGGAAAAATCAGAACGAAAGCGAACCAGAAAAAAATCGAATTGAAGAAGGCCTCCTGGACTGAATAGGCCAGGGGCTGCCCATTCATGAAAGAAAGCTGGAAGTAGAAATCTGCGCCGCTGACGAAGAGAAAAAAGACGAGAACGATGTACGCGATGGGGGAGTAGAAGTAGCTCCTGATTTCGCGCGAAAGGAGAGTGTAAAACTTACGCATCTTGATTTGTCATCCCGAGCCGCGCAGACGGCGAGGGACCTCGCACCTGCAATTTAAGGTTCCTTGAGACCATCGCGCGTGATCCGCCGTCTGCGCCGAACGTAACGCGGAAGCGCTTGACCGATTGTGAGATCCTTCGCCGTCTGCGCGGCTCAGGATGACACGCTTTTCTTCCTGGATATGTTTGGCGTTCTTCATCCATTTCACTCCGCATCCGGATGGGTGATTTCCACGAACACATCTTCCAGCGTCGCCTTCCGTTGCGAGAGCTCCCGCAAGGTCCAGCGTCGCGCCGTGGCCAGGCGAAAAATTTCCTCGCGCACGTCCGCGTGGGCTTCCACGCGTAACGCGAAAACCTGCCATTCACCCTCCGTTGACACAGTCACGTCGCGAACACCCGGAATATTCTTCAACTCCTCCGCGCCATTATCCGAACCGACCTTCGCTTCCACCACCACGCCGCCCGCCGTCCGGATTTGGCTGAGCAAATTCTCCGGCGTATCGCACGCCTCGATCCGTCCCTTGTTGATAATGATTACCCGGCTACAAGTCATCTCGACCTCCGGCAGGATGTGGGTGGAAAGCAGGATCGTATGATGCTTGCCAAGATTCTTGATCAGGTCGCGGACCTGGCGAATCTGATTGGGATCGAGGCCGCTGGTTGGCTCGTCGAGAATGAGCAGATCGGGTTCGTGCACGAGGGCATCCGCCAGGCCAACCCGCTGCCGGTACCCTTTAGAAAGCGCACCGATGATCTTCTTCTCCACCTCCTTCAGGCCGCACAACTCCTTCACGTCGCCAACCCGCTCCGCCACGCGGCGATGCGGTACGCCCTTCAGCGCTGCGCGGTAATCGAGGTACTCGGTCACCCTCATATCGTTGTAGAGCGGGACATTTTCCGGCATGTAACCGAGATGCGATCGGGCCTGGAGGGATTGCTCGAAAATATCGAAGCCCGCGATCGAAGCGCGTCCTGAAGTGGGCGGCATGAAGCTCGACAGAATGCGCATGGTGGTGCTCTTGCCGGCGCCGTTGGGCCCGAGGAAACCCATGATCTCGCCTTTGCCGACCTCGAAAGTCAGATCCTGAATAGCGGTCTGGCCGGCGTAGCGTTTGGTTAGGTTTTCGACTTTGATCATGAAGCAGTAATGCTGTCAGACAACTGGGACGCCGTTGCGTTGAGATTTTTCATGCGTGCTGAATTTGAACCGCGGATGACGCGGAGGACACGGATGGGGACAATGGTTCTCAACAATCAACACAGCAACATCTATCCGCGTTATCCGTGTCATCCGCGGGGGCTTTCTTAGCGTGCGGTCAGCGGGACAGTCTCGACCTGTTCGCCTCGCCCATTCGCGCGGACGACACCGATAGTGAAGGAGACACTGGTTCCGGATTCGACTCGCGCGAGCAAACCTTCGAGCTGCTTGAGAGATGAAACGTTGTATCGACCCACGCGGTAAATCACCAGGCCGCGTTCGATTCCGGCGCGATCGGCGGGACTGTCGGGTTCCACCGCGGTCACCAGGACTCCCCGCCCTTGGGCGTATCCGAGCGCGTCCGTCAGGTCGGGCGTCAGGTTTTGCAATTGCATTCCGAAAAGACGCTGGGCCTGTGAGGCGGGCGCTTCGCTTTCGGAGGTTTTGTTTTTTGGCGGCGGCTGGTTCTGCGCCGTCTGTTTGAACTGGGCCACACTCGCGCGAACCGTTTCCGCTGGAATGGCAAAGCCTAGGCCCTGCGTCGGCACGCCTTGTGGAGTGAAAGCCATCTTGGCCGAGCTAACTCCGACCAGCCGGCCGGACAGATCGATGAGCGGGCCGCCGCTATTGCCCGGATTGATCGCGGCGTCTGTCTGCAACAAATCCTTGTAGTCCATTTCGTCGATTGTGATGTCGCGTTTCATCCCGCTCAAAATGCCGCGACTGATCGAGCTGCCATATCCGGCCGCGTTCCCGACTACGAGCACGGTTTGGCCGAGCAGGTTCGGCGAAATGTTGTCGAGATTGATGAACGGGAAATCGGCCTTGGCGTCGATCTTGATAAACGCGAGATCTTTCTTGGGGTCGCCGGTGATGTAATGCGCGTTGTAGGTTTTTCCGTCGTTCATCGTCACTTCGATCTTCAAATCGGCGGCACGTTGCACCACGTGCTCGTTGGTGACGATGTAGCCGGCTGGATCGACAATGAAGCCCGAGCCGAGACTCTGCAGTGTTTGCCGGATTTCGCGGGGACGGCTCCGATAATTTCCGAAGTATTGCGCGGCGAAATCCTCAAATGGATCCCGGACGCGTCGTCGAACCACGCGCTCGGTGTTGATGTTGACCACGGCCGGCAACACTTTCGCGACGGCAAGGACCGCCGGTTCGGTGGCAGGATCCGTCTGAGCGAAAGACGAGGGCGACGTTGCCCCCAACAGCAACAGAACGACCAGTGCGCTCCTCAGAGTTGTCGTTAACATCATCGTTTTTAGATTTTCTTCCGCAGTCATCTGGGCGCTGCAAGTAACGAAACACGGCGGACACTGTCAACTTGCTGTCCCGGCGGATGCCTTGCAGATTGCATCTTGCCCATGCGCCCATCTTTCGCCACCCGGCTGAACCTCGATCTACTCGAGGAAAATTATCAGCGTTGGCAGGAGAATCCGGACTCCCTCGATTCCGGCTGGTCCGCATTTTTCGAGGGTTTCGAGCTGGGCGACTTGAGTTTTCGCAACGGCGCCGCGGCGGCCGCGCAGCCCATCGCGGATGTAGGCGAAGGTCCGCTGCAAACGCGCGTGGACGGACTGGTTTACGCTTACCGGACGCTCGGACACACCATCGCGCGACTTGATCCTCTCGCGGATAAACGTCCGCAAAACCCTCTCTTGAGTCTGCGCGAGTTGGGTTTCAGCGAGAAGGATCTCGATTTGCAGCTGTCGTCGAAGTTCTTTCTCGACGGCCGCCGGATGACGTTGCGCGAAATGATCGCATCGCTCGAGAGCGTTTATGCGGATTCCATTGGCTCCGAATTCCAGCACATCCAGAACCCGCGCATTCGCAACTGGGTCCGGCACCGGCTCGAATCACGGCCCGCGAAACACGGCACATCGCGCGAGGCGCAGATCGCGGTGCTGCGGGCCCTGCTGGAGGCCGAGACTTTCGAAACATTTTTGCATACTCGCTACGTCGGCCAGAAACGTTTTTCACTGCAGGGCGCGGAATCGCTCATGGTGATTCTCGATTCGATTTTGCATCGATGTCCGGGGCTCGGGATCGAGGAAATTTGCATGGGCATGGCCCATCGCGGCCGGCTCAATGTCCTGGCAAGTTTCCTGAAGAAATCGTTGCAGGTCATCTTCACCGAATTCTCGACCAACTACGTTCCAGACCTCGTGGCCGGGGACGGCGATGTAAAATATCACCTCGGATATCGGACGGTGCGGAAACTGGACAGCGGCGCCGAGGTGGAGATTCGCCTCGCCGCTAATCCGAGCCATCTCGAGGCGGTCGATCCGGTCGTGGAAGGGACCTCCCGCGCGCGACAGCGAATGCGCAAAGACACGGAATTGCGCCGCAAAGTTTTGCCGCTGCTCATTCATGGCGACGCCGCCTTTGCCGGCCAGGGCATCGTGGCCGAGACGCTGAATATGTCGCAACTGCACGGTTACGGCACGGGCGGGACAGTGCACGTGGTCGTGAATAATCAGATCGGATTTACCACCCTGCCGGAAGACGCCCGCTCATCGATGTATGCCACCGATATCGCCAAGATGATCGAGGTGCCAATTTTTCACGTGAACGGCGACGACCCGCTCGCGGTAAAATTCGTGACCGAGCTCTCACTCGATTTTCGCCAGGAGTTCGGGCGGGATGTCGTGATCGACATGTATTGCTATCGCCGCTACGGCCATAACGAAGGGGATGAGCCTTCGTTCACTCAGCCCGATCTCTACGCCAAGATTCAGAAGCGTCCGTCGGTGGCGCAGCTTTATAAGAAAGAGCTGATCGCAGCGGGGAGATTAAGCGAAGACGAAGCCGCCAGTCTGGAAGCGGAATTCGAGATGCGCCTCGAGTTGGTCCTGCAGGAAGTGAAATCGATTGAAGAAGAACAGGCGGGAGAGAAGGCGCGTTTCCAGGAATCGACCGCCGTCTTTCAGCCGCAATATACCGGTGAAGGCAAGCCGACCGCGATCAGCCCCGAAATGCTCCGGCAGATCGTCGACGGGCTCACTTGTGTACCCGAAAATTTCGAGATCATCCCGAAAGTTAAGCGCACTGTGCTCGATCGCCGCCGCGAGGTTTTCGAGGCGGGCGGTCCGTACGAATGGCATTACGCGGAGGCGCTCGCTTTCGGATCGCTGCTGCTCGACGGCACTCCGGTCCGGCTCTCGGGGCAGGACAGCCGGCGCGGAACCTTCAGCACGCGTCATTCCTTCATCTACGATGCGAAAAGCGGGCAGCCTTACATGCCGCTGCTTCATCTGGCGCCCGATCAGGCCCGCATTTGCATTTACAACAGCCTGCTTTCCGAGGCTGCCGTCCTCGGTTTCGATTACGGCTATTCGCTCGATTACCCCGACATGCTTTGCCTGTGGGAAGCTCAGTTCGGCGATTTCGCGAACGGCGCGCAAACGATCATCGATCAATTCATTGTTCCGTCCGAGTCGAAATGGCAGCGGCCCAGCGGCATCGTCATGCTGCTGCCGCATGGTTACGAAGGGCAGGGACCGGAGCATTCCAGCGCCCGGCTCGAGCGTTTCCTTCAGTCATGCGCGGAAGACAATATTCAGGTCTGTAACCTGACGACGTCCGCGCAATACTTTCACGTCCTGCGCCGGCAGATGAAACGCGATTTCGTCAAGCCGCTCATCATCATGACACCGAAAAGTTTGCTCCGCTCCGAGCAGGCCTCCTCGCGCACGGAAGATTTTACCGGCGGCTCATTCTCGGAAATCCTCGGATCACCCGAAGTGGGCCCGCCCGAAAAAATGAAGCGGATCATTTTGTGCTCGGGCAAGGTCTACTACGATCTCTTGAATTATCGGGACGCGGAGAAGATCACGAACGCCGCGATCATTCGCGTCGAGCAACTCTATCCGCTTGCCGAAAATAAATTGCGCGAGATGCTGAAGCCATTTCCCAAGAGCGCGAAGCTCATCTGGTGCCAGGAAGAGTCGCAGAACATGGGGGCGTGGACTTTTATGGAACCGCGGTTGTGGGCGCTCTTCGGCCGGAAAATTCTCTATGCCGGTCGGAACGCCAGCGCCAGTCCGGCCGTTGGTTCACTCGCGGTGCACAAACGCGAGCAAGCCCAATTGATCGCTGATGCGTTTAGCCTGTAGCGGAAGGAGTGCTAGGGTGGATCGCCCCGGTCACGACTCACATTGATGTTCGACCATGGCCATCGATTGCGCATAATGTAACGCCTTCATGAGCATCGAAGTAAAAGTTCCCGCCGTCGGCGAATCGATCTCCAGCGGAGTGGTTTCCGTCTGGCACAAAAAGTCGGGCGAAGAGGTGAAGGCGGGCGACCCGCTCTTCACGCTCGAGACCGACAAAGTCTCAACCGAGATCAACGCCGAGAAAGACGGCGTGTTGCAAACGATGGTTGCGGAAGGCGCGGAAGTGAAAATCGGCGATGTCGTGGCGACGATTGAGGAAGGGTCTGCCAGCGATACCAAACCGGCCGCGGAGCCGAAAGCTGCCAAGGCCGAAACGAAATCCGCCCCGGCCGACGCAAAGCCGGACGGGCAGAAGCCCGTCCCTCCGGCAGAGCCGTCGTCCGATGCTCTTTCGCCTGCGGCTCGACGCATCGTGACCGAGGAAAAATTGGATCCGCAGGAGATTCGCGGCAGCGGGAAGGGTGGTCGGGTGACGAAAGGCGACGCGCTCACCGCGGCGCAAAATCGCTCTGCGCCTCCGGAATCGGCGCCAGCGGCGGCTCCCACCAAGGCCGCCGAAAATCGCGCGGAAGAAAAACCGGCTCAATCGGAGGACGAGCGGTTCTCGCGCAAGAAAATGTCGCCGCTCCGGCGCAAGATCGCGGCCCAACTGGTCATGGCGCAGCACACCGCCGCCATTCTCACGACGTTCAACGAATGCGACATGACGGAGGTGCAAACTCTGCGCACGAAGTTGCAGGACGCCTTTACCAAAAAGAACGGGCTGAAGCTCGGGTTCATGTCGTTCTTCATCAAGGCGGTGGTGGAAGCATTGAAAGCGGTGCCGTCAATCAACAGCCGGATCGAGGGCGACGATCTGATTCTAAATCACTACTTCGACATCGGAGTCGCGGTCGGGACGGAGCGGGGGCTTGTCGTTCCGGTGGTGCGCGATGCGGACAAAAAGGGCTTTGCCCAGATTGAGCGCGATATCGCGGATTACGCGACCAAGGCGCGCGAGGGGAAGATCAAGATCGAGGATTTGCAGGGCGGCACCTTCACCATTTCGAACGGCGGCGTCTACGGTTCAATGATGGGCACACCAATCCTGAACCCGCCGCAAAGTGGCATCTTGGGGATGCACGCGATCATTAAGCGGCCGGTTGCTGTGAAGGACGAAGTCGTCATTAGGCCGATGATGTATCTCGCACTGAGCTACGATCATCGCGCGGTCGATGGGAAGGAAGCGGTGACGTTTCTCGTCACCGTGAAGCAGTGCATCGAAGACCCGAAGAAGCTGCCGATCGATTTCTAGCGAGCGCCGCCGTTTTGGGATCTGGCCGAAAGGCGGGCGCGGGTCATGCGCTCTCGCAAACCGCCCTCGCTCAAGAAAGCTTTCTCCAATTGGCGAAGCTGCTGGTCCAGCAGGTAGTTGGTTTGGTGGATCAGGCAGATCAGGATGTTTGCCACCACATTCGCCGGGCGCGTTTCGATATAGGTCGCATAGGCCTCATAGGACCCATTGGAGTGGCTGCCCAAGCGTCGCACGAACCGGGCCTCGCGGCTGTTTTTGTCCCAGAGCGTTAGCTTCCGCACCCGCAGAAAATCGCGATAATCCTCCAACAACTCCTCCAAGCTCGCCCGCGCCACGTTGATTAGTTTGATTTCCATTTCCTTCGAAGTCCCCGACGCTTGGCTTCCTTCGAGGATATTCTGTTTTCCAGATCGCGCCGCCTGCACCATCTGGTCAACGGTCCGGTCGCGCCTTTCGAGAAAACGTTGGCAAAACCGTACTGTGGCGTCGTAGACAATTCTCGCTTTCTGGAAGGAAAGTAGGTCCTCATAACCGCCATGCGGCGGAATAAAGTTCTGGGGCATGGTAGACAGGCTATAGGTCGCATGAGACCTATACGACTCATAAAATGGCTGCAGATAAATTTGATGTCGTCATCATCGGCTCGGGACCCGGCGGGTACGTTGCGGCCATCCGCGCGGCTCAGCTGGGTTTGAAAACGGCCATCGTCGAGAAAGACAAGGAACTCGGCGGCACCTGCCTCAACATCGGTTGCATTCCCAGCAAGGCGCTCCTGACTTCGAGCGACCATTTCGTCTTCGCGAAAAAGGAAGCGGCCAAGCACGGGATCATTTTGGATAACGTCGGTCTCGACCTGGCGAAGATGCTGGCGCGCAAGGACAAGGTCGTGAAGACGATGAACGGCGGCGTGAGAGCGCTGATGAAGGGAAACAAGATCACCACCTTCCAGGGACTGGGGACGGTGACTGCGTCAGGCCGAGTCTCGATCAAGCCGGCGCAGGGCGAGAGCCAGGAAATCGAAACGAAGAACGTTCTCATCGCCACGGGCAGCGTGCCGGTGGAATTAGCCAACATGAAATTCGATGGCGACGTAATCGTGAGCAGCACCGAAGCGCTCACCTTTGAAAAGGCGCCCGAAAAACTTCTCGTGATCGGCGGCGGAGCGATCGGTTTGGAGCTCGGCTCAGTCTGGAGCCGGTTGGGTTCGGAGGTGATCGTCCTGGAATTTCTGCCGCGCATCGCGCTCGGTTTTGACCTTGAGCTCGCGAATTTGTTGCAGAAATCGCTGACCGCGCAAGGCATGGCGTTCCATCTCGAGACGAAAGTCAGTTCGGTAAAAGTCGAGAATGGCCGTGCGGTCGCGACCGCCACCAAAGGCGGCGAGGAATTGAAATTCGAAGCCGACAAAGTGCTCGTCTCGGTGGGCCGCCGCGCTTTTGCCAAGGGAGTCTTCGGAGAAAAACTCGGGGTCGCACTCGACGATCGAGGGCGGGTGAAAGTGGACGAGCATTTCCGGACGAACGTCGAAGGCATCTATGCGATCGGCGACGTTATTGCCGGGCCAATGCTCGCGCACAAAGCGGAGGAGGAAGGAATCGCCTGCGTGGAAATGATCGCGGGGAAAGCCGGTCACGTGAACTACGAAGTCATCCCTGGCATTATCTACACGAATCCGGAGCTGGCCGGTGTCGGCCTCACGGAAGATTTGGCGAAAGAGAAGGGAATGGATGTCCGCATCGGCAAGTTTCCGTTCCGGGCGAATGGCCGCGCGGTGGCCAACGAAGATTATGAAGGCGTGGTGAAGTTTGTGGCTGACGCGAAGACCGATCGCATTCTGGGCGCGCACATTCTCTCGCACGCCGCCTCGGAGTTGATCGCGGAAACGGTGGCGGTGATGGAATTCGGCGGCAGCTCGGAAGATCTCGGCCGGACCGTTCACGCGCATCCCACTTTGAGCGAAGCGGTGAAAGAAGCCGCGCTCGCGGTAGAAAAGCGCGCGCTCCATATCGGCAACAGGTAGGCGCCCGCGGCTCGACGGAGTCTCGCCCTACCAAGAGTGATTGATCGGCGCGTTTCGTGGTAGGGCGAGACGCTGTCGAGCCGGAGCGGAATCCACGCGTTCGAGTTTGACACGCTGAGGGCGTGATTGACAACGGCTCCGGCTTCCGGCAAACCGGCGAGATGTTGTCGCGCTTCAAGGCAACTCGCAAGAACAGATGGCTCTCGATCTTCGTGATCACGGCCTGCGTGCTCGTGATGATGGCGCGGGCCAACGCGGCCTCGGAAATTGTCGTGGCCATCCGTTATTTCCAAGCCCAGGGCGAAAGCCATGCCCACCTTTTTCTGTATCGCGAAGATGGAACTTTACTGCGGCAACTCACCAAAGATAATTCCGGCCAGGACCTCGATCCGATTTTCGCGCCGGACGGTGAAACGATCGTGTTCACGCGCGAGATCAGCGAGAACAAGCTGGAGTTTTGGAGCGTCGAGCCGAAAAGCGCCGCAGCCAGGCGTCTCGACGCGGCGCCGGAATGGTATTCGGCGGCGAAGAGCTCGCCTTACTTCGCCTGGCCGGAAATGGAAGGTTCGGGCGACGACGAAAATTCGACGCCATTCGGGCAACGCAGTCCTCATTTCCGTGCGCCGGATGGTTCGGTGGAGCTCGTTCTGCGCGAAGTGAAAGGAGACGAAGCGGATTTAGAAACAGTCCCGGCCACGGAAAGCACTATCTCCTGCGCGATTTGAAAACGGGAAAGGGATTTGAATTTGGAAAGCTCCCCGGTTTTGGGGGCGCAGTCGAGCAACTCCAGTTGAAGGAGAAGGAGGACCGTTTCCTGATCGAGCCGCCGCTCCGTCTCGCGTTTTTCGGTGTGCATTTGAACAGCACCGACGGCGATACCGATTACGCACTCGACCTCGCGAATCGCCGCTTTGTGCGGTTGTCGCCGAATTGGGCTGCCCCATTCTTGTTGCCGGGCGAACCCGCGTTTCTCGCCCTGAATTATGTGCGCTACGTCCCGATTTCTGGCAGCCAGAAGACCGCGAACTGCAGCTACCTCGAACGCTGGGACGCGAGCCTGAACAAGGTGCGTTATGTCCGCGAAGGGGCCGCTGCCGTTTGTTACGGGGCCTCCATGTATCGGCCAGGCAAGACGCCGGTCATCGTCACGATTCGCAAGAGCGGCGATTGACGGCGCGATCCGCTTCTCGCAGAACGGTCCCTAAGAATGGAAAGGGCAATTCACCTCACGCGCGCGGGTCCGCCCTCGACCTATGGCTTTTTCTCCGGCCCGGCCGTCGTGCTCTCCCTGGCCCTAGTGAAGTTCCTCTTTCATCTTTTCACTGCGGGGCGTTACGGAATCTTTCGCGACGAATTGTATTATCTTGCCTGCTCCGAGCATTTGGATTTCGGGTACGTCGATCAGCCGCCGCTCATCGCCTTCGTCACCTGGATTGCGCGGCATCTTTTCGGTGAATCGCTCATCGGCTTGCGACTGATCCCCGCCTTCGCCGGCGCTGCGACCGTTTGGTTGACCGGAAAACTGGCGCGCGAAATGGGTGGCCGCGTTTACGCCCAGGCGTTGGCCGCGCTGGCGATCATCGCTGCTCCCATTTACCTGCTGCTCCATCATTGGTTGACCATGAACGCATTCGAACCGCTCGTCTGGCTCGCGTGCACCTGGTGCATTGTCCGCGCGATCAACCGGGGTGAACCGCGTTACTGGCTTTGGTTTGGGCTTCTTCTCGGGCTCGGAATGGAAAACAAATACACTACGGTCTTCTTCGCTCTCGCCGTTTTCGCCGCCCTCTTCCTCAGTCCCCAGCGGCGTTTTCTCTCCAACGCCTGGATTTGGGTCGGCGCCCTCTGCTCGCTTCTGGTTTTTCTCCCCAATTTGATCTGGCTGATCCGCCACGATTTCCCATTTCTCGAATTGATGCACAATATCCGCAGCACCGGACGGGACGTCGTGCGCGGACCCGCGGCATTCATCGCGGATCAAGCGATGCTTCTGAATCCCATCCTGTTCCCGCTCTGGCTCGGTGGGCTCGGCTGGCTGTTTCTGAATCGAAAAGGCAGCCGATATCGGCTCCTGGGTTGGATCTACGTGCTGATGCTGGTCGCCTTCATGGCCTTGAAGGGGAAAAATTATTACCTCTCTGCCGCGTATCCGATGCTCTTTGCGGCGGGCGCGATCGCTTTCGAAAACGTGACTCGAGATCGGGGCCGATGGAGCCGCGGTCTTTACGTCTGCTTGATCGTGGCGGCGACTTGTTTCCTCGCGCCTACGGTGGCGCCCGTCCTGCCTCCCGCGACTTACATCCGTTATCAAAAGGCGATCGGCTTCGAGCCGCCCAAAGCCGAGAACCAACCTACTGGTCCGTTGCCGCAACATTTCGCCGATGAATTCGGATGGGAGGAAATGACGCGGGAAGTCGCGCGAGTTTACCACGAACTCCCGGCCGAGCAGCGTGCGGCCACTGCGATCTTTGCCAACAGTTATGGTCAGGCGGGCGCGATCGATTTTTTTGGGAAGAAATACGGACTGCCGAAAGCGATCAGCAATCATCAGAATTATTGGTATTGGGGCCCGCGTGATTACACGGGCGAAAGTGTGATCGTGCTCGGCAGTGATGGAACCGGCGATCGCGAGCATTTTGCGAGCGTGGAGTCGCTGGGTCGCACCTATCATCCGTATTCGCGGCGCGATGAGCACTTCGAAATCTTCTGGTGCCGCGATCTGAACACGACGCTGCAAGCGTTTTGGCCAAAGGCTAAGAAGTGGGATTGACCACCGAACCCCTGCCGTTGCTAAGTCAGAAAGACGGACAGGATTTACGGGATTAACAGGATGAAGAAAAACCAACCCTGTAAATCGTGTTAATCCTGTCTATTCCTTGCCATGCGATGGAAAGCACTGCCGCCATCCTGCTCCGGAAACGAAAGCTGAGTGACACCAGTCTCATCATCTCCTGGTGCACGGAGTCGTTAGGCTGCATCCAGACTGTCGCCCGGGGTGCCCGCCGCGCGAAAAGTCCATTCGCCGGAAAGCTGGATCTGTTCTTCGAAGCAGAAATACAGATCGCGCGCAGCCGGAAGTCGAACCTGCATACCCTGACCGAAGTTGCGTTGAAAAATCCTTTTGGCGGAATCCGCGAAAATTTCCGGCGGACGCAGGTCGCCTCCTATTTCGTGGAGTTGATTGAGATTTGCACCGAGTCGGATCATCACGAGCCGGAATTGTTCGCCTTGCTCCGGCGCGCCTTCACCTATTTGAGCGAGAAGAATCCCAACCTTCGCGCGGTGCTGCATTTCGAGACCGAGCTCGCGCGCATCGCAGGCGTGCACGATGCCAAGATTCTCAAGAGTGATCCCGCGTTGGCGCTGGCGAACCTTTTCGGCCGGCTGCCAAGCTCGCGGGCGGATTTGCGCAAGACGCTTGGACCTTAGCGTACGGATTTAATCGGACAGATCTACGCTTCGCTCCGCGAAGCGTCCGATCAAGGAAGGGCGATTTCCAAATCGCCCCAACGGCGGTTGTAAACCGCCGCTCCTTGGGCTTGGGCTCTTCCTGACGCAATGGTAACGCTGTTGTTACCATCGCCCGCTTGCCAGCGCCTGGATATTTGAGAGAACCTTGGGCATGAAAGCTTGTCGTCTGTTTCTCGCGGCTGCTTTGTTTCTGGTCGTCGCCGTTTCCTCAGTTCACGCCAATGAGACTTTCCGATTTGATCCGTCGCATTCCACGATCGCGTTCAAGGTCCGGCACATGCTCGGAACCGCCAAAGGCAAGTTCACGAAGTTCACTGGAACGATCGAAGTCGATCGCGAACATCCGGAAAAATCGTCCGTCACGGCTACCATCCAGGCGGCCAGCATCGATACTGCGATTGCGAAACGGGACGAGCATCTGCGCAGCGACGATTTCTTTAACGTCCGGAAGTTCCCCGAGATCACCTTCAAAAGCCGGCGCGTGAAACAGACCGGGCCAAACACCGGCAATATCATTGGAGAGCTGGTCATGCACGGAGTGACGCGCACGATCACACTGCACGCTCAATTGCTCGGGGCGGCGGAAAATCAGACCACTCGTTGGCGCATCACCACCGCGCCGATCAAACGCAGCGAATTTGGACTGGCGTGGAGCAAGAGCGTCGAAGCGGTCTCAATGATCGGTGACGAAATCGCGGTGGACATTCAGATCGAAGCGACCCGCGCGAAGGAATGAGAGCCTACCGCGTCAACAAGAACTATCAGGTCGTCCGGGCGTCAGTTGCACTCCGGGAATTCCCCCTCGCAAGAAAGTAAATCAGGATCACGGGCAGGGTCATGACCAACGATCCTCCAATTAGTGCGAGGTAGCCTTTAGCGATGCCGAAACCGTGTTCGCCTTCCTTTGGAAGCAACAGATAGAGCCACGGTGGAAAAAGTCCTCGATCCCCGGGGGCTGTGGACGTTCCCCAGAAGAGGAGGGAGGTGGCCATTGTCGTCAGGAGAGCGATTAGCCCGAGCTCGCGCCTCACGAACGGAAGAATAACGTGCCGGTAAACGCCGAACCGACCGAGACCATCCAGCCGCGCGGAATCCTCCAGTTGTCGCGGAATCAATCTCACCGCCTGGCCGAGAACGATGACGCTGAAGCTGGAGACCAGCCAGTTGCCCAACCAGAGTGGATGCGGAGCGACTTGCAGATTCTTTAAGCCGAGGAGCAACGGCGGCACGATCCAAAACAGCCCGGCGGCAAATATCGTCGCAAGGACATAGACCATGCCTTGGCGGTGCCAATGAGGGCGGGCGAAAGCGAAGGCCATCCACGAATAGATCACGAGCATCCCGGCCAGATTGACGCCGACTGCGATGAGCGAAATCAGAAATGAGTCTTGCATGGTGCGGTGAGTGAATTTCAAACCGCGACAACTTTTTCGGCGATGAGTTGGCTTTCGCGCAAAGTGCGGCGATTAATTCTCTTCCTCTTATCCGGATGAGACGACAATTCAAATCCAGCGCGAAGGTTCCCTAAGTGGATACGCGCTTCGATGTGCAGACGATCGCGCTCACCCTGGCCTGGGTCGGGACCGGCTGCTGGGTGGTCTGCTTTTGGTGGATGCACCGGCTTTCCTCGCGACAGGAAATGATGCTGCGGGAATTGCACGACGTAACCAAGCGGATCGAGGAGCTTTCGAAGGCCGAGCACGACCTGCTGCAAGAAGTTCATCCCAAGGTCGAAAAAATACAGGAGTCCGTGAAAGAGGTGGCGGTCGCGGTCTCAGCGGAAGATTCATCCGGTAACGCTGTGCGCCGATGAGCTACGGAGGGACATGCTTCCGCATGTCCAATGCGCTGATTGTAAGGGACTCGGATGAATGGGACGTGCAGAAGCACGTCTCTCCGCTATGAAAATCGAGCCGCTGGGAGATTCCGCGTTGATCGTGCGTGTAGCCGAGGATTTCGCAAATCCCAACGCGTCACTGAATGCGGTGCTCGGCGCGCTCCGGCATCTGGAGGCCGCCGCCATCCCGGGGGTGATCGAGCTGGCGCCGGCCTATACGACAATCGGAGTTTTTTTTGATCCGGCGCGGATCGATCCCGCCGCCCCGGATCAATCGCCCTTCGACGCGCTCAGGACAAGAATTCAGAACGTTTTGAATGCTTCTTCTTTTTTAAATGAAACAGAACTCGAAGCGCGGGTGGTCGAGATTCCGGTTTGCTACGCGGGCGAATTCGCTTCCGATCTCGGGGACGTCGCGCGAGTGACCGGCCTGGCCGAGGCGGAGGTAGTCCGCCGACATGCGAGTGCGGTTTATCGTGTGGCCTGTGTCGGATTTATCGCAGGGTTCACCTTCCTGAGCGGACTTCCCCCTGAGCTGGCAACGCCGCGGCGAGCCACTCCACGCAAGGAAGTTCCCGCGGGTTCGGTCGGAATCGGTGGCGCGCAAACCGGGATTTATCCGAGGAAATCGCCGGGCGGTTGGAATTTGATCGGCCGCACGCCGCTGCGCTTGTTTGATGTAAAACGCGAGTCCCCCGCCATGCTGCGCGCGGGAGATCAGGTGCGTTTCCGGGAAATCTCGCGCGAAGAATTCGAATCCTTCTCGCCATGAATGTGCTCGTCCGTTCCGCCGGCTTTCTGACTTCGGTGCAGGATTTGGGGCGCACGGGTTTCCGGCAATCCGGTGTTTCAATCGGCGGCGCGTTGGATGCGCATGCGATGCGAGTCGCAAATGCGCTGGTGGGAAATGAGGATACGGCTGCTGGTCTTGAAGCGACTTTGGGGAGTCTGCGCCTTCGCTTTGACGATCAACGCATCGTGGCCTGGTGCGGCGGCGCGTTCTGCGTTCGGATTGGCAACGAGAACCTTCCGCCGGGCCACGCGGGTCTCGTGGCCAGCAATGAAGAGCTGGTCATGACCGCGCCGAAAGACGGCTCGCGAGCCTGGCTGGCGATTTCCGGTGGAATCGATGTGCCTCCGGTGCTCGGCAGTCGATCGACCGATCTGCGCGGAAATTTCGGCGGCCATGAAGGCCGGACTTTGCGTGATGGCGATTCGCTCCCGCTTTTCGAGGAGCGGCGGTTTCCAAACCGCGGACCAGATAAAAACGGCGATTTGGAAATCGCCGCTCCTTGGATTTCCGAATGGAGCGCCCCCGCCCCGTGGGCGACGACCGCCGCGCGGGATCGTTTTCTGCGCATCGTTCAAGGCCCAGACTGGCGGCGCTTCTCCACCGAATCGCAAACTGCATTGGTCGGGCAATCCTTCACGGTCACGCTCGATTCCGATCGCATGGGCGCGCGCCTCGATGGGCCGAGGCTGGAGCGCATCGATCCCACCGATCTGCTGTCGGAAGCCGTCGTGCCCGGAACGCTGCAAGTTCCGCCGAATGGAAAGCCCATTCTTTTGCTCGGTGATTGCCAAACCATCGGCGGTTATCCGAAGATCGCTCACGTGATCACGGTGGACCTGCCCATCGCCGCGCAGCTTTGGCCCGGTGAGCTGGTTCGTTTTCACGAGGTTTCTCTGGCCGAAGCGCAGGGGCTTTTGTGCGAACGCGAGGACGATTTCGCCCGTTTCCGCATTGGCTTGAGTTTGTAAGAAG
>Ga0193744_1000051_pt1 | contig 50283 bp, 46 predicted proteins | sample L1a1metaG_FD_143056 | JGI IMG/M metagenome (GOLD analysis project Ga0193744, IMG submission 143056) | Soil microbial communities from a riparian zone of the East river system, Colorado, United States - L1a1 | ecosystem: Environmental > Terrestrial > Soil > Riparian zone | place: USA: East River...
CAAGTTTTAACTGTTTTAGTTCACCAGCTACAGGATCAGCAACTGTGACGATAACAGATAGCAAAAACTGTACATCAGTATTTATTAGCAATTATAATATTCCAACAGAAATAGTATCAAGTACTATAGTAAAAAATGCAAGTGCAGCAAACAATGATGGTACGATACAATTAACAGTAACAGGAGGGGCTTCCCCTTTAACTTATCATTGGAGTAATTCAAGTATCACTGAAGATCTACAAAACTTAAGTGCCGGAACATATTGTGTGACCATAACGGATGCAAATGCCTGTACAAAAGTAGTGTGTGTAGAAGTAAAAATGGAAGTAGGAACACTGAACCTGGAAGAAGCAGGATGGAAACTGTTCCCCAATCCGGCAAAGGACTTACTCACATTACAACATTCAAATAATCTACATGCTAAATTAAGCTGGTATATTTTTGATGAGTATGGAAAGATCTATCTGAAATCTAAAGAGAATAATACAAAAGGAAACATCAATATTGCCATCGATAAACTCAGTCCGGGTAACTATTTTATCCATGTCCAGGATGCAGGAACTAAGCTTATTGGGAAGTTTGTTAAGAAGTAATTTAAAATTGATTTTTTTTTGAATAACTGAAGTTTATAGTTTTCATATATGGCACTTATCAATAAGGTTTTCTTAATGTAGAGGATTGATTTGGCTTTATATAACTCATCTATACACAAACATAATGTTAGCCTGGCATATATCATCGTGCATCCAGATATAGCTTATCTAAAACTTATTACACTAGATATTGCATAAGTTTAAACATATTATTGTGTATCCCGTATACAATTAAGTTAAAGTCCCAAAATATGAAACCTTTTCTAGCTAAAATCTATAGCCTAATTTTTGGTATATTGATCCTTACAAATATTTCCTTTGCAAATAGTACAACTTTTTCTGAAGGCCCTCCAAAACTGAATACATTAAATATAGAACTTAGCATTACAGCTACTAATGTCACTTGTAATGGATTGGCAAACGGTACTGCATCGGCTATTGTTTCCGGCGGATTGGCTCCTTATCATTGGAATAATGGCAGTTCAGATCAGGCTCTCATCAATCTTTCAGCAGGTATTTATGTAGTGACCGTAACAGACTCAAATAGTGAAACTGCAGCTGCTCAAATTAGCATAAGCCAACCAGATTCTCTAAAACTGAATATAGCCGGAGTTATTCTTAATTGCGCTTTTCCTCAACAAACTTTACATGCTGTCATAACTGGGGGAACTGGACCCTATTTATTCTCCTGGAATAGTGGAGAAGATACTTCTGATATTGTAGTTGATAGCATGGGAATGTATATTTTAGCAGTTAATGATACTAATGCCTGTTCTGTTATTGATACAGCGGTAATAAAACAGGATTTTAATCAACCACAAGTACACATCTCTCCTCCGGGTATTATAAGTTGTGCACAACCTGTGGTACAGATATATGCCACATCAGATCCTACAGGATATTATTTATGGACAACTCCTGACGGACATTTTGTAAGTGGTCTTAATTCATTGAATCCATTAGTGGACAAACCAGGAGTATTTATATTAAAATCCATTGATACCTTAAATGGTTGTATTGCTTATGATACCACAATTGTAAAAGCTGTATTACCTGTAATTGCTAAGGCTCTGATAACAAATGTAAATTGCTTTGGAGACTCAACAGGTGTAATTTTTGTTTCAGCCACAGGCGGTCAATCACCCTATAAATTATTCTGGTCCACAGGTGATACTACTTCATTTATTAAATCCCTTAAGACTGGGACTTATACAGTTATTATAAGAGATCAAACTAGCTGTAGAGATACACTTCAAGTAGAGATTACCCAACCGACTAAATTGGAAGCTACTATTAGCAGCACAAGCTTAACAGGTCCAGGAAACCAGGATGGTTCAGCTACTTTGATTCCATTGGGTGGTGTAGGTCCTTATAGTGTTTTATGGAACACCAATGCCACAAGTTTTACAATACAAAACCTAGCGTCAGGCTTGTACAGCGCAGTTGTAAAAGATTCCTTTGGATGTGCAACCGAGCAATCTACTTACATAAATCCATATAATTGTAGTATGCAGATCAGTTCTTATACTATCCCGGTAGGCTGTTATGGGGGCTCAAACGGAATAGTTTGCGTAAATGGCGACAATGGAACATTCCCTTACGGATATCTTTGGAACTCCGGAGAAACAAGTAATTGCCTGTTAGATCAGAAGGCCGGCATACATACTGTAACTATCACAGATGCTGTGGGATGCATTGAGATAAGACAAATTCAATTATCACAGCCCACCCAAATTGAAGTGAAGACAGATAGTATTTCTACTACATCAGAAACAGGAAAGGGATTTAATGACGGCACAGCACAGGTGGTTGCCCAGGGAGGGGTTCCGCCATTTAACTACAATTTAGGTAACGGAACTTCAGAAATCGGTACCGGATTATCGGCAGGATCTCATTCCGTTACGATTACTGATTCAAAAGGATGTACTAAAATTATCAGTATTAATATTGGGGTATATCCATGTAATTTACTGGGCATCAATTTTGTAAATTTCTCTTATAATGGTACCTGTCATAATGCCCCAGTCACCTTGTGTGCAAACACCATTTTGGGAGGTATAGAGCCCTATACCTATCTATGGTCTAACGGCAGTACCTTGTCATGCGCCACAGATATTTTAAATAATATTAATGCTGTTACGATCACCGATGCAAAAAACTGTCCTGCAAAGTTCTTTCTTAATTATACCCCACCTGAAGCAATGCAAATAGAATTTAAAGTAATAAATACTCATGCAGGTCAGCAAATTGGTAGTATAGAAGCTAAAATACTTTTAGGTGGTACACCGCCTTTTAACTATTATTGGACAGGACCCGATGGATTCACCTCAAATTTAAAAGACTTAATAAATTTACCTATTGGAATTTATTGTCTGACAGTCACTGATGCAAATGGATGCAGTGAAAAGAAATGCACAGAAGTTAATCTAAATGTAAGCACCCAAAGTTTATCAGAAGGCGGGTGGAATCTCTTTCCAAATCCGGCAAAATACATTCTTTACCTTCAAAATCCGAATAACACCAGTTCAGATATTAACTGGGAAATACTGGATGTAAACGCTAATGTCCTTATAAAAGGCGCAAAGGAAAATAGTAAGAATACAGTAATCGATATTAGTCAACTATATAGCGGTTATTACTTTATTCAAATAAAAGACCAAAGTGGTAGAGTACAAATAGGCAAATTTGGAGTAATAAAATAAGGAACAGTAGTACAGTCTAATAATCGAAACAAATAAAAACGCGCCCGACCAACGAGAAACGACTTACGAAATGAATTACAACTTTAGCACATCAAGAAATGCCTTCTGTGGGACTTCTACAGAGCCAATCTGACGCATTTTCTTTTTACCCTTTTTCTGTTTCTCAAGGAGTTTACGCTTACGTGTAATATCACCGCCATAACATTTAGCAGTAACATCTTTACGCATGGCAGAGATGGTTTCTCTGGCAATAATTTTAGCACCTATGGAAGCTTGTATTGCAATCACAAATTGTTGCTTAGGGAGAAGATCTTTCAGTTTTGAACATATCTGGCGGCCCAAACCTTGTGCTTTATCTTTATGTACTAAGGCTGATAAAGCATCCACAGGCTCGCTATTTAATTTAATATCCAATCTTACCAAATCAGATTCCCGATAATCAATCGGGTAATAATCAAAAGAAGCATAACCCCTTGAGATAGATTTTAAACGGTCATAAAAGTCAAACACGATTTCTGCAAGCGGAAGTTCAAAAGACATTTCAATCCTTTCGGGGGTCAGGTAGACTTGTTTTTTGATCAATCCTCTTTTGTCAAGACAAAGATTGATGATTGAACCAATGTATTCAGGTGAAGTAATGATCTGTGCCAGGATATAGGGCTCTTCCACTCTATCTAATACTGTTGGTTCGGGCAAATCATTGGGTGTATGTATTGTTATAGGCTTCGTAGGATCCTTAGTTAAATAAGCCTGATACGTTCGGTACAGTAGTAATTACCTCCTGGTCAAATTCCCTGGAAAGTCTTTCCTGTATAATTTCCAGATGGAGCATTCCCAAAAAGCCACATCTGAATCCGAAACCAAGAGCCACGGATGACTCCGGTTCAAAAACTAAAGAAGCATCATTTAATTGCAGCTTTTCCAAACTATCCCTAAGATCTTCAAAGTCATCATTATCTACCGGGTAGATACCAGCAAATACCATTGGCTTTACATCCTCAAATCCTTTAATCGCTTCCAGACTGGGAACAATAGCGGAGGTTAAAGTATCACCCACCTTGATTTCTTTTGAGATTTTAATACCGGTTATGATATAACCCACATCACCTGCTCTTAATTCATCTTTTGGTACCTGTGTTATCTGCAATATGCCAATTTCCTCGGCATTGTATTCTTTATCCGTATGAAAGAATTTTACTTTATCATTCTTTCGCAGTACCCCGTTCATGATCCGGAAATAAGCAATAACCCCTCTGAAGGAGTTAAAAAAGGAATCAAAGATCAAAGCCTGTAATGGGGCATTTTCATCTCCGGTAGGAGAGGGTATCCTCGAAACTATTGCCTCCAATAGGGCAGGCACCCCTTCTCCCGTTTTACCACTGGCCAATAATATATCTTCTTTTTTACAGCCAATTAGATCGATAATTTGATCAGAGACTTCATCAATCATGGCATTTTCCATATCTATTTTATTCAATATGGGTATGATTTCCAGATTATGATCTATGGCAAGATATAAATTAGAAATTGTCTGAGCCTGTATTCCCTGGGTAGCATCCACAAGCAATAAAGCGCCTTCACAAGCAGCTATGGATCTTGAAACTTCATACGAAAAATCAACATGCCCTGGGGTATCAATCATATTCAAAGTATACTTCTGTCCTGCATCTGAAGTATAGTACATTTGTATAGCATGACTTTTAATGGTTATGCCTCTTTCTCTTTCCAGATCCATGTCATCTAAAGCCTGTGCCTGCATGTTTCTTTCCGATATAGTCTTGGTAAATTCCAACAGCCTGTCAGACAAGGTACTCTTACCGTGATCAATATGGGCGATAACACAAAAATTCCTGATATTCTTCATAGGCCGCAAAGATAAGTTTTTTTAAATTCTGCCGCACTTTGATTTTATTCATTATTGAAATGAATTTTTATGACAAAATGTTCAGTCATTTTTTAATGAAAAAGAAGTCTCCAGGTTTTATTCCATTCACATTAAGTATTATGCTAAGATTTCCATTCCGGTATAATGAACTTTGATTGACAACTTTGATATAACAAATTATAACATGTTGATTTCAAGTACTACCCAGACAGGATAGTATGTGTATAGTAAAAGCATATTTTACGCTATTCGACTCTTTAGAGTCGTATGTTCTTTGCCGCTGATTTTACTATAAACATTTGAATCCTTCAGATTCTTTAAAAATAAAATGTTATTTTTCTTTTGTTCTCTTAAGCGAGCGGGTACACTAACATCTAAAGTAAATACTTCATCTTAGGACCTGTAAAAACAAAACCCGATCTTTCATAAAAATCAATTGTCCTCTTCCATCTTTCTTCAGTCGGACCCGTTAATTCAATTCTGTTCCATTTTCTTTCTTTGCCAATTTCTTTAATAAAACTTAACATTAAACTACCAATTCCATGTTCCCTGAAATCAGGAAGCACATACAATTCATCAATAATTCCATAAGTCCCACCTGCATATAATGACTGACATTCGGTAAGGGTCTGAATACCAATTATATTTTCAGTCTCATCCAGAACTAAATATATCTCAGTTTTTCCGTTATTCAATAATTCGTAAACAATAGCAGCATTCAAAAAACCAACTGATTCACTTTCTTCTCCTAATTCAATGTAAAGTGCTTTAATTAATTCAATTATTATGTTACTGTCTTGAGGTGTCGCCTCTATGATTTTTAAATTCATTTATTAATCGGGCTTTTTATAATTTGATAATTCCATCATAGTTGATTGAGAAGCAGCACATAGTTTTTCCATACCGTTTTTAACTACAAAAACATCCGACCTACAAATACTAAGTGTTTTACCATATTTTAAAACCGTTGATCTACCAATTATTAATTCTCCATCAGCGGGTGATAGAAGATTTAATTTAAACTCAACTGCCAGGACAGAAGCATCCCTATGCATTAATGAATATGCGGCATAACCGGCAGCATTATCAGCTATGCTTCCAATTATTCCTGCATGAAAGAATCCATTCTGTTGGGTTAAATTAATATTATAGGGCAGATGGATTTCACAAAAACCTGGTTTGACAATGACTAGTTTGGCATCAATATATTCCATAAATTTTTGCTTAGAAAAGCTTTCTTGTACTCTTAAAATAAAATCAGGGTCCGTGGCTTCATAATTCATAATATGATTTTAATATAACATGGCAAATATAAACAAGCAGGACTCATAAATTTTATTTATTAAAACGAAGAATACTTCCCTACTTATCCAAATTAACTCTTATCTCAAATTAATAATTTCAATAATTTATTTTGTGCTATAAAAACAATTTTATATTTTTGATTAAGCAGCTGAAAGAAGAAAGCCTTAGTTTACTATAAGTATTTCCGACAATTATATTCAGATGACATCTAATCCTGTTTATTATGAAAAAACTACTATTCTATTCCCTATTTTTCCTTACGATAATTAGTTTTAGTGCTTGTAATATTGAAGATGTGATTGATGATTCACCATGTGGACTTTCTACAGGTCAATCAATAGATGTTACTCCACCATACTTTTTTACTAGTTATGGTTCATTTCATCATTATACGGAGGGAGGGAGTGAGGTATATCAATGGAGTGATATTGTGAAGGAGGTGTGTACAAAAGAAGAAGTAAAAACACATTTTGTTATTGCCCTAAAACATCCTGAAAAAGCAAATCTATTTACCGCAAGGGGAAAAGTAAATTACCTGGTTATATTTCAAAATCAAATACCATTAGTGTATAATACTAATTCTTTTAGTGGTGATGCTAAAACAGGAATAGGTAACGGAGGTTCGGCCTTACAAGGTTCATTTATACATGAAGTGGAATTAATATTTAAATCTACCGGGAGCTTTGCAACTGATACTACATTCATTAAAGAAAATATTGAATATATTATAATGGATTCTGATTTTAGGGAGTATAAGTAAACACTAAATAGTAACTGGGGGCAATGAGTCAATTTATTTTTTATTCTTAAGCTAAACTTGAAATTATAAAACTAGCATTTTGGTATTTAGTCAATCTTAAAACTAATCCTGAATATTATGAAAAACCTTATAAAGTATTTTCTTTGTCTTGCTACTTTAATTAGTCTTAATACTTGTATAGAACAAGATTTGACTGATGATTCGAACTGCACTTTTAATAAAAATCAATTAATAGAACTTACTAACGCAAATATGTATACCACTGCATCTTTTAACTTTTTTAATGATAATGGATATGTAGTTTATCAATGGAGTAAATATGTTGAAAATGTGTGTACAAAAGAAAAAGTTACAAGCTATTTTACTATAACTTTAAAACATCCTGAAAACGCCATTTTTTTCTCTGCCAGAGGTAAAATAAATTACCTGGTTCAATTTTCAAATATAATACCATTAGAATTTGATAATCTTACTTTTCGTGGGAAGACTACTACAGATATAGGGAATGGTGGTTCAGATCCTAAAGGCGCGTTTGTTCATGAATTGGAATTGCTTTTTACTTCAACCGGAAGTTATGCATCTGATTCTGCATTCATTAAAAATAATATTGAAAGCATATCAATATCGTCTGATTACAGGGAGTATAAATAAATTCTAATACCTAAATGTTTAAGCGAATGAAAAAATTATTCCTGTTTATTTTATTAATTTCATTTAATAATAGCTGTAGCCTCATAGATGATTCTCCATGCGGAGTCTATGAGAATTTTGAATTATATCGTTTAGGGCAGGCTCTGTTTGATACAGCAGGTGGGAAATTTCATACTTTTCTAAGGGATACAAACCGTATTTTTCAATATGCAGATTTAATTGAAAATATTTGTCCCGATGAAGCAGTTAATTCAAGTTTTAGAGTAGCATTAGAAGATGAAAAAACAAACGGAATTACTGCTTCAGGCAGAGTCACCTGGTTATTAATATATAAAGATGAATTTTTGATGGGAAAATCCGGTTCGGATTTAAAAGGAACTGGTAAAACAAGTCTCAAACATGATTTTGGTATGGATCCTGCCTGGTGTATTCCTATAGTAGAATTTTCATTTCCAACAAAAGGTAGTTATCAACAGGACTCCCTATTTCTTAATGATAATGTAGTTTCAGCTGAAATTATGGTAAATTACAGAAAGCTGTAAATGAAAAATTAAAATGAAGAAGCTCATTTTTATAATACAAATTCTTTTTGTAATTGGATTTTATAATAGTTGCAGTGTACTGGACGATTCTCCATGTGGTGTGTATGAAACTTATAACTATTATCGTATTGGTAAGGAAATCTTTGATACAACTGGAGGGGTATTTTACACCTATTTGGATGGCAATACCCGGATCTTTCAATATTCAGAGTTAATTGAACATATTTGCCCAGAAGAACATATCAAATCTAAATTCACTGTCAAATTTCTGGATGATACCATAACGAGCGTATCAGTCCGGGCAAATATATCCTGGCATTCTTTATATCAGGATGATATTGTCATGAAGAAAAATGCTTATATTTTTGAAGGAAGTGGAGAAACAGGTCTTCAACAAGCTTTTGGAAAAGAACCGGCCTGGTGTGTGCCGACTTTGGAAATTTACTTTCCTACTAAAGGTAACTATCATGCTGACTCTCTATTTTACTTTTCAAAGTTGGTTTCAGTTAGTATAATGCTCGATTACAGAAAACTTTAGAACTGATATAAATAATTCATTTTTGAAACAGGGTATTACCTATAAAAGTTTAATTAATAAGTTTTTATGAATTTTAAAATCCTCTTTATCCCATCTGATTCACTAAGTACTAAATATAATAACCATTCAATAGTTCTTCAATTTCGATTTCATTTATATTGTCTAAAAATCCCTTCTTTATTAAGCTTCCATTTAATGTACGAATTTCATAGCTTGAATATATATTCAAAGATGTTTTAAGCTGAATCATCTTATCAGCAGGATTTGGATAAATAATGGTGCTGCTAAAATCCTGCTCATTTACAGTTGCATTCACATTTGGTTTTCCGACATAAATCATAAGGTAGTTTCCATTATCTAATTGAATAACACTTGGGTACCCACCTTTAATATTCGTATTTATAAAACCTTTCCATAGCCCTCCATTTGCAGTACTATTAAACCATATATTTGATCCACTTCCATAAAATCGAATCTCACTATCATTATTAACCATTAAATTTCCGGTCCAGTTGTGTATATTGTCTGATGGGATTACAGGAACAGCAGAAAAATGCAGACCATCAGGTGAGACATAATGATGGGCACCCTCTTGTGGTGCTCCAACCGGGGCAGTATAATGCCATCCACTCTTAAAATAAACTACTGCCGGATCTATTACAGCTTTATCTGCCACATCTACTCTTGGATTTGGTTCAAATGTAAAATTAAGCCCATCAGCGCTCTTTGCTGAATAAGTATTTACAAGCGAATCTAATCCACCCATAACCGCTTTATTAGTTGAAGAAAAATAGATTCTGATACTATCTTTAGCAAACACCGCCAAGGTTGGGTCAAATGGCCGCTGATATGTTCCGGGCATATCCATCACGATAATAGGAGAGGGTTCTGTCCAGTTTTTTCCATTATCATAGGAATATTTTATCGCTACTCTGTCCCAACTAACTGAACCTACAGGTTGCCTGAACCATTGAAAGGCACATATTAAGGTATCTCCTTTCCACCTAATAACACAAGGAACTCCGGAAGAATCCTGAAAAATAGTCGAGTTGGTAAACTTGCTTCCATCAGTGGATGAAGCAATACTTAGAGGCATTTTCCAGGGTTGGGAATAGCTTATATTATCAATAAGCAATAAATAAAGTATGAAATATTTGCTTTTCATTTCTATGAAGGTTCATACCAAAGATAATTCTTTTTTACCTTTCACTTTTTACTTTTCCCCTTTCCTAAAACTAAAATCCCAACTCAAGCGTTCAATATATAGATTTACTTTCGAAGCTAACAAAACACATACATCAATAAAAACAAAACACTAAGATTATGGAACAGGATTGGATAAAAGTATACAGCAGTCAGGATAGGATCCAGGTAGAGTTAGTACATGCTTTATTACATGAAAATCATATTAGCAGTAATATTTTAGATAAAGAAATGTCTGCTATTCCTTCTCTGGGAAGCGTAGAACTCCTGGTTCCTGCCCAAAATTATGATGCAGCAATTAATCTACTCAAAGAAAAAGGCTTAATGGATAATAAGTTTATTGATATTGAATAGTTGTCAGTTTACAGTTGCCGGTTGTCAGAGGTTTTTAGTGATTAGTGATTAAGTATAAAAACTTGAAATTGATTAAGTATTGTATTGGTTAATTTATTGAATCAAAGATTCAATAAATCAATTATTCTTCTTTGAAAGTTAAATGGGAAGTATTTATATCTTTAAATCAATAACTGAAGCACGCTTAACCTTAACCTCTACCTAAACCTCGAAAAGCGGCACTAAAAGCAAATCGTATGTCGTATATCGTATATTGAAGTTTCATTACTTACTCTAAACTTTTCCTTTTCACCATCACATCCTCATTCAACTGCAATTTATAAGCTATTATTTTAGCTTGAATAGTTTGATCAGCACTTGCTAAAATCTGGGCCGCAAGAATACCGGCATTCTTTGCACCATTTAATGCAACGGTCGCAACTGGAACTCCATTAGGCATTTGAAGTATTGAAAGAATAGAATCCCAGCCATCAATTGAATTAGAAGACTTTATGGGAACGCCTATAACCGGAAGGGGAGATAAAGATGCCACCATACCGGGTAAATGGGCTGCCCCTCCTGCTCCTGCAATAATCACTTTAATACCCCTTTCATGTGCTGTTTTTGCATATTCCATCATGAGTTCAGGTGTTCTATGGGCAGACACAATGTTCATTTCATATTCAATCAGAAAATGATCCAGTATATTGCTTGCTTCTTTCATGATTGACATATCAGAATCAGAACCCATGATGATACCTACTTGTATGGCCATTATGCTACTATTTTAAGAGTTTCTTTAATATGAATCGCTTTTGAAAGAGCTTCTTCCATGGTTTGATCTACTACATTTACGTGCCCCATTTTTCTAAAGGACTTGGTCATTTTTTTTCCATATAAATGAATATAGGCTCCTTTTACCTGTAAACAAGTATCCAGCTTTTCATAACGGGTTTTACCTGCAAATCCTTCCTCACCTAATAAATTCATCATTACTGCAGGGTTAGAATAATCGGTACTACCCAGTGCTAAATTACAAATACCCCGAATGTGTTGTTGAAATTGAGAGGTAATACTTGCTTCCATAGTAATATGACCGCTATTATGTGGCCTTGGAGCGACTTCATTGATCAACAGTTGCCCATCTTCAGTTATAAAAAATTCTACTGCCAGAAGACCACAAATATCCAATTGCTTTATTAAATCTTCCGCTATCTCCTTTGCCTGCAATTGCAGCGCTTTGTTGGCTTCAGATGGATAAGTAACAATCTCAACCAGGTTTGCTACCGGGTGGAAATACATATCCACTGCCGGAAAACAAACAATTTCTTCCTTTTCATTCCTGGAGGCAATAACTGCTATTTCTTTTTCTATATTGATGGCTTCTTCAATCACACAGGCAGTGTCCATTAGACTACTCAGCTCGGCTTCAGTTTTAATTAAAACAACTCCTTTTCCGTCGTAGCCTGCCAATCGGGACTTTTGAACAAATGGAATTTCAATGGATTTATCAGTGATAGCCTGCAAAACTTCAGCTTTATTCTCAAATAGTTTAAAAGCTGCAGTGGGAAAATTATGTTTACTATAAAATTCTTTTTGAAGTCCTTTATCCTTTATGGTAGCTAATGCCTCCGGTCTGGGATGAACCTTAACGCCTTCAATTTGCAACTGAAACAGGGCTTCAATATTCACATGTTCTATTTCTACAGTAAGCACATCCAACTGTCTGCCGAAATTATAAACATCCTGGTAAGATTTGAAATTCCCTTCCGTAAACTGAGCCCCTACATTTCCGGCAGGGAAATCCTTCGATTCATCCAATATATAACAATCCAGGTTCCATTCTTTTGCTGCCTGAACCAACATTCTGCCCAACTGTCCTCCTCCTAATATTCCTAATTTTATTTCTGAAATAGATTTCATCATACAGAAAATTGCATATTTTGGCACGAAGTTAAAGCTTATAAGTATTTTAGCCATAACTAATACTAATTAAATAGAGATCGATGTCGCAAACTACTATTATAAAGAACGCCCGAATCGTAAATGAAAACAAGATCATAGAGGGCGATCTGCTGATAAAAGGAGATAGAATAGAGAAAATAGGCGGTATTATCAATTCACCAAATGCTAATGAACTAAATGGTGAAGGACTTTATCTGCTCCCGGGGGTTATAGATGACCAGGTGCATTTTAGAGAACCCGGACTTACTTACAAAGCCGATATCGCCACAGAATCAGCAGCTGCAGTTGCCGGTGGGGTTACTAGTTTTATGGAAATGCCCAATACCAGGCCCGCAGCAGTTACCAACAAATTATTGGAAGAGAAATATGACATTGCGTCACAAAACTCTTATGCTAACTATTCTTTCTTCATAGGGGCCTCCAATGATAACCTGGATGAATTATTAAGAATTGACCCGACACGGGTATGCGGTATCAAGATCTTCATGGGCTCCTCCACCGGAGATCTTCTGGTAGATAAACCAAAAGCATTGGAGAATATTTTTAAACAGGCACATACCTTAATTGCCACCCATTGTGAAGACGAATTGAGTGTTAGAAAGAACCTTGAAATGGCCAGGTTTAAATGGAATGATGAGATTCCGCCTTATTATCACCCCATAATCAGAGATGCCGAAGAATGCTATTTATCCAGTTCCTATGCAGTATCACTTGCTAAGAAATATAATGCCCGCTTACATATTTTGCATATCAGTTCTGAAAAAGAAGTATCCTTATTTAGTAATAAACTACCATTAATTGATAAAAGAATTACAGCGGAAGCTTGTGTACATCACCTATTTTTTAATGATAGCTGGTATGAGTCAAAAGGAAACCAGATCAAATGCAATCCGGCCATCAAAACTGAAAATGACAGGCAGGGTATCTGGAGAGGATTATTAGATAATCATATAGACATCATAGCCACTGATCATGCTCCCCATACTTGGGAAGAAAAGCAAGAGCCTTATTTATTAGCCCCTGCAGGATTACCATTAGTTCAACATGCATTACCCCTTATGATGAATTTTGTTAATCTTGGAAATCTGACTTTAGAAAAGATGGTTGAAAAGATGTGTCATGCTCCTGCAGATTGTTTCAAAATAAGAGAAAGAGGTTACATCAGAGAAGGTTATTTTGCCGATCTCGTATTAGTTGATCTCAATAAAGAAAGTGTTATCCGGAACGAAGATGCAAGGTATAAATGTGCCTGGACTCCTTTAAATGGGGAAACTTTAAAAGGGACAGTTGAACATACATTTATTAATGGTTTTCATGCATTCAGGACTGGAGAATTGATTAAACCACCAGTGAGGAGACTTCAATTTAATTAATTTACGATTTACGTAATTGTCAGACTTTTTAAATTAAGATTTATCATTAATTTTAAAACACTAAACACTAAACAACCATGATTTCCTCCTCTAATTAATACAGGATCATGAACCTGTTGTACTTTTATATGAAATCAAACTTTGGAGATCGAGTACTGATGATCAATTTGACCAACCAACAACCAACAACCAACGAAAAACTAAAACTATGAAAACACAACCATTATTCAAAAGCATTATATTCGTATTGCTAGTATTTGCAATAAACGCCTGTAAACCTGAAAACAAACTCAAACCAAGAGAAGGCTTTATCAACGTAAATGGTGGAAAAGTTTGGTACAAAATAGTAGGAGAGGGAGATAAAACACCTATTTTATTATTACACGGTGGACCTGGTGTGCCGAGTTATTATCTGAATCCATTAAAAGCACTGGCCAATGACCGTCCGGTAATATTTTATGACCAATTGGGATGTGGACGTTCAGACAGGATCAAAGATACAAGCATTATGACTGTAGAGCATTTTGTAGCCGAGTTGGAAACCGTTAAACAAGCTTTAGGATTAAAAGACTATTACCTTTTGGGACAGTCCTGGGGCACCATGTTAGGAACCGATTATTATCTAAAGCATCCTCAGGGTATCAAAGCTTTAATACTGAGTAGCCCTGCTCTGAGCATTCCGATGTGGCTCGCAGATGCGGATACTTTAATTGCAACCCTGTCGGATACTATACAAAAGGCGATCAGGACCAATGAATTAAATAAAACCTACGATAACCCCGCTTATAAAAATGCGGTCCAAGTCTACTACGAACATTTTGTATCCAGGAAATTACCCTGGTCAGCAGATATAGACAGTGCTTTTGCCAAAATGGGTGAGAATGTATATGTATACATGGGAGGGCCAAGTGAGTTTACGATGACCGGACCTTTAAAAGATTATGACCGCACCAAACAGCTCAAAGATATTAAAGTTCCTACTCTGTTTATTACCGGTGAATTTGACGAAGCAAGGGTTCCAACAGTGAAGTATTACCAGAGTATGGTTCCCGGAGCAAAGTTTGAAATGATTAAAGGAGCCGGCCATTTAACCATGCAGGATAATGCTGAAGATAATGTAAAGGTGGTGAGGGAGTTTATTGAGGGATTGGAAAGAGAGAAGAAATAGCGTTTATTATTATTATGATTTTAATAGTAATTAATATGTTAATGAACTAAATATAAGTTCAAATAAAGGAGATATTTTTCCAAATTTATTTAGGTTCCATAAGTGTCTTTAAAAATTAAATGAAATATTAAATAAGGTAAAATAATACCCATGAATGACATAAATGCTTTTATTAACATTTCTTTTGGGCTAAAAAATTTAAACAATTTTCTTTCTTGATAAACATAAACAAATAAAATAACAGTAAAAATAAAATTAAAATATTTATAATATGGTGTGGGTCCTTTAATAAATACTGAATAAATAACCATTAAGTTTAGTGCAGAAAAAAAGAAAAAATTTCTAATACCAAATGCTAAATTATCAAAAATTATAGATATATAACCTTTCTTATTTTTAGAAAAAATATTTAAAATGCTTGAATTTGAATCAAGATTATTTAATATCAAATTTTTTTCTTCTTCATTACTTAATTCATATATAGATATAATTTTACTAAATTTATGTGTCATAAGTAAAAAGTAACCCATTAAACAAATTAGAATTGAAACACTTGCATATTCTACTGGTATTGTAAAACCTGCTATTGTAATATTCTCCTTTTTTAAAAATAAACCTATAAATGCAATTAAGTCAATACCAAAAATAAATAAGGAATATTGAATTATTTTTTTTGAACATTCATTTATTAACTCTATTTTCATTTTATCATTTTATCATTTTATCATTTTTTCATTTATCATATAACATATTTTATATCGGGCAGGTCATTTTTAATATTATCATTGACAAAAAAAATACATAATTATAGGTATATTTAAACTAAGAATGATTTATTTTAAACTGAAAATAGATTACCATATAAATCAAAGACCATAGATTTAAGAATTTATAGTAAAAATAATAAATGAAGTTAAATTAAACAGAAAATCTTATTTCATTTTAAAGGTTCAGTTTTATTAAGTAGGGTATTGGAAATTTGGCTTTCAGTTTAAACAAGAAATGTAAGAGTCTCAAAATGATTCGTAAATGATATTATCTTTATTTTATTCCCCTAACGTTGGACAGAATACAATGGATTATTTAAAAATGTTTAGAGACATCATCCTACCATTTTCGGCATTGTTGGTTTCAATATTTATTTACTTGATTTATAGAAAGCAAGCCGATATTCAAGGAAAAATGTTTGAACTTGCTGGCAAACAAAAAAATATCCAGGAAAAAGAGCTAGACTATCTTAATAAGCAAATCATGCTTCAAAGGATAAATTTTGAACCTAAGTTTCAAATAAAAAGTGAATTGAAGAAGACTGCAAACGAATCTTTTTTTGACACAGAATTTTTATATATTGAAAATGACGGTTACTTTATCAGTGAATTTCAAAGCATAGTTGAAACTTTTTACTCACTATCAGAGTAGGACACTTATGAAAACTTCAAAACAGTAGTTATTATTCCAGTCATAGGATACTTTGCTTTAGGTTCAATTATGGGAAGCAAAACAAATCAAAAAGGTATTCTCGAAACCAGATTCGACTTTAAGAACAATCTCAATTATATCAACTTATTTCATACCGCTACAAATCAAAGTAATTCTCAACATATATATGTCCTAGCTTCTTATACTTTGATCAAAATAACATATAAAGACTATGAAAAGATTGATCAAACAAAATATTTTTGTATAGAGGGCAGTGGTGCATATGAAATAACCTATGATGATTATGAAAAAAGAAAAGTTAATCGCTTTAACTCACAATTGATAGAATATTCCAGTTTAAATTTTGAACAAATGCTAACCTTTTTGAAAGAGCAAAAAACTATTTGATAGTATTGACAACAAAGAAGAAAAAAGCTTCTGTTAAGATTAACATTTAAGATTTTTACCTTTAATTCTTTCCTATTAATTATAAAAACAACTGGATAAATCTCTATCAAATTCCTAACCAAGGCGAATTGTTGGATAAAAGCAAGCAAAAATTACAGTTAATCCATAGTATAATTATTTAGGAACTATTAATTTATTTTGGATTTCAATTTCATTTACGACTTCAAGAAAAGCCTCAATTTCCTTAGTAAAAATCCAAGATTCCTTATTTTCTTGACCTAAGCAAAATGCTTTTGAAAATTTAATAATAGTAATAAATTCCTTCAATCTTTGATCGAATTCTAGTTGCCTACTTTCTGCATTGGTTTTTCGAGCATCTGCCTTATTCTTGTCTATATTAGAATAGATTTCTTCAATTTCAGCTAAATATTTTTCATTTTCTATTCCGGGTCTTTTTAGTTTTTCTTTAATATAGTTTAAACCCAAAGTAGTGATTTTTGGTATTTCATCCCTAATAGTCGAATTATTATCTAGATCAATAGTAGCATCCATTATCTTATTAAATGCAATAAATAATTTTTTACGCATTCTTTTAAAAAGTGCTGTATCCTTTCCTGTATTTTTAACCTGAATAACCCGATCTACAGAATCATCCATCTTCTCTTGTTATTTATTGTATTGTCTATTAACTTCCAGAATGAAGCAAATCCAAATTTTAGTAAGGCTACATTCTTTATAAAAATTTTCTTTCTTAAAATGGAAATATTTAATAAGAACTTTTCTTTCTGAGTTCCTTTTCTCTTTACAATCAAGAGCCTATAAATATTTAATTCATCTTTAATTCGAAGATATTTTATTATTGTATTCAAAGCTTAGATTTTAAAACTTTTTAAATGAGCATAAAACAGCTAAACTAAAAGTTAGCAAATTTTTAAAAAATTACATGTATTTGAGTTAGTATAGAGATTGCCAGAAGATGTGTCTGTACATGAGATGGCACAAATATCATACCACTACCCAAAAGTGACAGGAAATCAAATTTTATTCAGGGTTTAAAAGTTTTTATGACCAAAAATATTTAAATGTGGACTTCAAATTATTATTTATATTTGCTATATCACTTATATGTTGGAGATACCGGTCTATGTTGTATATTTATAAAAATAGTTAGTTTTTTAGTCCATGGGGGTATTCTCATTTTATAAAGACAATTTAAAAAGTTTAATCAAATATAATTAAGACATTCCATAATGCATAAAACACTATTTAAATAAATTTTATTTTTGACAATTATTAACTTTATAAATTATGAGTATTAAATTTATAAAAGAAGATTCGTTTTACGACATTTATTCTCTCAAATTGAAAAAAGTAATGAGATCGGGCGATATCCCAACTTCAGATGAATTAACAGGGATCGAACTCAGACTTTCTAAAGTTTTAATTAAAGATAATGGAACAATAAAGATTCCACCTTTTCCAGGACTTGCCCAAATGTATTTGTTAATAATTGTTATTAGTGATTTAGAAAATCCAATTCAAAATTTAGATTTAAAAGGTTTTGCAAAAGTTGATGATGGTGAAGAATTACCAGTGGATCGAACAATATTTTACTGGAAGAAAGATGATCAAAAGCAAAAAAATCCGAGTCAAATCCATGCTTTTGTTTCAATAGTTAAGAGTAAAGAAAGTTTAAGAGAAGTAGGTGAAATTTTGAAACAAGTTAAAGGAGATAAAGATTATTCTGATTTAATTACTAATATTAAATCTCTAATTATTAGTACTACACCTGTAGGTCAAATTGCAGATACTTTATTTAATTTGTCTTCTATTGTTGGCAAATATCTCGGCAAGGTTAAAGATAAACCTCTTTTAACGTGGGTTCAAAGTTATACTGATATTAATGGAGATCTTGACACATTGGGGAAAATAGTTAAAGAACGAGAAAATGATAAAGCAGCCTTAACTATGACTTTTATTATTCGTGATAAAGAAAGAAGGAAAAGCTTTTGACAGGCACAAACAGAAGGATTAAATCAATTAAAAACACTAAATCTATATTATATCTTTTAATATTATTTATATTTTTCATCCCATTCCTTAATTAAATTATTAATTTTTTCTTGTAAGGCTAATGCTTCTTTTAAATTTGGATGGATTTCAGGTAAAAATTTATTATAAAGGTTTATGGATTTTTCAACATATCTTTTCGCATTTGTAAGCTTATGTATAGAGGAATATGTTATAGCTATATTTGAATATAAAGTTGCTATATCTGATAAATTTGAATAGGGGTTATCTTCATTTTTAAGGTTATATAAAGCCAAGGCTTTAAATTGAAACTCCAAAGCTTCTTTATATCTGCCCAATCCTTGATAAATTAATGCCAAATTATTATAATTTTTAGCCAAATTTGGATTTGATCTTTCTAAAATATTTTCATTAATTTTAATTGATTGCAATTGGGATTGTAAAGCTTTTTCATAATCACCCTTTTGTCTATAGATACTTGCTAAATTCCCATAATCCCGGGCAATATTTGAATTTGAAGTGTTATTTGTTGTGTTTATCTTAAAAGATTCATCAATTTTTAATGCTTTTTGCAGATGGAATATAGCTTCATCAAATAATCCTAATTGTTTATAAATCAAAGATATATTATTATAATCCCTTGACACATTAATATGATTTTCTCCATATATCCTTATATCAATTTCAAGTGCATTTTTTAGAATTCCCAAAGCTTTATCAAACTGTGCATTATCTTGATAAGCTATTGCTAAATTATTTAAAATTTTTGTAAATTCAGGATCATCTATATTTTGATTTAATTTATATTTCTCAATGAGATTTTCAAAGGATTTAATTGATTTTTCATAATTTCCCATTGCCGAATAAAGAACTCCAAGCGTATTTGAAGCTTTATATTCATCAGATTTATCCTTAATATACAAAAAGCATTTAGTTAATGCATTTAATCCATTATTAAATTCACCTATTGATTGATATGCTTGACTAATACCATACCATAATTTAAAATTTGTACTGTCAAATTTAATTGCTTGCTGATACAATTCAATAGATTTTTTATAATTTCCTTGTAATTTGGCAAAATCCGCAATTAATAATATACTTGATATATTATTTTGTAATTCATTCTTTTTGTTTGATAGATTTAAACTTATTTTGTCTGCTCTATTAAGATATGTAGAATCCATCATTGACATTACTGCAATAGTGCTCAAAATCTTATTATAATAACGTTTATTTTTTTCTAATTCACCTTCCCGGGCAAGTATAACTTGAATGGTTTTTTTATTGTCTAAGATTAAATGCTCTAATTCGATATTATTAATAACATCAAATCCATCTTTTTTAACAAATATTTTAATAGAATCACCTAAATTTTGATTTTGGAATACAAGTTTAAACTGTCCAAAGTTATCAGATAAAGTTGGTGAAGCTCCTGGAGAATAAATTTCCGCATTTGATATATATTTCCTCTTGCCAGTTTCAAGTTCGCTGTTTAATAAGACAATAGTACCAAGTATTTCAATAGTATTATTAGTATATTCAAATGCCTTATGATTAATAGAAATACCAATACCTAATTTTTTTGTAATGGAACTTAAATCTTGACCACTTTTAATTAATAATATAGCTTGATCGAGAATCACTTTTGTTAAACTAGGATTTAAGGTATCGATACTTGCTAATTTATCCGTAAATTTGAATGCTTCAATAAGCTTTTTAGATTTTTCATTTTCTATGTAAAATAAGTCATTATTTTTTTGAATTAGATCTTCACTCTTTTCGGGTTCAAATTTTAATAAAATAATTTCATTTTTTAAATGTCTAATAGTATCACTGAATTTTATATTTATTTCATTTTCAATTTTATCTGTATAATCAGCAATTAGGTGGATAATTTCTTTTAAATCTTTTTTAGTATTGTTAGCATTTATTTGTGCTTTAATGGCATTTTTTCTAGCAAATTCTAATTTCTTATTTAAGTCATAAATACTTTTAAATACTTCTTTAATTCTTGAATTAACAATTTCTTTTTTTAAAGGATTAAATGCTTCCGCGGCAAAATATTTTAATAAAGCTTTTTCAAAGTTTCCTTTTTTATATTCGACGTCTCCTTGTTGAATTGCTTGTGAATAATTATTTTGAGAAAAAAGATTTAAACTAATAATAAAATTTATTAATATGAATAATAATATTTTCATTTACAATTAAATGTTTTACTTATAAGCTTATTAAATCTATATTTTAAATTAACATTTGATGGCTGATTGGTTAATAAATCCTTCATTTCATTTATAAGTGCAGTTGGGCATCCGCCTGCGTTTATGATTATATTTGCTCTTAATTCCAGAGATTCGAATGTTATAATTTCCTTTTCTGCTTTTTCTTTTTTAAATGCAATAACTAAATTATTGGCAATATTCATTTGTTTTAAAGCAATTGTTTTTTGTTCTTCAACTTTTGCATTTTGTCCTATTGCATAAATTGATAAAACTAATGCCCCAATTCCAAAAGTAAAAGCAATAATAGATAAAACTATAGCTCTTTTTTTACTAAGTTTTTCCCTTTTTCTATTTTCTAATTCTAATTTTTCATTTGCTATTCGAGATATTTCTTTTTCCCTATTTATTCTCAACTCATCTGCTATTCTTTTTCTTTTTGAATCTAAAACAGGTATTACTAGGCTATCATGACAAAGTTCATAAGTATAACCACCAAGCATGCTTGGTTCAGCCCTTAATAGATGGTTATCAACCAATTTTTGTAATAATATTGGATTTACACTAAAATCTTTTAATATTTGACCTTCATAAAGAGAAAGTCTTCTTTCCTCTTCCTCAAATATTAAACCATCCTCTATCAACATTCTTGCAGCTATTCTTTCCTCAACGGATTCAATATCGTTTAAGAGATTATCATAATAATTTTTGTAAATGTCTTCAATATTCCCTAAATGCTCTAAAGTAATTACTGTTATCCTTTTATCCTCAATAACTACTTTTTCAATATGATGACAAATTATTTGTAATTGAAAAGATTCAATGCCTTGAGTATTCTTTTTAGTCAAAAAAAACAGTATATGATTTAAAGCTTTTAATTCATAAATAAAATTTGGACTTAGAAATTTATTTTCAGATTGTCTGGCTGGATTTAAAATTGCATCTTTAGCTTGAGAAATATTTAAAGGCTTCAATTCATAACAAAATCTTAAAATATTTGGTATATTATCATTTAGTTCATTTAACAAACTTAACCTATCTGATCTTATTGCAATTAAAATTTTAATTTCTATTTTTTTATGTAATTCTTCAATCTCATTATCATTTAGTTTTAAATTATTTATTGAAAATTGAGATTCCAAGGCTTCTCTGTATCTTTGAGGAATTTGAATATTTAGAATTTCTTTTAATTCTTTTTTGAAATTAAATATTTCTTCTGGAGGATAAGTAAATAATTCTTCAAACTGATCAAAAATCAATAAAAACTTATCATTATTTGAAGTATGTTCACTTTGTCTTTTTTTAAGATAATACCACAATGATTTATCATCTTTAATTAATTTGTCTAAATAAAATACACCAGATTTTCCCTTGTAAATATTTTGATAGGTAGTGTTGAGTGGATTTTTATTTTGTTGTTCTAAAAATGATCCAAAACGAATAGAAAGGGTAGAACTATCATTTAATTTCTGAATTTTAGGAATTATACCTGCATTAATGATCGAACTTTTCCCTAATCCAGATTTTGAATATAATACGACAAAATTTTCTGACATCAAAAGGTCAAAAAGTCGTTCAGTATCTTCAGTTCTTCCAAAAAATATATTTTGTTGTTCTAAAGTAAATGGTTGTGCCCCTGGGTATCTATATTTTTTATCTGCTTTATTCAAGATTTTTTGCTTCATTTATTAAATCCAATAAAGAACTGCGTATTAAATTACTCCCTACGTCAAAATCTCGACTGTCAAGTTTCCCCAATCCTTTCTCTCTATTTAATCTTTTAAATCGGCTTTCCAATAAGAGTAAGGAATTAGCTAAATCATTACCATTTATTCCTAATTCTTCAAAAAAATCTTTTAATCCAATAAATATTTCTTCAATTCTATCATCTGAAAACAAATTTTTTAATCTATTAATTTTTGAAATTTGCTTTATTGCTTTTTTACGAATTAAACCTTCATTTTCACAATGCCCCAATAGTTCTTTTACAAATTCTTCAATTTTAGTAGGTACAAATTGTATTTTAAATTGTTGTAAACAGAATTGCTGTATTTCATCACTTAATTTCTGATTTGCAGCATATCTTATGAATTTGTTCTCTTTATCATTTATTTTTAAGATTCTAAGTAATAACTGCATATACCATTTTTCAAAATCTAATCCTAAAAATATTATATTATCTGCTTCTTTTAATTTTTTTGTAATTTTTTTAGGCATACTATCTTCTTTAAAGATAGATTCAAAATAATCAAATAAATCATCATGTGATAAAACAAGAGATTCTTGAACATCAATTGACCCAAACATGTTATAAATTATGGGACTTTTAATAGAAGGGTTTTCAATCGATTCAATTTCACCTTGCTTTTTCCAATAAAAAGAAAAATTTGGTTCATATCCTAATGATTTAAATAATTGCCTAAATTTGTTGTCTGGAGTAATAGAAATAATAACATGAAAAGGTATTTTAATAAGATCTTTTAATATTTCTTCATTTTTTAAAAATGGTTTATTATAAAAATTTTTAATAGTATAATAAGCATATGTTTTTTCTGGATTTCCTGTAAATAAAAATAATCCTTCATCTTTGTAATACTTTTGAATATTTGGATTTTCTGATATATTTAGCTCTTTAGAAAGCTGTTCTTCTAAACTTAAACCATCTTTATCCTTAAATAATTCCGGTCCAATAAAGAGAATGCATTTCTCATTCCTTATTGTTTGTGTTATAAATTTCCAATTTATTGCACTATTATTATTCATTTTAACCAAATATATATTGCTTTTCTTTATTAAAATTTATGCATTGAATGGTTAAAAAAGAGAATTATTCTATAAATAACTTAACTAACCAATTCCGGAATATCTTCCCCCTCTAAATTATATAATGCTATTGAAAGTTTGGCAAGCTTAAATGCAAACTCTATTTCTTTACCTGCACCAATAGATTTATAAAACGATTTTGAAAAAACAATGGCTACTTTATCTTCAACTCGATCATTCATACCTATTACATATGTTTTAAGGCTTGCAATTTGCTTACCTTGAAATTTAGAATAACAAGAATTGAGAAACACGCAAGAGATTTTATTAGAAAATATTTTAAAAAGATTTGCTAAATTTTCTGTCTTAATTAAATGCGAGTTTTCAGTTTTATCCTCAACCATTAAAATACCATCTTGATTTCCATGACCTGAAAAATGTATAAAATGAGGAGGATCATTAAGTAAAATTTGTAATAAATCATCTAATCTTGCATCAAGGTAAATCTTAAAAATAAATTTGTTTCTAAATTTTGATTTTGATAATTCATTTTCAATTTCCCTCACTTCAGATTCTAATCTTAATCTACTTGTATCTAATGGGTTTGCTGCAATAAATAATATTTTAATCTTTTTACCAGAACTCAATAAAGATTTAATTAAAGCAGATTTATTTATCATCATATCGGTGCCCAAATCAATATTGTTCTTTTTTTTATCTGTAGATTTATAAGTTAGCTCCTTAATTCTTTCTTTAATTTGCTTAGTTTTTACATTAGCTGTTCTACTCAATTGAGGAAAATCATCTTCATTTGTTTTCAAAAAAGAATTTATTTCATCTAGTAAATCAAAAAAGGAATGAGTTATTTGATTAATTATTGGGTTACTATCGTTGATTGATATTAAACCCTTGTTTATTTGATTATTTATTCTGGCGTATCTAGATGATAACAATTGTGAGGTATCTGTAAAACGGTTAAATTCTTTTTCCCTTTCCAAAAGTTTATGTAACTCTTCGAATCCCTCTGAAATTTTTCCATTTTTTATAAATTCTCTAATAAATAAAATGTGCTTATTGCTCTCCAAAACTAATAATTAAACAAATTATTTAATCATAAATTAACAAATATAATAGAAGTATTTGAATTATTAAATTTAATACAAGTTACTTGAATTGACATTCCTCAATAAATGATTACTTTTATTAAATAATAAAATTAAAGATTAAGTGTCGTATAGCATGACATAAGTTACACTTATTGGGAGTTGTTAAAGAGAGACTTTAAAAGCCTTATGGCCCCTTAAGGGGCGCTTAACAGTCCAATTTATAGCATAACATTGGTTACACTTTTAATTTTAGTATAAAAACCCAATTACCAGTCCTTAGGCATTTCATATGCTATTACTTGTCTAATCTCATGATTTTGCCATATTACTAAACTTTGGCAATCAATATTGATCTGTGCTATTACATAACTGTAAATTAATTTGATATCCAGTAAAAAGGACTCATTGGGTAAATATAACTTTGAATCACTTCGGATATACCTAATATAATAAATACATCCTTTCAACAAGGGGATAGATTTTTCTAAATGTATATTACCTGTATAATAATGAGCCGGTAAATCCCGTGCTCTGATCTTATCTGGTGTTATTTTCCCATGAGCACTGTAGGTGTGATTACCGTTATGGAAGGCAATAAACTTCTTCTCTTCTATAGATACAGCTTCTAAATTTATGAACTTATGTTTGCGATAAAACCGTTTATCATAGTTATCATTAAACTTTTCTATTATTCCATTTCTCCAGGGTTCCCTTACCGGAATAAACACAGGTGCTACACCCTGGCTTAAAGCAAATCTTATTACTGACCCAAAACTGCGTGGATAGCGGTTACTCCCTCTAAAAGCTAGTTCATTATCCATTTGTAAAGCATCTGGCATGCCATAGGTTTGCCAGAACTCCACAATCGCCCCTAATATTTGCTTTGATGATTTATTGCGTACAGCTTTTACATAGCAAGTATGTGATGTTATATCAATCAGGTTTACACTATATAAAGAACCATCTCCTTTAATATACCTTGGTCCTACCAGATCCATCTGATGTGTATGAATAAATAGCTCTGGATAAACCTTTTTTATTCTGGCGGGAACTGGGGGCTTGGTCAATCCATTTCTAACAATAGTCCTGTCAATTGTCCATACTTCAGGTATTGGCCAACCTCTTCTTTCAAATTCATACTGAATGGAAATTGCCCCTATCTGTGCATACATTTGATTCTCTAAATATTCCCGTACTAAAATGATTCGTTCTTCAATTTCAGAGACGACTTTTGTTGGCTTGTTTATTGGTGCTTTTGAATGATCCTTATACCATTCTACATTAACTAGATCTGATTTATAACGCTCAATCCATAAATAAACCCATTTGCGGCTTCTTTTTAAAACTTTGGCTATTGTTGAGATCTTCTCTTTGGCCAAATATCTCCTTACAGCTTCCTTTCTTAACTTATACTCCTGCATCTTATTTTTGCAGCTCAGTATCAGCTTTTTAAATCAAATAAAACAAAATTGTGTTACCTATGTAATGCTAGAGCTAAAAGTGTTACCTATGTCATGCTATTTATCAACTAAACACTAAACACTAAACACTAAACCCTAAACCCTAAACCCTAAACCCTAAACGCTAAACCCTAAATGCTAAACACTAAACATTAATTTTTCACCTTTAACCTTTTTACCTTTTCCTTTTTATCTTCTCACTTCTCACCATCTACTCCATATGAATATTCAAATCAGGTTGAATAATTCCAAAAAAGTAAGAAACAAAAAAATTAGCCCCTATTATCCAATCCTTATTAGTCGCATTTCCCAACTTAGAAACGCCATCTAAATAATCACTCAAAGCTGCATGCCAGATTACTTCAGTTCCCACAGAAAAATGACTGTCAAAATCATATCGTGCACCAAATCCAAAAGGTATGGTAATAAAAGAATCCTTATCGCCGGTTTCAGGTAATTTTGAATTATCACAATATCTGCACTGAACATTATCAACCGACCTAAGATATTCAATACCTAAACTGATGTATGGAGACCAGGATTGTCTGAAGCCACCCTTTTCATACCGGGGTTCTCTCAAAGGTAGATACTCAATAGCAGCTCCGAATGTATAATACCAGTTTTCAAAATAAGCACCTCTTATAAATTTGTTAGGTGTATATTGATCGTCCCCTGCAATTTTCCCTGCCATTAATTGCCCTTTAATTATAATGGTAGGCCGGAGGTTATAAAGAATAGCACCCCCAAAATCTGGTCTCAAGAGTTTGGAAACTACATTATTTTCATTTAGATCACCCCTATAATAAGAAGTTCCTGCAATAAGAGAAATTTCAAGACTTTGCTGTCCAAAGCTTAGAATTTTGGAATAGAATACAAAGAGTATTATCAGAGATAGTCTCATAGAATTTTACGGATTTAATTTGCAAAGGTAGTGATAATTATACTTTTAAACCTTTGCTGAACAATAACACAATGTTAAGCTTAGGCCTTGTAAACCACAAATTGCAAGTTCAAGCTTTAATTGATTCATACTATAACGTGAATAGTACAACGCATATTTTTAAACAAACCGGTCTTTAAAATTATCATCAGGTAACATACAACTTTGTTTTTGAAACCACTTATATCTGTTTCTGGCAACAAAGTCATACACCATATTCCTCAGAAATTTAGGAAATATGAATAAGATTCTAACTATGATCCATATGCCACCTAAGGAAGCTGTTGACCAGATTGCAGCCTCCGATTTAATGTAAAGTTTCCCATTTCCCCACAGCAGTATAGAATCAGGAACCGGAGAATTGAGGAAAGTAGTTTTTATAAGAGTCTGTACAAATTCAGATTGAATGGTTGCAAACTTCAATCTTTTTCTTTTATCCCTTTTAATAAGAAATCTAAAAAAGCGATTACAAATAACGCATTCTCCATCAAAGATGACTACTGTTTGATTCTGCAAAACAGGTTTAATTGATTTCATTATTGCAAAGTTACTTTAAGCTAAATTCCTTTCCAAGTATAGAACAACGGTAACTATTATATATAAGAATTGCTCCAAATTAGAATATTATTAATTTTTTCCTGCCAAATCAGAGCATTGAAAACTGCAACAGGAAAGGCATGGAGGGAAAGCAGAGCGCATTGAATATTTTGACATTCGTGACCACGCTAAAAGGTCAAAAGATTCTGGGGCGCTTGAGCCTGTTACAGGTTTTGAAGTGGGAGAGGGATTGAGTATAGCTGCCTTGATTTGGCAAGCCTTTTTTGCTTACTTTTTTGGGCGACTGCAAAAAAGTAAGAGCCCGTACGGCTTGAGTACAATGCCAGGTATAATTGAGAATGTTAAGTTTTCAAAGGATAAAGCGCTAATTTATTCGTTTATGGGCCTTAGTAAGAACTCTCAACTATACTAAAATAATGTCTCCATCAACTCCGTAATCTTACTTATAGGATTCAACTGAATATTAAAACGTTTTTTATCAAAGCCCTTCATATTATACTTAGATATAAACATTTGCTTAAATCCCAACCGATCAGCTTCCGCAATTCTTTGTTCAATTCTATTTACTCCTCGTATTTCACCAGAGAGACCTACCTCACCTGCAAAACAAACTTCATGATTAACAGCAATATCCTGTAAAGAAGAAACCAAAGCTGCCACAATACCGAGGTCAACTGCAGGATCAGCGACTTTAATTCCACCCGCCATATTTAAAAATACATCTTTCTGGCCAAAAAAAATACCACATCTTTTCTCCAATACTGCGAGTAACATATGTAGCCTCCTCAATTCAAAGCCTGTAGAACTTCGCTGTGGTGTACCAAAAATAGCAGTCCCCACCAATGCCTGGGTTTCAATAAGCATGGGCCTTAATCCTTCCAGAGTTGCACATACAGAGCTCCCACTCAGATCATCATCTCTTTGTGTTAATAATAGTTCAGAAGGATTGTTTACTTCCCGAAGTCCGCCTGATTGCATTTCATAAATACCTAATTCATCTGTTGATCCAAACCTGTTTTTTAATGTTCTTAAGATCCTGTATGCGTATTGCCGTTCACCTTCAAACTGTAGAACGGTATCTACAATATGTTCTAATAATTTGGGTCCTGCTATAGCTCCGTCTTTTGTGATATGACCAATAATAAATACCGGTGTATTTGTTTCTTTAGAATAACGCTGTAATTCTCCGGTACATTCTCTTACCTGTGAGACAGTCCCGGGCATAGATTCAATATTTGGGGAGGATATGGTCTGAATAGAATCAATAATAATAAGATCGGGTTGTAATTGTTGCGCATGATTGAGAATCTTGTTGGTATTTATTTCGGTTAGTATGAAACAATTACCTGAAGTTTTCCCCAAGCGGTTAGCTCTCATTTTAATTTGATCTTCTGATTCTTCACCTGTAACATATAGCACCTTTGCTTTAATGTTCATAGCGACTTGTAATGAAAGTGTAGATTTACCGATTCCAGGTTGCCCTCCAATTAATACCAAAGAACCTGGTACAATACCACCGCCCAAGACCCTGTTAAATTCTTTATCGCCGGTATCAATCCTGTTGAGGGCCCCAACTGCTATATTATCTAACTCAATGGGTTGAGGATCGATTGTCTTTCCTGCTTTTTTCCAGCTTGTAAGTTTTGACTCCTGGGTAGTTTGATTAAAAACTACTTCTTCCTGGTAGGTATTCCACTCTTCACACGAAGGGCATTTGCCAATCCATTTAGGAGAGGTGGCACCGCAATTTGTACAGGCGAATATTGTTTTTTGTTTTGCCATATTTAAGATCTTATCATTCCATTACAGAAGCCAAATAATTGTGACTTGCAATTGATATTTATATTCTGTTTTGCAATTACTACTTTTCTGAGATACACTAGATTAAATAGATTAGATAAACTGTAAAGGTAATTTAATAAGCCTTATAAAATGGGCATTATAGAGATAATTTAGCTTGCTTTCTGTGTAAAATCCTATTTGATTTACAGTATAGATTAGAATTAATTTTCATCTGATAAATACCAAAACTGTTTAATTTTTACAGCCGAACTTTGTATTCTGTTAGAGAAAGTAATTTAAGATTTATATCATTTGGTTTTTTGGGGTTACACAGGGTAGCTTTTCGAAGGAAAAGATGCCCTGTTTTTTCTACCACCCTTCAAATGTTCACTAAAGGGAAATTCTCTTTAAGTTTGGTACATATGTGCGGACAGGGTTACCTCTGCCAGAATTAATTTAAGAACACTACATGTAGATATTTTACAAAGAGGGGTAAAGGCAAACCCCACCCTTACTTATTTTGGGCAGAGCTTTGTTTATATAATTATAGATTTTTATTTACTTTGTCATAATTATCTTTTGGGCATTCAATAAATGGCGAGTGGAAATAAAGAGGATATTCGATTTTATCTATTATCAGCAAAAAAACTGTCCTCAAAAAGAGGCTTTTGGATCAAGGGTTCAGGATAAATGGGTATTTTATAGTACAGATGAAATAGTAAGTTATTCAAGGCAGCTTGCTATAGGTTTGCTGAAATTAGGCCTTAAGAAAGCTGATAGGGTTGGGATGATTTCTTATAAGAATATTCCCGAATGGATAATTCTGGATCTGGCGCTCATGCAAATCGGGGTTATTGGTGTACCAGTTTATCCAACAATAAGTTCAAGAGAATATGAGTATATTTTTGGGGAATCAGAAATTAATTACTGCTTTGTTGGGGATGGAGATTTGTATGAAAAACTACAAAAGGTTAAAGTGAATATACCTACATTAAAAGAAATCTTTAGTTTTGGGGAACTTCCTGGAATAAAGACTTGGAAAAGCTTATTGTCTGATGAGGATACTTCGCTTTTAGCATCTGTTTCCGATAAGATACTACCAGAGGATACTGCCACAATCATTTACACAAGTGGGACGACCGGGGACCCAAAAGGTGTAATGCTTAGCCATGAAAATATATGCAGCAATATTCTGACAATTGTGGATATGATACCTATTAAAGCGGGTTTATCTACTTTAAGTTTTTTACCAATGTGTCATGTGTTTGAAAAAGTAGTTGCATATGCTTATATGTATGCAGGTACGAAGGTCTATTTCACCGGAACAGATAATCTTGGGGGAGATTCGGGTGATCTGGTTACCGTTAAACCTCATTTTTTTACTGCTGTCCCCAGATTACTGGAAAAGGTTTATGATAAAATATATGCAAAAGGTCTGGGTTTAAAACAGCCGTTAAAAGCTTTATTCTTTTGGGCATTAAAACTAACTGATGAATATGAAATAGATAAAAGCTTCAGTGGAATTGCAAGCTTCAAAAGATGGATAGCAGATAAATTGATTTATAAAAAATGGAGGGCAGCACTTGGTGGAAATGTAAGAGGCATTATTGTGGGTTCTGCTCCTTGTCCGGCAAAAATTATCCGTACTTTTTCTGCTGCAGGCATTCCTGTAAGAGAAGGATATGGTTTAACTGAATCTTCTCCTGGTATTGCAATTAATGGTTTTAAACCCGGTACTGCTTTAATTGGAACCGTGGGTCCAGTGATTCCTGGAGATACCGTAAAGATTGATTATAAAGAAAGTGAATATGGTCCGGGAGAGGGAGAAATTATAATGACAGGACCCAATGTAATGCAAGGGTATTATAAAAAACCAGGGCCAACTGCTGAATTTATAAAGATTTTAGATGGAAAAAGATGGCTGTATACAGGTGATATTGGTATGTTTGTTGAGGGTCCACAAGGAATAGATTTTTTAAAGATAACTGATCGTAAAAAAGAATTACTAAAGACTTCGAATGGAAAATATGTAGCTCCCTCACCTATAGAAGTGAAGTTAAAGGAGCACTTTTTAATAGACCAGGCCATGGTGATAGGGGATAACAGGAAGTTTGTATCAGTATTAATTGTACCTTTTTCAGAATCGTTAAAAGCATGGTGTGAAAAGAAAGACATTAAATGGAAGGGCGTTGAATCTGCTATTATTAATCCAGAGGTATTGCTTAGATATGAACATATAATTGAGAAAACAAACCTTGAATTATCACAAACAGAAAGGATTCAGAAGTTTTGCCTGATTAGTTCTCCCTGGGAAGCTACTAAATTGGATGGCACAATTCCTGAATTAACCCCAACATTAAAGATTAAACGAAGAGTGATTTTGGAGAAATTTGCAAATGAGATAGAAAGTATGTATAAATAGTTTAATAATAAGAATTAGAAATTTACTGACAACTGTCAACTAGCAACTGACCACTACTTTATTTTTTCTACACCTTCCAAAAAAGGGACAAACTTAAAATCTTCCAAGCCTGTCTTTTTAAATTCAGTTTCACTTGTTTTTACTATTTTGATCATTTGCTGAGTTTTAACACCAATAGGAGCTATTAACATACCACCCACTTTTAGCTGATCTAATAGAATATCAGGTATTTCGGGACAAGCAGCTGTTACAATTACCTTATCGTAGGGGGCAAATTCTGGTAATCCTTTTGTGCCATCCCGATAAAAGAATTTAATACCATTGAAACCTAATTTTAATAATAGGGTTCTGGCTTCATGGTATAGTGATTCCTGACGCTCCACTGTATAAACTGTTGCTCCGACTAGAGCTAAAATAGCCGCCTGGTATCCACTACCGGTTCCGAGTTCCAATACTTTATCATGTTTTTTAATCTCTAATAACTGTGTCATATAAGCAACAGTATATGGTTGAGATATAGTCTGATCACATTTTATTGGCAATGCTTTATCTTCATAGGCCTGGTAGTCGAAACCCTGGGCTAAAAAATAATGTCTTGGTAAATTACCAATGGCCTCCAAAACATTAGTATCCTTAATTCCTTTCTTCTTTAATGTCTCCACTAATTGTTTTCTTAAGCCTTTATGCCGGTAATTATCTTCTCGTTTCAAGTATTATAATTTTGTGTAAAAATAGCTTTTCTAATATGATAAATTAGAGACTATGGATGATTGTTAGTAGTTTACTATAAACAATCTTTTAAGCTTTAACGTTTAAATTTCCCTTGTATTAAGCATATTAATATATTTTAAAGACCTTTAAGAAAAATTACAAGCATATGCATTCAATAAAATTTGGTACTGATGGTTGGAGAGCAATTATAGCAGATGATTATACTGTTGAAAATGTTATTAGAGTTTCTGAAGCTACTGCATTATGGCTTCAGAAAAAGGGCGCTAAGAAAGTTGTGATAGGTCATGATTGCCGGTTTGGGGGGGGGTTGTTTGAACAAAATGCAGCAAGGGTTTTTGCTTCTTTCGGTATTCATGTTGTTTTATCAAATGGGTTTGTTTCTACTCCTATGGTTTCTTTAGCTGTTTTACAGACCGGTGCAGATCTGGGTGTCGTTATTACTGCTAGCCACAATCCACCCGATTACAATGGTTATAAATTAAAATCTTCGAAAGGAGGTCCAAGTATTCCATCTGAAATAGCGGAGGTTGAAGCATTGATTCCACGTATTGCTATACAACCTACTTTAACATTTAAGGAAGCTGAAGAGAAAGGTTTTGTCAGTTATCTTAACCTGGAAGATATGTACATGGAACATGTTGGGCTAAACTTCAATTTACAAAAGATTTATAGTTCGGGTTTAAAAATGGCATATGATGCAATGTATGGGGCTGGTCAAAATGTTATCAGAAGGCTGTTTCCTGATGCTTTATTACTAAGATGTGAATATAACCCTTCTTTTTATGGACAGGCACCTGAGCCAATACATAAAAACTTACTGGGATTGAGTGAGGCAATTCAATCTTCAGACAAATATGCCTTTGGATTGGCCAATGACGGTGACGCTGACCGTATTGGTATGTATGATGCTTCCGGTAATTTTGTAGATAGCCATCATTTGCTTTTATTATTACTTTTATATCTGCATAAGTATAAGGGCCTGACGGGAAAAGTAATTGTCACTTTTTCAGTTACTGACAAGATGAAGAAAATGGCTGAATTGTTTGGTTTAGAATGTGAGGTAACTAAAATTGGATTTAAATACATTGCAGAAATCATGACAACTGAGGATGTTTTGGTTGGTGGAGAAGAAAGTGGTGGGTTAGCAGTGAAGGGACATATTCCAGAAAGAGATGGGATCTGGATTGGACTTTTGATCATGGAGTTTATGGCTTTAACCGGAAAGACATTGAAGGAATTAATTGCTGAAGTATATGCTTTAGTGGGTCCGTTTGCTACAGATAGATATGATCTTCACATTTCAGAAGAGATTAAACAACAAGTAATTGATAAATGCAAATTGCATGTGTTTAATTCTTTTGGTAATTATAATGTACAAAGAGAAGAAGATCTGGATGGGTTTAAATATTATTTTGATGAAGAAAGATGGGTTATGATCAGACCCTCAGGAACTGAACCTGTATTGAGAGTATACGCACAAGCACCAGATTATGAAGAAGTTATTAAAATACTGGAAATAGTAAAAGCAGATTTATTAAAGCTTAAGTAGATCTTAGAATAGTATTTGTATAAACTTTTAAATTCTCAGTATAGCTTTTATGTAAAGCTTTACCTATTCTATAATTTCCCCTTTTACTTTTTCCCTTTCCCCTTTTACTCTCCACTATAATATAACATCCCGGAATGAGGAATATCATCTTCAAGATAATGTTCTCCTGTAAGTATAAACCCTAAGTCCTGATAAAACTTTTCTAATCTGCTTTGAGCTGAGATTTTGATGGTTTCTCCCGGGAATAGAATACCACACCATCGAAGACAATGTTGTACCAACTCTTTTCCTAAATTCTTCCCCCTGTAATCTAATTTGGTAGTAATTCTCCCCAGGGAAGGGTATTTTTCATAGGATACAGCTTTGGGCAGTATCCTTGAGTATCCTATCAATGTATCATTGTCCCATAGCATTAAGTGGTAAGCTTTAAAATCTTTTCCATCTGCATCCAGGTAAGGACAATTTTGTTCTACAACAAAAACATCTTCACGTAATGATATTATGGCATATAGTTGATCAACTGTCAATTTCTTGAAGTGTACACATTGATAAACATACATGAGTGTTAATTTGAAGTAAAAATACTTTTACTTCAATCAAAACTTATAGCACTTGACTTTTTTTCTGCTGATCTTTTTGCTTTTGATAGTATATTCTCCATCTCCAAAACTGAGTGAATGAAGTTGCAGGGCAAAATAAAAATCTGTTCCGGTATAATGTTCACTATTATTAATTATACTCAAAAGATTGGTAGTGCCAATGGTGAGAAAACCAAGCCTGATATTAAGTCCCAGGTTTACATTTTTCCCCTGAAAATAGCTAACAGGTAGGGATGCTGACAACCATTTGGATTCAAAGCGGGGTATTAAAGAAAACATGTTTCCCATGTTGATTTTCCGATGTGCGAGTGGAAGATCAAAAACTCCAACAGCTGCTAAATATATATGTGGCATTAATTTGTAATCTACCATAAAGTTTAACCGGGCTGGGGTGCCTATAGAAAAGCTTTGACCGGTTAAACTAGCTAATGGATTGCCAAGGATATCTGTGCTTAATAGCCTGGATTTAGAGATAATATTGAGTGAATCAGTATATTTGTTTTGATTAATGAAAAAGGAGTCTACCGAGTTGAGTTGGTGCTTTTCTGCATTCCGATTAAATGTAACCCATCCTAAATCATTTAAGCCAACTAAGAATTTCCAGTCGTATCCATCATTCCCTTCTATTGTATAAGTATAGCCTAGATCTAGGGCGACGCCCTGGCCATTTATTTTAATTGCATTCTTTTGCTTTGTGTCAAGATTGGAGGTGGTCATTGCATAACTGAGCTGGATATGATCTAGTTTGAATGAATCATTTGGCAGTTGTGTTATGAATGTGGGAGTTTCATTTCTGAAATAGAAACCCTCATGTCCCAAAAGATATTTTAAATTAATTCCAATACCTTCGATACCCGAAGAGTGTTCTCTGGAGATAGCATAATGTGCACCTATTTCGGTCCACGCCATTCCGGTAACTGTAAAATTATCAGATGGAATTTTAATATAATTGGGGGTCTGATCAAAATGATAATAATCTAAGGTAAAGGGAAATTGGGTGCCACTAAATGCTTGTCTAATGTTACTGAAAAAGCCTATTCTTTGATTATTTCCTATCTGCATCACAAATCCGGGCAGGCCAACATAAGCATTTTGTATTATGTACTTTTTGTTGTTATTATAGAAAAAGTCATAGATAAGATCACCTGAATTTATTGGTTTTTCACTAGTGATGGTAGTAGCAGGTTTTAAATTAGGTTTGTTGGACAATAAGCTTAAAGTACTAGTATTTTGAAGGTAAGCTATATTATTATCAATAAATAGACCTCCTGAAACCAGGTCTACCTCCCATTTAGGAATTTGTGTAAGTGTGGCAGCAGGATTAAAAATACCGGCTTGCATACCAGCATAGTTATCAATTCTAAATGGAAATTGATATTGACCAATAAGGGTAAAACAACCGAATAGGAATAGAATAAATAAATAAGCCTTAATGTTAATTTTCATGGCTTCGCTTTTAATTTTTAGAATTATAAACGAATTGGAGGACTTACTTATTTGAGGAATATACAAAGGTGAAGGGAATTTGTTTGAGAGTCAATTTTATTTAGCGAATATTGATAAAACTACCGTCAATCGGTTATGAGATCCATAGGTGTAAGAGTTAATTGAATGGGATAATCAATTAAACAAAGAGTCAATTAATGAGCTAGGTAATAGTCAATAGGGAATATAATTAGAGTAAGTATGATAATTATTGAGGCAGTTAATTTTGTGCGTTTGAGATTAGCTGGTTTTTTTTCTGGAAGCTACCAATAATGCCAATATGTGAACGGGAAGAATCTCTCAACTCATGAAAGTCAATACAGCTTATCTTTCCATTATAAAACATATGGTCCATAGGACGCTCTAATATATTGGGCAAAGAAGGATAATATGCCCTGCGACAATCTTTAAGTACAAGTCTGTTTTTTAAGTAATTGATTTCACTTGACCAGGGTACTGAATTCATTTCCCCTACTAATACAAATGGTGAATTAATGGGTTTGGCCCAGGTGATAATCTTTGAAAGATAATTCCTGTAATTTTCGTAATCCTTGCTGCTGAAAGGTGGAGTAGAATAGGTGCTTAACATATAAATATTCTCAGCAAATCCGCTAAGCTTGAAACTACAAAGCACATTGTCTATGCCATTAATGGAGATAGTATCAATAGTAACAAATGGGAATTTGCTGTATACAGAAGTTCCATAATCAACACCACTTATATTATATGAATAGGGATAATAAGGTTTAAGAAATCTATTAAGATAAGTTTGGATTCCAGGGGTAACTTCCTGAATACTCAATACTTCAGACTTATTAATAAATATAGATTGTATTAATTGGTTGGCTGTTGTAACTGATGACAAGGTATAATGGGCAATACTAAAAGAAGCAGCATCAGTTTTTTGGGTAAGCTTGAAATTAGGATTGAAATTTCCTTTTAGGAATAAGGCTAATACTATGGCACAGCCAAAACTAATAAAGAGGAGTCTTTGATGTTGAAAGATTAAAAATAGGATACCGATCAAAACATATAAGGCAAGCGCCTGAATAGCCATGCTGGCGCTCCAAATAAAAAAAGATTGTTGTGGGGTGAAAATAGTAAAGACGACTCCGCAAATTAACAGGGATGTTAATAGGATTTCAATTATTTTATTATTTAATAACTTCCTTACCAAGATTTAGTATTCAAAACAAATTTATAAAACGGACTAGTTCGTCATACCTGCTACGACTACGGGAAGCTTTTGTTGTAATACAGTACCTTCTAAATTAAAATATTCTATAAATATGATATAAATACCTAATCTGGCTTTAGTGTTATCATCAGTCGTTCCATCCCACTTAAAACTACCTTCAATACCTAAAAGTTCATTTACAGCCAATTGTTTAACTCTTCTACCGGATGAATCATATATATCTATATTGGATGTATATCCAGGATTGGGCAATGAATATAGTATTTGTACTTCATCCTGAAAACCATCCTGATCTGGTGATAATTTATTGGCTGATAATGTAAATTTACCCGCTTCAGGTTTTACAAAATTACTATATTGAGAATTTTGATAAGTAGGTGTTGCAAATCCAACCACAGAAGAAGCTGAATGCCAGTTTACCGGGCCATTAAGAAAAACATCTGGATTGATACGCTCCAAGGATACTCCATTCACATCATTTAGTAAGGAATAATGATAAGAATCAAAATAGCTGAATGAATCTATCCAGATAATAAGTCCTGCTTTATCATATTGAAGTCCTACGGTTCCTTTGTCATCATTATAAGAAGGCAGATCTGTTTCAACCAAAGCAGTTGTATCCTTTACAAAATATTTAGTTTTAATATCGTCAGCATTTTCAGTTAATACAAGATATTGCTCTGGATAAAATAATTTATTAACGGTGATAGGCTTTATATCTAAACCATTATAAGAATTGATGATCTTAAAATCTGCAATGTTGAAAATGCTATTTGACCGGTTATATAGTTCTACAAAATCATAACTCCCGGTCTTAGGATTGAAAAGGATCTCATTAATAACTATATCATGTTCTTTTGCCTGAGCCGGTAATGTAAATAAAATTGTTTGATTAACGGTAGTGACATTCCCTGCACAATCTTCGAATCCCGGAGCAAGGCTTAAACTATATGATATTCCTGAAATCAATTCTGGATCTACAATTAAGCTTAATGATTTTTGATCTGCATTAATAATTATATCATTTATAGAAATACCCTTGTCTATTGAAAACAAGTTTATATAAACTTCTGCATTATCTGCGATCTTCTCATTAAAACTTAATTCAATAGTATTAGATGAAAGTGGTATTGCATTTATTAAAGAAGGAGGGGTAATATCAGCCTGATTATTAAATGCTGAATTTTTCTGTCCTGGGGTTCCTCCTATTGGACTTATACTGGCAGTCCAATTCTCAACACCAAGACAGGTATTGGAAGGGTTAATTAATTCTAATGTCCAACCTCCATCTTTTTTCACAGTGCTTCCATACCAACTATCTGAATAGTTAACTGAGCTTATAACAACATCAGCTCCATATTTCAAAGTTAAATTATCACCTGTATTATTTAGTGATGGGAACGCGGATAAGCCTATAGTTTTGCCAAATATCTTATAACTTGCCGTGTCTGCTATATTGCATAATATGATGTATTGTTCTGGGTCAATATTTTGCTTTGGCAGATAAGTTGTTGAAGTTCCATCCGATAAACTGACTGCATCCAATGAAATCAACTTTCCTGAGTTATTATATAATTCTACAAATTCTGTCCCAGGAAGCCCTATAATAGGAGTAGGATCTGTCATAATCTCATTAATTAGGAGATCATTTGGTTCAGGGTTTACCCCTATTTCATAATTAAAAAGGAAATCCAGTTCTGAATTAGCATTTCCTGCCAGGTCTGCAATATTGTAAGTCTTTAAAGTATATTTTTCAGGGCTAATAAAAGGAGTACTAAATTCAAGGCTTATTTTATTTCCCTGTACTAAATCTAAACTTACAATTGAAGGTGCTCCTATTAAAGGTTGTAAATCATAATTTGAAATATTCTCTGTAAGAGTTTTATTAAGCTTTTCATCAAAAACAAGCTCTATGTGATAGGGATCAATTATTTCATGACTTATAGCTTTTGGTACCTGAGTATCTGGTATAAGTTCCTTACATATTATATCATCAAAAAAAAATTTGTCTTTTCTGGTAGCAGTATAAATGCAATACATTCCAAAATACGAAGGACCGGCACCGTAAGTGTTATCAGTGGCCAATAACTCAGTAACAGGATTATTTCCACCAGCATAATCTGCGGACAAGATCCACTCTCCAATATGGCTCCTTTTTATTTTCATTTTTGCTACTGCGGGTTGATTAGCTACTGAACCAATTGTACATGAACCTAGGAAAATAAAGCTGGATAAGCCATCTTGTCTATAAAACTTAATGGCATCTGTACTTCCTGTTTCACCTATCTCTATATAATACCCTTGAGCAGAGATTAAATCTGCAGTAGTGCTTATCAGATATATGCGTAATAAATTGGTATTGCTAGGTGCAAAATCCATTTTAAAGTAGAATTCCCATTCACAAGAATCGGGAATTGTATAAGCTGTAGAAAGAATAGAACTACCTGCATCCGGGGCATTTAATTGAAGTTGGAATAAATTATTAACAATAAAATTTGCTGCATCACCGTTCCAACTTGGGTTATTTAGGAAATCCCCATCTGAAAAATCATCAGACAATTGAGCCTGTAAGCTCAGAATAGTAAAAAGAAAACATATAATCAGATAAAACTGTTTCATAAGTCAAAAATAGAAAGATTTAAATGAAGCTAGTATCTTTGCATTTCTTTAATTTTTAAAGCGTACTAGTCCTTAAGTTTATAAAGTATATGAAAATAGCAGTCGTTGGTGCAACAGGCTTGGTTGGAAATATTATATGCAGAGTATTGGAAGAGAGAAACTTTCCGGTTACCGAATTTATTCCGGCCGCATCCTCACGTTCGGTAGGCATGGAAATAAGCCTTAATGGTAAAAAATATAAGATTGTAAGTATTCAGGAAGCAGTAGATGCGGTACCTGATATTGCTATATTTTCAGCAGGTGGATCAGTGTCACTTGAATGGGCACCAAAATTTGCGGCTAAGGGTAGTTTTGTTATTGATAACTCATCCGCCTGGAGAATGGATCCTGATAAACCCTTAATTGTTCCGGAGATTAATGCTCATATACTAACAAAGAATGATAAAATAATAGCCAACCCAAACTGTTCTACCATTCAGATGGTAATAGTACTGGCTCCATTGCATAAAAAATATAAAATAAATAGATTGGTAATATCTACTTATCAGTCAGTGGCCGGTACCGGAGTAAAAGCTGTAAATCAATTTGAGCATGAAAAGGAAGGTAAAGTTTTGGCAAAAGAAGATATGGCTTATCACCATCCAATTTATAATAATGTCATACCTCATTGCGATGTGTTTTTAGAGAATGATTATACTAAAGAAGAAATGAAGCTTGTAAATGAGACAAAAAAAATATTACAGGATAACAGCTTGAGAATCACTGCCACTGCAGTACGTGTGCCGGTGCAGGGAGGACATTCTGAATCTGTAAATATTGAATTTGAGAAACATTTTACTATACCGGACGTAAAAAAACTATTGAGTGAAACAGACGGTGTTGAAGTAATTGATGATGTAACAAATAATCAATATCCGATGCCCAGAAATGCTCACCACAGAGATGAAGTCTTTGTAGGTCGTATAAGAGAGGATCATTCGGTTGATAATGGATTAAATCTTTGGATCGTAGCTGATAATTTACGAAAAGGAGCAGCTACAAATGCAATTCAAATAGCTGAGTATCTAATTAAAACTAAAATAACAGGATAATCTTAATTGATAAATATTTTATATAAGTTAATTTAAGGCACCCTTTTTGTAAAGGAAATATATAATGAATTTTAATAAGACAAGGACCAATACTACACACTGTAATACTGATTATAAATTAACGAAACCGTAAAACGTACGCACTGGTATGAAGACGAACCTGGTTGTATGGGGCGAAAACGCTCAGAAAGAAAAAGTACTGATCTTGCTTGACTTGCTCCCCGATGAGAACAAAGTGATCATTAATACTATCCCGGAAGGGCTGGTCACTGAAGAATTAGAAAGAAAATTAATGGATGAATGGCGCCTAGGTAATCCGGTAGAACTTCCTGATGGTATTCTCAAGATTGAAAGGGTATTAAGTGTTAGTGATTCAATTTTACCTGATGAACTTACTACTGAAAGAACTGATATCATTCAAAGAGCACAGACCCAATGGCATTTTGTGGTACTATCCAGTAAATTAAATAGTGCGTACCAATCGGAATTAGCTGACCTGCAGGAAAAGGTAAAAGGTTTAAAAAACTTTAGCCAGGATGCTTGGGATGATCTTAAAAACTTTTGGCAAAAGGTTCAGGAACAAGTGCGTGATAAAAACTTATTTGCAGAACATGCTGGTATTTTACGTGAAAGTACGAATCACTTGTTTACGGCCCTTAAAGATCTAAAATCCTCTTTTGAAGAAGAAGTAGAAAAGGCTTCCTCTGAAATATTAAAAGAATTTAATGTTTCAATAGAAACTATAGAAAATAAAATAAATGAAGGTAATCGTTTACAGAGCCTGTTTGATGATTTAAAATCTATCCAGAACTCATTTAAAGACTTAAAATTTATAAGAGAACATAGAAGTCAAGCCTGGGAAAAACTGGATGGAGCTTTTAAACTTCTGAAAGAAAAGAAATATGGCAATCATCCTTCTACTGGTGAAGGGTCTCCAATGGTAAGAATTCAAAGGAGATATGATGGATTAATAAGTGCTGTAGATAAAATGCAAACTTCAATAGACAGAGATAAAGCTGATCTTGATGTACATACTCAAAAGGCTTCCAGCTCTGACAGACAATTAGAGACTTTAGTAGCAGAGGCTAAATTGGCTATGATCCAGGACAGGATTAGCTCAAAGGAAGAAAAGCTTGCTGAAATGTTAAAAACTAAAGGAGAGCTTGAATCAAGAATGAATGAACTTAAACATAAAGAGGTTCAAAAAGAAGAACAAGAGAAGTTTGAATTAGCAAAGAAAGCTGTACAGGAAAAAATTGCTAATGAGATTAAACAAGCCTCAGTTGCCAGGGAAATTGAAACGGCTGTCCCAGATGCACCTGTAAAAAAGGAAAAACCAGCTGCTAAAGCAAAAGTAGCAACAAAAAAAGTGGTGTCACCAATTGAAAAAGCTATTGAAACTGCTGAGGCTATTGGTTCTATATCGGATACCCGGAAGGATTAATCATGAATTATTATATATATCACAAAGCCGCTATTTAACTTATAGCGGCTTTTTTATATACCATCTGAATATATTCTAAAGTGACAGTGCTAAAGATTATCTTTGCCGACAGATATTCAATATGAAATTGAGAGAAATCATAAAAGCATGAAAGTACATAATTTTAGTGCAGGCCCTGGTATTCTACCCCAGGAAGTAATAGCAGAAGCTGCAGAAGCAGTTAAAGATTTTAATGGCATTGGACTTTCATTATTGGAAATAAGTCATAGAAGTGCTCCTTTTATGGCAGTAATGGATGAGGTTGAAAGTCTTGTCAGAAAATTGATGGGTGTTGGTGATGATTACGGAGTAATGTTTCTTTCCGGAGGTGCCAGTACACAGTTTTTTATGATACCTATGAATATATTGGATACATCAGGAAAAGCAGCTTATGTTGATACTGGTGTATGGGCGAGCAAAGCTATAAAAGAAGCTAAGAACTTTGGCAATGTTGAAGTTATAGCCTCCTCCAAAGAAGACAATTACAATCATATTCCAAAGTTTGAAAATATTCCGGGGGATACAAGTTATTTGCATATAACCAGTAATAATACAATATACGGTTCTCAATATCATCATTTTCCTGAGTCTCCAGTCCCTTTGGTATGCGACATGTCCTCTGATATATTTTCGCGTCCTTTAGATGGAAACAAGTTTGGGTTAATATATGCCGGAGCCCAAAAGAATATGGGCCCTGCAGGTACTACTTTGGTAGTGGTAAAGAAGGACTTGTTAGGTAAAGTAAACAGGAACATTCCTTCCATGTTAGATTACAGGGTACATATCGAAAACGGATCTATGTACAATACCCCGCCTGTATTTCCTATTTATGTCTGTATGCTTACTTTAAGGTGGTTAAAGAAGATGGGCGGCTTGACCGAAATATACAAACTGAACCAGGCAAAAGCTTCTTTGTTGTATGATGAGATTGATTCTAATCCATTATTTGTTGGTACAATAAAAACAGAAGATAGATCCATGATGAATGTTTGCTTCCTCCTGAAAGATTCAAATCAGGATAAAGAATTTATGGAAGAAACTAAAAAGGCCGGTATAGACGGAATCAAAGGTCACAGATCTGTAGGTGGATTTAGAGCGTCAATTTATAATGCAATGCCAATAGAAAGTGTGCAGGTTTTAGTAGATGTAATGAGAGATTTTTCAACCCGTAAAGCTTAATAATCGCATTTTGTCCAAGATACTCGATTATCACCTATCCCTTAATGAACAACTCAAAGTTCCTTTCAAAGTATATAAAGAAAAGCGTACATCCTGGCGCATATCTGTAACTAAGAATGGTGCTATACTAAGAGTTCCCCAGTTTTTTAACAATACGGAAATTGAAAATAAGATCAGCTGGTCAAAAGATTGGTTAACCAAACAATTTTTACGTAAACCTACTCTGCAAAGCTCATTTAGTAAAAAGAACTTTGTAACTGGTGATAGTATCACTATCATAGGTAAAGAATATATAATAAAAGTAGATTCGGGCTTATCGTCTAATCGCTTAACAGCTAAAGTTGTGGGGTCTGAAATACATATTATTTGTCCTGATCTGGAAGATGGAATTAAGGTAGATGCTATAGCAAAACTCCTGAGTAGATTAACTGCTCAGATAGCTAAAGCATATATACATAAAAGAGTGCATGATATTAATGAAGTTTATTTTAAAAAATCTATAACTAATATTCGCTTTAAATATAACAGCAGTAACTGGGGTAGTTGCAGTTCAAAATCAAATATTAACTTGTCGACCAGGCTGTTATTAGCACCTATACCCGTTATCGATTATGTAATTATTCATGAATTATCGCACTTAGTGCATATGAACCATTCCGATAAGTTTTGGTCATTGGTAGGAAGTATTATGCCAGGATATAAACATCATGAAAAGTGGCTCAAAGTTAATAGTCATTTGTGCGATTTCAGATCTAAAGCCTAGAATTCATTTAACATAGAGGAGGGGTGTCTGTTTTAATGTTGTAGTTCAGCTAAATAAAAAACCCGGTAAATACTAAAGTACTTACCGGGTTACACTATTATCTGTTTGAATATTTATTCAGAAACCACTTCAAACTCTACAGAACAAGCTACTTGCTTATGTAGATCAATTTTAGCAGTATAAGTACCTAATTCTTTAACATCATCGGGTACATGAATTTTCTTTCTTTCTATTTCCAGACCAGTTTGTTCTTTAATAGCACTTGCCAACTGAACGTTAGTAACACTCCCAAAAATCTTACCGCTTGTACCGGATTTAGCACCAATTTTAAGGGTAATCCCTTTTAGTTTAGCTGCCATTTCCTTAAATTCATCTACTCTTTTTGACTGAATAGCCTCATCCTTTTTAACAATGTCTGCAAGTCTTCTCTTATTTACAGTATTAGCTACTATAGCCAATCCATGAGGTAGAAGGTAATTTCTTCCGTAACCGTCTTTTACTTTAACGACTTCGTGCTTATCACCTACTTTATCTAAATCTTTTAATAATATGATATCCATAATAATGCTCTTTGCTGATTAAGAATTTATTTCAATAAGTCAGCTACATAAGGCAATATGGCAAGATGTCTTGCACGCTTAATTGCTGTAGCCATTTTACGCTGATATTTAAGTGAGTTTCCGGTGATTCTTCTTGGAAGAATCTTGCCTTGCTCATTAATGAATTGAATCAGAAAGTCAGCATCTTTATAATCAATATATTTAATCCCAAATTTCTTAAACCTGCAATACTTCTTTTGTTGCTGGCCAATATTAGGGTTACTCAAAAACTTAATATCGTCTTTATTTGCCATTAGATTTTAATTTTGAAGTTTGTTAAATTATTCCTCTTCTTTTTGTTCTGGTGTTTCAGCGACTACTTCAGCTTCAACTGGTTCTGGTGTCGCTTCAGCTTCAACTGTTTCAGCAGTTTCTTCAACAGGAGCTTCTACAGTTTCTTCAACTGGTGCCTCTACGGGCGCTTCAACTTTGGCTTCTACTACCGGTTCTGCTTTAGCTTCTACAGGCGCTTCAACAGCTGCTGGAGTTTCTTCTGCTACTACTGGTGCTGCTGCCACTGGAGCTGCAGGAGCAGTTATAACAGGTGCTGAAGATGCTCTGGTGTCAATAACAGCAATAGGTTTTGCTTTTTTCTTTACAGTACCAATTTTGCCACTTCGTTTGTCATCATTGTATTTGATACCAAACTTGTCGAGAGCAGCGCATAAAAAACGCATGATTCTTTCATCACGTCTTAAAGCTAGTTCTAGTTTGTCGATGACAATACCATCTACTGACTGAAACTCAATACAAAAATAAATACCTGAGGAACGTTTCTTAATTGGGTACGCCAGTTGACGTAGACCCATCTCATCTTTATGTACGATTTGGCATCCTTCACTAAGGAGCATATCTACATAAATCTGAGCTGTCGCTTTAATTTCATCGCTCGACAGAACGGGATCAACGATGAAAGTTACTTCGTAATTACGCATGAAGATAATGGGTTTTGTTAATAAATTAAAAATTGCGGCTGCAAAGATATAAATATCCTTGGTATATAGCAATATTATTTAATAAATATGTAGCTATAAACTGAATTAATGCTCTGATTTACTGTAAGATAGTAAATACTGGGCATTATTGACAGTGGTATTTATCAGATATTTCCTTTTTTATTGATTTGTCTCCAGACTGATATCAACATTCTAAAGGGCAAAGCTACTGAAACCAAAATACTACCAACACTAAAAAAAATAGTTTCATTCTTTATATAAGAAGATATATGCTCATTGTCTTGTGCAGATAGTTTTTCAAAAAAGCTCTGAATGCCCTGCTCATCTATATAGTTCCTGAAACTATTAAAACTAGCTACCAGAAATATTATGATTGGAAAACTAATTGCAAGGATTATTAATTTTGCCCATAATTTATGTGCGATTAAGGTGTATTTCAAAAACAAAATATACCTGATAAAACTCATGAACACCGCTATAAATACTACATTGATCCAAAAGAATGGATAATTATCAATATTTCTATAAATTGGATACATAACACCAACAATGAGTACCACTGTAGCCAATATCCAGTAAAGTTCGAGTTTGACTTTTAATTTATAACTTGGGTCCATAATAATTATCTAAAACGCAAAGGAAATCAATTCCTGCTTTATATCTTAATGCATAGTGTTAAATACTGGTCGATTTTTAATATCGGCTTTTCAATCCTGACTAATTGAGCTTATGGTGTTATGTTTTGAATAACTCAGCATTATTTATTAAAAACTCAAAAACAACTTGCATTCTAAAATGGTTTGATATTCTTTAATATAAACTAAAACTCAATCAATGGAAAATCAGGAACTAACTAAAAGCAAGCTTCAAGACTCAACATTATTAGTAAAAATGATACTTACTGCCTGGGACGCACAATTCAGCAAAATAGATAAATTATTTAAATCATTTAGTTATGAACAATTAATGAATGAAGTAGCTCCGGGTAGAAACAGAGGTATCTACTTATTAGGCCATCAGACTGCAGTGACGGATGGAATGTTGCCACTTTTAGAATTTGGAGATAAACTCTTTCCGGAGTTACAAGAAGTATTTATCAAAAACTCTGATAAATCAGGACTTGAAATGCCATCAATTGAAGAGCTAAAACAAAAATGGGATGCGGTAAATAAGAAACTAGCTGACCATATAGAGAAAATGTCAACAGAAGAATGGTTTGAAAAACACACTGCTGTTTCTGATGAAGAATTTCAGCATGAACCTCATAGAAATAAACTGAATATTATAATCAGCCGGACAAATCACCAGGCCTATCACATTGGTCAGTTGGTGTTTTTAGAGAAAAAAGCTGAATAGTTTTAGCTGATTATTTTCGAAATTTTAATCCTGTTGGATATTGAATTCAGTAAAATGGCATTGAAAAATATTCCTTCATGGAGAAATAAATACCTTTTTTATTAATTGATATTTCATTAGTACGTCTTTTATTTGTCCGTAAAGTGCCATATAGACTGTGTAAAATATTCGCTTTGAATGAGTATGATACATTGTATAAAATGAGAATCGAAAGACATTGAAATAAAAAAACCCGAAGCTTCAATAGCTTCGGGCCCTAACAAAAATCTGAAAATTTTAATATTTATATATTACATCTTATGAATGCTTTCTCACTTGCCATTCATGATAAGTTTTTCTGAAGTCAACTTACCATCTTGTTCAATACGAAGGACATAAACACCATTTTTAGTATTGTTCAATTCTAATGTTTTATTATAATCTCCACTAAAAGGGTGTATATCTTCTGTGTAGAGAACCTTGCCGGTAACATCCACAACTTTTACAATGGCATCACTTTTTGAAGGAGAGTGAAAACGCACATTCACTTTACCATCAGATGGATTAGGAAATATATCCAGATTCTCAAGTTTCAATTCTCCTGCATCAGTGAATAAGTTATTATCATTTTTGTTTCTATTGAATACATAGGTCTTTTTCTTTCTGGTTTCAGGATCAGAATATCCTAGTCCTGAGCCACTCTTTTGTCTTCCTAGTACCACATCTACTGTTTTCTTTTTACCATCTCTTACCAATTGTACTTTCACTTCCTCACCTGGATCGTAGCTTTGGATTTTTTCCACTAGTTCTTCAACCTTATCAATTGAACTTTTTCCAATCTTCTTAATGATATCCCCTTCATGAATACCGGCAAAATATGCTGCAGTTCCTTTAATTACACTAGTTACCACTACACCTCCTCCGTTATTGTTACTTACCTGTACGCCCAATTGTGCTTTTCTATGATCCTCATGCCAGTTAAAGTCCTGATTCATGTAAGGTTGTTCAAAATTACCAGATGGAGGTTCTGGAATATCTGGCATATTAAATTCATACATCCTCGGAGAACCTTCAAAAGCATAACTGTCTTTATTTTCACCCAGGGCCACTTTAATCGTAGTTTCTTTGCCATCTCTAGTATATACTATTTCTACTTCCGCACCTGGTTTATGTTTTATAATTTCCGTTCTTAATTCAGAAAATGAAGCAATTTTATTTCCGGCAATTGAGCTAATTATATCGCCTTCTTTTAGTCCAGCTTTTTCTGCAGGGCTGCCGGTTACAATACTACCTATGATAAATCCGTTGATATCTGATTTAACATTCGATTCTGTTACACCCAAAAAACCTGTTTTATGACCTTCTCCAAAGAACTTACCGTTCAGCCCTTTCATATAACCATTAATATTTCCCATTACACTATCGTCAACACCCCAGCTTTTAAACATATCATTAGGGGAGAAATTAAAGAAAGCGGGATCTTTATCAGTATCAATTACTATAACTTTCTTACCACTTGAATCTCTATCTATCTTCAATTCTTTACCATTAACTATTATCTTTACATCATCATTCCCATCTCCATTTATGCTTTTACTTTTACTGATAATCACTTTTGATCGTTTATGTTTCTCATTAGAAGGGGCTTTATCTTCGTTAATTTCTACATTTACTTTTACATCTTTTCCTTCATTTTCTTTAACAATGCCATCCACTAAGTTATCAATATCAGCATCACTGAGATTTTCATTGTCATGAGTCTCAGTTTTAGTCGATTTAGTACCATCTTTTTCTTTAGTTTCAATAGTTATGGTTACTTTTTGACCATCTTTAGTTTTAGTTTGTGCATGAACAGTGGTACTAATAAATAAAGCTGTCAAACAACAAAACATTGAGAGCGGAGTTAATAAAATTCTTTTCATAGAAATCAGGGCTTTTTTGTTTAATAATATTTTGGTTAACTAAACATTCAATGCAAATTTATATGGTAAACACTAAGTATTAGGTTAACAAAAAGTTAAACCTAAGTTAAAGACTGCTAAGACTTATTTGACAATTGTTTAATAGGGTATTACATTTGACATTCGCATCATTATATATAAATAATTAACTCTATTAATGAATAAAAGAGCGATCTGGATTACTATAGGGCTTATGTCACTTGCCTTGATAGGCATTATATTATTACAGCTAAACTGGATCATCTGGTCGTTAAGCCTCAATGAAGAACAGTTTGATAAGAATGCTTTTGGTGCTCTTAATAAAGTATCTGATCGTTTACAAGCTATGGAAAATGATCAAGCTTTAAATTATATAAATGGATATGAAACCAGCTATATGGAACAGGTTATCCAGGAAGTTATTGACAATCCCTCCTCCAATACCAATGCTGATTTTATAAGTAATACTTTGTCTGCTAAAAATGAATTTGCCTTACCTGATGACCAATTCTCTCAACTGCTGTATGCTGAGAATAACTGTTCCTGTAGTAAATGTCAGGCCGAGCGATTTCTGAATTATAATCGTCTTGTAAAGAACAATCGTTTTAGAAATCGCTCGGCCTGACATT
>Ga0193744_1000052_pt1 | contig 49691 bp, 45 predicted proteins | sample L1a1metaG_FD_143056 | JGI IMG/M metagenome (GOLD analysis project Ga0193744, IMG submission 143056) | Soil microbial communities from a riparian zone of the East river system, Colorado, United States - L1a1 | ecosystem: Environmental > Terrestrial > Soil > Riparian zone | place: USA: East River...
CAGCAAGTTATATCAATACATTAAAGAGATATTTAAAGCACAATGATTTAAATATCTCTTTTAACTTAAAAACCATAAATGTAATAACAGGTTGACTTTTTCAGCAGACCCTAATTATCGGACAACTATACTAAAATTTATCTCCACCAACTTTCAATAAATTTAAACATCAAGTACCGATCAACGGTCATGGGATAACGATTCTGCAATTATTCATATAAGTTCTCAGTTATTCTGAAGATAGTGTTACACCCCCCAAATACTCTTTGGCACCTAGTGCACTACCATCAGAATATTATATGGTTCATAATAATATAATGACAACATTAACATATCATTCACAAAAATAAACGACTAAAAACTTGACTTTAGTCCTAAAATGTCGTATATTTGTAATTTGAATAGTTGAATCCTCCTTGTCTCCTTCCAGGTAGGATTTAATACCCGAAAATTAGAAAATATTCTCTAGGGTTGTGGTATTTCCATATGTTATCTTTCAACCTGATCATCATATATTTAGATTACCCTTACATATGGAATAGAGGCAACAGGGGTAAACTTGCCTGGAACAAAAGCGGGTTGATGTGTTGACACACAGAAGCCCAATCCCAAACCTTCCTTTTTCGATTTAGTCATACCCCTTTTTTATTAAATGTTCTATAAAAACACTTAATCCCGATTCAGTAACTTTTCCAGGATTAAAAGAATTGAATCAACCTTGACTATTTCAATAAGGAAAGCTTTTACTCTGCCTCTATTTTTTTATTTAATGTTTCTGCATCCAATTTATAAAAGAAGATGCTTTTGCTTTACTGATAACAATCTGTTGTTTGGTATCTGTCTTTAATTTCAATAATAACTTACGCGCAAAATAGTGTTCGACCTCTGATATTGAAGAAAAGTTTACAAGATATTGCCGGTTGGCCCTGTAAAACATTCTTGGATCCAGCTGATTTTCTAATTCCTCTAAGGTAGATGATACAAGGTATTTCTTTTGCTCAAAAGTATAAAGGAAAGTTAATTCGTGCTCTATTGTAAAATAGGCTATTTCTTCTGCCACCAAGGGTATCATTCTATCACGAAACGATACCAGGAAACTGGTTTTATAATTCTTATGGATGGAATGAAGGATGTCGGTCATCATTTCCTGGTCAGGGTAACCGCTATTGAAATGTGCTTTAAGATCATTCAGTTTTTTTAAGGCCTGCTCTACACTTTGCTTATCAAATGGTTTTAAGAGATAATCAATGCCGTTTACTTTAAAAGCTTCGATGGCATATTCATCAAAAGCCGTACAAAAGATAATAGGGCATTTGATTTCTACTTCATCAAATATTTCAAAACTTTTGCCATCAGCCAGTTGTATATCCATGAATACAACATCAGGGGCCGGATTGGTATTGAAATAGTTTATTGCCGATTCGACAGTATCAATAAAGCCCAGCAATTCAAAATCCTGATCAATTTCTTTGATCGTCTTTTCAAGATTTAAAGCTGTTGGCATTTCATCCTCAATGATTAGTACTTTCATAATTTAGGATTTAAAGTGTATCCGTTATTTAATTACGCTTAGCTGATAAGCGGCAGACTTACGGTAAAATGATCTTCATCTTTTTCTATCGTAATGGTCTTACCAATATTATTCAGGTAGCGGTTGTTAATATTTGTGAGCCCAATGTTATTGCTGTACTCTACTGTTCTTTTTAATTGCAAATTGTTACGCACAATCAATTGATTGTTTTCAATTTTTATCTCTATGGTCAAAGGATTTCTTTCTGAAACTATATTGTGCTTTATACAATTCTCTACCAGCATCTGAAGAGAAAATGGCGGTATAAATCCTGATTTATATTCTTCGGGGATATCCATTTTAATTAGGATCTTTTCCTGGAAACGGGCTTTGAGCATGTAGATGTAATTTTGAAGCACAAAGAGTTCTTCACTTATTTCTATTTGTTCTTTTTGATTTGTGATCAGTAAACTGCGATACAATTCTGATAGCCTCAATACATATTCTTCAGCCTTCGCATCATTGCTATTGATCATTGTCTTAAGGATATTGAGCGAGTTAAAAAGAAAATGGGGATTAATCTGTTGTTTGAGGGTTTCAAACTGTGCAATGGAATTCTCCAGTTTTAATCTTTCATTCTCTATCCGGGTTTTATAATATTTGCCGGACAGGTTCATAAAAAAGACAATGAGCAATACGATCACAGCAGTAATTACCGCCCTGAACTCATTGCCATATTCAGGATATATATAATCTCCCAGGTCGATATTAATCTGGAACAATCCTAAACGTTCATCTATATATATAATTAAGTAGGAGGCGGTCAAGGTACTAAAGACCCTTAATGCTTGACTGATAAACTGATTTACCGAGGGGAAGAACTTTTGTTCTATAAAAGGAAATGCATGAAGGTTAAACCACCATACAAAGATGGTAAATAGAAAACCAAGTGTACATTCACGTACAAATATCTCACGATGATAGCCTATACGTAATAGGGAAGAAACCGGAAATACCAGCGATACCACCAACGCGTTGATGAGTGCTATGCGCCAATAAAATAACCGGTTAAACATTTTGGAGTAGTATTTAGGGGTCAAAATAAATTCATTTAAATAAACTTGAGTTAATTAACACTTTTAAACAGGCAATATGGTGGATTAATCAGGCATAACTATTTCATTACAATTTACTTATGTTAAAGTTGTTTCTATATAAACTATATTATAGTGTTCAAGTTTTGCCGAATCGCTGAACTGCCGAATCACCAAATTACTTTTCTTAGGCTTTGTATTGCATTACTTATTAGACCTACCTCTATTTAAAAATTTGCTTTTAATATATTATCGGCAGTTCGGCAGTTCGGCAGTTCGGCAGTTCGGCAGTTATTACTATTCCTTGTCCGCTTTAACCTGCACTCTGCCCGCCTCTCTACAAATTGAATACGTCTTATACAATTCTTATTATCATATTTGCATTCATAACAGCGAAATATTTAAGTAACTGTATTACATTTGAACTTTATTTATTAAATCTTAAATCTCATTAAAATGAAAAAAATTGCTATCCTAACATCATTATTCGTAGGTGTATTCATGTTATTAGCTAGTTCTACAATTGTAGCTCAAACTGCTCCTACAACTGCAACACCTCCTGCTAAAATGGAAACTAAGCACAAAGCAAAAAAACATGCTAAAGCTAAGAAAGCTGTTGCTGCTGACAAAAAAGAAATGAAAGCTGATGCTAAAGAAATGAAAGCTGATGCTAAGGAAATGAAAGCTGACAAAAAAGAAATGAAAGCTACTGCTCCTGCTGCTGCTCCTGCAAAGAAAGCTGCTGCTCCTGTTGCTCCTCCTGCTGCTACACCTGCTGCTAAGAAGTAATTAACTTGCTTTTATATTAGTATGAAAGCAGATTAAGTTAATCCTTCTTAAGTAAAGCATATCGGATATGTAAAACTAAATTAGAATAAGTATCCGTTTTAAATATACTATAGATTTGATGGATTAATAAAAGTAATGGTCACAGAGAACTTCTTTGTGGCCATTTTTTTATTAGTTGTCAGTTGCCAGTAAAAATTTATTAGCTATTTAATAATTTGCAATTGATTCAAATCAATTGACTGCAGAATATCCTAAACTCATGCCTGGCAACTGACAACTTGCAACTGGCAACTAAAAAAAGGGCACTTTAACTCAGGCTTTGCCCGTTTCTATCCTAAAATGATTAGAATAGATAAATGCTTTTTACCATCTTTGCGTTATGCAATTGATAATAACAATTAGATATTATCTTGATTAGTTAAACTATTTATTTTATTCTAAAATCTTTAAACAATGAAAAAAATCACATTCTTATCAGTGCTTTTACTTGGTGTATTTATGCTATTTTCTGGTGATCCGATAATGGCTGGTGTAAACCAGGAAGCCCCTGCTAAAAAAGAAACCAAGAAAGAAACTAAAGCAAAAAAGGAAACAACTACTAAAACTGAAACTGACGCAAAGACTACTGACAAAAAGACAAAGAAAGGAAAGAAGACAAAATCTGAATCTAAGACTAAGAAAGAAACAACGACTAAGTCTGACATGAAAGATGATAAAGCTGGAAAGAAAGAAACAACTACTAAGTCTGAAACTAAGACTAAAAAGGAGACAACTGCAAAGTCTGATATGAAAGATGATAAAGCTGCAGCTGCTAAGTCTGAAAAAGCTTCAACTAAAACTACCACAACTACTACTAAAAAAGCATCAGCATCTACAACTAAAGCAGTGGCAGGTGATGATAAAGTAATTGGTAAAGATGACAAAGGAAGAACATTGTATGAAGGCCCAAGAGGAGGTCATTACTATATCAACTCTAACGGGAATAAAGAATATGTGACTAAAGACAACAAGTAATAATCTTTAGATCCAATTTAAAATAGTAAGGCTCATCAGAATATTCTGATGAGCTTTTTTAATTTCTTAGTTTAGTTTTCAGCTACCAGTTGTCAGTTGCCAGGAATTGGGGGACATCTTTTGCCAGACTCAGAATTTACAGAATTATTAAATTCCCAGAATTTTGTGGCCAATCTAGTTAAAAATAGATTAAATACGCCAGGTTTCACACCTCTAGAGTGATTAGTTCGATCAGTGTTTTTCTACTAATATTAAACCCCTGAGGATATTTGCGATTACCTTTTAGGGGATTATATTTAAAATTGAGTGGGATCCATCCGTCAATAATTAGGGTAGAAAACCACGAATTACCCGAGCGGGGTTAAATGTGAATAAGCAAAATTGTAACTAGCTCCATAGGAGCTCAACAATGCCGCTTAAACTGATTAATTTTTACTGAACATTTAATCAAAACTCAATCTTTTTAAATATTCTGTTACTCTCATTACTGGAAGTTGAATACTGAATGTAATTCTTTTAAGATAATTACTCCCCAAGGATTGATTATATTGGTCTTCCAGGTTTTTGGAATTAACAATTGGAAAATAGAATCCCAAGTAATTACCAAAATCAAACATTAAACCTCCAGACCATACAAGATTATCTGACCAAGTTTTATCGCTATTTATAGGCCTTAGATCATTGTAGTAAGCAAAATCAAAATATGGTTTTAATGGTAGATTTAAAGGAAAATCAGGCGGTAACGAAGACTTAAAATTAACCGCTGCTAAAAAAGAATTACTATAGCCAAATTGTCCAAACGTATAAGCCAGTGGGAATTTCATTCCTCCATCTGAGATATCAATTTGTTTACTAAAAAATCCAGTAGAAGCAGTTCTTCCAAGGTATGGTCCTTCAAATAAATAATCATCTGCACCAGTAGAACTAAGCGACATAGTTCCTCTTGCAAAGTCGTCTGAATTAACCGCACCAGATTTTCTTTTTGTATTATCAATAAATCCACCGGCAAATATTCTCATATCAAAACTCTTCTTGGGGGCATAATAGAATTTATAACGAGTATCAATGCTGAACTTTAGGTAATGTTCCTTTTGATTGTAGCTTTGTTGCTCGAGTCTTATTCTAGTAGTGTTTTGATTTACAGCGTTATTATTTGATAAATCATAATCCAATGTGTGAATTAAAATATTATCAGAAAACTTAGTGATATAATCTCCTTCTATAGTAAAGCGTGGATTTTCTTTATAAATCAAATTGGGAGTGTAAGTGAGTTTTTGGGTCCAGCTTTTCCACCTGCCCATTTCAATACTTATATAGGGAGATATTTTTACATACCTGAGTTTATAGTTGAGAAGGGTATTTATATCATTCGTATAAGACTTTGCAAATAAACCAATAGTAAAACGCTCAATGATATTATATGAATAAGTATTAAATTCCATACGAGCCTGACCTACCAAATAGTTATTAACCAACGAATACATAGGTAATAAATAATACCTGAAAGCATGCCCTGGCATCGGATCGCTGTGAATACCCAAACCGATCATGGTCTTATCATTATTATTCCATCCTAAAATTGGAGACAGATTTATATGTTGATGTTCATCATCTTCATTAAGCCCATAAAATCTAATCTTAAGTGGCCTGCAATATTTTAATAATCTCCTTTCATTGTAATAATTATTATTTTTGTGAATATCAAATATCAGATCTTTATCATCCAGAATAATTTTATCTGAACCAGTCTGATCCAGGCTAATTTTTTGTTTTGATGTAAAGCCTTCAATCCATTTAGTGCCTTTTAATTCATTTGCCTTATAAAGAGAAAATTCTAAAGGAACTGGATTGGAGGTTTTATTTTCAATTGTGACAGTATCTCCTTTTACCTGCTTTATTTTATAATCGACCATCTGGTTTTTATTAATTAGATTTTCAAATAACCAGGAAAGATCTTTAGCTGATTCATTTTCCAGAGAACGTTTAAGATCATAAGGTGTAGGATGTTTAAAGGACCAATCTTTATAATAAGCCTGCATTGCTTTGTCAAATTCCTGCCTGCCAAGAAATTCATCGCAAAGTTTAAAATATCTTGCCGTTTTACTATAGACATCCAGCCCATAATTTATAGTTGTAAAATCTGCAGAGCTGAGACTGAGTGGCTGATCTAGCTTTCTTACGTGAAAAAACTTGCTGAGTGTTGTTTCGTTAAAATCCAAATTTAGGACTTTGAATCGCTCTTCGGACTTATAGGAAGGGTAAAATTTTTCCATATAGGCTCCTTCATAATAGGTATTGATACCTTCATCCATCCAAGGATGGTCTCTTTCATTGGTTGCAAGAATACCATAAAACCAATTATGGCCAACTTCATGTGCTATCACATCATCTACCGTTCTTTCACTTCCTTTGACATTTATTATGGTAATCATAGGATATTCCATACCGCCTCCTGCTTTTAAATCACCGAATACAGCAGAAGCATGTGGCCAGGGATACTCCCCAACTCTAGTAGATAAGTACTCAATTGTTCTTTTCACATAAAAGGCTGATTTACTCCATGTTTTCATCGATTCTTTTGTATAATACCCATAAGTAGGGATTTTAATACCAGAAGCCAATATTGCCTGGTCCTTTGAAACCAGAAAATTCTTACTGGCAAACCAGGCAAAGTCATGTACTCTTTTGGCAATATAAGTTATAGTCTTAGTTTGGGTTGAAGATGCCAAGCCAATAATTAACTCAGCTTTTAATTTGCCTTCTTCTAATTGCTTTGTCTGATTAATTCTTTCTTCTACAAACTTCTTTTCTGATTCCGTTTGCAATTCACCGGTGGCTCCTACTATATAATTTGCAGGCAGGGTGATATTAACTTCATAATTACCAAATTCAGAATAGAATTCTCCCTGGTCCAGGTAAGGGATTGGATGCCAGCCTTCTTTATCATATACTGCAGGTTTAGGATACCATTGTGTCATATAATAATCTTGTTTATCATGGCCTAAACGAGAAAATACTTTTGGAATTTTTAATAAATAAGGGGTAGAAATTAAGCGCTTTTGTCCCGGGAGTAATTTTTTATCCAATGTTATAATAGCAATATCCTGATTGGTAGGATCAATAGCCCATTTTGCTTTTTGTCCATCCAGTTTAAAATCAATATTATTAATGTAGCCCTTTTCCTCTTGTGTTGCGAAATAAAAAGTCCGGGAACCTGAATGAATCTTCTGTTTGGCAAAAGCGGTTTCAGTATTCTTATATGCGTTTCCCCATAGATGTATATAGATCTTATCCAGCGTGTCCGGACTATTATTAAAATAATCCATCTCTACTTTTCCTTGTATAAAGTGCTTATTATCATCTAAGGCAACATCTATTTTATAGTTAACCTGTTGCTGAAAATATCCAGCCTGCGCTATTAAACTTACATTAGATATGATGAAAATTAAAAAGACTTGTGTTATTCTAAACATAGATATAATTTTAAGCATTACAAAGATGGAAAGTCATGGATTATAAATACGATAATAAGGGTTTTAATTTAATAGCTCTTCTCATAATAGTGCTTAATATTTTGAATTTAAATAATATTAATGCACAAAATGTAAGCAATTTTCCACAATCTTGGATAGGAACATGGAAAGGGACCATGGAAATATTTAATGGACCAAATAAAGTACAAAGCATTCCTATGCAGTTGCAACTTCTTCGTACTGATAGCATAAATATTTTTAGCTATAATATTATTTACGGGCAGGACACAATTGCAGGTAAAAGAGCTTATCAATTAAAGATTCAAAAGCTGATAGGGGTCAATATTTAATTGACGAACTGAACTCTATAACCATAGAGGCAAGTTTATTTGGTAATATTTTAACAAGTTGCTATGAAGTGGAGGGTAATTTAATCTATGATTTATTAGAAAAGCGAGGTGATACTTTATACTGGAGACTTTTTTCGGGTAAATCAGAAGCAATAAGTAATACAGGTAATACTAAACAAGGAGATGAAATTATTCCAAGTGTTAAAACTTATCCTATTGGCATTTTGCAAAGTGCTGAACTTAGGAGATAATTGTCAGTTGTCGGTATTTTAATTGATTGGATTGGGCGTAAGGTTTAGGATTAAAAATAGCCAAAGTGCATTACATTTGACTTTTTACTTTTTACTTTTTACTTTTTACTTTTACCTCTTACTCCTAAGTTAATATCTGGTTAGCGTGATCCTTAGTTTTCACGTCCGAAATTACTTCTTCAATAATCCCATCTTTATTTATAATAAAAGTTGTTCGGATAACTCCATCGTAATTTCTACCCATAAATGATTTAGGGCCCCATACACTATAAGCATTTAATATTTCTTTTGATTCATCAGAAATTAATGAAAAAGGAAGATTGTATTTCTTAATAAATGCCTGATGCTTCTTTGGGGTATCGGGACTGACACCTAAAATTTCATATCCTTCAGCTTGCAATCTATGGTAATTATCTCTTAGACTGCATGCTTCAGCCGTACAGCCAGGAGTATCATCTTTTGGATAAAAATATAGCACCAATTTCTTTCCCTTATAATCAGCCAAAGAAATCGGTGTATTATTTTCATTTACTCCTGAAAAAAAAGGTGCGGGATCTCCAGATTTGAGATGAGTCATAATTTTAGAAGTTTACATTTAAAATTAAATATATGAATGGTTTGAAGGCTGGATACACATAAGAACAGATCTGGTTAATATTAAAAGGCGTACAGCATTAACACTATACGCCTTTAGTGACTCCGGAAGGATTCGAACCCTCAACCCTCAGAGCCGAAATCTGATATTCTATCCAGTTGAACTACGGAGCCTTTCAAGCGCAAATATATGAAAAGCATTAAAGTTAAGTCCTTTTAGATTATCAATTATTTAACGTAATCCCTTGAAATGTACTTTAGAAAACTTATGAGCAAATAGACGCACATCAGCTCTCATTTCACGATATTGTTCAAGTTTCTCCTCTTCAGTTCCTTTTAATTTAGAAAGATCAGGAAAGTCCTGGTGTATTCTTAAAGCTTTAGAAGGAAAATAAGGGCAATTTTCTCTGGTAGCATCACTTACTGTAACAATAAAGTCAAAATTAATATTATCATAATCGGTAAGTGCATTAGTAGTCTGATTAGAAATGTCTATTCCATCTTCTGCCATTACTTGCACCGCCATTGGATTTAATTTCCCGGGTTTTAAACCGGCACTGTAGATATTAGCTCGCTTGCGCGCATAATATTGTAGATAGCCACGGGCCATCTGACTACGACAACTATCCGTCATAGACAGTATTAAAACATTTTTCATTTCTTTCATTTTTTTACCTTATATTTAAAAATCAATTCCCAACGTAAAATACACACTCGAAAACAATACATTGAAAGTCTTTTAAAGTATGTTGTTCTTTTATAAATACTCAATTTTGATCCTAAATTATTTTAAATCACTTAAATACTGTAAATTTCAAAATTAAACATCTGTATAGTTAAACAAATTTAACTGTATAGAAACATTCAGAATGAACTAAAAGTTCAATGAGTAGTATTTCTAATTATCTGATGGTTATCTTTAAAAATAATCATGTGAACTATAACTTTAATAATAATCTTTTCCTTGGCTTAATGAGATATTAATTTTAAATGTAAATGTAAGTAAACACTTAGATATATTTTTAATAATTATGAGATTAATATAGCTGAAAAGTCTATTATTTACCGCCAAAGATCAATAATCAAAAAATGCTGATTATTAAATTTTGAAATTTAATCAATACACAACTATTTTCTGTTATCAGAATGTATCTTACTGACACAACAATTATTAATTTTAGAGCTAAGTGTTAAATATCTAAGCTGATTAATTATCAAAGTAAAAGAATTTACTTCTTTACTTTTTTAGAGAAGTCTTAGTTGCTAATTTAGTGGATAGTTGTATTTCTAAATTAATTCAACATTCTACTATTAAAATACCATTTCCATTAATTCGTTCTTATATAAATAGCTTTGATGAAAATACCGGTTGATGATTCTATTATGTATGAAGTGAATATCTGGCAGTAATTTTTTATTTAATGTGTAGATATATTATAAAAACATAAGGATTCTCATTTTAAATATTATCTTTGTTAACAAATTAATGAAATTGCTGTTATAAGAATGCCATCAAATTTTATTGTGGTCTAATGGCACTTAAATAGAGATTTATTAATTTATCACCTTGGTGATTTAAATTGAAATTTCTTTTTAAAATTAATAGTTGTGAATATTTACGCAAGAAACCTTAACTACAGTCTTCAGGAAGACGAATTGAGAGATGTATTTTCGGCCTATGGAGAAGTTACATCTGTAAAAATAATTAAGGACAGGGCAACCGGTAGGGCAAAAGGCTATGCTTTTATAGAAATGCCAAATGATGATGAAGGTACGGAGGCAATTAATGCTCTTAACGGTACTGATGTAAAGGGAAGAAATATAATGGTGAGTGAAGCCCTCCCACCTAAAGGAAGAGACTGACAAAATTACTAATTAACAAGTCGGTACTAATACCCCGGTAATCTTAAATGAAGATTGCCTGTAGTATTATTGCCTTTTAAAATTTAACTACAATAAATGGAGCAATCAATCAAAGTGCAATTTGACAAACAAAAGAATTCTACCGGGTTTTATCCGGTATTGTGTAAACGTATTGAAGAGTATTTTGCTAAAAACAACTTATCCAAACATGCTAATGCGTCAATGGTACTAAAATCTATTTTTATAGGTACTGTTTTTGTTTTAAGCTATATTGGTATTTTATCTAATGAATTTAGTATAGGTATTGTATTTCTATTATTTGCAATTAATGGTTTTTTTGCAGCCTTGGTTGGGTTCAATATATCTCACGATGCAGTACACGGAGCTTATACTTCAAATTCAACCTTAAATAAAATATTAGGTGTAACATTTAATCTCTTAGGAACCAGTGATTATGTTTGGAAAATAAAACATAACATCGTACACCATACTTATACTAATATTCCTGAACATGATAGTGATATTGAAGATCTTCCTTTTATAAGAATAAGCCCCGATCAGGAAAGAAAATGGAACCACAGATTTCAGCATTTGTATATGTTCTTTTTTTACTTATTTACTACTTTAGCTTGGGTTTTTAAAAATGATTATGTCAATTTTTTTAGAAGAGATTGGGGCTCATATATAAGTCCTAAGCATCCACCTATTGAGTATTTCCGCTTGTTCTTTTATAAAGCAATTTACTATTTCTTGTTCCTGGCTCTTCCTTTTATGGTAGTTGATATGCCATGGTATTATATATTAGCTGGATTTGTTGTACTACATTTTGTAGAAGGTATGACTTTAGCAATAGTATTTCAGTTAGCACATGTGGTGGAAGGAGCAGATTTTCCACAGCCCGATTTAGAAGGCAACATAAAATCAAACTGGGCTATTCATCAAATGTATACTACTGCCAATTTTGCACGTAAAAGCTGGTTAGCCAACTTTATTTGTGGTGGACTTAATTTCCAAATTGAACACCATTTATTTCCGGCTATTTGTCATATACATTATAAAAAATTGGCTCCTATAGTTCAAAGAACAGCTCATGAATTTGATATTCCTTATAATGAAAGCGAAACATTTCTAGGAGCTTTAAGGTCGCATATGAGAATGATGAGACAATTAGGTATTGCATAAAATACATGCAAATTTCAGTTGTCATTATTACCTTCAACGAACAGGAAGAAATTGGGCGTTGTATTGATAGTCTAATTGGTATTGCTGATGAAATTTTAGTAGTTGATTCTTTTTCAACTGATGAAACTGAGTCTATATCAAAGTCTAAAGGTGCAAGATTTATCCAGCACAAATTTGAAGGTTATATAAAGCAAAAAAACTGGGCCATGGACCAGGCCAGTTATGATTGGATCTTATCATTAGATGCCGATGAGTGTATTAGCCCTAATTTATTTCAATCCATATTACAAATAAAGCAATTACCAAAATATGATTCATATAGCATGAATCGTCTAAATTTTTATTGCAATAAAGCAATTAAGACTTGTGGGTGGTACCCGGATAAAAAAATAAGGTTATGGAATCGAAATGTTGGAAAATGGGGAGGAACCGACCCTCATGATAAGATAGTTTTACAAAATACTACTATTACTGGCCACCTAAATGGAGATTTATGGCATTATACCTATAGCACAAATGAAGATATGCTTAAACAGGTTGAAAACTTTGCAAATATTGCCTCAAAACAACTCAAGAAAAAATCATTATGGCAACTCATTCTTAAAATGATATTTAGCCCAGCTTTTAACTTTATTAAACATTATTTATTCCATTTAGGATTCATAGATGGAAGCAACGGTTTGCTTATTTGTTATCATCAATGTCGTGAAGTTTACCTAAAATACTACCGGGCCATCAAATTAAAACTGCAATCAATATACTAGTCAAATAATACTAATAGTGGTGTTTTCACATGAAATGATAGCTTTTTAGTAATGCTGCTATGGAATATCTTATAGATATAAGAATGCTTATGTGAAATGGCGCATAAAAATCCTATACCACTAGTTTCGATAAAATTATCAATCGCATTGGCAATATGTTTATCATGAAGATAATGCATACTTAGTTTTATTCCTTTTAGCTTTATACTAATTTCATTTTCTTGTTTTTCATTTGGTTTGGAATTTGTATCAGTCAATACATTTATGACTTTGAGCGAAGGTTGATTATGAATCTTAAGAATTTCCTTCAATAAAATGATGCTTTCTTTTCCACAATCTATTTTAAAGTCTGTTGCTAATGCGAAAGAGTAAGACTTATTAAATTTTGCATTCTGTGGTATTAATAAAGTAGGTGTTTTAGATACAGATATTACTCCACCTGCAATACTACCAAACAACATACCTTCTACACCGGAAGCACCTGTGGTACCCATTACTATCAAATCAACATTTTCTTCTTTAGCCATTTCTGCAATCTCGGTTACTGTAAATCCAATATTACAAACAGGCTTAATTTTTAAACTTTTATAAGCCGGCATTCTATGAAATTTATTAGTCCAGTTGACAAGCGATTTAGCCTTTGCTTCCTGGTATTCCTTAATCCATAACAGGCCACTTCCATCAACATCAACGCCTTCATATGGGGAAACGAGATGTAGGCTGATAATTTCAGCTCCTGTTTCCTTTGCCATATCTAAAGCATACTTCATAGCAGAACCTGCACATTTTGAAAAATCAGTTGGTACTAATATCTTTTTCATGATAATGATTTTAATATTGTCATTTAATCTTGTTCTCTATAATCCATTGGTTCTTTTGCAACAGGTCTATTTATAGACTCCATTCCTTTTTCATTTTGTTCTTTCAATGTTAATGAATCGGTAACAGAGGTTGCAAGCCAGTTATGACCAGACTTCCTGAATATCTGTATATGCAGACCAAAGCTATCTTCCATTAATGCCTCAAATTCCTTCACTTTCATGTGTGGGTCAAGTATCAATAATTCATGCGGCACCTTGTCGGATAATTCACTAAGAGGGGTATCCTGGTTATTAATCAAATGCTTTCTATTACTCACATGAAACTCTTCGTGTGCTTGAGAGAAGAATTCAATCTTCAAGTATGGAAAAGCATAATTAAACTGTTCTTTTAACTTACTTATTTGAATATTAGGATCTAAATGAAATTCCATAAACTATATTTTAATGGTTGTTTTCTAATATTATGAAATAGAACTGTAAAATAAAAACGATTTCTGTATAATATAAAATATTTTCAGCTTGATTTAAATCATATAAGTAAGTGAATTATAACAGATTAAAATTTAAATTTCTCTTTTTAATATCAATCTGGAAACACCAATTTTATTAAACCTAGTTAAATATTATTTAGAAGAATCAACCATATACTTTTATAAATAATTTCCTCTAATAGTTCAAATAATTTTTCTGTATAATAGTTCAATAAATGATCAAGCAGATAAAACTGTTAAAATAACTATATCATTAAATTGTTAAATCTTATTAATAGCTTAAGCTTTTATTCTATTTATTAGATACTTTTCTATATTTGCTTATGAGAAAACCGATAAGTATGCGAATATTTTCTATTATATTTCTATTTTTTAGTTCCGTTTTATCCTGTTTTAGTCAGCAGAAAGTAGAAGGAGCTATAATTGCAGGAGCTTCTTATTACAGGGGTGATTTAAATGAAGGAAATATTGTATTTGACTTAGTACATCCTAATTTTGGTGCTGCGATCCGGTACAATGTAATGCCTTCATTTATTATTAAATTACAAGCTATGTTTGGCTCAATTGCTGGTGATGATAAATATACCCCTAATGAAGCTGTCAGGGGGGCTTATTTTAATAATAGTTATTTTAGTATAGGCATAGCAGGTGAATACTTACCACTAAGGCAAGCAAGATTTGATGGTATTGGTGATTTTAAAAAAACCTGGTCACCATATTTGTCTTTTGGAATTGAATTTTTGCAATCGGCAGATGAAGTTAAATGCAGATACTGTGGAATTAATAATCCAAATAGTCTTCCTGAAAAAGATGATAAAGATACATTTATTGGATTGCCTTTCGGTTTGGGAGCAAGGGTAGATTTTCACCCAAATATTTCTATTGGTGCTGAAGTCATATTGCAGGCTACCTTTAGTGATTATCTTGATGGTATTTCAAAGCTTGGAAATGACCAGAGAAATGATTGGATTATAGGGGCAAATTTTTATGTTTCTTATTTCTTTGCAAGATCAGAACCAGACTTTAATTTCTCAACTAAAAAATAACCCACCCACCATGTTAGCGAATTTTGAAGAACAACAGAAAAAAATGCAAGAAAGCTTTCGGGCTATTGAAATAATAAATGAACACTCGAGTGGAGCTATCAGAGTAATTTCAAATGCAATACCAGAATTAAGATCCATTTCAATTGACAGATCAAAAATTGATATCAATAATGAGGAAGAACTAGAAGATTTATTGATTGTTACAATAAATGAAATTATCTTAATGGCACAGGCAAAACAGGCTGAATTATCTCAAAAAATGTTATCGGAAATGCTTCCGCCAGGAATGGGTAACCTAAAGGATTTATTTTCATAAGAAGGATTAATGTATCTATAACTACGATGACGCTTATAAAACAAATACTTTTGTTTTATCGTTACTAGATCAATTATTTGTTGAAACTATCTTTATGAAATTGCAGGTACTTCTAGTTATATTAATATTGCCTTTCACTATTTACGGACAATTGGACAAATCGGTTGTAGCTTACTATAGTTTTGATGCTTGTTCTACTAAAGATATTGCAGGTAATGGAAATGTAACTCAGGTAAATGGTTCTCCCATCTGTGTTTGTGGAGTTTCTGATACTGCTCTTAAGTTTAATGGTATCAATGATGAGCTTTTTTTTATTGGTACTGTGTCTGATAACTTTCAGAATGCAGATTTTACTATCGCTTTTTATTTCAAACCAGATGTGCAATTAGGTAACCAGGTGCTTCTTTCTAAGCGGGAGGATTGTAATAACATTAATGCATTATCTGTAAATTTTAATCTTTCATCTTCTACGCTTACCGTTCTAATGGCAGAAAGTGATAACGATAAGATAGTATTATCTTATCAATTAGACAAAGGTGTATGTTGGCAACATGTAGTTATTGAAAGAAGAAATAAAGCTCATTTGCTATACATAAATGATAAATTGGTAGCACAACAAAACTCTACAAAGAGGCTAAAACTAGGTAATAATGATCCTTTTGGAATTGCAAAAGGACCATGTCCCGGAGAACTAAAATTTAAAGGAGCTATAGATGAAATATATATCTATAATAAAGCAATTGATGAACCTGAGATCAAAAAACTATATTTGAAACCAGATAACATAGCAAATTTTGATACTTTAATATATCTGGGTGGAAATGTCCCAATAAAAATTACTCATTCGTGCGCAAGTAGTTTTTCATGGCAACCAATATCAGGAGTTTCTGATCCTTCTAATGCAAATGCCACATTATCTCCTCTCCAAACAACAACTTACAAATTAGAATTTAATGTTGACGGTTGTATTGCTTCAGATACAATTAATATTCAGGTGGTTGATCCATCTACCATACCTTGTGACCATGTATTTTTACCAAATGCTTTTACTCCGAATGGAGATGGATTAAATGATCTTTTTGGAATAAGTAATCCATTGGTGGTTCAGGCAATTAAATCATTCGAAATTTATGATAGTTGGGGTGGTAAAATGTTTGTCACTTCTGATGTCTTTGAAAAATGGGATGGTAAGTTTAATGGGGTTGAGGTTAACCCCGGAGTGTATTTGTACAAAGTAGTTTTTAACTGTAAAGGTTCTGAAAACCTCCAACAAGGGAGTATAACTTTGATGAGATAAAGATTTAGTTGTTAGTTTTCTGATGTTAATTGTCATTTCCCTTTAAGTGCTTTCATTACTCCTTCCAGATCCAGTTGATCTATATCCTCCGTTTGACTGCAAATATTCATTAAAACAGAATTCTGTTCATCACCTTTTTCTTTTGCATAAGTATAAGGAAGATCTTCTCTAAATGTAACCATTGAATATTTAGAGAAGTAATCAGGGAAATATTGCTCCAGCTTAGTTTCTAGTTTTCGTTTCTTAATGAATACCGGATCAGCAACCAAGTCCCGCATCTCTAAATAATTATAAACAGCAAGATCAGCTATAGCGTCTGTATTGTCTTTTCTTCTTTCTTGAAATGCTGATAATACTTCCTGCCAATTATTTCCTAATTCATCTATACAATTATCAAAGACTACTGCATCTTCAAATGAACAATTCATACCTTGACCATAGAAAGGGACTATTGCATGTGCAGCATCACCCATAAGCAGAAACTTATTACTATAATGCCATGGATAACATTTAATTGTACCCAGGCTACCTGTAGGATTATTAAAAAAGTCTTCTGTTAAATGAGGCATTTTATTAAGGGCATCTGGAAAGTACTTTTCAAAATACTCTTGTACCAATTCTTTACTTTCCAATCTGTCAAAACCAGTTTCTCCTTTAAAATCTGTAAATAGAGTCATGGTAAAACTACCATCCAGATTAGGCAGACCAATCATCATAAACCCACCTCTCGGCCATATGTGCAATGCATGCTTTTCTAGTTTGAATCCTCCATCTTGAGCTGGTGGAATATGTAGCTCCTTATATCCAGCCTCCAGGAAATGCTGGGAAAAATTAAACCGAATACGCGCACCATTGTTTAACATAGTTTGTCTAACTGCACTTCCAGCTCCATCGGTACCAATAATAAGATCAGCTAAAACTTCTTTTACAGATCCGTCTAACTGTTTAAAATAACTTAATCCTTTATCAATATCAGCATTTATATAATCACTTTCAAAGTGTAAAGAGAGATTGGTGTATGTTTCTGCCTTATCCAACAAGCCAATATTGAGGCCTCCTCTCGAAATAGAATTAATATATTCCCCTTCCCTGCCAGAATATGGTTGCATCATTAAACTACCGTCAATATTGTGGATCATTCTACCATACATCGGGATCGCTTCTTTTAACATAAAAGCATCCATACCAACCATCCTCAATGCATTTATACCTCGGTTAGATAATGCTAAATTAATTGATCTACCGGCTATCATAGCAGTTTTACGCATATCAGCCCTCTTCTCGTGTAGTTCAACAATAAAACCCTTTTGAGCCAACCTGATAGCCAAAAGCGTACCGCATAATCCTGCACCAACAACTAATATCTTATCTTTCCCCATTATATCAGTTCATTTATGATGCAAGTTAAGCAATAGTTAATAGTTGACAGTTGCAAGTTAATAAAGAGACCATAAATAAGTATCTTTAAAACCTGGGAAAAACAAGCTGATAAATGGTAACTGACAAATGACAACTAAAATAAATGGCCAAAAAAAGACTGTTTATCAATATGTTACAAAATATATTTAGAATTTTTTTCATAAAACTATTGTTTATCAATATTACAAAATGTACCTTTGCATCCGCTTTAAAAAGAAAGAGCGAATATTGTTAAAATTAATGTCATAAGATTGTGAATACATTAAGTTACAGATCAAAAACAGTAAAACCGGAAGATGCCAATATTAAGTGGTATGTTATCGATGCTGATGGTGAGGTAGTTGGAAGACTAAGCTCTCGTATAGCATCAGTTTTACGTGGTAAAAACAAGCCATCTTTTACTCCTAATATGGACACAGGTGACTATGTAATTATCATCAATGCTGATAAAGTAAGATTTACTGGCAAGAAATTACAGCAGAAAGTTTACCTAAGCTATTCATTATACCCTGGTGGTCAGAAAAGCAGAACAGCTGCTGATTTAAAAGCTACCAAGCCAAGAGCTATATTAGAAAAAGCTATTAAGGGAATGCTTCCTCACAATAAGTTAGGAGACAAAATGTTTAAAAAACTATTCGTGTACGAAGGCGCTGAGCATCCTCATACTGCACAGAAGCCTGAACCATTTAAATTTTAATATACATGGAAATGATCAATAGCGTTGGAAGACGTAAAGCATCAGTAGCTAGAATCTATCTTACTAAAGGTGATGGCAAAGTAACCATCAATGGTAAGGATTACAAAGAATATTTCCCTCAGATGCATATTCAGGGTTCTGTTGTAGACCCTCTAATTGCAACTGAAATAGTTGGGATATATGATATAAATGTTAATGTAAATGGAGGTGGATTTAAAGGACAGGCAGAAGCAGTGCGTATGGCTATCAGTCGTGCATTAGTAGAACTTAATCCTGAATTCCGCAAGCCGTTGAAAGAAAAGAAATTCCTGACAAGGGATAGTCGCGAAGTGGAAAGGAAGAAATTTGGAAAACCTAAAGCAAGAAAGAGCTTCCAGTTCTCTAAGCGTTAATCTTTTTTATTGTAAACCAGATAATGAAATAATTAATTATGAATATTCCAGCTTATCAGGAAATGTTAGAAGCAGGTGTTCACTTTGGACACTTACGTAAAAAATGGAATCCAAAAATGGCTCCTTATATCTTTATGGAGCGTAAAGGAATACATATTATTGACCTTAAACGTACAGGGGAAAGCTTACAGGAAGCTGCTCTTGCTGCAAAGCAAATAGCTAAAAGTGGTCGTAAAATCATGTTTGTAGCAACCAAGAAACAAGCACGCGATATAGTTACCAGGGCAGCACAAAGTGTGGGCATGCCTTATGTTACTGATCGTTGGCTGGGTGGTATGATGACTAATTTTGCTACTATCAGAAAGTCAGTAAAGAAAATGCAAAATATAGAAAGAATGCTTACTGATGTGACAGTAACTAATCTTACTAAAAAAGAGCGTCTTACCCTTACCAGAGAGCGCAATAAAATGGAGAAAGTACTGGGTGGAATAGCTAATCTAAATAGATTACCTGCTGCAGTATTTATAGTTGATATCAGTCATGAACATATTGCGTTGACTGAAGCAAAGAAACTTGGTTTCAGAACATTCGGAATGGTTGATACAAACTCAGATCCTAACCAAGTTGATTTTCCAATACCTGCTAATGATGATGCTTCAAAATCTATCAATCTTATTACTTCTACTTTAGTACAAGCTATTAAAGAAGGATTGGAAGAACGTAAAGATGCTAAAGTTGAAACAAAAGAAGGAGAAGAAGTTGAAGTAACTGAAGGATAGCAGAACGCTTTAGTCCCAAATCATTTTCAAGAAATAATAATATAATAATAATGAGTGAAGTAGTAATATCAGCAACAGACGTAAAAAACCTGCGGGATCAAACCGGTGCGGGAATGATGGATTGTAAAAAAGCATTAACTGAGGCAGGAGGAGATTTTGAAAAGGCTATTGAATACTTACGCAAGAATGGTCAGAAATTATCCATTAAAAGAGCAGATCGTGATGCAAAAGAAGGTGTAGTTATAGCGTTAACAAGCGAAGATAAAACAAAAGGCATAATTATAAGATTAAGCTGTGAAACAGATTTCGTAGCTAAAACAGATGGCTTTATCAATCTGGCCAAATCAATTGCAGAAATTGCTTTAAAAGAGATGCCTTCAAATCTTGAGGCATTACTTAATGCTAAAATGGGCAATATCACAATTGGAGATAAAATAGCAGAACAAGTAGGTGTAATAGGTGAAAAAGTAGAATTAGCTTCTTATGAGTTCCTCGTAGCTGCAATGGTAGCACCTTATATTCATATGGGCTATAGAGCAGGAGTATTGGTAGGCCTTAATAAAGCATCGGAAGCTATCTATGAGGCAGGAAGAGATACAGCAATGCAAGTGGCTGCAATGAAGCCATTAGCTGTTAATAAAGAGGGAGTTGATGCTACAATAGTAGAAAAAGAAATAGAAATAGGAAAAGAACAGGCTAGAACTGAAGGTAAGCCGGAAGAAATGCTGGAAAGAATAGCCCTTGGTAAATTGAATAAGTTCTATCAGGAAAATACCCTTTTAGCTCAGGCATTTGTAAAAGACAGTAAGATGTCAGTGGCTGATTATCTAAAATCTATTGATAAAGATTTGACGGTAACCGACTTCAAACATATAGCCTTAGGTTAAACTAAAAAAGCGAATCAATAATAAAGATTCGCTTTTTTTATGCTTTTGAATCTGGAATATATTAAATTAGCTTTACTAAATCCTCCCTATTATGGCTATTAAGTACAAACGCGTTCTTCTTAAACTAAGTGGTGAATCACTAATGGGTGAAAAATCATTTGGTATTGACCAATCTATGCTAGTCCATTATGCGGAACAAATAAAGACATTAATTCAAAAAGGAGTGCAAGTGGCAGTTGTGATAGGGGGAGGAAATATTTTCAGAGGCTTGGATGCTGAGAAATCAGGTATAGAAAGAGTTTCTGGTGATTACATGGGAATGTTGGCCACCGTTATTAATGGAATGGCCTTATTAAGTGCCTTAGAATTATTAGGTGTATATGCCCGTCTAATATCAGCTATTGAAATGAAAGAAGTAGCTGAACCTTACATTAGAAGAAGAGCAATAAGACATCTGGAAAAAAATAGGGTAGTTATTTTCGCAGGTGGTACAGGTAGTCCCTATTTTACAACAGACTCTGCTGCAGCTTTAAGAGCTAACGAAATTAGTGCCGATGTAATTCTTAAAGGCACCAGAGTTGATGGTGTTTATACTGCTGATCCTGAAAAGGATCCAACTGCAGTAAAATTTGACACCATCACCTTTACTAATGCCATAAACCTGGGCTTAAAAGTAATGGATATGACAGCTTTTACTCTTTGTAAAGAGAATGACCTCCCTATTATAGTTTTCGATATTAATCAACCAGACAATTTGGTAAAGATTGTAAATGGAGAGAAGATAGGAACATTGGTAGAGGGCTAGTAGTTTTTAGTTTTCAAAACCCCCTAATTTAAATACATTTAAGCTAATAGTTAAAATAGCACGCAATAAATGATGGAGAATGTCTAATTAAGGCTGGCTCACAATAACTTATTATATCTACCCCTTGAATGGGGCAATTACTGGCATGTATTTCATATGGTTGGGTATATTCCAAATTGCAATTTTTAATTATATCTTTATAAGTAAAACTACCAACTAAAAACTGAAAATATGGCAATTTTAATTTGGAGGTAATTTCATAATTAACATTGATTTTATTTCCACTTTTCTTATCTTGATCATATTGAAAATCTATATATGGTACTTGTATATACCCAAGATTTTCATAATTGTTATAAATATTTTTCAAATAGATTGACTTGGGTTTAAAACCTAGTTTTTTGAACCTAATTGAAGGAATAGCAAAAAGGTTTTCAAAACTTCCTAACCCTGAATTCCAAAAGCCAAATATTAATGTAGTGGATTCATTAAAAAGAGTACCTGGCTCCTGGTAGAAAAGTGGATTAGTAACTTGTACATAATCTAAAGTTGTAGGCACAAAATCATCTTGCTTAGCACAATCTCTAAGACATTGTTCTCCACAACCCGGAGATTGACTTAGCAAGGTACCATGATATGAATACTTTTGAGACCATACTTTATATGCTTCATATTTTGCTATAAAAACAAAATTGGAGCCATACATGGTAGTTATGGATTTATCTAGGATTAAAGATTGTAAGTCCGGCCAATTCGACTGTACTTGAGGCAGAAATTCAAAAAAAGATATTCCTTTTTCATTTTTCCAAGTATCTGTATTAACTAATGAATAATCTTCACTGTATTTTACCATAATATAATAATGCTCAGGTTTAGTATACTCATAATCCTTGATTAAATTTTGATATCCGGAAAAATGATAGACCATATAATCTTGGTAACCATCAAGACTATTTAATGTTTGAACATAAACACATGGTGCAAAATCAACTGTATTCCAATTTAAATCAAATAAAAAGTCTGGGATTTTTAAGCATACACAAGGATCATATAATAGTGTTTTTTCAACCAAAGAATCACCAAAAAGAGTTTTTACTTCACAATCTACATACTTCTTTATTATCTGTTTAAAGGAGTTTGAACCATCAACTAAATCATTTTGATGGACAGAAAACAATATTTCTTTAAAGCTTGAATCAGATAAATTTTCACTGATTTTTTTAATATAATCTCTAAATTTTTTATTTCCTAATGCATTAGCAATTGTCTTTCCAAATGAAAGGCGAAGTTCTGTTCTCAGTTTCGTAATTGAATCTAAGTTCTTTGTCCAATTTAATATTAAATATTGTTCATTTATAGGGCATTTACAAGCAAAGACACCAAAGAACAGGATAAGTATTAGGTATTTCATATTTTCAAATTTTTGGTGGAATGAACTAATCATTCCACCAAATATACAACAATTAAAAATATAGTCCAGGAGCTGAAAGTGTCATATTAACAGAACTCGAACCACTTCTCATAAAGGGATAGTCTAAATATGGCTGACAATATTCAAATATTACCGTACCTAAATCCACTACAGGATTCCCTGAAATAGTCCAAGTTTGCGAAATGGTGAAAGTAGAACTCCAAGATACTGATAAACTCTTTATATCTTTTACACCTAGCCCAGCACTTGCACCTTGAGTTAACGATTGAGTTTGGGTGGTACTCCCAGTGCATACCTCAGTATCTACTTCTTTTATAAAAATTTCTACATGATGCCCTTGTTTTTCTGGTTCCCAATCATTATCTGCTGCATATGACGAAAACAACGCAATTGGTCCAGGTTCATCAAACCACATATTATCTAAGAATGGCTGAGTAATAACATATCTTGAGTATAATGGTATTGAACAATGACAAAAGAAATCATAGACATAAAATATATGATATCCAAAAACTGCGGGCCGTAGAACCTGTGCTCTTTTAAATGAAACTACATGATGTGGACTAACCAGATTACTTACACCTAGGGGAAAAGCCCATTTAATATCAAATGTAAAATTTTCTTCAGGGCCATTTTTGCAAGGCTGATTATCAATTTCCTCAAATACTGACATATTGGATAATTTCATATATTTTAATTGGTTATCGTTATAATCAGTATATGTCGACAACTTCACTCTTGTGCATTCAAAAGGGCCACCACTTGGTGCACCTCCGAGAGTGCCAGAAGTACTAGATATTGCACAACTTGTCTGTAATATAGTTTTTACGTCATCAATCCTATGGACAAGAGAATATCCTGTATAACCTAAATAGTTAGACTTGTTTTGAATTAAAGTCTTTACACCAGAACAGTCATTAAAATCTATTCCATATCTTTGAAAAAAAGTTGACCCATCTGTTGATTCGCCATTTGACCTATTTACAATATGATAAAATTCACTTGTTTTAACAGATAATTCCACAAGGTCATCTGGGTTGGTGTTAAGGAGCTCTCCATTATAAAAATGTTTAGTACCTGCTTCACTAAATGATCTCACTGGCAAAGGTAAAGTATCATTCCATTGATAACGTGCCATTTCGTCCGTTATTTTTACACAAACTAATGGATCAATTGCCAGTATAGCATTCAAAGGATTTGCAGTCATAATAAAGCAAGAAAGACCTGATAGTTGCCCATTTACCATAGATTCAATGGTTACACCCCTGATGGTCATTCCTTTAACTTTACCAATAAGTACATCATGATTACCTGTGGTATCATTAGCCATAATCGAAATTAAAAAGCTTCGAAAATCAGAAGAATTATAAATTAACTTACTCAATGCATATGCTAAAACCTCATGGACAGTTTCTCCTGAAGTTACATATGAGGAGCAATAATAAGTTTTCAAAGTATCAACGGATGTTCTTAATCCTATATGGTTATTCTTGTCGACTTCTTTTAATAACAATTGTTCCTTTTTGCAAGAGGTAACACCTACAAAAGAAAAGACAATTAATAAAAAAGCATGAATTATTGTTTTACGTGAATAGAACAATAGCGGGTGTTTTAAAGTGTTTTTCATTTGGTTTTTGCTTTTTGTTTTAATTTTCCTTGACTTACCCGTTCAGGCTTGGGCCATACAACAATATTAGTGGTTTATGGATATCCACTTGAGAAAGTATATAAAAGATTGTTAAATTATTTTCAAATTACGAACTATATTTTAATACTATTATAATATAAGCTATTTAGTATCAAACGTAAATATATGCTATACAAGTATTATGTCCAAATTTATTTTTACTTATTGTCATAATTATACACATTATTATGGCCATATATGTTTTTTGATAGGAAATAAGTCTATTTTCAATTGTTTAAATACATATAGAGATATTAATAAAATCTGTATTCAATTTTAAGTCTCATTTCAATAATTTAATGCCATAATTTGGCTAATTGATCTTTTAACCAAACCCAATGAACTATAGCCATCTCATACTTTCAGTGTAAAGTTGTATATAGTTCCCATTTATTATTAAAAATAAATAATAGCTGCTAAAAATTTGCTATTCACTCAGTTTAAATTTAGTATCCTCTACTACTTTCATTATTAATATTTTTTTCTCAGGACAAGTTGAATTTAGAGAATTACTAAGCAGTTTCATCATATTGTGATCTTCGAATAGTTTTTGCTTCTTATTTTCATCTAATAAACATGACTGAAACTTTTCTTCATCAACTTCAATTGAATCCATTAAAATAATAGCTTTATCTTGCTTTTTTGTTTTAACTAAATCCTCAAAGTTTTTATTACGCCTGTAAAGCTCGACAGAACAGGAACACAAATGTTTACTTACTATTTTATAGTCTATCTTAGATCCTGAATGACAAGCTAAGTGGATAATAAACATTAAAATAAATAGACTCAGATTTCGTATTTTCATAATTGTCCTGTTTGAGAATGGAACCATTTCTTAACTATTAACTCAGCCTTTTTACCCTGAGGAGTATAATCCCTTTCCAGATATCCTTCATGTCCTTGCATTTCGGGAAACCACTTCCATAAAAAACCACCACCCCACCATGATTCACTATAAAAGCTACTATAAAGTGCTTCTAAAGCATTAGCTTGTGCTTGTTGATTTATTTTACACTCTTCAATTCTTCCTTCCAATTCCCAGTTATTAAAAGCACAACGGTCAACACTTAAATATCCATATTCTGTAAACAAGATCTGTTTATTATATTGGCTTGAAAACTGGGCCATTTTTCCTTTACTTGAATCCCATGACTTTAAAAGATTTTTAATACTGGGTTCTGTCTTATTAACCAGTGGGAAGTAAGCATTAATTCCAATAAAATCTAATTTATCCCAAAACCTGATATGCTCATATTCGTTCCAATTGGCTGCATAAGTAATTTTACCCTTATATACTATTCTGATATCCTCAATCAATTTGATCCAAAACTTATTTCTTTGTTGTGTTGACTTATCAAATTCTGTTCCTATACAAAACATTTCAGTATTTAGCGAATCAGCTATTCTGGCAAAGGGAATAATAAATTGTTCGTAGGAAGATTCCCACTTTAACCAATCTTCCTCAGTTTTAAATTCCATACTACCAGGCCAACCATCATGATAAAAGACCTGGGGTTTTAGCATTACCTTAAAATTATTTGCATGAGCCAATTTAATAGTTTCACATATTCCTTCTACTCTCTCACCCCACCATTGTTTCTTCCCACTATACCTGACTATAGGCTTGTCAGTAGAACAAAACCCATAAGGTATAACTGATATCCAATCTGCACCAATTTCTTTTAATGGTGTAAAAGGATTATCCCTAAATGGTCTTGGGGGTGCTACAAAACTTACACCCTGAATTGGTTTAATAGTATTAGCAGCTTCTACCTGGGGCGATTGAATAGTTAAAGTGTGATTAGTATTAGTAGTTTCACAGGCATGATATAGAAAACAGTAAACCAGTAAGCCCAATATTCTCATAGTAATCATAATTGGAAAACTAATTTTAATAATCTTTATTGTTTTCTATTCATTGACAAAAGAAGCTTGTACTGTTATAGGAAAATTGCATGACTGAGAAATAAAACACAATTCATGTGCTTTATCATGCAATTCTATTGCTTTTGCTTTAAGAGATTTATCCTGAATATTGACCATTGGGTTTAACACTACTTTTGAAAATCTTCCTCCACCCGTATTATCCTGAATCATTTTACCCTCCGGAATATCTACATAACTTGTAAGCACAATACCAGCATCAGAACATAAGTGTAAATACCATAACATATGGCATGAAGAAATGGCACTTATAAGTAATTCTTCTGGATTCAGTTTCTCAGAATCTCCTCTGAAAGCAGGATCAGCTGAAGCCTCTAATAGTATTTTACCATCCTTCTTAATTATATGGTCTCGCGTATATGCTGTATAGGAAGAAGTACCGGTTCCCTCATTTCCTGTCCATTCTACATTAATCTTGTAATGATGTAATTTCATATTTTATACTTTGGGTTCAGCAAAATACATATCTATCATTCCTTTATTCTTTGCTTCTATTTTACCTCTGTGCGTACATACAAATTGATCTTTAACGATTTGATAGGTTGCTTCAGAGATATTCACCTTACCAGGTTCTCCACTAGACTCCATTCTTGAAGCCAGATTTACTGCATCTCCCCAGATATCATATGCAAACTTCCTGGTCCCCACTACCCCTGCTACAACGGAGCCCGTATGGATTCCAATTCGAACCTGAAAAATAGGAAGACCCTTTTCTTGTCTGTCTTTCTGATGATGCTCCAAAAACTGAATCATCTCTATCCCTGCATGCACTGCATCAAATGGATGAGTAGTATTTTCAACCGGTATGCCCCCGGCACACATATAAGCATCACCGATGGTCTTTATCTTCTCTATATGGTATTTGGTAGTGATATCATCAAATGCCTTAAAGCAGGTATCTAATTCAGCTACTAATTCTTCTGCTGATAATTTTTCTGCTATTTGGGTAAAGTTCTTAAAGTCAGTAAATAATACTGTAACAGATTTGTAGCTTTTAGCTTTAGCAGATCCTGTTTGCTTAAGTTCAAGTGCAGTTGATTCGGGAAGTATATTTAATAATAACTCATCAGATCTTTTTCTTTCCTGATCAATGATTTCATTCTTTTCTGTTAGTTCATTATTGGCTTTTGTCTTTATTACATTTCTGTTATATAAGAGCATTGCCAAAATAAATAATAATAGACTGCCACCCAAAAGAGAGTTTCTCGTAGTACGCGCTGTTTTGAGCTTTTCCTGGTTAAGTGCTATTTCATTCTGCTTGGTTTCTATTTCTCTTTGTTTAGATGATTCTTTAAAGTCAAACTCATCCTGCTGGTACTTCAACATATTGGATTCATTTAGTCTTTTGTCTTTTAGCTCCTCATATTTAAGTCTGTTCTCATAGGCTTTATCATAGTTTCCTTGTAAGGCATAAATAGCTGCAAGGTCTTTATAAGCGCTTTGTTCGAATTTGGAGTCCCCAATATCCTCAGCTAATTTTTTATATTCATTGGTATAGTAAAGTGCTTTATCATAGTGCTTTTGCCTTCTATAAACATCTCCAAATCCATTATATACTTCTATAATACCTTTCTTGTCTTCTAGCTTAGTTCTAATATCTAATGCTTTTTTAAAAAAGTCTAAAGCTGTATTTAATGATCTTTCTGAACTCTTTGTATCATTAGTTTTCTCATAAAAGCTTCCTAGATTTTTATTTACCACCCCCAGGTTATTATAGATTTCACTTTGCCCTATTTCATTTTCATCCTTTATTCTTATTGCAAGTGATTGCTCAAGGTCTTTTATAGATTCATTATAATACTTAAGGGCATCATCATACTTTTTATCTTTCACAGCAGCTTCACCAAAATCATCTTTTAAGCTACCTATATTATTAAGAGTATTGGCAATTTCTGTCTGGTTATCAGCAATTTTCCAGTACTCTAAAGCTTTATTATATGCTTCCATACCGGCATCTGGTTTACCAATATCAGTATTGATATTCCCAATATGGTTGTATGCCCTGGCTATGCCCTCCTTATCTTTTGCTCTATCCACCACATTCAAATATACATAAGCATTCTCAAGTGCTTTAGGATAATTACCCATGCGCCAGAAAAGTCTGCTAACATTATAAGCAGCTCTACCCATTCTTAGAGTATCTTTTCTTTGAGTCTGGATATCATATGACAGTTTATGATAATCAATCGCTTTATAGAAATCGCCCTTGTCGTCATATAGAAGTCCAAGGTTATTATAGATTGACCCAATTCCTTTAAGATCTTTAATCCGTTTTCTTAATTCCAGTGCTTTTTGATAGTTATTTACTGCTAAATCAAAATTGGCATTCATAGATTCTATAACTGCCAGATAGTTATATGCTTCAGCTTCACCTTTAGGATAATCAATCTTATGGGCCAGACTAATAGACTTTTCAAGATATTTGCGTGCAATCTTTTGATCTTCCTTTTTGAGTTGCCATCCCAATTCATTCATAGCATTAACTTTGGAAGTATCCAGTTTGGCAAGAGATAGAATTCGTTTCAAGCTGTCAATTTCACTTGTCTGTGCATTGATATTAGATATAGCCCAAAAATTTATAAATAAAACAAAGGCTTTTAAAAGTACACCTCCTAAAAGCCTGGATCTAATAATATTTAATAGCTTTATATTAATTAAGCAGTATAACACCTGTCGCTAAAAATTTTAGTTCCTTCTTTGGTTCTTTAATAGAATCAACCTTGTCTTGTGACAATCCTTCATCTTCTGCATAATGTTTTAATTCATCTACAGTGGTTGTTTCATAGAATGCTTCTCCATCCATGATTACTTCTTTGCCTGCAATGTCTTTTGGCATAAAGAATGCATAGTCTTTAAACCTCACAAACATGCTTTCTTTACCTGGAGTATCAGAAACTATATTCATCCAACAGCCCTTCATTTGACAAACGGTAGCCACTTTGCCTTTTACTTTAGCTTTTATACTCTCTTTGCCTTGAAGTTTGACTAACATTTCATCATATGTTATTGCATTCTTTTCATTAATCTTGGCACCAAAATGCTTAGTGCCTTTTGCTTGGGAATATGAATTAACAGAAGCGGCACTAATGATGCTAATTACTAAACTAAATACCAAAAGTCTTGAGATCATAAATCTTAAATTTATCATAAAGATAAATAATAATGTCGTAGGCGGATAATACCTGATGTTGATTTAACGTATTAGTTGAAAATAATTCTATTTGAGCTGACTGTACATAACTGAATAATTTATTATATGAAATCTTTATTCCTGTTTATTACAGTGTGTTTTTCTTCTCCGCCATTTATTAATGCTACTTCTTTAGGAACAGATCCTCTTAATGGACAAGGAAGTGTTGTCACCAATTCAGGTATTCGTTATATTGGAAATTTTAAAGCTGGCATATTTAATGGCATTGGGAAAGCTGTATATAGGGATGGGGATGAGTATATTGGGGAATGGCTTAACGGAGTCAAAGAAGGGAAAGGTAAATATAGCTTTGCTGATGGTAGCATCTACAGGGGTCATTTTCATAAGGATCTCATTGAAGGAAAAGGGACTATGATTTATGATAACGGTGAACAGTATACCGGTGAATGGGTTGCAAGTAAACCAAACGGACAAGGTACTTATATTTTTACTGATAGAGACAGATATGAAGGTAGTCTTAAAAATGGAAGTTTACAAGGCATTGGAACTATGTACTATGCTAACGGCAGCAAATACACTGGTCAGTGGCTTAATGGTGACAGAAATGGAAATGGTAGTTTTACAGATGTAAATGGTAGAATTACATCTGGGCTATGGGTTAATGGTGAATTAAAAACTCCGGAACAGTCAATAGCGAATAATACTGTACAAAATACATCAAGCAATACTACATTAAATAATTCAAGTCCTGCTCGACCATCCTCTTCAGAGAACATTAGAAATTGCAATTCAAGTTATTGTAAAAATGGGAAGGGTAGTTATACCTATGAAGATGGCTCTAAATATATAGGGGATTTTAAAGATGGTGAACCGGTTGGTTATGGTGTATGTACCTATGCAAATGGTGATCGCTATGAAGGGTTTTGGGCAAATGATAGTCCAAATGGTAAAGGACTATTAATAGATCATAATGGAAAAAGGATAATGGCTATCTGGGAAAATGGAACTACTCAAAAGATTGTAGAAGAAGAAGTGATAGTTAATCCGGATAATTTAAAGATTGAGTATTCTCCAGAAGTAAAGATATGGGCCACAATCGTGGGTGTATCTAAATATACTTATATGCCTTCTTTGAATTATACTGATGATGATGCTTACCGGATGGACGCCTTTCTTCAAAGTAATAAAGGAGGTGCATTGGAGGATGATCAAATACAACTATTGGTTGATGAACAAGCTACCAGGAAAGGAATATTGACAGCTGTTCAGAAGTCTTTTGCTAAAGCGGATGCCAATGATGTAGTAATATTCTATTTTAGTGGTCACGGATTGGATGGTTCAATCATCCCTATTGACTTCAACGGATATCAGAATAAAATACTATATCAGGAAATAGCTGACATTATTAAGAAGTCAAAAGCTAAACAAAAGATTATAATAACTGATGCCTGTTATTCAGGAAGTATGATGGCTTCAAGATCTCCATATAGTAGTGAATTGGCTGGATTCTATAATGCATTAGCTGATGCAGGAGAAGGTACAGTTATCATAACATCTTCTAAACAGCAGGAATATTCAATGGAGGATATGGGACTAAGAAGTGGGGTTTTTAGTTATTATTTAATCAAAGGATTAAAGGGGGCTGCAGATTATAATAAAAATGGTATAGTAACTATAACAGAACTATTTAACTTTGTTTCTACAAATGTTAGAAACTATACTGCAGGTGCTCAATCTCCACAAATATCTGGTGATTATGATAAGAACATGCCGGTAGGCTTTGCTAAAAATAATAATTAAATCTTGACCAGAATTCTAAAGATAATAACCTACGGCTTTTTATTGTTGGCTAGTTTAAATATACAAGCCCAATGTATATCTGGAGATTGTAAAAATGGTAAGGGAATATATTTATTCCCTAGTGGTGCTAAGTACATAGGTAATTTTAAAAAGGGAGAATGTGAAGGTGTTGGTGTGTGTTATTATACAGATGGCAGTAAATATCAGGGTATGTGGGTAGCCCGATACCCGGAAGGTCATGGAATCAAAACCTATGCAGATGGTACAGTAAGAAATGGTTACTGGAAAAAGGGTAAGCCAGTAGATGAAAATGGTCATGTAGTAGAGGAACTCATCGTAAAGAAAGAGACCAAAAATGATGGTACTGATATACAGTCAGGATGCCTGACCGGTAACTGTAAAAATGGGGAGGGTGTGATGGCTTATGTAGATGGTAGTAAATATGAAGGGCAATTTACTAATGGAAAAATAAATGGTACGGGTACCTGGTATTATCCTAATAATGATAAATATGTTGGGAATTTTAAGGATAATCAATTAGATGGTAAGGGAATATTATATAAGGTAGATGGATCACAATTAAAAGGTAGCTGGCAAGCAGGTGAGTATAAAGGTGAAGTTGTACCTGTAGCTCTTAAAACCGGATGTATAGCAGGAAACTGTATTAATGGTCAGGGAACTTACTTGTTTAAAGATAATACTGCAAAATATACCGGAGGATTTGTTGGTGCCCAAATGGAAGGTAAGGGCACTATAGTATACACAAACGGAGACAGCTATACAGGAGAATGGAAAAAAGGCAAGTATGATGGCGAAGGTGTGCTCACGCAGCAAAATGGAATTAAAGTAGAAGGAGTATGGAATGAAGGGGAGTTTGAAGCTAATCCGGATGATATAGCTTTAAATGCTAATCATGAAACTAAACCAGATCTCCAATTACCTAAACAAGCTCCAACAGAAAAGAAATTTAAGATATGGGCACTTGTAGTCGGAGTAGCCCAATACAGTCATATGCCGGTACTGAGATATCCTGATGATGATGCTTATAGAATGTATGCTTTTCTTAAAAGTCCTGAAGGAGGAGGTTTACCTGACCAACAAATTAAAGTTCTTATAGATGAAGATGCTACTAAGCAAAAGATAAAGGTAGCAATGAAGGAGTTATTTAGCCAGGCTGGGCCTGATGATATAGTTATTTTCTATTTTGCCGGTCACGGTTTGAAGGGCTCTTTCCTTCCTATTGATTTTGACGGATTTAACTTTAAGTTAACGCACGAAGAGATTAATTCTATTATGGAAGAAAGTAATGCGAGATTCAGGTTTACTATTGCTGATGCATGCCATTCAGGTAGTGCTGTATCTGATTTTGGCGGAGATAAAGAATTGATGATGAAGACTCTTTATCCTACGTTTAGTTCTAAAAACCAGGAACAAGCTATACTTATGTCTTCAAAATCTGAAGAAACTTCACTTGAATCCCAGGGTCTAAGACAAGGAGTATTCTCACACTTTCTTATTAGAGGTATGAAAGGTGAAGCAGATAAGAATAAGGATAATATAGTCACCATTAAGGAGCTCTATGAATACATTTATGAAAATGTAAAAGAATATACCGGGGATAAACAAACCCCTGTTATCTCAGGCAATTATGAGAATAACTTACCTATTGCCGTATTGAAAGGTAGTTGATTATAGTTGCCGGTTGTCAGTTGTCAGTTGCCAGTATGAAATTCTGACAACTGGCAACTAGTCTCACTTATCTTTAAGAAATACTATTTCTGCTTCTGATTGAAGTAACTTCATTTCTCCCTTCTCAGTATTAAATACTAAAACAATACCACCTTGATCGAAGTTGAAAGTGTCCTTTTCAGTTGCTTCCAATGAAAAGGAAGGTTGACCTGTACCTTGTGCTATCAAAGTATTTTTAATTTTAGATACCGTTATTTTTATTGGCATTATGTCTGTGCTATACACACCAAGGTATTTATCCAAATCTTCACTTGTTAAACTTAATAACTTGAAAACCGGTAAAGTAAAAGGCTTATTATAATAACAATTCAATACATCTATGAGAATTTCATTCATGGGAAATACGAGTCCATTGCTACAGTAAGAAACTGCTAACTTATCTTCGGGAAAATAGCTGAGTACGGAAGCAAACCCATCTATTCCTCCGTTATGGCCATAGGCCTTTTTATCGTAGAAAGGAAACTGAAACATACCCTTCCCATAGCCATCATTTAAAGTCTTCATCTGATCCAGACTATTTTGCTTTATCAACTTACCAGCAAAAAGTGCTTCAATAAATTTAACTAATTCTGTAGGTGTAGAAAGTATATCTCCAGCTGCTCCTGGAATACTCATATCGGTAATAGATTCTTGTTGCCAACCATTTAGATAGGTATATGAATAAGATTCATTATTTTTTGTATCTGTTATATCTCCCACATATGTATTCTGTAAGCCTATCTTATTAGTAATCCTCTCTTTCAAAACATCTTTATAATTCTTTGCTGTTATTTTTTCTATGATATAACCTAAAATAACAAAATTAGAATTAGAATATTCTCCCTTAGAACCAGGTTCAAATTGTGAAGGACCACTAGCTATATAAGCTATTATCTCATCATGTGTTTTTGGGCTACCATTCCATTGGGAATACAAGGAATCTCTGGTAAAATCATAGAGTCCGCTATGGTGGTTTAAGAGATTAGATATTGTAATTTTAGAAGCATTGATCAAATTTGGATAATATTGATCAAGTTTGGTATCTAGGTTTAACTTGCCTTCTTCTATCAACTGGAATATAATAGTGGCTGTAAACATTTTAGTTATAGACCCAATACGGTATTTGGTATTTTCAGAAGCCTGTACATTATCAATGCAATTTGCACAGCCAATAGATTTGGTATAAATGATGTGTCCATCATGAGATATGGCTACACTACCCATGGCTCTGTTCTTTTCTGAAAGCAAATTGAATAAACTATCCAGTTTAGCTTTATTAATTTGTTGGCCATATGCAGTACTTAGGAATAAAACTGCATAAAGTAAAAATGCTCTTTTAAATAATATCATTGATAATATAGTTTAGTAATAATGGATAAAGCAACAGACCAAATGTCTTAAATTGATTTAGAAGCAAAAGTATATAAAGTCAATTAATTAGCCTCTAATATTCGTTTAGCTTTATTCATTGAACGACAAATTTGTTTATTAAACATCCATCTTAAGATGGGTAATAAGAAGGCTATTAAAGGCTTTTGTTTAAATTGTATAGTATTTCTCTGGGTCCAGTTAGTTCCCCCATTGACTACTTCATATGTCCATGATCCACCTGCTGAGTCAATGATCATAGAATGGATTTCTGAAGTTGCAAGGCTTGTTTTATATGGCCTTTCATCTTGCTTGTAGACAAAAGTCATGGTGGTATTTCCTGTGGTCTTAAATCTAATAATCTTATGGGGATGGGTTTCTATAACATATGCGTCTTTGATTGTATAATCCCAAATAGGCCGATTTCCATAATCCTGTGTAAAATCCCAAACTTGTTCCCTGGGCTTTTTTATAAATATAGCATGTTTAATATCAAGGGTATACTTATTCACTTAAATAAGAACTGGTTTTTTAACATAATTAAAATACTACTATTTTCCATGTTCCGATTAAGTTATTTCCCTGGAAGAGTTTACAGAAATAATAGCCATTGGGTATTTCTTTTCTATCAATAGTAATATTATTACCATAAATGTGTTCTATAGATTTTAGCTCCTGACCCATTATATTAAAGATCGAAAGGCCTGCATCTTTTAATTCTATATTTAGTTTTATTATAGCTTCGTAATTGAAAGGATTCGGAGAGATTATTATGTGAATTTCTTCATTATTAATTGAGCTTGTATTTGTTACGGTGCACAGCACTTTTGAATTTAAAGCAGCATCCAGCTCATTAAAATCTACTCCTATATCTTTACCATCACTCCCAAAGTTTTTATAAATACTTGAGTTGCTTAGTGCAAAATTATGATAATCTGTACTTCCGTTATTATAATCAACAAAGTTCACCCCAGCTGCAGAGGCAGGAAAGTAATTTTTACTTATGGTAGCATAATTTGTGTACTTAGCAGAATTGCCTCCTATTAATACATTTTTATTGAAGTGCTGGTTGGTATCGGTTATATCTGGAAAATAAGCACCCATTGGGCCATTCCCCCCTTGAGCAAATCCTGGCCCATACATTCCCTGATAACCGCCTGCTGACAGGAAACAATTAAGCATATTATTGGTAAAGTTAAAATTGGAAACAGTGTCGTATACCCACGTTATAGCGCCCGTTTGAAAGATGGTGTTATGGTCTATAAAAACATCTTGAGGGTCACCAATCTTTATAAAAGTACCATCATTGGGTCCATCTACATTTCCATCTCCAAAAGCAGGACCATTAATATCCTCAAACAGATTATTTGCAATTTTTATTCTTTGAGTTTGAAGACTTGCTGCCTGGTCATCATGACCAGATAAAGATATTCCATTACCTGCATGTTTGATAATGTTATTTCTGATAGTGATATCTTTTACATTGGCCTGGGGTGAACCACCACCCTCAGCTCTAACCGTTAAAAGTATAGCCGCTCCGCTTTGTCCGGTTGGTAAGTCTGCCCAGCTGTTTTCCATAATATTACCTTCCACCAAAACTCTCACCCCTGTCTTTAATTCAAACAGATTCTTAATGGTCCAATGCTTACCAGCATAGGTAGGGTCATCTACTTTCCAGCTGTAAGGTTTGAACATATAATTATTCTTTACTTCTATATCTGAGGGAACCAGTCCGGGAATAGATGCAGCTGCCCCACCAAAGATTATATTCTCTCCAGCAGCTTCCAGATAGTTATTGATGATTTTGAAAGGACCAGGGCCATTAGTACAACCTATAGTATAGGTATCAAATCCTATACTATGAAAATCTGATATATAAGAGTCAATTACAGCTGAGTTAGCACAATTTAGTAGTATTCCTGCTTTCATAACCGTAGCATTTGTATGACCATGTATATAACATCTGTCTATTATAAAATCATGTGGTACTGTGGTTAATGTATTTTGTGCTGATGAACCATCTCCTAGTTGGACTAATCCATAACTATTGATAACATTGAAATCTATTCCTATTTCTAAACCTACTAAACGATAATGATGGGCTGATGCCTTAGTATAAAAACAAGGAACACCTGATAGGTTTGTGGTAATTATTTTAGGCATAGCATCTTGTTGAGTCGGAAATCCAGCAATACCGGTAGCTGCTGTTGGTGTTATCCTGGTTCCCTGTTTGGGCAGTAAATTAATTTGGGAAGAAGTGATAATGATCCAGTCATTTCCTGTTTTATTGGGTAAAGAATAACTACCCTTAAAACTAAACCCGGCCTGAAGGACTAATACTGAACCTGGAAGTGAATTATTGATAGCCAACTGAAGGTCAGAATAATCATTTGGAGGAGGACCTACCGTAATTAAAGTGTAATTACTTAAGTCGGGCATACAGGTTTCAATACTGGAAGTATTAGGAAGTATGGGATCTGTTTGAGAACTTACCATAGTGCATATAAAAAAACAGATGCTTATGAACAGGAATTTTATCATAATGGTTTTTTGGTCTTAATGTAATAAATATAAGAATATTAGAATACATGAGCTTGTATATTCTATTTAATTATTGATTTTAAGAGTAAATGAAACTTCACTTTGTCCACTTTGAATAATTCATTTAGAATGCTTACTCCAAAATTAAACAGATAAGGGCGAACGCATTGGTTCGCCCTTTAACATTTATCTTTAAAAGAATATTCTACAATTTACTTATCCAGTATATTTGGAAAAGAGCTTCTAGATAAAAGCTAATTCAATCTACATTACGCCTGAGCATGCAATGCCATATTATTACCTTCAGAATCTTCAAAAAATGCCATGTAGCCAATTTCAGGGCTTATCTGAGTCTTTGGCATATTCACTTTACCACCTGCTGATTCAATTCTGTCTATAACTGTCTGTATAGTAGGATTAGCATTTAAATAAATAACACAACCTGTTTTAGAAGGTACATGCATATCACTTTGTACTAAAGCACCGCTTGCTTTGCCATTACCCATGTCTGCAGGAAAGCCTGCCATTTTCATACCCATCATATCTTGCACATCCATATTGATTGCAAAGATATTTTCATAAAATTCCTTTGCTCTGGTAATATCAGTAGCAGGAATCTCGAACCAGTTTAAAGAATTTGAATTGTTGTCCATAATTGTTAAATTTTTAGTAGTGAATAAATTACTGGGTAAATCTAGTTTCCTAAGATTATCCCAATGTTAATAATGTTATATCTAATAGAGTAGTTTTTATATTAATATTAGACAAATGATCCAAAAAGAATTTAATTATTTCCTATTCAATTCTAATTGTAAGCTACATTAAATTTCTTTGTTAAAGCTCTATTTGGCTAAGTATAGTGGAAATCTTATAAAAACTAATAAAAGTTGTATAACTATAATTAAGCTAAAAGAATGAAGCTTTACAGTGTTAATAAAATTCTTTTGCCATTGCCTTCACTATGGGTATCAAATAAATAATGGAAATGAATTATCAGTAAAAAATATATGATGAATCTGAGCGCTGGATATCCTTATTGGTTAATAAAAACAGGTCTTCCTTATACTTATCCTAAACTTGATAAATCTGTTTCTTCAGAAGTAGTTATTATAGGTGGTGGCATTTCAGGATCGCTTATGGCCTATTATTTAGCTCAGGAAGGCATAGATTCTATCTTGGTTGATTCAAGAACTATTGGCTTAGGCAGTACCAGTGCAAGTACTGCTTTGCTTCAATATGAGATAGATGTACCATTACATAAACTTTCAGAAATTATAGGAAAAAAGAAGGCAACTAGAAGTTACAACTTGTGTCTTGAATCCATCAATATTATTGCTTCAATAGCTGAGAAGCTAAATTTTCATGAGTTTGAATATAAAAAGAGTCTGTATTATGCTTGTTTTAAAAGAGATATTCCTTATATCCAAAACGAATACACTGCTAGAAAAAGAAATGGGTTCAATGTTCAGTTTCTAGACTCAGTTGACATAAAAAAGAATTATAACTTTAAATCGCCTTTAGCTATTCTGTCGAAGGATGGTGCTCAACTAAATCCTTATTCATTTACTCATGCATTATTACAATACTGTATTACAAAAGCTACCAGGGTGTTTGATCGTACTCTAATTAGTAAAATTGAACACAAAAAAGAATATGTACACCTGGAAACAGAAGATGGCCATAAAATAAAAACCAGACATCTGATCTATGCAAATGGTTATGAAGTAGTGAAATATATTGATAAGAAAATTGTTGATCTGCATTCTACTTATGCTATAGTGAGTGAACAGTTTAATTATGATGTTAAGTTCTGGAAAGATAATGCTATGATTTGGAATACTGCTGATCCCTATTTATATATACGCACCACCCTAGACGGGAGAATATTAATAGGTGGAAGAGATGAGCCATTTTATAACCCAGGCAAGAGAGATAAATTGATAAAAACCAAGGCCCAACAATTAAAGCTTGATTTTCAAAGATTATTCCCACATATACCATTTAAAACTGAACTAAGCTGGACCGGAACATTTGGAGCTACGCAAGATGGTTTACCATTTATTGGTCCTTACAAAAATCTTCCTAACAGTTACTTTGCATTAGGATTCGGAGGAAATGGAATCTGTTTCAGTGTTATTGCTGCTGAAATCATCAGAGATATAATAACCGGAAAGAAAAACAAAGACCTTGATATTTTCTCTTTTGACAGGATCTAAAGCAGTTTATTAATATAGAAATTTATAGTCTACTATATTGTAAAGATTTAAGCTATTACTCAGTAGCTCCCTGTTCTTTTTCTTTTTTTGGATAGGTAAATAATAAAAGTACCACTCCTGTAGTTAGGCATAAATCTGCAAAATTAAAGATACCTGTTCTGAGGGTACCTATACCCATATTCATAAAGTCTATAACATGCCGGTCATTGACTATCCTGTCTATAATATTGCCAACCCCTCCTGCAAATATCATAATAAAGGCCAATAATGTAAGCCATCGCATATGCGGTGATTCTCTTATTATATATATTAAAAGTCCAATCAAAAACAATAATGGTATTATACTAAATAACCAAAAGCTCCAGCTTCGGGGTAATTCGTCTCCTAAACTTAAAAAAGCTCCGGTATTCTCAGCATATTCAAATCTAATAACATTATTAAAGTAAGATATTGACTCCTTGTTATAAAGATGTTCTTTAGCATATTCTTTAGTAAGTCTATCAATTACTATTAAAACTATAGCAATTAACATCAGGATTAATATTCTTTTTGTTTGCTTCATAATTCTTTGGTTGCAATATTCAATTATTCAACTATAGATAATTTATTTAGGCAAGGTAGCTATATCCTGACCAAATTGCAGCATATAACCGTTGATATCATATATAGCAAATTCCCTCATTTCATATTCAAAATTATCAATCGGATAGGCAATATTGGCCTTGTCCTTAACCCCCTCCCACATTTCATCCACTGGATCTACTAATATATAAAAAGACCCAGTGAATAAGGGTTTCTCATACGGGGTATGTTCATTAGGAACTGCAAACATAATTTCTACATCATCTTTATGGACGGCTGCCCAGCCCCAGTCTTCATTAAATTCTCCACACTTGAATCCCAAAATTTCTGTATAATAATTTACAGTTTCTTTTAATCTGGAAGTCCATAACATGGGTCTTAAAGCACTTAGTTTCATTATTTAATTTGTTTTAACTTTAATAAAGCATTCATCCCAGACTCAAATTTAATAATCATGTGTACTATTCATTATTATTTATAGAATATTTATAGTCTTTTTGACGTATTGCAATCCCTTAAAATATCCTTCATTGCGCAGTCTTTGTCAAACTTACTATCCATCTAACTCTTCTCAATATTACCTTATAGACGGAGTATAGACGGACTTAGGACGGAGTAAAGACGGAGTAAAGACGGAGTTAGAAATTCTAACTCCGTCTTTACTCCGTCTTTACTCCGTCTTTACTCCGTGTATACTCCGTGTATACTTCATCTATTAGGAATGGATGAGGTGATCAACACTAATATAACTCTACAGTTAAATAGGGAGGAGATTGAGTTATAAAACAAATATTACAACAAAACAACCCAAGACGGTTTTACCAAAGCTTAAGAATTGTGGAAGAATTATGACAGGTTCTAATAATCAATCGAAGAATTGTCACATAATATAAAAATGAGCTCGAAGCATCTTGTCTTATTTAAATAGATGTTGCAACTTATTCGATAAATATAAACTTCTATAAACAGGAGTTATAACATTAATTTTACCTCAAAACAAGTACAAATTATTAAGTGTTCAGTCAAATAAATGCTGTTACCTTATATAAATATCTTAGTTATAGATTGTCACAAAAAGATAGCTAGCTTTAAGAAAATATAACATTTATACTATTCAGCTAATCTTTCTCTTTAATGAGCTCATTTGATTTATTATAAAAATTGGTAAATCCTGGTTTCATTCTTGCGGCACTTGCCTTTATTTTTAAGGGTAAAGACTCAAGGATTGTTATACTCACGGAGGAATTTTTCATTGAATCACTCAGTAAATTAGACTTTTCACAAAAAGTCACAATCATACTATAGGCAATGATTAAAATAAATGAAGTGGTAATAGCATTAATTGTCTTTTCTGGTTTTTTAATTCCTGCCTTCTTAGAAGATCGTGTAATCTTTTCTACCAGATAATTAGTAAATGAACTACCAATTAAAAAAGTAATAATAATTACAATTAAAAATAGAATTACTGAATTCTTACCCCACATTTCTGCAAGCCTATCATATATATATGGACTTAAATAAATGGCGACTATGGTGCCAATAAGATATGGGAAAATCTTAAATACCGACTTTAAAGGTTCTTTTTGAAAACCTAGATAAAGTCCATAAATAATTACAACTATTAATATCAAATCAATTATCATGGGAATAACCTAATTTGGGCATTTTTTAAAGAAAGCTTAAAAGTCTTATTTTATACCCAATTTAAGTTAATAATCACGTCACAAAATATTATCACATGTATTTTTATTGATTTATATTCAAAAAATCCCTTATTTTTGTTTCTTAACTGCTTGCCATTATGAAATTGATCTGGCTTTTTTGCTGCCTTTATATGTTCGTTATTGTTAACAATAATGAGAATCACTTAAAAGATGCTTCAGGTAAGAGTCTGGGAAATACCGATACTGTAGAATTACCCAAAGTTATTGTTATAGGTGAAGATGAAAATGCGTATGAAAAAATTACCGTTCAGCATAGTAAACTATTATTAGCAGTTTGTAATAACGATGTAGATTTGGCATTCAAATACTGGATAGGTATGATGAAAGATATCCAGGTTTATGCTGATAAATCCAAGTTTGATATTAAAGGAGTGAAAATGTGGTTAAATGTGTTTTATAATGCTGATGGCTCTATAAAACATATGGCTTATTATTTAAAGCCCAATAGTAGAAATATTAATGAAAAAGAAATGAAAGGATTCCTCATTTCATTTATGAACCAGTATACTTTTGGAGTAAAAGACAAAAACGCCTTTTCTCATTATGGTAGTGTTTCATTCCCTTTATTGCCAGAAAATATTACCAACTAAGTTTAGAAATATCATCTTTATCAAGTCTGATTTTTATAATTTTACAATATGAAATACTTCCAGTTCATATTGTTCCTTTTACCATTATGCTTTATAGCTTGTGGGCCTGAGACAATTCCGGTTTTAGTTCAGACTTCTTATAAGGAAAATATTCTTCCCTTACAGGATATTACTTTTATCAATGATTCTGTTGGATATGCAATAGGAGGACATACCTGGAACACAGGGATCATTCTCAGCACCCACGATGCCGGTTTAACATGGAAAACTGACACTACATTTATACCTGCATTATTGTCTATAACCAAATGGGGTGATAGTATGGTAATTGCAGTAGGGTATTCAGGTAATCTCTTTATTAATAAACATAATAAAGGTTGGTATGGTGTAAGAGTATTTAACTGGTCAGAATTTCAGGAAATTGCAGTGACCCCTGATCAGGATATGTTCATAAGTACAGGTTCATCTTTTCATGGTGGCCAAATAATCCACCTGGATAAATGGTTTAATATTGATACCATTTATCAAACTGATAATGAAATAAAATCTATAGCGAATACTAATCAAAAGGATATGGTAGCTGTAGGATATGGAGCTATCTTCAATTCAAGTGATAAAGGCAAAACCTGGAAACGAAACAGGCAAGATGGTGATTACTATCAAAAGGTAGTATTTACTACAGAGAAGACCGGTTATACAGTAGGATTCGCTGGTTCTATTTTAAAAACCCATGATGGGGGTATTTCATGGCAACAGCTTAAAAGAAGTAAGAATCATAGCTTTGGTAATGAACCATTTTTGGATGTGGTATGTAAAAATGAAAATACTATCTATGTTTGCGGACAACATGGTACTTTGTGGAAATCAGAGGATGGTGGAGAAAACTGGAAACAGTTTGAAATCTTTACTGATGATCACTTAACTGGGATAGACATTACCGGAAATTTAATTTGGTTAAGCTCTTCATCTGGTAAAATTTATAAAGTGATTGATTAGTAAGCGATAAGAAGTAGGATGTACGTTATATGAAATACGATATACGATGTAAAAGTTCTCACGCATGAAGTAGTATTTATTAGTTTTATTTGCACTCTAACCAATAATACTAGTTTATTGAAAAATAATAAAGAAAACATATTAATAACTCTCAACTGGCAACTGACAACCATCAACTATAATGAGTGAAGTTCAATATACCGAAGATAACATCATATCCCTCGACTGGCGTGAACATATAAGACTAAGACCCGGAATGTACATAGGTAAATTGGGTGATGGTTCTTCGCCTGATGATGGTATATATGTGTTGCTTAAAGAAATCATTGACAACTCAATAGATGAGTATGTCATGGGTCATGGCCGTGAAATAAAGATTATTCTTGATAATGGCACTATTTCCATCAGAGATTATGGACGAGGCATTCCATTGGGTAAAGTAGTAGAGTGCGTATCCCAGATTAATACCGGCGGAAAATATGACTCAAAAGCATTTAAAAAGTCTGTTGGATTAAATGGAGTAGGAACCAAAGCAGTCAACGCACTTGCAGAATACTTCTTAGTAGAATCATTCAGAGATGGCCAAACTAAAAGAGCTTCTTTTGAAAAAGGAAATATTATTGAAGATGCCGCTTTGTCCAAGACACCTGAACCTGATGGCACATTAACTACCTTCAAACCAGACACTGAGATCTTTAAACATTTCAGGTTTAGAAATGAGTTTATAGATCAGCAATTATGGAACTATGCTTACTTGAACGCAGGTTTAAAAATAAACTATAATGGCAATACCTTCCAGTCAAAAAATGGTTTGCTTGACCTTCTTTCAAGAAAGACAGATCAGGAAGAATTGCGCTACCCAATTATTCACCTCAAAGGTGATGATATTGAAATTGCCTTTACTCATGGCCAACAATATGGTGAACAGTACTATTCTTTTGTGAATGGACAAAACACTACACAAGGTGGCACCCATTTATTAGCTTTTAGAGAAGCATTTGTAAAGACCATCAGAGATTTTTATAAAAAAGATTATGATGCTAAAGACATACGTTCTTCTATAATAGCAGCAGTAAGTATACGAGTTGAAGAACCAGTATTTGAATCACAAACCAAAACTAAACTTGGCTCACAGAACATTGCACCTGATGGTCCTTCAGTCAGGAATTTCATTGGTGACTTTCTTACTAAAAACCTGGATAATTATCTACATAAAAATCCAGAGATAGCACAGGACTTATTAAAGAGAATACTTCAGTCAGAGAGAGAACGTAAGGAAATAGCGGGTATTCAAAAGTTAGCTAATCAAAGGGCCAAGAAAGCAAATCTACATAATAAGAAGCTCCGGGATTGTCGTTTCCATCTGAACGAGACTAAAGCAGATGAAGAGAAAAGGAAAGCCTCTACTATATTCATTACCGAAGGAGATTCGGCAAGTGGATCAATAACCAAAGCCCGGGATGTAGCATCCCAGGCAGTTTTCAGTTTAAGGGGTAAGCCTTTGAACTGTTATGGTATGACCAAGAAAGTAGTATATGAAAATGAAGAACTTAATTTGCTACAGCATGCTTTAAACATTGAAGACTCAATAGACGATCTGAGATATAACCAGGTAGTAATTTCTACAGATGCTGATGTTGACGGAATGCACATCAGACTATTGCTATTAACTTTCTTCTTAGAGTTTTTTCCTGACCTGGTACGTGGCGGACATTTATTTATACTAGACACCCCATTGTTCAGGGTTCGTGATAAGAGTACAACCTTTTACTGCTATTCTGAAACTGAGAAACAAGAAGCAATTGAAAAGCTGAGGGGTAAACCTGAAATTACCAGGTTTAAGGGTTTGGGAGAAATATCACCAAATGAGTTTGCAGGATTCATTGGTGAAAATATCAGGCTTGAACCTGTAATATTAAATGATGGTACTAATATAGATCAGATACTTGAATATTATATGGGTAAAAACTCCCCCGACAGACAAGAATTTATCATAGATAATTTGAGAGTAGAAAAAGATATTAGCCCTCCAACAAACGAGCTAGAAATGACTAAAATTGATGCAGATGAAGTGGAAGCATGACTTTTTGTCTATTAATCAAGTTTATAGATTAGGTGGCATATAACTTGCCAATAGTATTATTCCTTTTTTATTAAAATAAAATGACAAACTGTCACACGTACTATATATGGATATATTTGATAAAATCATGATGGCTCAGGGAACGGAAGAAGATTTAGAGTTCATGCCTATGATTTCGCTAGATGAGAATGAAGAAACTAATAGTGGTGAAATCCTTCCTGATATACTTCCAGTTCTGGCTTTAAAAAATACAGTATTATTTCCGGGTTTATTAATACCTATTACCGTAAGCAGAGAGAAATCTATCAAGGCTCTAAATAAGGCAAATGATAATTTAAAATATATAGCAGTTCTAACTCAGAAGAATGCTAAAGATGAAGATCCTGAATCGGAGGAGCTTTATAAAATAGGTACAGTAGCTAAAATAGTCAAAGTACTAAAAATGCCTGACGGTACAACTACCGCTATTTTACAAGGGAAAAGAAGGTTGACATTAGATAAGATAATTACTGAAGTTCCTTTTATTGAAGCCTCTATTCAATATCTGGAATACAAAGGCCCTAAAGACAAAATGGAGTTTCAGGCTATACTTAAGTCAGTTAGGGAAGTAGCAAGTATGATTATAAATCTCTCTCCTAATATACCAGGAGAAGCCAATGTTGCTTTAAAGAATATCAATAATGATGTATTTCTTTTAAACTTTCTATCCTCCAATCTAGGCCTTAAAATAAAAGCCAAGCAGAATATTCTTGAAATAAATGATCTCTATGAGAAAGCTAAAACAGTACTGGAACATCTGGACGCTGAGTTACAATTACTAGAGTTAAAGGAACAAATAGAAACTAAGGTACGCGGTGATATAGAAAAACAGCAAAGAGATTATTTCTTATCTCAACAATTGAAAACCATACAGGATGAGTTGGGCCAGAACCCCCAGGAAGAGGAAATAATAAAGCTTCTGGCAAAAGCAACAAAGAAGAAATGGAGTAAAGAAGTAGAAACTGTATTTAAGAATGAAGTAAATAAACTAAAACGTACTAATCCGATGGTACCGGAGTACAGTATCATGCTTAACTACCTGGAGCTGATGCTTGACTTACCCTGGAATGAATATACCAAAGATAACTTTGACTTACAGAGAGTAAAGAAGGTACTGGACCAGGACCATTTTGGCCTAGAGAAAGTAAAAGAACGTATACTGGAGCACCTTGCAGTCTTAAAGCTAAAAGGAGATATGAAGGCTCCTATACTTTGTTTAGTAGGCCCTCCTGGAGTTGGTAAAACAAGTTTGGGCAAATCAATAGGAAGGGCACTTAAGAGAAAATTCATCCGTATGTCATTAGGAGGCTTGCATGATGAGGCAGAAATAAGAGGGCATAGAAAGACCTATATAGGAGCAATGCCAGGACGAATAATACAATCATTGAGAAAGATAAAATCAGCAAATCCAGTATTTATATTAGATGAACTTGATAAAGTCGGTAAAGATTTTAGGGGTGATCCTTCTTCAGCATTACTTGAAGTACTGGACCCGGAACAGAACAGTTTATTTTATGATAACTACCTGGAAATAGAATTTGACCTTTCTAAAGTAATGTTTATTGCAACTGCTAACTCACTACAGGGCATCCAACCAGCCTTACTAGATAGAATGGAGATCATTGAGATTAGTGGCTATTCCATAGAAGAAAAGGTAGAAATAGCTCGCAAACACCTTATACCTGACCAAAGAAAGGACCATGGTTTAAAATCAGAACAGGTCCAAATATCTAAAAAAGTACTTAAGGAAATAGCCCAAAACTATACCAGGGAATCAGGTGTCAGAAGTTTAAACAGGGTAATAGGAGGTGTGATGAGAGGTGTGGCTAAAAGAGTTGCTATGGAGGAACAATATAATATAGATGTTAGTTCTCAAGATGTACACAACTACCTGGGTCCCATAGTTTTTGATAAAGATATTTACCAGGGAGTACTTGTCCCGGGTGTAACAGTAGGATTAGCATGGACCAGTACAGGAGGAGATATTCTATTTGTAGAGTCTAGTTTGAATCCCGGTAAAGGTACTTTAACCCTTACCGGTAATCTGGGAGATGTAATGAAAGAAAGTGCAGTTACTGCATTATCCTTTATAAAAGCACATTATGAAGAATTAGGTATTGATTCAGGTGTATTTGAAAAGACTGATATACATGTCCATGTTCCGGAGGGCGCCATACCTAAAGACGGGCCATCTGCTGGGGTAACAATGCTTACAGCATTAGCATCTTCTTTTACCAAAAAGCCTGTAAAACAATATTTAGCAATGACAGGTGAGATAACTTTAAGAGGAAAGGTATTACCTGTAGGAGGCATAAAAGAAAAAATACTTGCTGCTAAACGTGCAGGCATAAAAGAAATAGTACTCTGTGAAGAGAACCGCCGTCATGTAGAAGAAGTTAATCCAGTCTATATAGAAGGTATGAAGTTCATTTATGTAAAGACTATGCAGGAAGTTCTGAAGTATGCTTTGGTTTAGTTGTCAGTTGACAGTTGTCAGTTACCGGTCGTTTGTTGCTTCCTTTCTTATATTAAAAAGAGGGCAATAATGTTCTAGATCAGATAATAACCGGACATCGGACAACAGACATCGGATAACGATCTTTCCAACTAATCAATAATATTCTTTATTAATTAGCTTAGATTAATTATCTTTCTGCTTCTGTAATCATTTACCCCTTCACGCCTAAACCAACTATTAATGGAAAAACACCTCCTGACAAGCAGCATGGCAGAAAACCTTATTGGTTCTGAAATAATAAAGTTGGCTTGGGACATAAATGCAAGAATTAAAGATGGACATCAGATTTATAATCTTACTATAGGAGATTATAACCCAAAGATTTTTCCCATACCCCAGGATTTAACAGAATATATTAAAGAAGCATATGACCAACATGAGACTAATTATCCTCCAGGTGATGGTCTCCCTGAACTTAAAAATGAAATAAGCAGGTATGTAAGAGAAAGAGGAAAATTGGATTATTCTACCAATAACATACTAGTTGCGGGTGGATCACGACCCTTAATATATGCTGTTTATAAAACTTTATTAGAACCCAAGGATTCAGTCCTTTACCCTGTACCAAGTTGGAACAATAATCACTATGTCCATCTTAGTAATTGTAGAGGTATTGAAGTTGAAACACAGGCAGAAAATAATTTTCTACCAACAGTTAAAGAACTAAAAAAGTATTTACCGAAGGCGACCTTATTGGCATTGTGCTCTCCACTTAATCCTACTGGAACCTGTTTTAGTAAGAAGTCATTGACTGCAATATGTAAGGCAGTATTACAAGAAAATATAAAGAGAAAACTAAAAGGTAAAAAAGCATTATACATCATGTATGATCAGATCTATTGGGGGTTGTCTGTTAAAAATACAAAACATTATGATCCTGTAAGTCTTTTTCCTCAGTTGGCAGATTACACTATTTATATACATGGAATTTCTAAGCTTTTTGCAGCAACAGGAGTACGAGTAGGTTGGGCATGGGGTCCATTATCCATAATCAACAAAATGAAATCTGTATTAGGACACATTGGTGCATGGGCTCCCCGGGCTGAACAAAAAGCCACTGCTAAGTTTATGGCAGACGATAGTAAAATTAATACCTATCTAAATTGGATTAATAAAGAAATAAGTCTCAGGCTGGAGGGTTTTTATGATGGTATTCAAAACATGAAATCCCAAGGACTGCCCATAGATGCCCTACAACCCCAAGGTGCTATATACCTGACTGTTCTATTTGATATTCTTGGCAAAAAGGATCCCGCAGGTAAGGAAATAAATTCTATTGCTGATGTAAGTGCCTTTTTACTGACCTATGCTAAAGTCGCATTAGTACCATTCAGTGCTTTTGGTTCTAAAACTAAAAAACCTTGGTATAGATTATCAATAGGTACTTGTTCACAGAATGATGTAGTTAATATATTGATATCTATTGAAAATGCTTTGAGACAATTAAGGTAAGAAGTG
>Ga0193744_1000053_pt1 | contig 48747 bp, 37 predicted proteins | sample L1a1metaG_FD_143056 | JGI IMG/M metagenome (GOLD analysis project Ga0193744, IMG submission 143056) | Soil microbial communities from a riparian zone of the East river system, Colorado, United States - L1a1 | ecosystem: Environmental > Terrestrial > Soil > Riparian zone | place: USA: East River...
AACTTGTTATGGTTATGTTTCCACTTCCAATAATATTACCATTGGTCCAAGTTAAGATGCCTATTGATGTATTAGCTGCAGCACCTCCCCAATTACATGGTATATTGGTTCCAACTATAGTTACATTTGGTACTGTTAAACCAATATTGTCATTAAAATTACCAGTTTCAATTATTATATCATTTGTAATAGAACTACCTGTATTAAAATTAGCGGTGACATTATTTAATTTAAAAATCCCAGAACCACTTATAGCATTTACAAAATTATATGGTCCACCATTATAAACATTTAATGTGCCATTATTAAGGATCAAACCATTCATGGTTTGAGTTCCATTACCCCATAATCTTAAAGTCCCATTGTTAATTGTTATGTTTCCATTCATATTCATAGGACACAAGAGATCTATACTATTTGCTCCATTCTTAATTAATTGTCCCCCGGTTTGAAGGTCCAATAATGCAGTGGAGGATATACCTAATAAATAATCTGTTGTGTTCGCATTCATGGTTAAACTGGCACCATTATTAATTTGCAAAATTGATGTGCCACCAATTCTCAGGTCTCCATTTGTGATTTCAGCAGTTTGTGTAATAATAATTTTTTTGCTATCTAACATAAACCTCGATCCATTTCCCGATCCTGTTAAAATCCCTGCTAATGTTATTGTACCGCTTCCCTGTATAGTTCCACTGGTCCATGTCAAGATGCCATTGATTATTGTATTTCCATTACCTCCAAAAATACAGGGTGAACTCGTACCATTTAAGATTAAATCATTAAGGGTCAAACCAATATTATCATTAAAAGTCCCTGATTGAAGAAGGATGTTATTTGTTATTGAACTACCACTATTAAAATTTGAAATTGAATTATCTATTTTAAATGTTCCGGAACCAAAAACTGCATTCGTAAAATTGTAAGGCCCTCCTCCTATTGTATATAAAATAGCATTATTAACAATTGAACCGACAATATTTTGAGTTGTGTTAATATCAAATACTAAACTTCCACTATTTACCAAAATATTTCCTGCCAGATTGATTAAACTTTTAATGGTTAGGTTATTTGTACCATTCTTTATTAATGCCCCCCCCGACTCAATATCCAATAAAGTATTTGAATTACCATTTAAGATAAATGCATTACTTGTGGAATTCAGGTAAAAAGCTGCTCCAGAATTAATCTTTAAAATAGCCGTTCCTGATAGAATCATGCCGCTGTTATTAAGGGAACCTGCATGCTCAATGATTATTTTTTTACTTTCCTGAAGTGCCTTTTGGTTCGTGGTTGAACAAGCCAGTGAATCTGTAATATTTATATTGCCACTTCCTCCAATAGTACCTGCCATCCAATTAAATGTACCATGAATAATAGTATTTGCCGATCCTCCAAATACGCCAACATTCGCTGTGTTATTGAGATTCACATTATATAGATCTAAGCCGATATTATCTGTAAAAGAACCGGCTGTAATTATTATTCCTAGTATATTTAAAGTGCTCCCTGAATTGAATGTGGCATTTCCACTATTAAGGCTTAATGTGCCACTGCCTGAAAATCCGGTATTCGCTCCAAACACAGAATTTCCATTATTGAGATTACAGGTTCCATTTAAAGTAATTATTTGATTTATTATTATAGGAGACAATAATGTCATTGTTCCTGAAACGGTACAACTGGTTTGCACGCTTAGCACGCCTGAATTACCTTCAGTTAATTTTCCTCCGGTTGCAATATTCATGCTGTTACAAGTACGAGTGTCCGTGAGATTTATGGTATGCCCACTTAGTATAATTACATCATCACTGGCTCCTGGAATGTTTCCACCTACCCAGGCATTTGGATCGTCCCATGCACCAGAAGCAATACTATTTATCGTAATTGCATTTATGCTAACATTTGAAATAGAAACTAAATAAATAACAATTATCAATACCCTGGCATAATAATACCTTCTTTTTAGCTTTGTTTTTCCTGGACTTAAACAAGTTAATTTCATATAGTGCTCCAATGTTTTTGTAACTGATTGTATCCTTTTAATAATCCGGGCTTAATTTTCTGAACTATGATAAAATCATATAATATTCCAAAGGTAGATAGTCAAAAATGCCTGGCCAATAACATTTTTAAGTCATTATACTAAGAGAATAACACATATGTGTTATTGTAAAAAACTAGGGCTGAATTTTAAGATCTATTTTGGAACTATTTTATTATGGTAAGAATTGTTTAAAATGATTAGCTTTCAACCAAACAAATTGATAGATTAATCAAAATCTACGATCTTGTATTTTAAAGCCTTGGTGACAGCTTCAGTGCCACAACTTACGTGCAGTTTATTGTAAATATTTGAGAGGTGACGTCTTACAGTTTCAATGCTAATATTGCATTTAGGGGCGATTTGTTTATAGGAATGCCCTTTTACAAGGAGTTGTAGTATTTGTTTTTCTCTTACAGATAAATTAAAATCATCTTTAAATAAAACTTTTTCTATGGGAGCCGCCTTCATTTTGTCTAAAAGTTTTTTAGCCAATATGGGTGATAGACTTGCGCCGCCGTTCATAATATCTGTAATAGCTTCAATCAGCTTATCGGGTTGTGATTGCTTTAAAAGATAACCATTGGCACCTGCACATATTGATTCAAATAATTTATTCTCATCTTCAAATACCGTATACATTAATATCTTGATTTCAGGATTAATCTCTTTAGCAATTTTAACAGCTTCTATTCCTGAACGTCCCGGCATTTCAATATCCATGATTATAAAATCAGGTGCAAATTGTTTTACCTGACTACTAATATTCATGCAATTAGCAAATATTCCACATAAAGTAAACTTATCATTATACTCAAATAACCATTGCAAACTTTGACGAATGCGTTCATTATCATCATATATAATCAGCTTTATCAATACTTATAAATTTATTAGCAAAATTACATCTAGTTGTAATAGCAATTAATAACATTTAAGTGTTACTAAATATTAATGGCAAAAAAGATGCTGTTACCCTTGCCCGGAATAGAATCTATTGAATATTTCTTACAGACTCGGTTCATTCTAGTCTCAATATTAATTAAACCATTTCCTTTATGTACCAGATCCTTATCAAAACCTTTTCCATTATCTTTTATTTCAGTTATTAACTGGCGTTCTTTAATATAAATTCTTATACTAACCTCGGTACATCCGGCATGTTTAGCTATATTATTTAAGGCTTCTTTAAAAATGAGGTAGTATTCACGACCTGTTTCAAATGAAATATGAACCTTAGTATCATCAAGTTCATTCTCAAACTCCACATTTATACTTTGCGCTTCCAATAATTCTTCATTCAATTTTCTTATTCGAAAGAGAATTTTATCAAAATCATTATTTACAGGGTTTACATTCCATATTATATCTGTCAAATTTTGATTAGATTCTTTTATCACATCATTGATATTAGTAATAATTTCATTCTTTTTATCCTGTGGAACCTGGTCAGAAGAAATAAGTTTGGACATTATTTGAATACTACTAAGACCTGAACCTATTTCATCATGTAAATCTGATGATATCCTTTGCCTTATATCCTGTATCTTTAAAATATTCTTTAAACGAATGCGATAAAACAAGCTTAAAATTCCCGCAATTATTAAACAAAGAAGTAAATAAAAATAAGTTGATTGCCAAAAAGGGCCAGTAACGTGAAGCTTTAATACATTTTGTGTATAACAGATGTCCCCGTTAAAACAAAGCTTCATTACAACATTGTATTTGCCTGGAGGTATACCATATAACCTTATTATATTTTCGCCTTTTAATTCAATCCAGTCAGTTGGTAATCCTTCTATTTTATACGAATACTGATTTTCTGCTCCGTCCAGATAATTGATTGAACTAAAATAGATATTCAGATTATTCTTATAATTTAACTGAATAGTTTTATTCTTTTCAAAATTAAATTCTCTGTTAAAACTTGTTAGTTTATATACTTCGATTCCATAAAATTTATGTGACTTTCCAATATTTTCAATATCAATTATCTTCTCACTTTCAGATGAAATAAACTTTGCATATTTATGATTTTCATCCAAAAAAGTCATTTCCCAATTATTGTCTTCAATATTTAGTAAAGAGTAATTATATATTTTTAAGTCAAAGGGATTTATTATTTGAAACTTATTCTTAATAGTAGTCTGGACCCAAAACCTGTTTAATTTATCCAACTTAACACTTGTTATATAGTTGCTAAAGAGGCCATCTGTGTCATTAAAATGAAACTTTCTATTTAACCTTGTATCTAAACCATAAATTCCATATCCAGTAGTAAATAACCAAAGGATTCCATTTTTATCACAACGCAAATCATCCAGATTATCCATAAAACTCTTTTCTGTAAAATCGGGGAAATATTGTCTGAACTGATCTGTTGCTATCTCATATTTAATGAGCCCATTTCTATATCTTGAACCAAACCAGCTATTGCCTTCTTTGTCAACACAAGCAGCGGTAATCGCTGATTTTAAGGTAATTGCATTTAAATAGGGAATTAATTTTCTAGTTTTTAATTCATATTTGTAAATTCCTTTTTGCCTGTCAAAACAAAACCAGAAATTATGAGAAGAATCCTGAGCAACATACAAATAATCTTTATCCATGCAGCTTGGTTTATTCTTAACTTCAAAAGCTATCATTTTTTGAGTCTTAACATCAAATAAACGTACACCCAATCCTATACTAAACAAAAAAGTATCTTTTGAAAAACTAAAAACAGAACCCAACATTCCATGAGTACTGATTTCCATTGGAAGTTTTTTATAAAAACTTGTATCTCTAATTGGATCAATACACAAATAATCATAACTGTAACTAAAAATATGATACTTTCCATCCTGAGTCTTCAATGAAGCAATTTTAGAATCCCAGGGGAACTCTGGGTATTTTTTAACATATTCTATAAATGGATTATACTCAAACTTTTCATCATCGGTTCTCAATAAACCTTGTTTAGAAGCCCAAAAGTGGACACCATCTTTCGTTAACACGTGATCAGATATAATTGAAACAATTGGTTTTTTACTAAATTTATTTTTTACCCAACGTTCTTCTTTTGTGTCCAGAATATAATAATTATCATTTTGAAAATAGGAAGCTATTAAATAGCGTTCATCATAATTAAATATTTGAGGGAAAAAGTTTTTTGCTGTTCCTTCAAAAGCAGAAAACTTATAAAAGCTATTATTTTTTAAATTATATATTCCTGTATATACCAATTCTTTATCTTGTTCAAGAAATAGCACCCTGTTCGAATCAAGAGAAATAATACTGAGAAATCCTTTCCAATATTTGATAAATGGCGGATGAATTTCTTTAATTGAATTAATAGTGGGATCTATTTCAAATAATTTATTATCTACTAATGAGTTAATTAGCTGGCACGGTATAACCCACAATTTATTATTTGAGAGTAAAGCCATCCTCGGAGGGTTATTTCTACCAATATTTTCAAGTTCATGATCCTTGAATTTATATTGTTGTAATACTTTAAGGTTTTGATCTATTAATTTTATATCCGACAGACTTAATATCCAAAATTGACTATGCTTTGTTTTCAATATCTGAACTATAAAGTTTTCATTCTTTGATATTTCTGGGTTTCTGTTATATATGGTGTTGGTGGTTAAAAAACTGTTTATATTTACTGTACTTAGACCCTGGTCTGTCCCAATTAATATAGTATTAGCATTAAGATCAGTTATACAATTAATGTTTAATCCTAAAATGGAATGAATACCCTGTCCTTGCTTAATCTTAATGAATTGCTGACCATCATAAAAGTTTAATCCGAAATTAGTACTTATCCATAAATGCCCGGATCTATCCAGGAATAATTTCCTAAGCTCTGTTGAACTTAAGCCATCATTCATATTTAAAGTCTGAAAGTCTCCCAGATTAGGTTGACTCGATAAAGTACCGATTGTTATAATAGACAATAAGAGGAAAAGTAAAACAGCTTTAATGTAATTGTGTGAACTTTTCTGCACTATTTATTTTTCAGTATAAAAGGAAAATATAAACTTAAACAAATAATCTATGGCTTGTAGATAAATTTAATAAAACTAGCTGTGGTGAAGATTTTCCAGCATAAGAAAATTAGTATCTTTAATTTCATCGCTACATTTACATCTTAAACTACACAAGCTTCTGGAAAAATCAAATAAAAAAGATTCTGATATAATACAATCATTTCTTGGAAGTGAACATTCCAGACAAGAAATCATATTGTTTTTATACAATGATTCTGGCTGGCGCCCCGTAGTAATCAGTAATATTTTAGGGGACGGTGGCAATGTTGAGGATGGTGAGTTACAATTTCAAGAAAGCATTATCCTGCTCGACAGGAAAATACGGGCTGGGAATTTGAATAAGAACACTTCCCTCAAAACTCAATTTACCACTATCGCAAAACAGTGTTGGCGAAATAATAAAACTACTGAAATAGCTATTATTGAACCCAAAGAACAAATTATAGCTAATAATATAAGGAACCAATTCAAATTAATTAGAGCCGAACATGAGATCCCTGTTGAAAAACCACCGTTTCTTTCCAAATATTCCTGGTTAATCTGGTCCATTATATTAGTCATATTAGGAGTAGGAAGCTATTTTATAATCAAGAGATCAGATTTCAATAGTACTACCGACCAACTAAATCCCGCTATAGAAAAAGATTCTTCAGGAAGAAAACAGGATAGTATTAAAAATACCAAACTCAAAAATATTAAACAGCCCATTACTAAATCTGATAAGGGCATATCACCTATAAGTCCTCAGCGCAAAGCTAAATTACTGGCCGTTGCGAAAGAGTTTTATAAAAGCCCTCAAATAGATGCTTTAAGAAGTGATAATTTAACACCAGATGATCCAATTACAAAAGCTCAAAAAGCATGGGCAGATCATGATTTGAAGAAAGTCATTATTATTCTGGAGACCATTGATGAGAAGAATCCAAGATACATTAATTCACAATTGCTTTTAGGGCATGCTTATTACCAAACCAAAGAATACCAAAAGGCCAAATATAGTTTTAATCTAGTCAAGCAGAAAAACATCATGCCTTATGCTGAAGAGGCTGAGTGGAATATATTAATTACCCTGGTAGCACAACATAAGGTTAGATCCCCTTATTTTAAACGACATATAGATAAGTTTATAAATAATACAGGCAGTACTTATAATATTGAAGCCATTGCTTTGGCGCAGAGGATAAAATAAGATTTTAAAACTATTGGCTGTTGGCCTTTGGCCTTTGGCTATTGGCACCTATGCATTAACTAGTTATAGTTGTCATCCAATCGATATAGTTGTAGTACTTTTCGACTTGATGATTTCTTACCCAATCAATACCATTAATGTTTATTACTGAATATTGTGTTTGACACAATTAACTATAGTAATTTGTCAAATATCTAATCTGATGTTTATCTAATTTACCTCACATGGCAACTTACAGGCAAGTTAATGGCAAGTAATAGGCAAGTAATAGGCAAGTAACAGGCAAGTTAGAATTCTAACTTGCCTGTTACTTGCCTATTACTTGCCTATTACTTGCCATTAACTTGCCTATTAAGGAGACTCAGAAAGGAATAATACCCGGTTTAAAAAAATAATTATATTATTCAAGCGTACTTAATCATTTACAAGTGAAGTATGCTTAATGAAATCAAAAATTAGGATATTAAGAGGGCTCAGTAAATAAATAGAAATAATTGTATAAAGAATGACAATAAAATAATTTGGCTTTGGTTCTATATTAAGTATATCACTGGGGTTACAGTCTAAATACAAATCAAAATAACTTATAGCTGATAATTAATGACCCCTGGTTTTTAAAAGCTTCTCACTATGAATATTATTAATGGCTTATAAAAAACACTATGAAGGTAATAAGTAGGCATTGTATATTTATTCCAATAGCCTTATCATTCCACACAGGAAATGCCCAAAGTTCAATACAACTACCCCAAAACATATTACAGTATTATCAGCTAATCAATAAGGCTGAAATGAGTATAGTTAATGGAAAAACTAACGATGCTTTAAAATTCTATATTGAAGCTTTTACATATTTCCTTAATGGATTTTCATTTGATTATAGGAATGTAGTTATATCTTTTAAACCTGCTTTTAGATATTTTATAATACACTACATTTAAGTATGAAATTATTATCATTTTTCTTTATCAACCTGATTGTAACAGCATTTTGCTGGTCTCAGGAAAACCTGGTTCCTAATCCTGGGTTTGAAGATGTAAAAACTACAGATATGGTCGGAAATGTTAGCGCTAAATATATCAAAAATGGTCGTTGGTATAATTATGATTGTAAACATTGGAATGGATATGTATGGGGTATATTTGGTACAGATAAAAATTATTACTTAAATTCTATGAGCTTTGGAGAAATAATGAAATTAAATATTAAACCAAAAGAAGGAAAAAACTGTATATCAACTTGGTCATATAATATTCAAGGAAATGGTGTTTCTGGATATATTACTAGTAAACCTACACAAACTCTATATTTTGGCAAGGTTTATAAGATATCTGCCTGGTTTTATTTTCCACATATATATACAAATGATTCTTTAGCATATAATCATATTGGCATTACATTCTTGAGAAACCCAATTAGATTGAATAGAGCAAATGAAGCCAATAGGAACTGGCGATTTACACTTTCTGAATTTAAATGGGATGATTGGTATGAATCTACCTGGTATCTAAGGCCACTTTGTGATTTGAATTACCTTGTTATAGGTACGTCAAAAACAGATACCTGGCCCACAAAAAATCAGGAAACTAATTCATTATTTTTAGTTGATAATCTTTCCATAACTGAAGTAATTACAGACACTATTCCTAAAAATGCAATTGTGACTCCCTTTTGTAAATCACCGGAATGGGAAGATATTGAGTCGCATAGTGTTATTGAACCTACTGTTCTGCATTTTGAAACTAATATATATGAATTAAGCCAGGATAACTATACAACATTAGAGGCCATTTCAACAATACTAAAATCCAATAAAAATTTAGTTATTGAAGTAAACGGTTATACAGATGAAGTAAATGCAGATAATCTTTCACTTTCCAGAAAACGGGCTGAATCTGTATTAAACTACTTTACACAGGAAAAAGGAATATTAAAATATAAGTTTAAACCAAAAGGCATGGCTAATGCCAATCCCATTTGCAACACTAAAGATGAAGCCTGCAGGAGTAAAAACAGAAGAGTAGAACTGTTAAGCTCCCAATTAGAAACTTCACAACTCATTTATCAAAAGATGCTGGATAAAATCAAAACCAAAGATATGGACTCAGCTTTTCAACTGGTTAAGTTATGGTTCTATTTCATAAATCCAATTGATAAAATAGTCATATTATTTGATCCAAGGGTAAAGAATTTGGCAACAAATAAAACTTACCGAAAGCCCATTCTGAAAATGATAAAAGATGAATATAAGTTGCATAAATTTAGTGAAGAGCGATTCTACCTCGACAGTCTTTTTTGGGAAGATCAAAGACATAAATATTTGGAAAGAGAATATTATTATTTTAGTGCAACTACTGCTCCAGACAGTTTATTTGACAATATTGATTATACGGAAGACAATAAAAGGAATCAGAAGATTTGTCTACTTTTAGAAGAATTTGTAAAAAAGCATGGCTGGCCTGATGATTCTAAATATGGGGCATTTTCCGGTGCTGTACCCTTTAATATATTATCACATAGTATGGATAGTACGCTGGTTAGAACACACTTAAACCTGCTAAAAGAAAAATGTCTAATAGGTGAATCCTCCTGGCACAATTATGCAATACTATATGATAAATTAATGGCTATGCAGGATAAACCCCAAATGTATGGAACAATGCAAATGGATTTTGTACTAGATCCTAATTATTGGATCTTATATAAATGTGTACCTCTGGAAGAGCTAAATAAGAACAGGACAAAAATAGGTCTAATCCCATTTAGTAAAGAAAGGTATTATGAAAATCAACCTAAGTGGCTCCATTAATAACTGAGTAAATATTTGTGATAATAAATAAAAAATCTAACTCTTATTAAGAATCTGCAAATGAAATCAATCTGTCTTCTACTGCTTGCTTCTTTATTTTGCTTCCCTGATTATTATGCTTTACTAATTCCAAAAGACAAAGCAATCGGTAAAGAACCACAGCAAGACTTTATGTCTTATTATCATTATGTAAACCTATCAAACAGGTCTATTTATGCAGGTGATCTGGCTAATGCAGCTTTATTTCTTGATTCTGCTTTTAATTGTGTAAAGACTCCTTGGTTTGTAGATCTCAAAAGACAAGTTATCCTTAATTGGAAGCTAAAAAGAAAAGAAAAGAATATTGAATTACTAAAGCTATTTGTCAGAAATAAGCAAATAGATTCAACTCAATTAAGCAATATTTTTCCAAAAGAATTACTAAGTGAATATAAAATTAAGTTTAAGTCTAATAACTTAACCAAGCAAATGGAGTCATACAAAAATCAATTAGAATTATTGTTTAAAACTGATCAGGATATTAGAGCAAATTACAATATGTATTGCTTTAAAGATAAGCCAGACAAACAAAACCCAAATACAAATGGAAATGCAATTAATTATAAAATTCAAGACAGTCTAAATGTTTTAAATGCTTATAAATTCATTAAATTAATAAGACAATACGGATTTCCAACAGAAGACAAGCTTGGTTATTTTATTAACAATAAAGTAAAAGGTGCTGAGAAGAAAACAATTGAATTAAGTAACGTAGTTGATATATTCTTTAGATTATGCAATAATTCAATTTATAGAGAAGATATAAACACTATCCTCGATATAGCTTTTAACAATAATCAAATTCAACCAGTATTTTATGCATATCTTAAGGACCAAAACTATTTAAGTTCAAATAGAAAACGATTTAAAGTTGGATTGCTTTTTATAGAGCCCTCAGTTGTAATTATTAATAAAGAATATTATAGACAATTTTTAGATTATTCCAAAAGCTTATTAGATTCAATAAATACAAATAGAATTAGTATTGGACTAGACTCATTGCATATAGAGCAACACCAAATTGTGAGTTCTAGTATTTGCCAAGACAGTACTATTACCAGAATTATCAGCATCACCAATAATAGTTTTCTTGACCATATACCAGAAGGAATAACCAGGTGGGCAATTGAAAAAGAAGGAAAAACAATGGGTGAATACAAGATTAATATTAACAAAATTAAGAAGGAATGTCATTGTAAGGAGAGGATGTATTAGGTAATTAATTAAAAACTAAATTTATATAGCGTGAGATCTATTTATATTATTCTCTTATTATTTCCCTTATTCAAAGGAATTGTAGTTCCAAAAGACATATCTATCGGTAAAGAACCAAAGCAAGACTTCGTGTCTTATTATCATTATATAAATCTATCTAACAGGTCTATTTATAATGGAGATCTGGCCAATGCAGCTTTATTCCTTGATTCTGCATTTCAATATATAAAAAGCCCTTATTTTAAAGACTTACAAAAGAGGATTATCCTTAACTGGAAGTTAAATATGTCGGAAAAGAACATTCAGCTATTGAATTTTATTCTAAAAACTAAACATATAGATACTGCTCAGTTAAAAACACTTTTTCCTTTAGAACTACTTACTGGTTTTAATACTAAAGTTAAACCCGGTAAGCTATCTTCTCAAATGAAGGAATTCAAATATCAACTTGAAAGGATATATCAGACTGACCAGGAAATAAAAGGATATTATGACTTTAAAACTATACAAACAGATAACTATATTCCTAAAGCAAAAAGGGAAAAACAGGAAATGCTGGAATTGGCAAATGCTGATAAATTTATTAAGCTTATACGTAAATATGGATTCCCCACAGAGAATAACATAGGTTATTTTATACATGACTTATCAGATCCTACTAAAATCAAGGCAATTGAATTGAGTCATGTAGTTGATATCTTGTTTAGGAATTATCTTGGCACTAAATTTAAGGAAGATGCCTTAAGGATTCTGGAAACTGCAATGACCAATCATATTATCCATCCTATTAATTATGCTCACTTAAAGGACCATTATAATGAAAACATAAAGTCCAGAAAGTTTAATTGGGGCATTCAATATTTAGTTCCCTCTGTAATAAGGATCGATAATGCATTCTATAGACCATTTGTATATTATTCAAAGGGCCTGCTGGATAGTGTAAATAACAACAGAATCTCTATTGGATTGGATTCATTGCATATAGAGCAACATCAAATAGTGAGTCAACAAATCTGTGGTGATTCTACCAAAGCTAACAATCTGAGCATTCCTACTTATACTTATATTAATGAATATCGCTTGGGCTTTGTTAAATGGGCTGTAGAAAAAGAAGGAAGATTAATGAGTGATTTCATCATAAGTACTGATAAGATAAAGAAAGAGTGTAAATGTAAGGCGTTGTTGTATTAGGTGAGAATTGAGAAGTGAGAAGTAAGAGGTAAAAAGTAAAAGGGGAAATGTGAGTTAAAATGAATCTTATGGATTCAAATGATTATAGCTCAAAGATATTCATATTCACCTACCCCCTTTGGGATCTTATAGCTTCAAATTTGTATCCATTTCAAAATCAACCATAGTTTAAAAGCCTGCTTTAGGTTTCCAAATATCCTTCTTCTTGCTAATCAACATAATTATACCCAATTTTGTACATCGTAGTCTTTATAATAAACAACTAGTCCTCATGAACACAATTATAAGAATCTTCTTCATCTTTTTTATAGTTAATACAATATCTGCACAAGTTCCCAGGAAAGTAATCGTTGAGCATTTCACTAATACCAAATGTCCCATCTGTAAATCAAGGAACCCCGGCTTTTATACAAATATAAATAACCAACCTGCCATATTACATTTGGCTATTCACCCAAGTTCACCATATGCGAGCTGTGTATTAAGTCAGCAGAACAATCCAGATAATGATAACAGAACTAAATATTATGGGGTTTATGGTGGCACACCAAGACTCGTTATACAAGGAAAAGTAATCTCTGAGAATGCAGACTATAATTCCAGTTCCTTATTTACACCTTTTTTAGGCACCACTTCTCCTATTGAATTAAAAATAGAACAATTTAAATATAAATCAGATTCTATACATGTAAAGATTACGGCTACTGCTGTTGTTAATAATTCATTGGGTAGTCTTAAACTTTTTGCAGCACTAGCAGAAGATACTGTTTTTTATGCTAGTCCTAATGGAGAAACTCAACACTATGATGTTTACAGAAAATCATTGTTCGGTGCTACCGGAACTACCATAAATATTCCGGCAAATGTAGGTGAATCAATTGTATACGAGGCATCAGCAAATGCTAATGCTATTTGGAAATTCTCAAGAATTTATACTGTTGCCTTACTACAAGATGTAACTACCAAAGATGTAATTCAGGCAGAAGCCAGTTCTCCATATGAAGGAATCACATTCCCCACTAGTATTGATAAGATCAATTCAGAAATGGAAGTTTCTATTTATCCTAATCCGGCAAGTTCTGTCATTCATGTTAAGTTAGAGAAAGAGCAAGCAGTAACGGCATCATTAATATCTATTGATGGCACCTTACTTCAAAAGCATCAATTTACAAAGTCTACAGATTTTAATGTGGAAGGTCTTTCAAAAGGATATTATATAATAGAACTAAATACAGATAATAGTAAATATTCAAAGAAAGTAAAAGTAGAATAATCTTAAACACCTTTATTTATATACATTCTTAATTATTGTGAATGATTTGCTAATGCCATTATCATAATTGTTATTGTCATATCTATCTACCTACCTTCGTGTCTCAATTCACCGTCTTGGAAAATACTATCTCTAAACCCAGCCTTAACCATTGGATCGTATTATGGGTTTTGGGCTTGCTCTGGGGTTGTTCTTTTATATTAATAAAGAGAGGTTTGGTATGTTTCAGCCCTATACAAACCGCTAGCCTGCGTATAGGAATATCCTCCCTAGCTTTTTTCCCTTTATTTGTATGGCACATTAAAAAGGTAGACTGGTCCAAGTTAAAGTATTATGCAATAGTAGGTTTTGCAGGCAGTGGCATACCGGCTATTCTTTTTGCCAATGCCCAAATGCATATTTCTAGTTCTGTTTCAGGTATATTGAATTCACTTACTCCTTTATTCACTTTTGTATTTGGAATACTCTTCTTTAACACAGGAGGCACCCTTAGAAGGTTTATAGGAGTATTATTAGGACTAGTAGGTGCGGGCATACTTATTCTCTTTGGTAAAGAGATGGGCCAATCAGGTCACATTATTTATGGTATGATGGTCGTATTAGCTACTATGTGCTATGCAACAAGCGTTAATACTGTCAAAAAACATTTACAGGATGTTCACCCCATTGCATTAAGTGCGGTCGCTTTTCAAATAATAGGAATACCTGCCTATATAATATTATGGAAGACGGACTTTATAGGCACAGTACAATATGATCATGAAGCTTTACTATCACTTGGCTATTTGTTCGTATTGGCTATAGTGGGTACTGTAGTGGCCACTATACTTTTCTTCGGACTGGTACAGAAAACAGATGCTTTGTTTGGTTCTATGACTACTTATATTATACCTATTATGGCAGTCTTTCTTGGTTTTCTTGATGGCGAAGTTTTTTCCATATTGCATGTACTGGGTATGGGTTGTATTCTAATAGGTGTATATTTATCCAGAAAATAATATATGATACAAAGGCTTCCTTCTCTTTATTTTGCTTATAGCCAACACAAAGGCAGGGGTGTTTATACTACCGAAGCATTTGATGAAGGTGACCTGATTGAGATATGCCCGGTTATAGTGTGTCCTGAAGAAGACCTTCCCGTCATCCATACAACCAAACTTCATGATTATTACTTCTTATGGGGAGATGATGAAAAACAATGTGCCATAGCATTAGGTTTTGGTTCTTTATATAACCATGCTTATAAACCGAATGCACGTTATGAGGTAGATTTTGAGGAAGAGACAATTTCTTTTTATTGCTTAAAGCCTATCGCTACAGGAGAAGAAATCACTGTAAATTATAACGGAGACTGGGAAGACGAAAACCCGGTCTGGTTTGATAAATAGTTAATATATAATACAATTAATATCAAGTTCTATCGCTTCATCCCAGGGTATCATAGCATTAAATAATCTGATAGTTGTAAATTGACTTAAGTCTTCCTTTTTGATATTACCGGTTTTTAACACACCCGAATTAAGCAATAAAGCTCTTTGCGTACCTTTCAATAAAGGGAATTCAGGAGTAATCCATCCTTGAGCTCCATTAAAAGCTACATTACAATAAGAAGTATCAGTTAGTTGATCATCAACAGTAATGAGAATATCCTCACGGGATGGCATCCCCTTCATCAATTTATTAATATCATCTCTATTTGCCCATTTTAAAGCATATTGCAAATGTTTGCCATTAATCAGGTGCAACAATTTTATCTCTCTTTTATGGTAAGGTGTGAAATGAATACTATAATCATCCGCTGCTCCATAAAGGAAACGACATTTAACTATGCCAGTACTAAGTTCTTCTGGGATATTAATAAGATCTAAGAGTGCTGTGCTTTTATTCTGGTGCCCAATTACTTGAAGGCTTATATTTACACGTTGCTGGTGGTAATCAATATTCTGTATAATTCCGTCTTGTATTCTTATACTTTCAAGTAATGGGTACATACACTTTATTAATTATTTCTTCATATTCAGATCTGGCATCACTCATAAAGGTAATACCTCCACCGCTTTTAAAATAAAGCTTTTCATCTTTCTGTTCTATAAACCTGATCATCACACCGCTTTTTAGGTTCTTACCATCAAAGGTCCCGAAAATACCTGTGTAATATCCTCTTTCAAAGTCTTCTACCTCTTTAATAATTTCTACAGTTCTCTTTTTAGGTGCGCCTGTTATAGATCCTGCTGGCAATAGCCTGAAAATAATGTCGCCCATTTTAGATTCATATCCTTTTGGCAGATCACCAGATATTTTAGAACTCACCTGTAATATCTCTCCAAAATTGGTTTTAATATGATCTATATACCTGAACTTTTCCACTTGTATATTATTGGCTACCATTCCAAGGTCGTTCCTAATAAGATCAACTATGGTGTAATGCTCAGCTTCTTCCTTTTTATCTTTTATGATTAATTCCTCTGCATCGGGCAATGCTGCATCTATAGTTCCTTTCATTGGATAAGAATAAATCTTACCGTCTTCAATCGTTACAAAAGTTTCTGGAGAAAAACATACGACCTGATCCTTCAGCCATAATTTATAGGGTGCCCGGGCATTAGCGTAAATAGCATATAAACTGAGATTTATATCTATGGGTGTTTGAAAAGCCAGGTTCAATAGAAAACTATTGCCATACTGAATTTCTTTCTGAACAGCCAGGAAGGCTTTATTGTAAGTTTCAAATGCAACAGGGTTTTTGATAAACTCTAATATGCAATCCTGGTTTACATTCAAATTAGTATTAGTTTCCTGCTGAATTCGGTATTGAATTAATTCAGGATCCAGTTCATCCAAAGGAATTACAAGGGGCTTTTGTTTATCGAAGTCTATTATGAAAAGGAAAGGTCTTTTATCATGACCTAATTGGTTCATTAGTTCAATAGCACGGTTCTCAGAAATGGCAGGGTGTTGAGTCATTCTTTAATAGCCTAGGATTGAAAGCATAGAATCAGCAGTCTGCTCAGGAAACAATAGATAATCTATCTGTTTGCCGTCTTCATCAATATCCACTATTACATGCTTCGGTGATGGTATCATACAGTGTTTTACACCTCCATAACCACTTAAGGCATCCTGATAAGCTCCTGTATTGAAGAAGCCCAGGAATAATGGTTCTTTTGAATCATCATCTGTCACCGGCATATAAACCTGGTTCTCATGCACCTCTGCATTGTAGTAATCTGAATTATCACAACTCAGACCACCAATATTAACACGTCTGAATCCATTGTTCCACTTATTGATAGGAAGCAGAATAAATCGCTCACCAATGCCCCAGCTATCTGGCAAGGTATTCATTAAAGAATTATCTACCATATACCAGACCTCGGCATCATTTTGTTGCTTTGTATTCAATACAGAAAATATAGCTGCTCCACTTTCTCCTACCGTGTATTTACCGAACTCAGTATAAATATCAGGTTCCGGAATATCAAACTCTTCACAAGATTCTTTAATAAGATTTACTATCTCACTGATCATGTACCCATAATCATATTCGAATCCTAAAGTATTGGGTATGGGCATACCACCCCCAATATTAAGCGCGGTAAGATCCGGGCATATCTTCTTCAATTCGCAATAAAGAGAAATACCTTTTTTAAGTTCCCCCCAATAGTAGATAGAATCTTTAATACCGGTATCAACAAAGAAATGGAGCATCTTTAATTTCGCTCTTTTATTTTGCGATAATACATCTCTGTAAAATGGAACTACTTCAGAGTTTCGTATTCCCAATCTACTCGTATAAAATTCAAAATTAGGTTCTTCTTCAGTAGCTACCCTTATTCCTACACTAAATTCATCCTCTTCTACATACTGATCATAATAGAAAATCTCCTGCTTATTATCCAGTATTGGAATAATATTGGTAAAGCCATTATTGATAAGTTCAGATATTTTTTGGGTATAGTCTTCAGTTTTAAATCCATTGTTAATAATGATTGTTTTCTCATTAACTTTTCCTTCTTTATACAGCTTTAATATTAAGTCAATATCAAAAGATGAGGAAGTTTCAATATGTGCACCATGGTCTAATACTTCTTTTAATACGTGGCTAAAGTGACAACTTTTTGTACAATAGCAATAATAATATTTCCCCTGGTATCCGGAGTGCTTAATTGCCTTCTTGAAATGTTTACGTGCCTTCTCGATTTGTTGCCCAATTTTAGGCAAATAAGTCAACTTTAATGGTGTACCATATTTTTGAACCAATTCTATCAGGTTAATATTATTAAACCTTAAATAACCATCTACCATTTCAAAACTCTCCTGGGGAAAATCAAAGGTCTGGTGTATTAGGTCGGTATACCGATTGATCATTTTAAACTTATTTAGGAATGATATACAAAGTTAAGCCTAAGAAAGTTGCTATATCTCTTATTTAATTTAGTAAAACAGTTTATGGGGTCGATATTTTCATTAATATTGAAATGAACAATAGTATTAGCTATTTAATTAAGTTTAGATTTGTTTAATTTAAATGCAAGTATTTTAATCAATTTAATGAAAACTAATTTACTAGAATTACTAAAAGAGCATTTCAATTCGAAAGATAATCTGAGAGAAGATATTGACGAATCCCAATCTTCAATTTCTTCCGGGTTAAATTTAGTTTTGCCTATTGTTTTGGGTAGTATTATTAAAAAAGCTTCTTATATTAATGGGCTCAAAGATTTGGTGATCTTATTAGATGAAGCTAAGATTCACAATGAAAATGGAGCGCATACTGTTCATAAATTGTATGGGTCTGAGTTGGAAACCATCTTAAAGATCGTATCCAAAGAAACTGGTATAAAAGAACATTCCGCATGTGTAATATTCAATATGGTTACCCCTTATTTAATTAATCTTATAAATATTGAAATATCAATAAACGGTTTAGGAATTTCCGGTCTGGGAACCTTAATTATGAGCCAAGCTGAACATGTTAAAAATGACTTACCACCAGGTATTGCAGAGAAAATTGGTTTTGATGAACTGGGCGATTTCCTTGGCGATACAAACAAAGAAACTCTTAATGCCTCAACTGAGGGATTTAGGATGTTAATTCCTTGGGTTCTTGGGCTTGTAGCATTGTTAGCAGCATTATATTATTTAAGAACCTGCAGTAAACAAGATGGGAAATTGCCAACTTATAGCTTGGTTGAACAATTAACAACTAATTTAAGTATTCATTCCTTTTATCAAATATGTAAAATTTAATAGTATTATTTTTAACCAAAATCTGTTTCGATTTAACATAATAAGATCCCATTCAGATCCCATTGCGGTCTAACCGCTGTCTAACTGTTGTCTAAGCTGTATCTAATCACTTTCTGATCACACACTAATTTGTGATTAAGAACATTTGACTAATTTAATATTTTTTTCTGGTGATTGGTCTTTAGACTGAACATTCTTAGGCAAGCAATATTTTAACCATAAACTTCAAATTTGAATGCTTGTAACTTTTCAGTATATATACTAACATTGTCTGCTACAAATAATTCTAATTTATCAACTAGCTTTGTTTAAACTTTATACCCTTGACAAAAAAAAGAAAAAGAAAAATAGGACTATCTCCTGGTAGTATGGTCTATACAGGTCATTTAGATTCTGGAGAAAAGCAAATTCTTGTAACCAGGTATAATGCCAATGATTACAAAGAAATTACTTTAAAGGATTTTAATGAGGATAAAATCAGTCCGGTACCCGGCCATATTAACTGGGTAGATGTAAGGGGCCTTGAACATACTGATATAATTGAGAAGATAGGTGAAAGCTATTCTCTGCACCCTATTTTACTTGAAAACATAGTAGATGTGGAACAAAGACCCAAATTTGAAGAGTTTGAAAATGGCATCTTTATAATAATTGATTCACTCAAATACATTACTGAAAGCACTACAATTCAAAATACGCAAATCGCACTATTCTTTGGTACTGATTTTCTATTGTCATTCCAGGAGGGAAAAGATGATCATTTTGAACATGTGAGAGAAAGAATATCTAAAGCAATAGGTCGAATAAGAAAACGAGGAACAGATTATCTTGCATATGCTCTTATCGACAGCTTAGTAGATTCCTATTATTTGGCAATGGACCAGATTGAGGAACAGATAGAACTACTGGAAACCAATATTGAGGGTAGTGAATCAAAATTCATTCGTGAAAGAATACTTGCCCTAAAAAAAGAATTAATTCATGTAAGAAAATCTGTGTTACCATTAAGAGAAGCTTTGAGTAAATTCAGTCGTATGGAGTCTGAATTAATTGAAGCATCCACCAGTGTTTTTATACGAGATGTTTATGATCATGTTGTATACATAATGGATCTAATAGAGTCCTTTAAAGATATGCTTTCAGGTATTTATGATATTTATATTGCCCAGATAAGTCTGAAGATGAATAACGTAATGAAAGCTTTAACCATTATTTCAGCAATTTTTATTCCACTTAGTTTTATTGCATCAGTATATGGAATGAACTTCGAATTTATGCCAGAACTTCACAATCCATACGGATATTATGGTATCCTTGGGGTAATGTTTTGTATTAGTGTTGCGATGATTATTATGTTTAAAAAGAGAGGGTGGTTTGATTGAGAAAGTGAGAAGTGAGAGGTAAAAGGTAAAAAGTGAAATGTCAGACGCAAGCTGTAATTTTATTGTTATTCATCTAGCCAAGATTAAAGAAAGGATCTCGCTTTACCCTATAATAGAAGCCTTTTTGAATCTTCTTTTAACTTCGAGTTTAGGCAATGAGAATTCCAGAAATTCATCCATATAACGATAGATTGTCCAGCTTTCATTATTAAATTCAAGTGCTGACATATTCTCTATCCAATCTCCTGAATTTAAATAATGAATACTTTCACTTCCGTTGTTGATATGTTGTATAGAAGGAACATGGGTGTGGCCACAAATGATGCCATCAAAATGTTCTTTGCTAGCGTAGGCAGCAGATGCTTGTTCAAAATCATGCATGTATTTACCTGCTTTATTAATTTTCAATCTGATCTTTGATGCAAAGGAAATATAGGATTTATTATTTATCAGCCTTTTAATATTAATAGCTTTACTTAATGCAACTAGAACTGAATAGGTCTTTGTACCAATAATAAAAATTAAGGATGAATTTATAATAGTTGAATTGAATTTATCTCCGTGGATTACCAGGTATCTTTTATTTTGAATAATCAATTCTATCTGTGATCTAACCTGTAGGTTATCATTCTTTTTCTCAGATAATTTATTTAAGCCTTTGTCATAATTCCCCTGAATAAAATAAACTAACGTACCGGTAGAGGACATGTTTTCAATTTCTTCCAATATTCTCTTATGTTCAGTTGGAATCTTTTTAAATTTCTCTTCTCTGAAGTCACAAAAGTCACCATTGATAATTAGTTTTTCTGGTTTTATACTTTTTAGATATTCCATAAGTTCAATAGCAAAACAAGCACTAGATCCCAAATGAATATCGGATAATATGACTAAATCAAGTAGTCTGCGATTCATAGAATTATTCAATTGTGTTAGTATAAAATAGTGTAGTGTTATGCAACATTCATATTATACCTTGCAATTTAGCTATTTGGTATTATCCTAAAGTTAGTGATATATTAAATTATTATTAATAGTTGTCAGTTGTCGGTTGTTAGTTGTCAGTAAAATTCACATATAAATGTATTTCCAGGTATTTTTACTAAATTCTGTCCTTATTTAAATAAACTCTGACAACGGCAACTGACAACTACACTAAAAAAGGATTATACATCCTCTCATGACCTATAGTTGTAGCAGGTCCGTGGCCATTATATACAATCATATCATCGGGCAAAATCAATAATTTATCATGAATGGTATTAATTAAGGTATCATAGTCCCCTCCAGGCAAATCTGTTCTGCCAATACTCTCATAAAATAAAACATCACCGGCAACAACAAAATTATCATTCTCATTTATAAAACTCAAACTGGCTGGTGAATGCCCCGGAGTAAGTATCGTCTTAAGTATAGTATTACCAAAACTAATTTCATCACCTTGTTCAATAAATACAATGGGTTCAGGTGAGACATCACAAGTAACCCCATACATAGCGCTAATCTGTGGTGAAGCCTTTAATACAGGTATTTCTCCTTTATGTATCTCTGGCAATAAGCCATAAGTATCATAAATAAACTTATTTCCAAAAATATGATCCAGATGACAATGGGTATTGATAAGCCTTACCGGATTAAGATTTCTAGATTTTATAAAAGCCTTTAAATGCTCTTTTTCTGCTATTGAATTACATCCCGGATCTATTATTATACACTCATTTGTTTCATCATAAATAATATAAGTATTTTCTTCAAAATCATTATAAGTAAGTGCTACAACAACAGCCATAATTTAACGTTTTATTTTAGACGAAAATAGACAATTACATACTTAAAGGAAATAAGTATTTGTATATTTCATAAAAATATTAAACATTTATAATAAGAATGGTTCAGTCAATGTACTTAAAGATCTGTTTTGTATTTAGCATAATTATTCCTTGGTCGATAACATTGACTGCTCAAACATCATTAGTTGAGTTTGGGAAAAATAGAATCCAGTTTCACAATGCATTTCAGGAGTGGCAATATTATGAAGCTGAAAATACCATAACCTATTGGTATGGAAATGGCAGATTCGTAGGCCAGGCTGCTTCTATTATTGCCGAATCTGAGATTGAAAGTATAAAGGATCTGCTCGAACATAGTATCAATGATAAAATAGAAATTGTTGTTTACACTGATCTTACAGATCTTAAACAGACAAATATAGGTCAGGAGGAAGCTTTTCAGTATACAGGGGGTCTGACAAAGATTGCCGGCAATAAGATTTTTGTCTATTTTAATGGAAACCACCGTGATTTGCGACGACAAGTAAGACAAGGCATTGCTTCTGTATATCTGGAATCTATATTATTTGGTGCCAATCTTCAGGAAATAGTTCAGAATGTTGTCTCTTTTAATCTTCCGGACTGGTTTAAAAACGGACTAATTGCTTATGTAGGTCAAGAGTGGTCCATAAAACAAGATAATGAACTCAAAGACTATTTTCAGCATAATAAGCTCAAGAATTTTGATCAATTAATAGCTTATGATGCCAATCTTGCAGGACATGCCTTTTGGTATTATGTATCTCAGAATTTTGGTTTAACTTCAGTAGCCAATTTATTATACCTTGTCAGAATCAATAGATCTCTAGATGCAGGATTTGAATATGTATTAGGAAATGATTATAAGATTATATCTGAAAACCTGATGAGTTATTATTCAAACAGGTATCTGCCTGAAGTTGCAGATAAATTACTTGATACGGGTGAAAATATTGTTATTCCTAAAGCAAATCGTGTAAAACTAAGTAAGATTGCTGTAAGTGATGATGGACAAAAACTTGCCTTTGTTACCAATCAGATAGGAAAAACACGTTTATACTATTATAATTTCAAGACAGGGAAAAGAAAATATCTATTTCATAAAGGATTTAAAAATGCATTCCAGCCTACTGATTATGAGTATCCTCATTTGGCCTGGAATAATTCAGGTACTGAACTATTAGTCCTTACCGAAGAAAGGGATAAACAAAAACTAGGTCGATATGATATTGCTTCTGAAAAATGGACTTGGGAACCTGTAGCCCCTCATTTTGACAGAATTCATTCTGTGGATTATCTCGATGATGGAAGATTAGTAATTACCGCAACTTATAATGGAGTTTCAGACTTGTATTTGTATTACTTGTCTACCCGTCAGGCAGTTCGACTTACTAATGATTATTATGATGATATAGATGCTATTAGAGTAAATCTTCTCGGAAAAAAGGGTATTCTGTTTGTATCAAACAGACCCAATACTGAATTAGTCTCCAATAGAATAGATTCCATTATTCCTTTAGATAAAATGGATATTTTCTATATTGAGCCTGATGCAAATCCTCTAAAACTAGTCAGAATTACCAATTCACCCGACTATCATGAAATCAACCCACAGAGAATAGATTCTATTCATTTTGCTTATCTTTCAGAAGAAAATGGTAATTGGGGCAGAAAGTTTGGGAGGCTAAAAGAGATTATTACTGATACTGTCCAAAATATTTATTTTAAGGATGGTACCAAGATTATAGTACCGATTGATAGTTTGATACCTTTATTAAAAAGCACCCAAATCGATACTATTACATTTAGTCCTGTTATTCAAACAGTTGCTGAAACTGACTGGCAACAGTCATTTGCACTTTCGGTTCAAAGGATATTTGGAGTAGATACATCTGCTTTTGTTTATTATTTATATCAAAATAAACCGGTATTAAAGAAAGTTACCATTCCTATAAAAAGCATCTCAGAACCAGCTATAACACCTTATCGAAAAGAATCTAATACCAGGATGTTAATGCAAAGACAATCTGTATTGCTAAAATCTGAATTAAAGAATGTAAAACCAGAAGCTGTTAAAGAAAAAGAGATAGTTATTCAAAAAGACTCTACAAAGCAGGTCAAAAAGTCGTACTTTCAAACTGGTTTTGATGATGATGAGCCTGCTCCCAGTATAGTTACTATTAAAAAGACAGATCCTTTAATTGAAGAAAAGACTGATTTACCTACTATTTCTGCTAAAAGATATATTTTCAGAAGTTCAAGAATAGTACCTTATCGTTTACAATTCAAAACAGATTATATAACTACCAGACTCGATAATTCTCCTTTATTTGGTGGTCTGGATAATTATGTTGGCAGGCAATTAACCGGTCAGGGTAGTGGGTCATTTAGCTATACCCCTTTAGGTATATTATTAACGACAAATTTTAAAGATCTTCTTGAGGATTATGTTTTTGAAGTAGGTGCAAGATTCCCTACCAACTTCAGAGGAGGAGAGTATTTCATTACCTTTAAAGACAGAAAGCATAGGTGGGATAAAAATTACTCCTATTATTATTCCGGTCAGCAATATATAATAGATCCTGCAACTATTGATAATAATTTTATAAAGAGTCTTCCTGCTGCATTGCAATTTCCATTGCCCACACCCTCAACTTTATTTCCACAATTAAGGTCAAAAATAGTAACAAACCTGGCTCAAGTAGAATTTAGATATCCATTTGATATATATCGCAGTCTCAGATTAAGAACATTGATCAGGAATGATAAAATGTACTGGAAGATTTCTGAAGGCAAAACACTTAATACCAGTGTTTATAATGAACAAAGATTAGGATTGCGTGCAGAATATGTATTTGATAATACCTATGAATCTGCATTGAATCTTTTACATGGTAGTCGTTATAAGGTATATGGCGAATATGTTAAACAGTTTGCAATCCAGTTTGAATCTCCAGCAAGTTTTAAATTCAATAAAGGATATCTTGGACTGATCGGTCTTGATTTTAGACATTATGAACCCATTTTAAGACATAGCATCATCGCAGTAAGAGTGGCTGGAGAAATCTCTTTTGGTACTGAAAAAATATTGTATTTGTTAGGTGGAGTTGACAATTGGCTACTGCCTAAATTTGAAACTAGCATACCAATTTCAACCGAACAGACTTATGCCTATCAAACAGTTGTTACTAATGTAAGGGGTTTCAATTATAATATTAGAAACGGTAGCAGCTATGGTCTAATGAATCTTGAGTTGAGAATACCGGTATTCAGATATTTTTCTAATAAAATACGATCAGGATTCATCCGTAATTTTCAGATCATAGGATTTTTAGATGCAGGAACAGCTTGGGATGGATTTTCTCCTTTCCAGAAAGACTCTCCTTTAAATACTATATATCTCGAAAATCCTCCAACTGTTAAATTAAAAGTAAATTATTATCGTGACCCTTTAGTCGCCGGATTTGGTTTTGGAGCCAGAACCTCTATATTTGGTTATTTTGTAAGAGCTGATTATGCATATGGTATTGAGACCAAGAAAATAGGTGCACCAATTTTTTATTTAGCTTTTGGAACAGATTTTTAGTTACTAATTAATTTTAACTAATTAGAATGTAACCCTTAAGCTTCTTCCATTTCTAATAACTTGGTCGCATTTTCATACATTACAAGCGCATCTATGATTTCATCTATTTCTCCTTCCAGTACCTGATCAAGTTTATATAAAGTGAGGTCGATGCGATGATCAGTAACCCTGTTTTGAGAATAATTGTAGGTTCTTATCTTATCAGAACGGTCGCCCGAACCAACTAAGGATTTTCTTTTCGCTGCCTGTTCTCCTTCAAATTTCTTGCGCGACATTTCCTTTATCTCAAAATATAATCTACCCATAGCGATATCCCTGTTTTTATGCTGGGACCTGTCTTCAGTACTTTCAGCAACCACTCCTGTAGGTAAATGCGTAATACGAACGCCGGATTCAGTTTTATTTACGTGCTGCCCTCCTGCTCCACTGGCTCTGAATGTATCTACCTTAAGATCTGCTTTATTAATTTCTATATCATCTTCTTCATATTTAGGAATGGCAACTACTGTAGCAGCTGAAGTATGCACCCTGCCTTTAGATTCTGTATCAGGTACCCTTTGTACTCGATGGGCACCTGATTCAAACTTAAGCTTACCGTATACATTTTCTCCGCTTATTTCCAGTACAACTTTATTATAGCCTCCTACAGTACCTTCGTTCACTGAAATTACTTCAGTTTTCCAACCCTGTTTCTCAAAATATTTTGTAAACATTCTATATAAATCACCTGCAAATAAAGAAGCTTCATCACCACCGGTACCAGATCTAATCTCAAATATTACATTCTTGTCATCATCAGGGTCTTTTGGAACTAATAATACCCTGATGTATTCCTCCATTCTTTCCTTTTCAGGTTCCAGAAAAACTAACTCTTCCTTTGCCATTTCTTTCATTTCGGGGTCGCTCTCATTCAACATAGCTTTTGCTGTTGAATAATTCCCGAGCAATTCTTTATACTCCTTATAAGCTTCTATTATTAATGTCAGATCTTTATACTCTTTATTGGTTTTAGAAAAACGATTCATGTCATTAGTAATCTCAGGATCCGAGAGTTGCTCTTCTAATCTCATATATTTTTCGTAAAGGGCATCCAGCTTATCTAACATAATTGTTTTTTCGGACTGTAAAGGTAAAGACTTTATCCGTTATTAGTCAATTCCATTTGAACTTTAAAATGTTATAATCGAATTGAAATCTATTTGTTCCAGCCCAAAGGAAGGTACATTGTCCTGCTAGCTAAAATTAAAAAGGCATTATCGGTGGTATTTTATCCTGGATGAAAAAAGATCAAAGTGTTGTTAAATATTGATTTAAAGCTTTGATAATTAAAAAAATAGCTGAATAAGGTTAAGCTCACTTAACTTTAACCTCAGACTCTATCTCGTTAGACAGTATATCAGAAATACCTACATATTTACATCTTCTATATTAGGGATCTCGACGTGTTTATAATCATATAATCTCACCGCTTCTTCTTCTTTTGCTCTTTGAACTATTGATAATGCCTCAGTAACTACATCGCTACAAATTACAATTAATGAAGCTTTCTTGGGATTATCTAAAGCAAATTTTATAGCTTCAGATTCTTTAGGAATGATAGTAACCTTTTTATTTGGATCATGTTGTTTAATACCGGCAATTAATAAATCGATTATTTCCTGGTCAATTTTTCCCCTAAGATGCTTATCCTGTCTAATAATCAATTCATCAAACATTTCGGCACAGATGCGTCCAATTTCTATATTGTCTTCATCTCTTCTATCACCTATACCTGCAATAATACCTATTTTAGGTGTATTATCAATTTTCTCAACAAAATGCTGGAGAGCTCTTAAACCTGCCGGATTATGAGCATAATCTAATAGAACATCATAGTCTTTAAAACTAAACCAGTTTAACCTACCCGGTGTCTGTGAAGCAGAAGGAATAAATGTTTCCAAAGCTAATCTTATATCATCTACTTTGAAATTATTTAAGAAACCAATCAAAGTAGCAGGAAGTATGTTTTGAATCATGAAGCCTGCTCTTCCACCAAATGTAAGTGGAATATTTACTGCTCTTTGTATTCTAATTTTCCACTCACCTTTGCATATTGTGATAAATCCATTTTCATATATAGCTGATAATCCCCCTCTGCTTGCATGGTCTTTGATCCGTTTACTATTTTCATCCATAGAAAACAAGGCAACTTTACAAGTAAGGTTTTCCCGCATAGCATAAACATGATCATCATCTGCATTTAAAATGGCATAACCATCAGGTCTGACACTTTCTACCACCACAGCTTTTACTTTTGACATTTGCTCCACGGTATTAATCCCTTTTAGCCCCAGGTGATCTGCAGCAACATTGGTAACTACTCCAAAATCACAATTATGGAAACCCAAACCTGCCCTTAGCATCCCCCCTCTCGCACACTCCAATACGGCAAAGTTTACTGTCGGATCTTTCAAAACAAACTCAGCACTTGTAGGTCCGGTACAATCGCCTGACATAAGCATATGGTTTTGCACATATACCCCGTCTGTAGTGGTGTATCCTACCTGGTATCCCATCATTTTTACCATATGCGCAATAAGGCGGGTTGTTGTAGTTTTACCATTAGTTCCTGTAACTGCTACAATTGGTATACGTCCATTATTTCCTTTTGGAAAAAGCATATCTATTACATGTGCAGCTACATTTCTTGGCAACCCCTCTGTAGGTGCAAGATGCATACGAAATCCAGGAGCTGCATTTACCTCAAGAATTGCTCCGCCAGTATCTCTTATTGATTGGGTAATATCCGTTGTCATGATATCGATTCCACAAATATCCAGTCCAACAAGTCTTGCTATACGTTCAGCCATAAAAACATTATAAGGATGCACCATATCAGTTACATCGGTTGAGGTCCCACCGGTACTCAAATTTGCAGTATCTTTTAAAATCAGGATTTCTGACTCAGGTAAAATACTCTCTATGTTATAGCCTTTCATCTTGATAAGATTCAAGGTCATTTCATTTAGATCTATTTGGGTTAAAACCTTTTCATGACCAAAACCCCTTCTTGGATCATTATTAACTTCATCTATCAATTCCTTTATGCTAAGTTTACCGTCGCCTACCACTCTAGCGGGTGTGCGTCTGGCTGCTGCTACCAATTTATAATCAATAACTAAAAGCCTGTAATCATCTCCAGTAACAAATTTCTCAACAATAACTGAATTACTAATTTTCTTTGCAGCTTCAAATGCTATTACTGCCGAATCCCAGTCATTAATATTAACCGTAATTCCTCTACCATGATTGCCATTAATAGGTTTTATTACCAGCGGATATCTTACATAACTTACAGCATCTTTAAGACCTTCTTCCGTTTTCACAATTTCACCTCTTGGAACGGGAACTTCTGCTGCTTCTAACAATGATTTAGTATCTTCTTTATCACATGCTATCTCCACACCTATGCTGCTGGTTTGGCTGGTAACAGTTGCTTGTATACGTTGTTGATTGGCACCATAACCTAATTGTACAAGTGAGTATTTATTTAGTCTGATCCATGGAATTCCTCTTGAAATTGCTTCCTGTACCAGTGAATCGGTACTAGGACCTAATCTATTTTTTTCTCTTAATTCACGCATTTCTGTTATATCCTTGTCCAGGTCATAAGCTTTGTTATCAACCAGAGATTGGGCTATATCAACCGCAGCTTTTGCAGCGTACCTACCTACTTGCTCCTCCATGTATGCGAAAACAACATTATATTCACCCGGAGCACCAGTTTCTCGAGTTCGGCCAAAACCAACGTCCATTCCTGCTAATGTCTGAATTTCAAGGGCAATATGTTCAATTACATGACCCATCCAGGTTCCTTCTTCTACCCTCATAAAAAATCCACCAGGTACTAACTCAGAACACCTGTGTTCATACATGGAAGGTAATAACGAACTTAATCTCTTTAAGAAACCTGGAATTTTGTTAGTTGGAGAATCCTCCAATTCTTCCAGATCTAATCTCATGACAATCAATTTGTGTCTTCGAATGGACCAGTAATTTGGACCCCTCATTGCATTAATTTCCAGTATTTTCATATAGTGTTTTTAAATTAATGCTGGAAAATACGATAAAAGTACTTGTCTATAAATGCCTTTCTTAAGAAAATTATAATATTCTTAAAAATAGTTTTATTTATAAAATAAATTGGAAGGCTTAAGGATGTAAATTAAGATTGGCACTGATAATATATTTAGCAGTCAGGAATGAATATATATCATCCTTTTCTATAAAATATTCAGTATTCAGTTAATTACTTATTGATTAATTCAGCAATAATTAATGTCCTCTAAAGAAATTCATACCACCTGGAGTTTTGTTTACTTTTGGTCTGTTTAGGAAATACCTGGCAGTTAACATATAATAATTGGTAAGGGTCAGTGAATTTGAATCTTCAATGTAAGTTGAACCAGTTGTTCTGTTAACAGCAATATTCTGATTTAACAAATCATAAGCTTTCAAAGTAAGTTCAAATGCTTTATTTGCTATAAAGGATTTAGTAATAGAAGCATTCCAAATAGTAAATGTCCTGTTATACCCTGCTGCCAAACCTGTTCTTTGAATGTAACTAGCATCGGATTCAACTCTAAATTTCCAGGGAAGTTCTATTTTAAAAGATAGGTCTCCACTAAGATCATAATAAGTTGAATTCTGTGCAGTCTGTAATGAATATGAACTTAGAGTACGTGCTTCGGTTGTTCCAACACTGAATTCCATTTTATCTGTTGGGTTGAAATAGGCCTTAAGGTTTAAGTTATTAGTGTAAATATCACCCAGGTTTTTCTGATCGTTGATAAATGATATTTCTCTCCGATAATTATTGAATGTGCCCACATTGAAATTAAATTTCTTATACGGTAATCCGAAATTAAAAAAGAATGCTCCGGAAAAGTAACCATCGGTATTAAGTCTTTTACTAGTTTCAATTCCTGAAGAGGAAGTTGAAATACTACTAACGATTTTATTTAAAGTATAATCTCCTCTAAGAAAAATACTAATAAATTGGTTCTTTCCCATGTCAAAAGAACGATAGTTAGCTCTTATACTATGTGTAAATTCCTGGCCAAGGTCAGGATTTCCTATTTTTATATGAATTGGATCTGAAAGATCAGGAACAGGTTGAATATCATCCAGGTTAGGTTGACGGGTATTCGAATTATAATTAAGTGTAATGCTTCTAGTTTTGGAAAGAGTAAACTTAGCAAAAGCGCTTGGTAAAAAGTTATTAAAATTCAAACCAAAAGGCTTATTTTCAGTAATCGAAACACTTTCCAAAGAAGCATGTTGATAAGCAGCTGTAAAAGTCATTTGATATTTTAATTTCTTAATCTGAAGACTTAAAGATGGTCTATGGGTAGTATAGGTGTTATTGAAATTATTACTAAACAGATTACTGAAATCATCATAATTGTTAGTAGATGGATCAAAATTATATGTAATTCTGTCCCGACTATTTTTCTCATAATTATAAAGATAGGATAACTCTAAGCTTATGATTTTACTTAAAGGTTCTGTATAACTTATGTTTGTGTTTATGCCATTTCCAGTCTGATCATTTAATATATTTTGATTTATAGTATCCCTTAAAATTAAGTTGCCAGGTAGCAAACCAATTCTATCTGTTTTTGATATATTAATATTAGAGGAATTGCTTTCATTCATTTTTGGATTTACACTAATAGAAAATGTTCTACCATCCGTTTTAAATTTATGTCTGAATAATAGTTGTCCCCCAATTCTCCAACTATCAGTATTTGAATTATTTGAAATTAAAGAAGTATTTAAAGTATCTCCATTTGGTTGAAGCGTACTTGCATTACTTAAGCTGTTATTCTTATTATTTTGAAGAGTAATGGATGGTTCAAACTTTAATGAGTTATTATCATTAATTTTATATTCTACACTAAAGTTAAACCTATGAGATAAACTTTTTGAATCAGCATTGCTGATTGTATTTGTCAAAAAAGTATTGTTTGTACCAAAACTTTGCTTAAAAATCCTGTCTTCAGTATGCGCATTATTACTTCCTAAGAAATAACTTCCTGCAAACTCTATTTTTTTACTCAGGTTATCTTTGAAATTTACTCCTCCAGATGAAGTTTGATTAATCCCTAAAGTATTTGCATTCAAAAGACTTCCTATATTAAGGGATGTGCCACTTCCACCTCCACCCGGCCCTCTTCCTCCTCCACCCGGATTGCCGCCACCTTGATTTCCTGATGCAGACATAAATGAGCTGGCATCTTCCATCGTAAATCCTGACTTGTTAGAATTATTACTCATTCCTACTACAGATAATTGTTGTCCTTCATTAAAATTAAAATATGTCAGTGAACTTTCATATCTATCCTTAGATCCATACCCTGCTTCAATTCTACCAAACTTTGCTTTTCTTTTATCTGGCTTTAAAGTAAAATTGATAGATTTCTCACCACTCCCGTCATCAAATCCTGAAAAAGTTGCCTGATCCGATTTCCTATCAAATACTTCAACTTTATCAATTGCATCTGCCGGAATATTCTTTGTGACCATTTGAGGGTCATTCCCAAAAAATGGTTTACCATCCACCGTGATCTTATTAATTGTTTCTCCCTGTGCTTTTACTGTTCCATCTTTATCAACTGACATTCCAGGCAATTTCTTTAAAAGGTCTTCCGCCATATCATATTGCTTCACATTAAAAGCACCAGCATTAAACTGTATAGTATCATTTTTTACTCCTCCTGCAATTTTCTCTGCACTAACTTGAACTTGTTTTAAGTTTATACCTGATTTATTCATTGGAATGGTATCTGGTAATCTACTCCCATTTAATATCAACTTATTATAAGTATCATATCCAACATATTTTATCTGCATGATGACATCCATTTCCTTTGGAGGGGATGCAATAAAAAACCCATCTAAATTAGATTGAAATGTTTTGATGATAGAACTATCCTTTGTATTTAAAAATGCACCAGAAGCAAGGGACAAGGGTTCTTTAGTGGTAGAATCCAGGATAAGAATATGACCCTGACCATAACTTAATAAACAAGTGAATAAAAATATAGACAATAAAACAAAATTCTTCATGGGTGTTATTACGAATTTATTATTAAAATAGTTCATTAAAATCTTTATTTACCCGGTCTGAATTTTTCAAAAGCAGCCCTCCGTTTTTGCATTAATTCTTCTTTTGAAACCAATTTACCTTCATTTGGTTTCTTGAAATCAATAGTACTATCCAGCTTCCTTTCAAAACTAGTAGCATCAAATGAAATATCACTTCCTTCAAGTTTTAAAACCAGTCCTGATGTTGGGGCAAGGTTTATCATTGGAGAAAAGTCAAATCCTGCTTCTGTAGTATACCAAATAGTATAGGTATCTTTTGGTGTTGTAATACTTGCTTTTTTACAATTAAAACCAAGAATTTTCTTAGACTTATCAAGATCTTTCCACTCTCCTTTAAGCTCTATAGGTTCTATAGTATGGTAATATTCATTTCCCTCATCTTTTAATACAGTAATATAATTAATTTCCTGCCTGTTTTTCATGTCATAAAAAGTCTTATCCTCAAAAGGCATTTTGAATTGATTTGAACCATCACTATTTGCTCTTTGGCGAAACATTCGCATTCTTCCACCTTGTCGATCATATGTTGCCAATGTGTCCTTAAAATATATTATTCTTTCATCACTTAATGTAGTAGGACCTGAAGCGTCACCATCTCCATCTGAATTACTTCTAAATGATCTTGATTGATCTGAATTAATTTGACGAATCATATCATATTTCAAGGTAGCCACCTTCTCTACCTGAGAAAATAAGACAGTATTAAACATAAATAAAAGTACGGCCAGGTAAATTGTCCTCATCATTAAATAATAATTATAAAACAAAGTTGCTACATTTAAATGAAAATGGTGCAACACTATGTAAATTAGGGGGTTAAGATAATGTTAATACATAATTCTCTATTATTATCATAGGGTAATTGGTCTAAAATCAAAAAATCATCCTCTCTTAAATTAATCCTTGCTGTCTATTAAAAAAACAATGATATATTATCTTATAAGTCTAATACATTGTCAATTGAAAACATACCACTATCTTTGCCATTCATGAAAAAACACATTCCAAATTTACTTACTATGACCAATCTGTTTTTTGGTTGTGGTACTATAATCTGTTTAATTGTAGGAGAGTGGGAAAAAGCCATTCTGTTTACTGGTGTATCAGCAGTAGCAGATTTTTTTGATGGTTGGGCAGCAAGGAAATTAAATGTTCAAGGTCCATTAGGGGTACAACTGGATTCATTAGCAGATGTAATAAGTTTTGGGGTGGTTCCCGGTATGATAGGATACATTTTTCTTTGTAACGCTCTTCAACTTCCTACGGCTCCTATAAGCCAGTTTTCCTGGTTTGCTATGCCGGCTTTTATGATTACTGTTTTTTCAGGTTTAAGATTAGGTAAATTTAATATTGAAAGTAGCAAGGATGGAGATTTCATCGGACTTAATACTCCAAGCAATACTTTATTTTTTATTGGATTATTATGGCTTTATAATGACAATGGCTTTATTCACCAATTGCTAATGAATCCAACTATTTTATATTCCCTGGTTATCGTAATGTCTCTTTTAATGGTTAGTCCTTTAAAGATGTTTAGTTTTAAAGTAAGTAACTATAGATTTAAAGATAATATATACAGGATCTCTTTACTAATAGGGATTGTCATTTTGACCCTTGTCTTTGGTAAAGCCGCCGTCAGCTTATCTATAATATGGTATTTGATACTTTCTTTTATCCAGCAGTTATTATCTAAAAACATTGAACAAAAACTTGAATCACAATAATTCCCATAGCGTGTACAATAGAGAATTAAATCTATATTAAGCTTGCTTTCATAATTCATAAAATATTACAAATGAAATTTAATGCTGAAATTAATGTAATGCCGCACAAAGAGCTGTTGGATCCACAAGGTAAAACAGTAACAAAAAATATGAAGTACATACAATTAGAAGGTATTGAAGATGTGCGAATAGGAAAACATATTCATATGGTGGTTAGTGCGGTCAATGAGAGTGAGGCCAGGACAAAAATTGAAAAGGCCTGTCATAAAATACTGACAAATCCTATAATGGAATCTTATCAGTATACCCTTAGTGTCTCAAATGAAGCCTAATAATGAGGGTATGTTGTTCCTGGTCCCTACACCCATTGGAAACTTGGGAGACATTACATTCAGGGCTATAGAAATATTAAAATCAGTAGATATCATTCTTGCTGAAGATACCAGAAATGCCAAAAAGCTACTTAAGCATTTTAGTATTGAAACCACTCTCTATAGCCATCATGCATTTAATGAACATAAGACTATAGAGAATTTAATTCTGAGAATGCAATCAGGAACCCGAATAGCACTAATTTCAGATGCGGGAACACCTGGAATCTCTGACCCTGGATTTTTAATAACAAGAGCATGTCGAAAAGCGCAAATTCCTGTTTCTTGTTTACCGGGGGCAACCGCCATAATTCCAGCCATTGCTGCTTCAGGACTTTCTTGCGACAGTTTCCATTTTGAAGGATTTCTCCCACATAAGAAAGGCAGACAAACCCGATTGAAATATTTATGCGAATTACCCAATACATTCATTTTGTATGAATCGCCCTTTAGGTTATTAAAATGCCTTAAAGAGTTAATTGAGTTTTGCGGTGAAATCAGAACTGCTTGTGTTTGCAGGGAGATTAGTAAAATATATGAAGAGTATAAAGATGGTTCCCTACAGGATATACAGGAATACTATCTTAAACACCCTGATAAAGTAAAGGGAGAAATTGTTATTGTAGTTAGCGGAAAATAATAAAGTTTATCGCCTTATTAAGCATTTAATAAATACATAACTACTGTAGCAATTATCGGGGTTTCTTAGAAATTTCTTCTACTTCCTTAATAAAATCCGTCACTCTTCAATCTGAGTAATGGCCATAAGCATCTACCAAGGTTCCTTTTCCATTATCATTGGTTTCTATTACATATAAAATAGCTTCATCCCCCGGATCTGAGGATCCTTCAAAACGATGAAAGTCTACTATTTTAATCTCATTTGGGGGATAAATCTTTGATGTTTTTAAAGATTTTAAACCATCTTCATTTACCTGATAATCCTCTATGTAACCTTTTCGTATAAAGCTATTTAAAGATGAAGCCAAACTGGTCATTTCAAGTTTTTTAACAGGAAAGAAAATATTTCTCCAAAACCCAAAAGTATAAATGAGAGTAATTAATAATAAAATAGCAAACGAGGATAAGATGACCATAATAGGAGTTTTAGTGTAAGTATTTGTTAGTAATATTTCAGGAAGCATTAATCCGTAAATTTGCCCATTCTTTTAAGATTATTCCTTACACGATAAGCTCAATAAGTTATATAATTTACATATTTTATAACTTTATTAAATTAATTCCTTTCTCGTAGATAAATATCAGATTAATTAGAATGCATGCCAATGAAAGAAAATATTCCCTTTAAAATCAAATCCTTAATTGAGCTCTTTGATTTATTACCAGAAAATGAAAGGATAATTGTTGAGGTTTTAAGGCAGATAATAAAAGAAAATTTACCTTCATATTGTAAGGAAAAAATATCTTACAATGTGCCTTTTTTCTACGGAAACAAGGGAATTTGCATTGTATGGCCTTCCACTATTCCAAGAGGAGGAATTAAACAAGGGGTTTTATTGGGATTCTGGTATGGAAATAAACTTAGAGATACTGATCAATATCTTATCCATGGAACAAACAAACAAATTTTTTATAAAATCTATTACACTCCGGAGGATATTGAAGAAGCTGCTATCATTAAGCTGCTAAGCGAAGCAGTAAGCTTAGATAGAGGCAAATAATTTAGTACAATAATTACGTATCAAATTAATTATCCAGTTTTTTGAATTCAGCATCTTTTGTGTATACACTTTCTATCAATTGAGTTGTAGGCGGCATGTCACAATATTGTAATGCTTCTTCCAAAGTATAAAATATATTAAAGTATTTTGAAAGCATATCTTTCTTTGGATTTGATCCATTGGATATTTCCTTTTTTTCAAGCATACATTTAATCATGTTGTTATAACACATCATACTTAGATCATGTTGAATTTGTAAATCTTTCTTAGATGTTTTGACTCTTGGATCCAATAAAATAGTGATAGGCTGTTCATATTTTTGTCCATCAACATTTAAGCGGATTATATAATTCCCGGGCATTATCCAGGGTGAATTTGCCTGTGGCGCTGTATTTTGATAAATAGCGGCAATGGGATAAGATGGGGAAGTATTTAATGGACTATATCGCATATCCCATAAAAATCTATGTGAGCCCTTATCTCCTGAAAGTATTATTTGAGGGCGAATCCAATAGAGCGGAATATTTAATTTAGGAATTTTATATACGGTATCTTTGTTTGAATAGCTTCGAATAAGTTTAAAGCTGGAATCTAAAACTTCTATTGCAACATCCTTTGCATCCTCATTTAGATAATAATTAATTATAGCACCATCCGGAGGGTTTTCTCCTGCAGGTTCTTCTTGCGGAAGTGGGGTGTCGGGGTTCATATTCCACCTTACCCGAATAGCGTGTTGGGGCTTGTATAATTTACTTTTTTTCTCCACTGAAGAAAATGAAATTTGTCGTAAGGGACTTATGTCATCCAGAATCCAAAAGCTTCTGCCATGAGTTGCCACAATCAGATCATCATTTTTAATTACTAAATCTCTGATAGAAGTTGCAGGCATATTTAATCTTAAAGATTGCCAATGCTCTCCATCATCAAAAGACACATATACATTGGTTTCACTCCCTGCAAACAATAAACCTTTTCTAACCGGATCTTCTTTTACTACATTTATAGGATTGTTTGGTAATCCATTTACTATTTCTTTCCAGGTTTTTCCACCATCCTTTGTTTTATATATATGAGGTTTCATATCATCTAAACGAATACAATTTACGGCAGCATAAGCTGTATTTGCATCTGTATGGCTTGCATCCATAAGTGAAACCTTATGCCAGCTTCCAATCATACCTGGAGTTACATCTACCCAGTTTTTACCTCCATCATTTGTTTTTTGAATTAAGCCATCATCCGTACCACACCAAATTGTATTTTCATCCACATATGACGGGGCTATTGTATAGATTACACCACGCTGGGGCATTTTTAATAGCTCATCATTCTTATAAATACCTACCGAATTTGGAATTTTCCATTGCTTTCTGGTCAAATCAGGGCTTATTTCCTTCCAACTGTTACCTCCATTTTGAGTCTGAAAAAGCACATTTCCTGCATAATAAAGAGTCTTGTTATTTATTGGATTAAAAACAATTGGTGCTGTTCTTAGAAACCTGTATTTACCACTTCTTAAAGATTCAGGAGAAATATTCTGAACCTGACCTGTTCGTTTATCATATTTTGAGATCTTTCCTCCATAAATTGTATTCGGATCATTGGGATCCGCTACCACATATCCATATTCTTCTGCAGCGACTGAGTGCCATTCACGAAAAGTAATCGCTCCATCATTACCTCTGGAGGAAATACCAACTGAACCACTTTCTTGTTGTCCACTGTATACATTATATGGAAAATCATTATCCACACTCACATGATAAAATTGAGCAGTGGGTTGATTGTACCAACTTGAAAATGTTTCACCACCATTAACCGTAATAATAGCCCCTTGATCACTGGCAATAAGCATTATATTACTGTTATCCGGATTAATCCATATCCTATGATAATCATCCCCTCCAGGTGCTCCCCGAAATGCGGTCCAGGATTTTCCTCCATCTTTACTTTTCCAAACTACCACATCAGCGGAATAAAGAATATTTTCGTCTTTCGGATCTATTTTAATTTCAGCAAAGTCACTGCCTCTCCCCCAAAGTCTTCCATCCTGATCTATGAGACTCCAGTTTTCTCCGGCATCTTCACTTTTATAAATTCCACCATATTTACCTGCATCAACAGTTGCATATAATTTATTAGAATTAGAAGGTGCTATAGAAAACCCAATTCGCCCCAAGCCTTGTTCCGTTGTAGGTAAACCTTTCGTTAATTTCTTCCAGTTACTGCCTCCATCTATCGATTTAAATAATCCACTTTTACTACCATTCCATTCACCATTCTCCCAGGGTCCCTGACGACCTGCCCATAAATCTGCAAAAAGCACATTTGAATTATTTGGATCCATACTTACCTGAACAGCCCCAGTATTTTCATCCAGATACAATACTCTTTCCCAATGAGTACCCCCATCCACTGTGCGATAAATTCCACGTTCTGTATTTGGCCCATATGGATGTCCGAGAACAGCAACAAAAACTCTATTTTCATTCTTCGGATCAACTACTACTCCAGCTATTTGTTGACCATCATACAGGCCCATATTTTTCCAGTTATTTCCCCCATCTATTGATTTATATATGCCGTTTCCAACAGAAAGGTCCGGGCGCTGTATTCCTTCACCAGTACCTACATAAATAGTATTGGGGTTAGATGGCGCAATTGCAATATCACCAATGGAGCCGGTAGATTCTTTGTCAAAAATGGGCTTCCAGGTTCTACCAAAATCGTTTGTTTTCCATACCCCACCGTTGTTAACACCAATGTAGAATACATTTGGTTGAGATGCAATTCCAACAGCTCCTACAGTACGGCCTCCTCTATGAGGTCCAATCATTCTCCAACGAATGCAATTAAAATAACTGGAGTCAATTGTCTGGCAATTTAAAAAGGCACTATTGAAGAGTAAAAACAAGAATACTAATATTGCTCTTGTCTTATTAATATTCAGTTTCTGCCTATGGAGTCTAAGATACATAGGTAAATTTAAAATGAATTTTATATTTCAATTATATCTTGAGAGAAATATATTATAAACAAACTACTTTCTTGTATTATTTACGGGCGTACAGAATACATTTTAACTTTTAGGCTTTACTTAGAAAAATTATGATGTATAATAGGAGTCTGAACAACGACGGTTTTATTCATTGACCAAATGGAAAAGTTAATGACTGCAACAAATAGCAACCATGCTAAATAAGGTGAAAGTAAGCCGGCAGCAATGAATGAAATCCTAACAAAATAATAAAATGTAAATAACACTACCGTTAGTAAAAGCACAATAGTAATAAGGGCCAGCAATGGTGAATGAAACCGGAACAATAAGATTGACCATAAGAAGTTTAAAAATAATTGAAGAGCAAAAACTAATTCAGCATTAATTTTTAATGACTCTTTTGCATGGCTTTCCCAAATTAACCATATTGAAATTCCCATTAAAAGGTAGAGGAATATCCATGCAGGTCCGAAAAAATAAGAAGGCGGATTCCAGGATGGTTTGTTAAGGGCTTTAAACCACACGTTTGTATCTGCCTGGGATACCAATCCGCTGATCACAACTGCTATTTCGCAAATAATGATAGCCAGAAATAATTTCCAGAAATTGGATTTTTTCTTGCTTTTAGCCATTACTTGCATATTTAAAAAAGTAAACATTTAAAAATTAAGATTAATTTGATCGTGCTGTAGTTGATTTGTCCTAATTATCATTTTGATATTTACCTATCAACTCTCCTAAGGCCAGGATATGTTTTTCCATTGCTTTTAAAACCTCCTTTTTTTCAGCTCCGGGTTTTAGATCCAGCATTTTATCCAAAGCATAAACCTTAAATATATAATGGTGAGTACCTGAAGGGGGGCAAGGCCCTTCATAGGCATTTAGTCCTATACTATTTCTACCCTCAATCCCGGGTTTAGTATTTTCAACTATGATATCTGATGGTTTAATATTCCAACAACTCCAGTGGTCAACTGCGTTATCGGTTGAATTTGGATCAGTCAGTATTACGGCAAGACTTTTAGTATTTGATGGTATATTTTGAACAAACAAAGAGGGATTGACATTTTTACCATTACAAGTATACCTGTCAGGAATAAAACCATATGAATCAAATGCAGGACTACTTACTTCCAGCACATTTAACTTAATTATGTTTAATATTAAAAAAATCAGAATTCCCATTTTGTTTATTTAACTGAGTTTAGCAAAAATTCCATGCTAATTATTTCTTTTTTGCTTGTTTGATAATATATGTTTTTTCAGTCTTATATCCACCAGATGGATTTATAACATTGCCTGTGGTGTCAACACATTCACCATTTTGAAGAACAATATGGTCTCCTTCTCTTTTAATTAAATTTCCATCAGTGGTTATTACTGTACCATTACTTAGTGTCACATCGCTTACAAGATATGAACCTTCAAGATGTACTTTCATAACGCCATCTCTGATCATAGCACAATAAGTTGGATTTGCTAAATCTTGATTTTGTTTATTATCTTTTTGAGCAGCTATTGAAAAAGAGAGGAATAAACAACAAGTAATAAATATCAATTTTTTCATGGTGCTTGTATTTATTTGAATTGCATTCTCTATTACCTGCAAATTTCATAATTACATGCATATGATACATTATATAATAAATGTAAAATCTTACAAGATTTACTTGTTAATGGCTATTTAGAAGCTAAGCAGCATCCTTATTCTCTTATGATTGTCATCAGTTTTTGAAATGTGAATTAATATCGTTTAGTCAAGAAATTTATTCTGTTTTTGCCTTATCCTGAATAGCCCGAACTTTAAAGTACGGCTATTCAGGGCAAGGCAAAAAGAAATGCAACTGGACAGGTTGCTTAACTAATCGGCATTAAATGGGTTAATTTAAAGAGTTTAGTGATTAGTTAAAAACAATTCCTAATAACTGGTAATCGACAACTATTTTAATGCCTAATTTTTTAAATTCCTGACAACTGGCAATTATATTAAAAATGAATTGCTCTATTGCCTGTAGCTGCTAAGGCAGCTTCTTTTATTGCTTCAGTATAAGTGGGATGTGGGTGAGAGATTCTTGCTGCATCTTCAGCGCTAGCCCTGAACTCCATCAAGGCAACTGCTTCCATAATCATATCTGCCGCTCTTGCACCTACAATATGAACTCCTAAAATTTCGTCGGTAGTTTTATCTGCTAAAATCTTGACCATACCATCTGTATCCATACTGGCCCTGGCTCTTCCTAATGCTTTGTAAGGGAACTTTCCTGTATTAAAAGCAATACCTGCAGTTTTAAGCTGATCTTCTGTCTGACCTACACCGGCTACTTCAGGCCAAGTATAAACTACCCCCGGAATCAAATTATAATCTATATGCGGGTGTTGCCCTGCTATAATTTCGGCTACATACATTCCTTCTTCTTCTGCTTTATGGGCCAACATTGCACCTGGTATAACATCCCCAATTGCATAAATACCAGGGGTAGAAGTTTCCAGATTTTCATTCACTATAATCCTGCCTTTATCATCAGTCTTAATATTGACATTTTGCAGGCCTAAACTATCTGTATATGGTTTTCTTCCTATTGCCACTAAACAATAATCAGCTGTAGTAATCAATTTCTCACCACCATCTGCTTTTTCGTATTCAATCTTTACTTCTTTTTTTGTAGATTTTACAGTATTCACTTTATGTTTCAGGTAAAACTTAATGCCCAATTTCTTTAAGGAACGCATCAGTTCTTTGCCACAATCTTTATCCATGTTAGGAATAAGACTGTCGGCAAATTCTATTACTTCAATTTCTGTACCTAGGCGGGCATATACACTACCTAGCTCCAGTCCAATGACACCTCCACCTATGATTACCATTTTCTTAGGAATTTCTCTTAAATTAAGGGCTTCCGTACTGGTAATTACTCTCTTCTTGTCATAATTAAATGCACCTGGCACAACAGGTTTTGACCCTGTAGCTATAATAAACTTTGCAGATTTAACTTCTAATGACTGATTTTTGCCAGCGTCAATTTTAATAGTTTCTTTATCTACAAAACTGGCATGACCATATAAGACATCGATTTTATTCTTCTTCATTAAGAAGTCTATCCCTTTTGTATTTTCATCTACAACCTGCTCTTTTCTATTAACCATCTGATTAATGTCTACTTTCAGATTTTCTAACAAAATTCCATGTGTACCAAATGTTTCTTTAGCATTATGATAATGTTCAGTAGAATCGAGTAATGCTTTTGAAGGGATACATCCTACATTTAAGCAAGTACCACCTAAAGTATCATATCTTTCTACAATTGCTGTTTTCATACCCAATTGGGCACAACGGATCGCAGCTACATAACCACCGGGGCCAGAGCCAATTATTAACACATCATATTGCATCTGAATAAATATTATGGTTTAACAGGAGGAGTATCAGGTCTTTTATTCGGACGATTATCTGGCCTTTTATTTGGAATGTTATTCGGCCTATTAGATGGTTCGTTGTTTGGACTATTGTTTGCACCATTGAGAGGACCACTAACTATTCCATCATTTGGCTTGTTTGGGTTCCTGTTCTTATTCTTTTTCTTCTTCTTTTTTCGCTTATCGGGTGGTAATTCAATAGCGCCTGTTACATCTTCATATTTGTGTTTACTCTCCTCAATTTCTTCAGCAGTTTCAGTCTGTGCTTTAACAGATTCTAAAGATGCAACCAGTTTATTGGTTTTAGAATTCTCGATTATAGATTTAACCTGTGCTATTTCCAGTGGAAATATTTTACCCCTTCCATTATCTTTTGCATAAGCATAGAATAAAAGACCTTTGAATATGTCAGTCTTTATTAATATGGCTGTTCCAGCTTCAGTTTGAATTCTATCTGCTCTTTCAGGAAATTCTTCCAAAGCATCCATGTATACATCCAATTCATAATTAAGGCAGCATTTTAATCTACCACATTGACCGGAAAGTTTCGTTTGGTTAATAGCAATATTCTGATATCTAGCTGCGGTAGTAGAAACAGATTTAAAATCTGATAACCAGGTAGAACAACATAGTTCCCTACCACAAGATCCGATACCTCCAATGCGAGCTGATTCCTGTCGGGCACCAATTTGGCGCATCTCTACTTTAACCTTAAAATCCTTTGCAAAATGTTTGATCAGTTCTCTAAAATCTACCCTACCATCTGCAGTATAAAAGAAAGTAGCTTTTCTATGATCAGCCTGCACTTCAATATCACATATCTTCATTTCAAGACCAAGAGAACGGGAGATAACTCTTGCCTGTACAATCATTGGCTTTTCTTTTTCACGTGCTTCCTGCAGACGTAAAAGATCACGTTCATTTGCTTTTCTAAGAACGGAATTCATTACAGAATCATCTCTGTATCCTTTCTTTTTCATTTGCAACTGAACAAGATCACCTGATAAACTTATTTTGCCTATATCAAAGCCATTGCCTGTATCAACTACTACATAATCCCCGGTGATTCCATGAGCATGAGGTGGGTTTACGTAAAAGCTTTTTGAAGATCCGCTTTTAAAACTAACTTCTACTATTTCAGATTCCAGTTCATCATGGACATCCATAGCTGAAAGCCAGTCAAAAGTATTTAATCGATTGCAACCCCCGCTGGCACAACCTCCTGATGATCCACATCCTGAAGTTCCACAGCCTCCTGTACCACATGACACACATGCCATAAGTCTATATTTTTGCAGCAGATACGGTGTCTGCCCTCTTGAGTTTAATTATATTTTTCAACTGAATACTTCCATCCAACATCAGCAATTTGGTATTTGCATACCTTTCAATTGCTATACTACACTTATTCAGTAAATTACAAATTTCGTCTATTTGATGGACTTGCAAAACATTATTCAATTTAATTGCGGTTTCTTTTTCTTCATCTCTTAATCTTCGCACTTGTCCAGTCATCTTCAACAAGAGTAATTCATGTAAAAAGTTCAACCCATATTGAATAAATTTCTTTTGTTCTTCTCTGTTCAAGGCTGCAAATTCATCTACCCAATTTGACATTTCAATGCCATTACCCTGATAACTTTTACGCAACCAAGCTAGGAAAAGTTTATCCAATGCACTTATTTGTCTTTCTATTAACAAAATTGCCTCCCTTAAATCACCTGATGCCATTTGTGTAATAGCTGAAATATCAGATTCAGAAATGCCTTTGCTTCTCAAGTATGCCTCTATTTCAATATCGTGTAACGGAGGTACTTTAAATACCTGGCACCTTGACATTACCGTATTTAATATCCGGTCCTCATCTTCTGCAACAATAATAAAAATGGTATCATTTGGTGGTTCTTCTATCAGTTTTAATAACCTGTTTCCTTCATGACCCAAATATTCTCCCATCCATACAATGTGTACTTTGTACTTGCCTTCAAAAGCCTGCAGGTTGAGGTTTTTAATGATGTGCAGACATTCTTCAGCAGTGATGTTCCATTGTTTATTTTCTGCATCATTGGTATCGATCCAATCATCTACATTCAGGTAAGTGTTCTCCAGAAACAACTTTCTAAATGAAGGCATAAAAGGATCGGTAATAGCTTTTGCCCCGTAAGCTGGAACCGTAAAGTGAAGGTCAGGATGAATTAGTTTAGAAACTTTATTACAAGAATGGCATAATCCGCAGGCATCTGTTTCATCCGGATTTTCACAAAATATATATTGAATAGTTGCTAATGCCATTGGTAATGTACCATGTCCAGCTTTACCTGAAAACAAGATAGCATGCGGCAATCTTTCATTTCTTATTGAATGAATGATGCGTTCCTTTAATTCTGATTGTCCTGTTATATCTTTAAAAAGCATACAGTTGTAAAACTAAATATTTTTGAGGATATGAAGAAGGTTGAAGTTGAGTAAGCTATTTAGCAGTTAAGCGTTAGAATAGATTCCTTCTTTAGTTTTATTGTTATTTATTAGCATTAGTTATGCATATGAGTTGCTTTAGGATTCTTTAAATGCAAATATTGGTCTCTGTAGGCATACATCAAAAATATATTAATAGCTAATACGACGATTCCCGTTACCATTCCTTCAGGAGCTAAAACCAGGTGAAATAAAAATATATTCAGGTTTATAGGAAATAGCACAATCAATGATAATGGTACAAATCTATTGATTAACAATGAAAGACCACAGAGTGTCTGAAAGGTTCCGAGTAAAGGAATAAAATACTTTGTGTTAAACATGCACATTGCAAAATCGGTTCCCGGCCCTGGAGGCATTACCATAGGTATAAAATGTAAAAACTGGTTTAGCCCGAATACAAAGAATACAAGACCTAATAATAAGCGGGTAATTAAAATAGCAATTTTCATAGTTAATTGTTTAGCTGTTATTTATTAATTCATTGTAAATATAAAATAATTATAAACTGCTAGCATGAATTTTTACATAAGACAGGATAAATGGACAGGAAAGAGAATTTGTACGCTGGTCAATCTTACTCGTATAAATAAGCTTCATTATTATACGCCATTTCCCTTACATTCTCCAGTACCCTTTTCATGTAAAATTTCCAGAAGACTTTAGTAAATAACCAATTTAAAGGATAGAGCAAAGGCACTGTAGAATGCAAAGTATAAGTATATTCTACTAATATTTTATTTGGGTCAAATTCTGTAGTTTTCCATTCTCCTACAAATTTTGAAAATCCTATCATCGGTGATTTAAAATCACTTACTTCAATTTTCCAATATTTATTTTCTATTCTTTCAATAACTTTATCTGTAGAAGCTTCGCCTCCTTTAAAAGAAATAGATTTAGCAACAAATACTTTTTTACTATAACCAGGTTTTCCCCAATTTTCACCATCTGTACAATGGGTGACTTTTGGCATAATACCAAATCCGGTATGCACCTTTGACACATCGCACAACATGGGTGTTTTAAATGCTCTTTCTAAAGAACATTTATATATGGTTTTTACAGTAATCCGAAATTGCATATCTTGATTTGAGTTCCTTTTATAAAGATTCCAGATACACAATGGTGCGAGAATACATTCGGAATAATTCGTCATTTTCAAACGCATTATGATACGTCTTTTCTGTAAGTTATTTTAGTAGTTTATTGTACCTAACCGGATCATTCAATAAACTAACTGCTTCTTTTACTTCAGGATCATTCTTAAGTTTAACCTGCACTCTTCCCTTTTCATAATAATACCTGGAGGCTATTTCGCTGGAGATCAAAGTCAGAATCCTGTCTTTATTATTAATCAAATCCTTCTCTTTTTCTTGTTCTAATTTTGACTTTAAAGCACTTACTTCCGATTTAATGTTATTGGAAATATTCTCCTTCACTGATTCCTCCGAGACTTTTGTCAGCATCTTTTCAGAATTAGTTTCGTATTTAAACTTTTTCTCTTTTAGAAATTGCTGAAAACCATTGAAGTCATCATAATAGAATTGCTCAGCTGGACTTATGGATGGGTTTTTAATCGAATACTGAGTTGCAAAATCGAAGATCATTAAATTTTCGTCGAGTGCCTTAAAAAGGTCTGTCTTATCAGTAAGTTTTACTTCAACATCAGGCATAATTCCGCCCCCGTCTAGTACTTTTCTTCCACTCTTTGTTTTAAATACAACCCTTAGAGAATCAGGTACATGAACAACTTCTCCATTTTTATAGGAGATTGCCTGAATACAACGACCACTAGGTATATAATATTTAGCCGTTGTTAATTTGATTTTAGCATTATAACCAATGTCTTTATAATTCTGTACCAGACCCTTTCCATAACTTAGCTGACCCATAATGACACCTCTGTCCAAATCTTGAATAGCACCCGAAACAATTTCAGAGGCTGATGCAGAATGCTTATTCACTAATATAACCAAAGGCATTTTTTCATCTACTGAATTGCCTACTGTCTGATAGGTTTGGTTCCACTCTTTTACTTTACCCCTCGTAGACACAATTTCTTCTCCTTTAGGGACAAAAATGTTACAAATATTGACTGCCTCATTTAGTAATCCTCCCCCATTTTCTCTTAAATCCAGAATAAGGCCTTTCATACCGGGATTTTTTGCTTTAAGATCCATAAATGCATGAGCAACATTATCACCTGCCTGCGCTGTAAAAGTGGTTAATACAATATAACCCACTTCAGGAGTCACCATTTCATAATGTGGAACATTTTTAGGAGTAACTTCTTCTCTTTTGACACTTATTAATTGCTCTGCACTACCCGGTCTGTTGATTTTTAGCTTTACTTCTGTGCCGGGAAATCCCTGTAATATTTCATTCAATTGTTCTTCAGTTCTATTTTTAGCCGATTTCCCATCTACTTCTAAAATAACATCCCCAGCTTTTAATCCTGCTTTTGCTGCAGGGCTTCCTTCTATAGGAGACATGATGACCAAATAATCTTCTTTGCGCCTAAAATTTACACCTATACCATTGAACTTCCCTTCTGTGATAAAGCGGTAACCTTCTATCTGAGTTTCAGAAAAATAATTGGTGTATGGATCTAATGAATTCATTATGGCATCAATACCTGTACGCATCAGTTTACCCGGGTCCAGTTCATCTACATAATATGTATTGAGCTCTCTATATATATTGGTATAGATTTCAATGTTTTTAGAGATTTCAAAGTAATTACCATCTACAAGAGGTGACCTGACTGCCGCAAGGCCAACAAATGCTGCCACTGAAATGATTATTAGGGTACGTATCCACTTTTTCATATGTCCTATTTATCTTGTTGATTAAAGCTAAGTATTCTATAACGACGGAGATTTTGAAATGTTGGATGGATATTTCGATTTTCGTTGGTCGTTGGTCGTTGGTCGAGATCGATGTTCGATTTTAGAGGGTTTCGGTGAATGACATCTGTATAAAAACAATCGTAAATCGTAATTCTCTGGTAACTGACAATAGGTAACTAAAAACTAAAGTATTCAAGTCCGTCAAAAACTTGAATACCTTAGTTTTACCTTTCCCTTCCACCAGGTCGACTCTGGTTTGACGGAG
>Ga0193744_1000054_pt1 | contig 48729 bp, 29 predicted proteins | sample L1a1metaG_FD_143056 | JGI IMG/M metagenome (GOLD analysis project Ga0193744, IMG submission 143056) | Soil microbial communities from a riparian zone of the East river system, Colorado, United States - L1a1 | ecosystem: Environmental > Terrestrial > Soil > Riparian zone | place: USA: East River...
CAGAATAATGGGTGAAACCCTTGCCTACACTTTATGCATTGAACCCATTGAATATGAACCGGGTACCTGGTTTAACTCTGCTAAATTTTTTGATATTGAGTACCAGGTATATGGTAATGTCCCTACTAAATATGATATGTTTGAAACGATTTATTGGGAGCATCCGCAACAAAATAAAAGCATTCGGCTAGTCTACCATTCAGACTCGGGCCATATCATAGGTTTTAACCTGATGGGAATAAGATACCGGCAAGAGGTATGCATTAAATGGATTAATGAAAGCACCCACATTGAAACAGTATTATCCAATTTATCCCTGGCTAACTTTGATCCTGAATTCTTTGATCGTTATGAACAGGAAGTGGTCAATATCTATAATAATTTGAAAGGAAAAAAAGTGCAATTAACCAAGAACAAAAAGGCTGAATATGCTTTGCGTTTTATTAAATCCAAAGCTTAAAAAGCAAAATTATGACAAGTATTCAAAAATCAGGTATTGCCCTATTTATTACTGCTTTTCTTTGTTTTATTGCCAGCCTGGGGATGGGTAAATATATAATAAGCAATGAAATAATAGATAAAACTATCGATAATAGCTATCATAAAACAGCTGTAAAGATTACTACCAGTAAATTAATTGGTAAAGAATTTAATTCAAATATCACTTTTATTAAAGAACTAAATAAATCAATAAAAGAGGCCAAAGATATTCAGGAAGAAGCTTTCAAAAATGGCAAAGATGCCGGGGTAGAAGAGTGGAAATTTAAATTAAGCGATTATGATGTAAAAAATCTTGCCTTAAAATTAACAGGCTATAGCCAAACAGGAGCCCTGATAGCTAACAAATTTTGCTGGTTTCTATTTATATTTGGAGGAGGATTATTAGGTGCATTATTGTATATCCTGCCTAAATATAAAACCCTTCCCGGCATTAAAAACAATAATATATTCTTTAGCCCTATGCATTCAAGAGGCTGGCTCGGAATAATTGCCGGTACTTTCCTGATTTGTTTTTATATAATACTGTATTGGTACCCAGAATATCTAACAAGCTGGATCCATTTAACCGATCCATTTAGTTTACAACTAAATGGTAATGTTGCCAGCCAATGGTTTCTGTATGGCACATTATATACATTATGTATCCTGGTAATGGGAATAAGAATGATCCTTAAATATAGACACAGTAAATACCAAATACTCAGGTCTGGGTCTGTAATGTTTTTCCAAACCTGCTTTGCATTTTTAATACCTGAAATCCTAGTTAGATTAAACAAGCCTTATTTTGATTTTAAAAATATGTGGCCACTTAAGTATGATTTCTTTTTTGAATGGAACATAAACACGCTCAGCAATAGTGGACAGCTTGGTATATTTATGTTGGCTTGGGGGATAGTCTTATTTATAATCGGAGTTCCGGTTTTTACTTACTTTTTTGGAAAAAGATGGTATTGTTCCTGGGTTTGTGGTTGCGGAGGATTAGCAGAAACACTGGGAGACCCCTATCGTCAGTTGTCAAATAAAAAACTATCTGCCTGGAAGATTGAAAGATGGATGATCCATTCTGTTCTTGTTTTTGCTGTAATAATGACCGTTCTGGTTTTGTATACATTCTTTACAGGGAAATCTAATATCCTGTTTTTGAATAGCTATGATGTCAGGAAATGGTATGGCTTCATGATAGGGTCAGTATTTTCAGGAGTTGTAGGTACGGGGTTTTATCCTTTTATGGGCGGAAGAGTTTGGTGTAGGTTCGGTTGTCCGCTTGCAGCTTATCTTGGGTTGGTTCAACGATTTAAATCAAAATTCAGGATAACGGTAAATGGAGGGCAATGTATTTCATGTGGTAATTGTTCCACTTATTGCGAAATGGGTATTGATGTAAGATGGTATGCACAAAGAGGTCAGGATATAGTTCGTTCTTCCTGTGTAGGTTGCGGAATATGTTCTGCTGTTTGTCCCCGGGGAGTACTTAAACTTGAAAATGCTTCTTTTGATGTCAAAACCAGAGCAACTGAGTTAACCACAGTTCATATCAAAGCGGAAGAGATAGGTATTTTACATTAATGGTTAATTAATTGGTGCTGATTTTTGATTGATTATTGGCAAGCTCATATGACTGCACATTTCACCCCTAATCAAAATCCTTGTAGTATTTCAATAAGCTACATTGTTATGTGGACATCAGGGATATCGGCCACCAGATAACTCAAAGAAACCAATCGCCAATTACAACTGTACCTTGAATGTCGTAATTTTGTCATTTGAAAATTTAAAATGGTAATAGAACAGACTAACCCGGCACAGCAGAACCTGAATACACAGAAAATAGTCACTGTAATAGGCGTTATTCTGTTCATTATCAAACTGGTAGCCTGGTATATAACAGATTCAGTTGCCATCCTTACTGATGCTTTAGAAAGTACCATTAATGTTATTAGCGGTTTTATAGGTTTATATAGTCTTTACATTTCAGCACAACCAAAAGATTATAATCATCCATATGGACATGGTAAAGCGGAGTTTATTTCTTCGGGTATAGAAGGTACTTTAATAACTATAGCAGGCTTTGTTATCATATATGAAGCCATTACCAATCTAAGACACCCACATGAAATAACCAAATTGGATTATGGCATTCTGTTAGTAAGTGTAACCGCTATTATCAATTATTTAGTAGGCCAAATTGCAATAAAAAAAGGAAAGATAAATAACTCCCTTGCTTTGATGGCAAGTGGTAAACATTTACAATCAGATACTTATTCGACATTGGGTATTATAGCCGGATTGATATTAATTTCTATAACCCATTTAGTCTGGTTGGATAGTCTAGTAGCACTAATATTTGCATTTATTATAATTATGACGGGTTATAAAATAATAAGATCTTCCATAGCTGGAATAATGGACGAAGCTGATGCCGAGTTGTTAAGCAAAGTGGTGTATTCACTCAATCAAAATAGAAGAGTAAACTGGGTGGACCTTCATAATTTAAGGATCATTAAGTATGGAGGTGTATTACATCTTGATTGCCACTTAACAGTCCCCTGGTATTTGAATGTTCATGAGGCCCATGAAGAGGTAGACGCATTAAGTAAAGTTGTAAAAGATAATTTTGGTGACTCAGTTGAATTGTTTGTACACACAGATGGGTGTTTAAATTTTTCGTGTAAAATATGTTCAAAATTTGATTGTAATGTAAGACAGCATCCTTTTGAAAGGAAAATCAACTGGACAATAGAAAACATTTCAAAAAATATAAAGCACAGGATAGATTAAAGTTTATCTATTTAAGTATACCCTGACTAGCATTATTATTCCAAATATCAGGATGCCTGCCCCGGTGATCTTATTTATAAGATGCATTACCTTGGGTGTAAACCAATTGCGAATTTTAGAAGCCAGATAAGCCTTTAAAACGTCTATACTTAAAACTGTAAATAATGTCCCTACAAAATAAATAATAACCATATTCCGGTCACCCTGATAAGAAGATACTGCAAACCCGACGGCTCCAATCCAAAAAAGTAAAACAGTAGGTGTTGTTACGTTAAACAAAAATCCCTTTATGAGTAATCCAACTGATCTCACACCACCCGTATCCATTTTGTTTTGATTTATTTCTTTCTTACTTAAAAAAGTAATAAAACCGGTTACAGTAAGAATGATTCCGCCTCCCAACAAAATCCATTTTTTATATGCTGGGTCAGCAAATGCTTGTACCAAACCCATGTAACATAAAAAAATACAACCCAAGTCACTTAGAAATATTCCTAAAATCATAAACAGGGCATTTTTAAACCCATCATTTATGCTGGTTCTAATAAGTACAAAAAAAATAGGTCCTACGAATATACTGAGCAAAATACCCAATAAGGCACCGTGAAAGAATGTAAATATCATTAATACTATAAATTAATAATCAATTAGTTATACCCAAATTTGAAGAAACAAAAGATTCCCACTCCTCAAAGTTTTCACTTTTCATTACTCTTGGAAATTTATTTTGTCCTCCCTGTTTACCCTTATATTTCATAAATTCATAAAATATTTCTATTGGTATTATTTCAATTAAAATCTCTTTTAATGCTGCTTTTCTTTCCACTGCATAATCATCATTTAACAAACATAATTCCTTATCAAGTTGTTCTTTAAATTCTTCGGCATTCACTATAGAACTTGTACCAATATACCATTTGTGTGCAAATACCTCATTATATTTCATTCCTGCTACAGTATATTCTTTTACATCTATCCCTAATTCGTTTGCTACATGACTAATAGCATTATTCATATTTTCAATAGAAAGATGTTCACCGCATAAACTTAAAAAATGTTTGGTTCTTCCGGTAATAATAATCTCAGATCTTTGTTTTGAAGTAAACCTGATGGTATCTCCTATTAAATACCTCCATGCTCCGGCAGGGGTACTGATCAATAAAGCATAATCAATATTTTCCTCTATTTCACTTATATTTAACACCTTCGGATTTGCTATTAAATTTCCTTCAGTATCAAAATTACTTTCGTTAAAAGGTATAAATTCATAGTAAATATATCTAAGTGCCAGTTGCATGGAAGAACTTTCTGGCCTGGATTGATAAGCAATATATCCTTCAGATGCCAGGTAAGTTTCTATATATACCATCTTTTTGGAAAAGTATTTCTCAAAGCTTTTCCTATATGGTTCAATTGAAACACCACCATGTACAAATAAACCCAGGTTAGGCCAAATATCATGAATAGATTTAAGTTTATATTCCTTAATTACTTTGTCAAAAATAATCTGAACCCAGGCAGGTACCCCGGCAATTGCCCCTATATCCCAATCTTTCGCTGAATCTACAATCTTTTGAATTTTCGCCTCCCAATCCCGCTCCATTCCTATTTCTTTACCAGGCTTATAAAACTGCTGAAACCAAAATGGTATATTTTTGACCGTTATTCCAGATAAGTCGCCTTCAGAATAGCTACCCTTACTACTTAGATCTGTACTACCCCCTATCATGAGATAGTTCTTTTCTAAGGCATTTATTGGAATATCGAATACAGCCATACTTAACAACTGCTGGACACTGGTTCGCTTTATGGCTCGTAACATATCCTTAGTTACAGGTATATGTTTACTGGAAGATTCAGAAGTACCCGAACTCAAGGCAAAATATTTGATCTTCCCAGGCCAGCAAACATCCCTTTCTCCTTCAAGGGTTTTGTACCACCATTCTTTAAAAATAAGATCGTAATTGTATATAGGAACTTTTGCTTGAAATAATTTTAGAAATTCATCTGAATTATAAATAGAGCTAAACCCAAATGTTTTTCCGAATAGAGTGTCTTCTGCTTTGTAGAGAATTCTTTTAAGCGTTTTCCGTTGAACTTTATAGGAGGTTTTAAGTTTCTTTACCCTGCTGAGATTTTGACGAAGTTCGATGATCCTGGTTAAAATGGGTCCTAAAAATGGCATAAGATCATCTATAATTAATTATGCAAATTTAGTAAAATTGTCATTACTACTTCCTGCATAAGCTTTAAACCCGATTTAGATAGGCTTTACTAACTTAGTTTTATCCATTATTCCAATTCCAAATAATGCATAATCGTATTTTACTGGATCTAATGGGTCCATTATTCTAACATTTTCTGTGAGTTCAATTACCGTTTGCCAGTCAGTTTGTTTTCTGGTAATCAAATTAAATTTACGGGCAACACGGTCTACATGCACGTCCAACGGCATCAATAATTGAGCAGGTTTAATCTTTTTCCAGATACCAAAATCAACACCATTATCATCATTTCTAACCATCCATCTTAAAAACATATTTAATCTTTTACACGTACTTTTTCTTAATGGACTGGATACATGCTTTTTTGTTCTTTGCGTAGCAAAGGGGTGATCAAAAAAACTATTGTGAAATCCAATTAAGCCTGACTCTGTATTTTGCGCATCCTGTTCCATTGGTTCAAAAAATAAATCCTCCATACTCTCATGGCTTTGATAGTAATGCTGTAAGAATTCTATAAAGTAAAGTGTATCGGTATAATTAAAAGTACGATGTACAAATTTTTCAAATACCCTTCTTTCTATTTCATTGTGCTCCTTAATAAATTGATAAGGGCTGTTATCCATAAATGAAAATAGCTTTGTACAACTGGAGATGATGTTCTTTCTATTGCCCCAGGATAGCATCGATGTCCAAAAGCCGGTTATTTCTATATCTTGAAGCTTGGAATATTGGTGTGGAATACTAATGGGATCATTTTCGATAAAGTCCTTAGAATTGTATCTATGTACAGCTTCATCGAGAAAATCTTTTAAATTATCCATTGTGCTTATTTATGTCTATAATTTTTTTAGCTATAAATAAAATAATTTTAAATAGCATCGTTATATTATGGAGAACAATTATTTTAGCATCCTAATTACAGAATTATGACAGTTACCCTTATTTACACGCTTTGTTTAATGACTGTTTTTTGTATCAAAAAGGCAGTTAACACCCATGAAAAGCCTTAGTTTTTAGTTTATGACTTTAATTGATACCGTACTAATTTGATCATTCCCTTTCTTTGTAGAAAATGCCCCCAGGAAACTCTTAATACTCCCATCCCATATTTAATACTCCTCTTCAAATTAATAGAAGACGCTTCAGGAAAATATTTAGTAGGACAGGTTACTTCTCCAATCTGAAAACCTGCATAGATAATTTGACTTAACATCTCGTTATCAAATACAAAGTCATCAGAATTTTCATTGAAGTTAATGGTATTTAAAACTTCTTTGCTAAATGATCTGTAACCTGTATGATATTCTGACAATTTATAATTTACAAGGAAGTTTTGTGCCATAGTTAATAATCGATTGGCTATATACTTATATACTGGCATACCACCTACTAAGGCTCCTTTTCCTAATATTCTTGAACCCAAAACAACAGGATAAAGTTCCTCCCCGATAATATTAACCATAGAAGGAATTAGTTTGGGCGTATATTGATAATCAGGGTGTAACATAATCACAATATCACCGCCTAATTCCAAAGCCTTATTGTATAAAGACTTTTGATTGCCTCCATAACCTTTATTGCTTTCATGGCGCAATATGTGTTTTATACCTATTTGCCTGGCTACTTCAACAGTATTATCTTTACTGGCGTCATCACAAAGTATTATTTCATCAACAAGATCGTGCGGTATCTCATCATATGTCTTTTCTAATGTTAAAGCCGCGTTGTAGGCAGGAAGAACTACTATTACTTTTTTGCCTTTATACATATCAAACTCCTTTAGTAAAGCACTAAGCTTTTTTAGTTTCCTTTTTTACTTTTACTTCTGTTTTAGCTTCTTTCTTTGGTTTAACTCCAGCATCAATTGTTTTTTCGGTTTTAGCTTCAACAGGCTTTTTTACTTTTAATTCTTCTACATTATCAGACTTATCTTCCTCTTTTTCTTCTATTAACTCAAGCATATCCTTTTCCTTTAGGAAACCATACCATTTGATTACCTTTCTCATATCATTCACTTTAACCTTATCCCTATCATATTCTGGTAATACCTTTTCAAAATAAGTAGTTACACTTGCTACAGAATTAAGATCATCAAAAGGAGCAGTCACTGAAGATTCGTGCATTCTTTTAAATACTTCTTTAAGTTCAATAGAATCATCATCAGTATATATGCCAATGGACGCTAAAGGAGTAAACTGATGCTGGCGTACGGAATAAAATTGAGTCTTGGAAGTAAGCACTTCTTGTAAAAGTAAGCCATTATCTCTGTTCGCCACTAAATGAAATAGGCCGGGCTTACCACTTACAGCCACAAGTTTATCAAATGTATAGTTCATAAAAGTCATTTATTAAAAAGAATGCGAAAATAACTGTATTTTCATTGATAGTATCCTGAATATACTTAAAATGTAAAATGCTGGCTTAATAAGCTAATAATTTCCTTATCTTTTCTCTAAATCTCGCTTCAGGCATAAACATCTTTTCCAATTCAAGTGCAAAAGGAATAGGCGTGTCTAGCCCGGCACTTCTCATTACGGGTGCATCAAGGTATTCAAATAAATGTTCATTTATCCAGGCTGACAATTCGCCACCAATGCCCCCGGTTAAAGTATCTTCATGTAATATGATAACTCGATTAGTCTTTTTTACAGATTCACTAATGGTTTCATAATCTAAGGGTAATAATGTTCTTAAATCTACAACTTCGACATCCAGCTTTAATTCATTTACTGCTTCTACTGCCCATTGAACCCCTATTCCATATGTAAGAACTGTAGCATTTATTCCTTTATGTACTATAATTGCCTTCCCGATAGGAGTTGTATAGTAACCCTCAGGTACCATCCCTGAAATACTTCTGTATAAAGCTTTATGTTCAAAATACAGAACTGGATTCGGATCTTCAAATGCTGCTAATAAAAGTCCTTTTGCATCAACGGGATTGGATGGATAAACTACTTTTAATCCAGGAGTATGCGCAAACCAGGCTTCATTACTTTGCGAATGAAAAGGTCCTGCACCAACTCCACCCCCGGTTGGCATTCTGATAACCACATCTGCCTTTTCGCCCCAGCGATAATGAATTTTAGCCAGATTATTAACTATTTGATTGAATCCGCATGTTACAAAATCTGCAAATTGCATTTCAACCATGGCCTTGTATCCAGTTAGGCTCAGGCCTAAAGCTATTCCTATAATTGCGCTCTCACATAAAGTAGTATTGCGAACTCTATCTTTTCCAAATTCTTCTAAAAAGCCTTCTGTTATTTTAAATACTCCACCATACTCTGCTATATCCTGCCCCATTAAAATTAAATTGGGATGATGTCTCATAGCTTGTTTCAACCCATCAGAAATAGCATCAACCAAGCGAATTTCAGAGGACTTATTGGATGAAGGTGGAGAAATGTTTGGTTCATAGGCTGCATAAACATCAGCCAGTTCTTTTTCATGGGTGGATGAAACAGCTGGTTCATTATCAGCAAGTATGAGACTTTCTTCTATCAAGCTCTTATACTCAGATTTTATTGATACTATTTGCCCTTCATTTAAAATTCCTTCATCCAATAGAAAAAGTTCGTAGTTTGTCACAGGATCTCTTAGTGCCCAATGCTCCATCAAATCTTTGGGAACATACTTAACCCCTGATGCTTCCTCATGACCCCTCATTCTAAAAGTTTTACACTCCAATAATACAGGATGTGATTCTTCTTTCATCTCAATTGATAATCGATGAATGGTATTATATACTTCAAGAAGATTATTACCATCAATAATTAAAGACTTCATACCATATCCCATGCCCTTATCAGCAATATTTTTACATGCAAATTGCTCGTAAGTAGGAGTAGAAAGACCATATCCATTATTTTCTACAAGAAATATAACTGGTAGATCCCAAACAGCAGCAGTATTTAATGCTTCATGAAACTCACCCTGAGATGTTCCACCTTCACCAGAAAAAGCAAGTGATATTTTCTTTTCATTTTTGAGTTTATATCCTAATGCAGAGCCCGCAGCCAATGATAATTGTGGCCCAAGGTGTGATATCATACCTACAATGCCATGCTCCATCGATCCGAAATGAAATGAACGTTCCCTCCCTTTTGAAAATCCATGTGCTTTACCCTGCCATTGACAAAACAACCTGTCTAAAGGCATATTTCGCGTGGTAAATACCCCAAGATTACGATGTAAAGTAAATATTAATTCATCTTCATCCATTGCTGATGCAGCTCCAACGGAAATTGCCTCCTGGCCAATACCCGAAAACCATTTACTGACTTTACCCTGACGAAGAAGTTTTAGCATCTTTTCTTCTATCATTCTGGGAAGTAAAATATTTTTATAAAGCTTTAACAGTAATTCATCTGAAAAACCAGTTCTGTCAAATTTAATTGCAAGCATTTTCAGGGCTTCCATAATAGTCCTTTAATTATATGTTGCAAAGATACTGTAGTTTTAAATAATTAATATTTAGTGACACCTGAATCAGGAATTTAAGAGCATACTTTTAAATATTGCAACAAAAATTTAAATTGATTACTATTTTAGATCAGATTCTATATTCTATACTTTGCGATAAGCATTACCATGAAAATAAATATGAGGCTATATAAAACTATTTTCAATCTGCCGGGATAACTAATCTAAACCCGTCTCCATTACTTCTATTATAAGGTAAGTGGTAACCACGATAGGTAGGTCTCAACCTTCTTTTATAATCACGCCAACCTCCTCCTCTTAGAATTCTATCGGTCCCAAATGAAGGGCCAAGTGGGTTTAATTTTGGACTTCGTGCATAAAACAACTCCCCATACCAGTCAGAACACCATTCCCAGACATTTCCATTCATATCGTACAATCCAAGCTCATTTGGCAATTTTTCTCCGACCCTATGTTTTTTACCACCTGAATTTTCATCATACCAGGCTACAAGTTCCAAGGAATCACTTCCTGCGTATTTATAATTTTTACTGTTTTTACCTCCCCTAGCAGCATATTCCCACTCTGCCTCAGTCGGTAGCCGGTAATTCTTTCCAGTTTCCTTATTAATTTGTCCAATAAAGTTTTGAGCATCTCCCCAGTTGACTCCATCAACGGGACAATCGTCACAACCGTTATAGGAACTATGTTTTAGACCCATAACAGAAAACCAATGTGATTGGGTAATTTCAAATTTGGATATATAAAAACTTCCGACAGTAATACTATGTATAGGCTTTTCGTCTCCATTTCCTTCTTTGCTTCCCATTCTAAAAGTTCCGCCATCAACTAAAATCATATCAATTTCCTTAACCACTATTTCTTTTTTTAGGCGCAATACATACTTTTTATTCTCTCTTTTGTCAAAGTTTATTTTAACAGTCTTCGACATATCCGGATCATTTACTGAAGTAAATATAAAGGTGTTAATGCCAGGCTCTACTGGTATTTCATTGATTTGCTCAAATTGAGAAGAGGCATTGGACCTATCTTTTCCATTTACATTAACTTTAACATCTATATCAGTTTGAAAAAGAAGTCTGGCAAAAATGTTTTTCCCTTTTACATAGGGTTGAATTGTATTCTTTTTTTGACTGTTTTGAGCTGAAAGAATAGCTGGAAAAATTATAATCAATAAAATTGAGATAATTTGTTTTATCATCCTGGTTATGCTTTTCACCGGTTAATACCGGAATTTCTAATTATTTTCAATATGGTTATAGGTATTTCGGGGGGATAGATCCAATTCAAAAACCAATAATGGTATTTGCATTAGAAAAATTTATACTTCTCTAGGTAATTAACTAAAGGAGTCTTTGTTTGGAATCATTTTCAACGAACAAAGATATAGGGCTGTGAAATTCAAAGCCCACAAAGAATTAATATTTTGTGACATATTATTAAGTATTGATTTTAAATAGCTTAGAGCAAAATCCTTACAAAACAAACATGTTTTACTAAGCTTAATAATGAATAAATTTTATTTTGCATCTATATTGTTATAAAACTACTTTCTATACTTTCTGTTATGGTAGCTTAATATTACATTTATTTGAGCTTTCACAGCTTATATTTGAGTTTTTTAGACAGTGATTTAATGGCAGAAGTATTTGTTAATGTCTTATTACCCTTAGCGGTTCCAAAACCTTTTACTTATTTAGTTCCTGATGAGTATAAAGAATTGATCTCATTTGGAATTCGGGTGGAAGTTCAAATGGGTAAAAATAAACTCTATGCAGGTATAGTAGTAGAAGTCCATGGGAACAAACCTGCTGGTTATAAAGTAAAATCAATTGTATCCATTATAGACAGATCTGCCATAATTACTTTAAAACAGTGGGAACTGTGGAAATGGATGGCTGAATATTATTGCTGTCATCCAGGAGAAATTATGAATGCAGCATTACCTGCTCATCTTAAATTATCAAGTGAAACTCAATTTATTTTAAATCCGATCTACATTGATAAGCTACCAGAATTAACAGATAAAGAATATTTAGTTGCTGAAGCATTACAATTACGCAATGCTATTAATATTAATGATGTGAGATTAATTCTGGATCTTAAAAATGTTTTTCCGGTTGTAAATAGTCTTATTAAAAAAGGTATTATTTTCTCAGAGGAGGAAATAAAAGAGAAATATAAGATTTTAAAAGCCCAGTTTGTAAGATTAAAGGAGCCATACAGATCAGATTATGAAACACTGAGATATGCCTTTGATGAAATTCAAAGTTCTGAAAAGCAAACTCAATTACTTCTGGCTTATGTACAAATAACCCGAACAGGGCAATGGGTCAAATTAATAGAACTTATTCAAACAGCTGATGTATCCCGACAAGTTATCTTGAGTCTTTCAAAGAAAAATATATTTGAAATAGCTGAAAGAGACATTAGTAGAATCGATTCAAATAAAGAGTTTGATCAGATAAATGATATTTTAAATGAAGAACAACAAGGGGCATTAGATCAAATTCAAGAACATTTTATTACTAAAAATGTGGTGTTGCTACATGGCATAACCGGAAGTGGCAAAACACATATTTATACTGAGCTTTCAAAAGAATATCTCTCAAATAGTGGTCAAGTTCTATATCTTCTCCCGGAAATAGCATTAACAACACAAATTATTTCCAGATTACAAAAGGTGTTTGGTCACGATATAGTTATTTACCATTCCAGGATGAATAACCAGGAAAGAGTAGAAGTATGGGAAGCTGTTATGTCGGGAAAAAAGATTATATTAAGTGCAAGATCAGGTCTTTTTTTACCTTTCAAAGATTTGAAACTGATTATTGTTGATGAAGAACATGATTCTTCTTACAAACAGGATGACCCTAATCCAAGATACCAAGGTAGAGATTTATCAATTTTTATGGCATCTTTATTTGAAGCAAAAGTTATACTTGGGTCTGCAACACCTTCAATTGAATCATACAAAAATGCCAGGGATGGCAAATATGGTCTTGTAAATTTAATGCGAAGATTTGGTGGAATAGATCTACCGGAATATATTGTAGTGGACCTAAAGGAAGAAATTAAATCTAGAAAAATGCAGGCTCATTTTTCTAGTGTTTTATTAGAATATTTGCAATTGGCACTAGAAAGAAAAGAACAAGGAATATTATTTCAAAACAGGAGAGGTTATGCACCTTTAATAGAATGTACTATTTGTAATTGGACGCTTGGATGTCCAAATTGTGATGTAAACCTTACTTATCATAAGTCCACAAATTCTATGCGATGTCATTATTGTGGATTTAGTACTTTGATCCCTGTTACTTGTCCGGCATGTGGAAATCCTGCTCTGGAAATGAAAGGGTTGGGGACAGAAAGAATAGAAGATGAACTTTCTATTTATTTACCTGAAGCTAAAGTTGCAAGACTGGATCTTGATACTACAAGAAAAAAAGATGCAGTTACTAAATTATTTAATGATTTCGAAAACAGAAGGATTGATATCCTGGTAGGAACTCAAATGGTAACTAAAGGATTGGATTTTGATAACATTAGTTTAGTAGGTATTATTAATTTAGATCAATTGTATAAATTTCCTGATTTTAGAAGTAATGAAAGAGCATTCCAGTTAATAACCCAGGTGGCTGGCAGGGCAGGTAGAAAAGATAAAAGAGGAAAAGTAATTTTACAAACTTCTAATGTTTCACATCCACTTTTACAATTGATCCTTGAAAATGATTATATGGGGTTTTATGAAAGAGAAATAGAGGAGAGACGCAATTTCTTTTATCCTCCTTATAGTAGACTGATTCATATAAGAATCCGTCACAAATCAATCGATATAGTACAAAAAGCCTCCAATTTTATAGCATTAAAATTGCGTGAGCAGTTAACATATAGAGTGCAAGGGCCTGCAGAACCAACCGTTAATAGAATACGAGGACTATATATAAGGGAACTTTTAATCAAGCTTGAACGTAAAAGTAATTCGATCACAGAATCAAAAAAATGGATTTTGTTACATTGCTTTGAAGCTACTAAGCAAGCTGGCTGTTCCGGCATTAGAGTTACAGTAAATGTGGATCCTCAATAACACTTATATAAATTTATTATACATTTTAACTAATTATAACTATGCCTATTATTGTTTACAAGCAAATGTTCCTTAAATTTGTTCTTTAGAAATTTATATCATCCCATGTAAAATTGTTCATCCTTGAGAATACCTTTTAAAACAGGAATTTTTATATTATTCTTAACCGTAATAATAATATCAGATTGTGCCAAAACATCGGGACAATGTCCAAGTATTATTTATAGCGATTTTAATAGTAGTTGTAGTAATTCAGGTTCCCCCTGTAACCTATGTACTAATCAAACCATTACTTTAGGTGCTGTAGGTAGTAATTTACCGAATGGTGGATGTATCAAGTGGTATTATTCCCAAATACCAGGTTTTAATCCCTATAATGGTCAAGGTACTTTTATTAACTGTGGAACAATATTCGGAAACGTAGCAACAGATGTTAGTTTTGAAACAATTGAAGACATGTGTAATGCTGGCACTTATTATATTGTTGGAATTCTTGATCCAATTAATTTAACTTCCTGTCCAGAAATATTCACTACCCAGTTTAGTTTTAATGTATTTTGCCCGGAGGCCACTATAAGTGCAACTAATCCTGCATATGAATATCATGATCTTAATTTAAATTCATCTGGCGGATCAGCTTATAATTGGTCAGGCCCAAATGGTTTTACCTCTAATGAACAAAATCCTATCATATATAATTTAGATCCAAATAAAAATTCTGGAACTTATACCGTCACTGTTACAGATGACTATGGGTGTAAAGCCATAAAAACAATCGAAGTTAAAGTGCTTCCATGGATTTTAGTTATTATTGAACCTTCTCCACTTTTAACTACAGAAATTTGTAATGGAGATTCAATAACTTTAAAAGCAATTATTCTGGGGGCAGCTTCAGGAAATTATTTAAATGAAGGTTGGTACACTTGGATGCCATTAGGACAAGGTAGTTTTATAACAAAAGACACGAACCTTGTCGTTAATGCAGGGGGTGGGTATGTATATTGGGTAAAAGATACCTTAACTGGTGTCAAAGTTGGGTTTTTTAAATGGGTTTACCAATTGTTGCCCTTAGATATTAAAATAGTTTCGAGTACTACTCAATTATGTACTGGAGGAACTGCAACTTTGACTGCAAATTCAAATAATGGAACACCAGGTTATGATTACCTTTGGAATACAGGTGCAGTTACACCGAGTATCGAAATCAATGAACCAGGTAGCTATGATATTACTATAACAGATGCAAAAGCCTGTAAGGGAATCAAATCAATAACGATTAAACCGGGAACTTCTCCCATTGTAAATATCTCTCCATCATCAAGTATATTTTGCCCTAATGAAAGTAAAACTATCATTGCACAGGGAACTGGAGGAAAATCTCCTTATATATTTAATTGGGCGTACCCCGGAGGAACTTCCATGGGCTCCACATTGCAAGCTTCCATAACTGGTATATATCAGGTTACTATAACAGATGAGATTGGTTGTATAGGTACTACATCAGCTTTAATGACGCAAAACCCCGATATTTCCATTGCGATTTCACAAGATGTTAAAATAGATTGTAAAAACGGATCAATAGAGTTAACTGCAAATACGACTGGGGGTTCAGGAACAAATTATCAATATAGTTGGAGTACACCTTCTGGTTCCGCAACTGGACCAACAATTACCACTTTTGAAACTGGCTTGCATACTGTTACGGTTACAGATAGTGAAAATTGTAAAAAGGAAACATCTATATTTGTTCAAATTGCGCTTGGTCTTGTTGTAGATATTAATCCTACTACCGCTGAAATATGTTCAGGTGGTAAAGTAGATTTAACAGCTCAGGCTTCTGGGGGCGATGGGAATTATTCTTATGAGTGGTCTTCACCAATTGGCACTTTAAATCAGGAGATTATCACAGCCAACACAGTAGGTTACTATTATATAACTGTTACAGATAGTGGAGGTTGTTCAGGACAAGCAACAATTGAAGTAAAACATAAAGCCGATATGCTGGTATTAATAATTCCAGACACTGTGAGTTTTTGCAAGGGCGACAGTGCAATATTGTCTGCTTCATCAATTGAACCCGGTATCCTCAATTTTAAATGGTCTACACCTAATGGAATTCAAAATATTGATACCATTATTGCAAATAAAGCTGGAATTTATACAGTTACCCTAACAAATAGTTATGGTTGTACCGGGAATGCTTCAATAAATGTTTATGAGGACCAGCTTCCTGATTTGTCTATTTCACCAGATATTGCAAATTTTTGTCCGGGAAGCAGTGTTCAATTAAATGCTAGTTCTATTAATACTAATATTATCTCCTGCTCATGGATTTCACCAGATGGACTCCATGTTGGTAATAATATTTTAGCTGGAATTGAAGGGAACTATGTTGCAACAATAACCAATACCAAAGGATGTTCTACATCTGATAGTATATTTGTTAATAAAAGTCCAGATTTAAATGTCTCAATTTTTCCTTTAAATCCAGGAATTTGTAATAATAAAAGTATAGATATTACTGCTAATGCCACAGGATCAAATCTTATATTTGAATGGAATACTCCAAACGGAAAAGAATCGGGAAAAACAATAAAAGCTATAAAACCTGGTGCCTATACAGTTACTGTTTTTGATGAAGGTGGTTGTAGTGCGTCGGCAGTGGTGGTAGTCGATAAATTACCTGGATTAGATATTGTGATAAACCCCGATCCTGCTAGTTTCTGTAATAAAGGTTCAGTTACTTTAAATGCAATAAGTAGTACTGGAATTTCTCCATATAGTTATCAATGGAAAACACCTAATATTGATGCTACCAATATGTCCATAATTGCAAATACTATTGGCAATTACTCTGTTACAGTTACAGATGTTAATGGATGTATTGGAACTAAATCTACACAGGTAAGTCAGGACAGTTCATTAAATATTAGTTTCTTACCAGCCCTTCCAGGTTTTTGTCCAAATAACTCTGAAGTGTTAAGTGTAAATACAAAAGGAGGAAAGGAGCCTTATAAATATAGTTGGAATTGTCCCCTCGGCACATTTAATACATCCTCAATAAAAATAAGTTCTGCAGGGACTTATCAGGTAACTGTAACTGATTCAAAAGGATGTACAGGAACTTCCACAACTTCAACTTTTGATAAATCCCTTTCTGTGGAATTAGATAAAACGGATCCTGAATGCATTTCACTTAATAGTGGTTCTATATCGTTATTATCCGCTGTAAATGCGAATTTTCCATTACAGTTATCAGTTAATAAAACTCAACCTCTTTTCATTAATTCACTTCCATATGTATTAAATACATTAAGTGCCGGAACCTATGATCTAGATATTCTTGGATCAAATGGTTGTAAGGTGGCCGAAACTATTGATTTATCTTCTGCCCAAATTCCTAGCCTTGAACTAGGTGAGGATGTAACTATATTTTATGGAGAAGCTTATACTATTAACCCTAAATCTAATTTTACAATAGATAGCATGGAGTGGACAAACAAGAATAGTTTACAGTGTTCTCCAGGGTGTTTTGAACCTGTCGCCAGTCCAAAAATTAGCACGAATTATAAAGCTATTGCTTATAATCAGGAAGGATGTAAAGCTAAAGATGATATTAACATATATATAGTTGAAAAAGAATCTGTATTTATTCCTAATACTTTTAGTCCGAACGGTGATGGTTTTAATGATAAATGGGTAATTTTTACTGATCAGACAGTTAAGCAAATCAAGAAGTTATTCATTTATGATAGGTGGGGTGAATCAATCTTCTTGCAAGAAAACTTCACACCTAATGACTCTTCAAATGGCTGGGATGGAAAATATAAAGCTAAACCTTTAAATTCCGGTGTTTATATCTATTATGTTCTGATAGAATTTGAAGATGGTAGAGTTAAAGAATTTAAAGGTGATATCAATTTAATGCCTTAGTTAACTAAACTATAAGCAGTTATAAAATCCTCTTGTATCACTGATAATGGCCTCAAACCAAAACTTAGGTAACACTTGTGAAATTTCTGAATATTGAAATCGCTTCCATATTTGTGCATAAGTTTTTCTTTAAGTTTTTGAATACATTCAGCACCTACTTTATAACTTAAGGCCTGGGCAGTCCAGTTGGTTACCCGGGTAACTTCTCTTTCGGCTATTTCATCCTGGCCAGGAATATTTTGTTTCCAATATTCCAATGCTTGTTGTCTTGTCCATCCAAAATTATGTATTCCGGCATCAATAACCAGTCTTGCAGACCTAACTAAATCCCATTCCCATTTGCCCAAATAACTATAGATGTCCTTAAATATCCCTAAATCTTTTCCTTGATATTCAACATAACATGCCCAACCTTCAAAATTTCCCGGATAGAGGAAAAGTTCTTGTAGCGAATTTGGGATATCTGATTCTCTCAAAGAAAATTGCAAGTGATGTCCGGGAATTCCTTCATGCATATACAGCCATTCTATTGCTCTTTTATTATACCTACCTCCGAAAAAATTAAATTGAAATACATCTTTTCCAAATGTATTGTTAGTGTGATTCAAATACATACCCGGAGGAGTATTTTGACCAGATTCAGGCCATTCAATAGGATATATTATTGGCAATACAGGTATATTTATAAAATTATTTAAATTCTTCCTGATTGTTATATCTGTATTTTCAAATAGCTTAATCAATTGCTTTTTGTCAGTAATATAAAAAGCATCCGATTTCAGATATTTATAAAAGGAGGCACTATCTAAATAGCCTGACTCTATTTGTATTTTCCGTATTTCTTCTTTTACTCTCTTAACTTCAGTTTTGCCTAAGTCCATTATTTGTTCTGGAGATAAATCTAAACTCGTAAACTTTTTAATAAAATACTGATACCATTCTTTATGATTATTTAAGGAAAATAATCCGTCTTCAGGGATATTTCGTCCTTCCAAAACCCAAGCCTTTTCAAGGGCTAAGCGTTGTAGATTGAATTCTATTTCAAAATTTAATTGTTCATAATCTAACTTCTCCTTATTTTTTAATGAGGATTTCTTATAAGACTTTAAGCTCTTTTGCTGTGTTTGAAAAAATAGCTCCTGATTCTTTAATTCTATTTCAGAGGATATTGATTTAAAATAATCTTTATAATCATAGGCTATTTGAGGAATATTCAACTTCCCATAAGTATTAACAAATGTATTAACAAACTCCTTAAATGAAATCTTATTGTTATTCCATATCATTAATTGACATAAAGGAAATGAAAGTGAACACAATAAAAATATTCTAAAGTTTTTTAACCTATTCATGCTTTATTTATTTTTCGTAACCAATCCAGGATCACTTTGTCCACCATATTATTATATGTTCCAACATTCCGTTGTGCTTCAGAAAAACTATTTGCATTATTCATACCATGATCTGTATTTTTTACTACCACAAATTCGGCTTTACCCTCATGGTAATAATTAATTGCATCAGCTATTATTTTATGATCTTGTTTGGAAGATACATAATCACTTTCCCCCCAAAGCAACAAAGAACTGCCATTAAAATCTTTCCATAATGAGGGTACATTAAACTTATATAATTCATCATTATATGACCTGGACCTTAAATCAAATAATGATAAATATTCCTGACAATCAGGGCTTTTTAATGCTGCTTCTCTAGTTGTCAACTTATCAATAAAATACCAGGCACTGCATTCACAGAATGTCTTTATCATATCATCGGTTTGCACAGGATCCATTTGATTTGCTTCAGCAATAGTCCTTCTTGTTTTCGCCAGGTATTCTATAAAATTTGAGCCTAAAGTCCCATATGCTAGAATTCCTTTCAATTTGGTTTTTTGTGCAACTAAAGGACCAAATACTCCTCCCATACTATGGCCAAATACATAAATAGCATTTGAATCAACATCTGGCCGTGATTTTAATGCCTTTATTGCCTGTATATATCCCTCAGTTTCTTCCATAAAACTTACTTCATTGCATGGTTTACAATATTTTGCATTATCTCCCATACCTGGTTTTTCAAGACGTGCACATAGAAATCCGGCTCGAGATAATCTATTGGTAAGTTGAACTTCTCCACGTGTGCTATCAAATGGAAAATCCAATGAATAACATCCAATGCCCCCAATAAAAGCTATAACCGGAAGTTTGCCTTTTTTCTTTGGCTTTGTAATTATTGTGCGTTGCAATCCTATCAATGACTTAGAACTTGCATAAAGTATATCCAAATCCTTATATTTTTCTTCAGGGAAAGTTTTAAAAACCCCACTTGCTTTTATTATTTCTTTATTACGATAAATTTCATAATTAAATTTATCCCCTCCAGTTTGGGAAGCTAACAAGCTTAAAACATCATGTGTAGAACTAACATTTGTACCATTAATTGAAATTAAAATATCTCCTTTACTAAACCTTGCTTCATCGGCAGTTGAATTTGGCAATACTTCATTAATCAATACTCCTTTAATTTCATTTACATCCATTAGCTTTCGGGTATCATCATTCAAGTTTTCCATTTTAATACCTAAATAGACCCGGCGAGGTAATTCCTGAGCTTTACATAACGACAACATACTAGAAAACACAACATATAATATTAGATATTTCATACTTATCTTTTAAGATTTAAATACAAACTGGCACCACAAATTATTAATTTCCAAATGACTAATTTTACCGACTCAAAACGCGGTTATATTTTATAAAATTATACTTGTAAATATAGAGTTACAATTATCATGGGCCACAATTTTATAGACAAACAAGTGAATTTTTCGCTCCAATTCCAATGATGTATCTATGATCATAAACTAGTATATTCCTATATATACTAACTTTGCTTTATTTTAAAACATCAATTTGAAAAAAGTATTAATAATAGATGACGAAACCAAGTTGAGGGGTCTACTGGCAAGAATAATCAGTCTTGAAGAATTTGAAGTAATAGAAGCAGGTAATGGAAAAGAAGCTTTTAAAAGGCTAGAACAAAATGAAGTAGACGTAGTTCTTTGTGATGTGAAGCTACCTGATATCAATGGTATTGATCTCGCTAAAGAAATTAAAACTCGTTATCCAATTATAGAAATTATTTTATTAACTGCATTTGGAAATATTCCTGATAGTGTAATTGCAATTAAAAATGGTGCATTTAATTATATAACCAAAGGAGATGATAATAATAAAATTATTCCTTTACTCAATAGTGCAATTGAAAAAGTAGAATTGTCTAAAAGAATAAGGCAATTGGAAAAACAATTAGGTGCTCGATATTCATTTGATAACTTAATAGGAAATTCTAAAGCAATTCGGTTTTCAATTGATCTTGCCAAAAAAGTAGCGTCTACTGAAACCACTGTTTTATTAACAGGTGAAACAGGGACAGGAAAAGAAATTTTTGCACAAGCTATCCATCATGCATCTTACCGTAACAATAGACCATTTGTTGCTATTAATTGTTCAGCATTTGGAAAAGATCTTTTGGAAAGTGAAATGTTTGGTCATATAGCCGGATCTTTTACCGGTGCAATTAAAGATACTAAAGGATTATTTGAAGAGGCAGATTCGGGCACTATTTTCTTAGATGAAATAGGAGATATGAATATAGAACTTCAAGCTAAATTATTACGGGTTCTTGAATCTCATGAATTCTTTAAGGTAGGCGAAAGCAAAAGCACAAAGGTAAATATTAGAATAATTGCGGCTAGCAACCGAGATTTACTTAAAGAAATAGAATCGGGGCATTTTAGAAATGATCTTTATTATCGTTTGTCAGTATTTCTTGTACACTTACCTGCATTAAAAGAAAGGGTTAATGATATAGAAGATTTAGCATATCACTTTGCTGCTTTATTTTCAGCTAAAACCAATAAAAATATTACTGCTCTTTCTAGTGAATATATAGAAGTTTTAAAACACCATTCATGGCCAGGGAACATAAGAGAACTTAAGAATATAATTGAACGGAGTGTGATTTTAGAAGAAGGAAACATATTAACTATAGAAAGTTTACCGTATGAATTTTTGGAACCAATTCAGAAAGATGATAATAGTAGCCAATTATCTGCTTTTTCATTAAACTCTGCTGAGAAAATACATATTCAGAAAGTAATGAACTATACAAATAGCAATAAAACTGAAACTGCCCGATTACTCAATATTGCATTAACTACTCTTTATCGTAAATTAGATGAGTATAAGATTAGCTAAATATTTTAGAATTTAAAAGTGGAGAATACCGGATTCGAACCGGTGGCCTCTTGCATGCCATGCAAGCGCTCTAACCAACTGAGCTAATCCCCCAAGGCTGCAAATTACAAGATTATTACTACTTTACCTTTTTAATACCGGATAAAAACCAAACATTATTCAGTTATCTGGTTTGATTAGTTATGCCGTCTGAATTATAGATAGGAGTCTATAAGGCCTAATTTAATTGCATCCTCTCATAGAATCCTGTGTAGGCTTTCATAACTTCTTCATTTTTAGTAAATTTTTCCAATAGTTTATCATATTTTGAAGAGGCGAGATACAAATACTTTGATTTTTCTAATAAGTCAGCTTCCATTATTTCGCGCTTATATGGATTTGCAGACAAATATTGATTTTTAACTTTAAGTGCATTAACCACCTTCCTGTATTCATCAAAATCACCGGCAGTAAATTTAACCTCTGTAGGTCCGATTTTAGCATTCTTAGATTTTACAATTATATAATATTCATTTCCAGGAGTTAACTCTAATGCTTTGAGGTTCAATTCCACAAACGTATTATCAGTATTAAATGAAGCTAAGGGATTTTCTTTATCATTTGGTAATGATACTTCTACTATAAATGAACCGGTTGCTTTTGGTTTCTCCCAAACTATTTTAACTAAACCAGGCACCAATACACCATTATATGGCTTACTTAGTTTTATTACTTCATTAGGAACAATAGACTTTGAATCAGTTTTGACAACATCTTTAACTTTTGCTTCACAATCATTTATTATCCCTATTTCTATTACCTTATCTTTGATTAAATATTTGCCTTCGTTTCTAAATACCATTGTTGGTAAGTCTGGGTGACTTATTGTAACTGAGCCATCTCCAACAATACTAAAGCCCGCTTCGCACGATAATTTAGTACCAATAACCAGTGGATCAAATATCGAACTTCCATCATTAGCCTTCACATTCCCATAAACATTTTCTACAGAAAACCTCCCCTGAGAAAATAAAAACGCTTTGATTATAAAGAAGCAAACAAATAAACTAAATGACTTTTTCATACTATACAGGCTTTTCTGTTTTAAAAATTATTTAATAAACATACTACACTCTCTACCAAATTGAAAACTTGTAAAAGTCAATTTGACTATACGCAAATAAATACTTCTAAAAATACATCACATATTTATATTCTAGTGAATAAGTCACCGAAAAATTATATTCTAATTCAAAATATCCGGTAGAAACAGAAAAAATAAGCTATGAAACCATTAAAATATCTTAATGACAAGTATAACCAAAATTTTATTAAAATTAAAAGTCTTTAATAATTGTTGTCAAAATTTTAAATATGCCTACCAGTTAAGAGCTTATATTTTTATTGTTTAGGTTTTTTACCCAAGCTATAAATACAGGAATTACTGAAACAAAAATAATTGCAAGTATCACCAAGGAGAAATTTTTCTTTACAAATTCATTATTAGCAAAGAGGTATCCCGCCCAAGAAAACAGATTTACCCATAATAAGTTACCAATTAAGCAATAAGTAAAAAAACGTTTATAGCTCATTTTACCTGCACCGGCAACAAACGGAGCAAATGTCCTTAATATTGGAATAAACCTTGCCATAATTAGTGCTTTACCACCATGCTTATCATAAAAACGTTCGGTGCGGTCCAAATATTCCTGCTTAATCAATTTATATTTCTTATTAGAAACTTTTTTACTTAAATACTTTCCAATAAAATAATTACAATTATCTCCTAATACAGCAAAAATATATACACCGATTATTAATATTCTGATATCCAAAGTGCCAGCAGCACACAGTGCTCCTGAAGCAAACAATAATGAATCACCAGGTAAAAAAGGCATAATCACAATGCCTGTTTCAACGAAAATGATTGCGAATATAATTAAATATGTCCATTGATGATATTGATTAACTAATTCAATTAAATGTTTATCAATGTGTAATACAAAATCAATGAGCTGTTTTATTAAATCAAACATGTTTAACTTTTAATTTTCTAAATTTAATTCTCCTTCCCATTTTGCTATTACGGTAGTTGCAAGACAGTTGCCGATCACATTTACTGAGGTTCTAGCCATATCCATAAGCCCATCTATACCCAAAATGATAAAAACAGGTTCTAATGGTAATCCGAAGGAAGAAGCTGTAGCCAATAATATAACTAAACTAGCACGAGGAACCCCAGCAACTCCTTTACTCGTAAGCATTAAAGTTAATACCATTATCAATTGCTGAGACCAGCTTAAATCTATTTTTGCTGCTTGTGCTACAAAAATTGCTGCAAGACTTAAATACAATGTTGTTCCATCCAGATTAAAACTATAACCCATAGGCATGACAAAAGAAACAATCTTTCTTGGTACTCCGAATTTTTCCATTGCAGCCATTGCTTTTGGTAAAGCGGCTTCTGAACTTGTGGTAGCAAAAGCAATTGACACAGGTTCAGCTATTGCATTCCAGAATTTCTTAATATTTATACCAACAAAAAATGCTATGGGCAAAAACACTATCACAATAAATATTATTAAGGCTACATATAAAGTAGCTAATAATTGAAATAAATTAAGCATTATACCAATACCCATATGTCCAACAGTATAAGCAATTGCAGCCCCTACTCCGAATGGAGCCATTTTCATAATTAACTTTGTAAAATTGAACATGGTTTCTGCTAAAGATTCTGCAAATTCCAGCATAGGTTTCTTACGCTTTTCATCTAACATCGCAACTCCAACACCAAACAAAATACTAAATATAACAATCTGTAAAATTTCACCATCTGCAATCGATTTTGCAATATTATCTGGAAAAATGTGTAGAATGATATCATCTGTAGTTTGCTTTGGTACATCTGGAAGTGTCTCGTGAATACCATTTGTTAAATTGATACCTACTCCTGCTTTAGAAATATTGATAGCAAATAGCCCTATCATCAAAGCTATTGTAGTTACAATTTCGAAATAAACTATTGACTTCCACCCCATCCTTCCTACTTGTTTCAGATTAGAATGCCCAGCTATCCCTATGACTAAGGTACCAAATAATAATGGGGCTATTATAGTTTTAATCAGCTTAAGAAATACTTTACTTATGACTTTCAGATGAATTGCTATATCTGGAAAATCAATTCCTATTTCCGCCCCAATAAGCATACTAATAAAAATCCAGGTGGTAAGAGAGTTTTTCAGAAAAGCATAAAGACAAAAAATAGTTAATAATACATATCTTAATATCATCAGAACCATAGGGTCTACATAAAACCATGTTTGCCAATTTCCGATATGTATTAAAGAGACAACAAACAATACTATAAGCAATAAAGGAACAATTTTAGCACCTAGTTTATCATCAAGTGTCGATCTCATAAGATATAAGAATTTATGAATGCTTTTTTGAGTGCGACAATATAGTTGTTTTTTCTAAATTCTACGCATACCTTTCAACGGCTCTGAAGACTTGGAACCTATATTAATGGGTACGGTTTCCACCACTACATTGGAAACTTCCAAACCAAAATCTTTTTCTGGTGGAAGGGAGAGTGACTTAATTATGCGGTATACTCTTATGATAAACTGTTCTATTGGGGATATCTTATCATCTACTGAAACTCTGGAATTAATCAGATAATACTTAAAGTCTCCTGGCATATTATATTTTCGAAGAGAAGGGTATCTGGTAACGATATCAACCTCTCCGTTTTCAACCATCTCTTTTACTATATGACTCAATACAAGATTGATTTTATGCTCAACTTTAAACCCAAATCGAACAGTAACGTAAAAACACTTTTGTGGAATTATTGTCTCTAAGGAATAATTGCTCTCATATGGGTCATCCACTACCTCCATATGAACAAACCAATATACATCGGCACGTTTTGGCTTCTTTCTGAATATGGAATATACAATATTAGAATCAATCAAATCTTTGCGTGAGGACATTGACATAAAAACAAGATTTGTAGCTTCTTTAGGAATTGTTTCATCTTCCATTACACTTTGTAGTTTTACTTTAAAGTCTTTTATGTCAACAAAGTCAGTATGCTTATCTCTTAATGCTCTTGCTCTCATGAATATATACATAATCATAAAGAAAAAACCAGCGATTAAGAATGAAAACCAGCCTCCGTGGGAAAATTTATTGACATTGGATGTAAAAAAGACTCCTTCTATGGTGAAGAATGTGAAACCAAATATTACTATCCATACTAATTTGATTTTTCTTTTGGAATAAAATACAATCATCAAAGTTGTGGTCATCAACATATTTATAGTAATCGCCAAACCATAGGCTGCTTCCATATTAGTTGATTCTCTAAATATCCATATTACTAGTAAACAACCAGATAACAATAACCAATTTACGAAAGGAATATAGATCTGTCCGCGCAATTGAGTAGGGTAGTTCACCTTCATGTTAGGAATCAATCTCAATTTCATGGCTTCATTGATCAATGTAAATGCTCCGGTAATTAAAGCCTGAGAAGCAATAATTGTAGCAAAAGTGGCGAGAATAATAGTATAGGGTAATAATGCTTTAGGTGCCAATGAAAAGAAAACTCTCTCAGATGAGGGTAATACCGACCCTAAGTGTTCATGTAATAAATAGGCAGCCTGACCAAAATAACTCAACAACAACCCTACTTTGACAAATATCCAACTATACTGTATATTTAATTTACCGCAGTGCCCTAGATCTGAATATAATGCTTCAGCTCCTGTTGTACACAGAAAGACCCCTCCCAACAATAAATATCCTTTTGGATATTGTGCTAATAAATTGATGGCATAATATGGATTGATAGCTTTTAAAACATCCGGGTATTTTAATATATAAATAAGTCCATAGGCGCCAATGGTAAGAAACCAAAGGATCATTACTGGTCCAAATGTCTTTCCCACAACATTAGTCCCAAACTGTTGAAAGACAAATAACATTATCAAGATTGTAATAACTATAGGGACTGTTTGTATATTAGGATATAGATAAACCAAGCCTTCAACGGCAGATGAAATTGAAATAGAAGGAGTTAAAAAACCATCTGCAAGTAATGATGCACACCCGATAATAGCAAGATAAACCATCCAATTATTTTTCTTACGTCTTATTAAGGCATACAAAGCAAAGATTCCTCCTTCTCCATGGTTATCAATTGAAAGGGCAAGTCTTACATATTTAAAAGTAGTAATTAAAGTAAGCGTCCAGAAAACACATGACACACCACCCAAAACTAAAACTTCTGTAATTGCCTTACCATTAACTATAGCATTAATGGTGTATAAAGGAGAGGTTCCTATATCACCAAAAATAATCCCTAATGTAACAAGCATGCCGGCCAGGCTTAACTTGGTATGATTTTGTTTTAATCCAGACATTTAATTATGTAAGTTTTAACCAGGGCACAAATTTACTTATTTGGAAAATCAATTGATCCATTAAAACCCTATTTAGTATTCAAAAGGACAATTCTATGAAATGATCATACGTTATCAAATCTGATTTTAAACTCTATGCATCCCTTCTACTGATTTATTAGGACGGTTACCAATGTTTATAGGAACAGTCTCCACTACCACATTAGAAACTTCGAGTCCAAAGTCTTTTTCAGGTGGCAATGAAACAGACTTTATCATTCTATATGCTCTAATAATAAATTGTTCAAACGGAGTTATCAAATCATCAACTGAAACCCTGGAGTTAATCAGGTAATATTTAAAATCACCAGGCATGTTATATTTTCTTAAAGACGGATACCGCGTAATAGTATCAACTTCTCCATTCTTAACCATTTCAGAAACAATGTGATTTAAGACCAGGTTGATTTTGTGTTCTATTTTAAATCCAAAACGGATAGTAATAAAAAATACTTTTTGGGGAATAATGGTATCTACAGAATAATTCTTTTCATATGGATCATCTACAATTTCCATATGGATAAACCAATAAACATCAGCCCGTTTAGGTTTCTTTCTAAAAATGGAATAAATAATATTTGAATCTATCTTATCCTTAATTGGTGACATCGACATAAAAACTAAATTGGTAGCTTCTTTGGGAATATTTTTATCTCCCATTAAATCATTAAACTTATCCACATAATCCTTTACATCAACAAAATTGGTATGCTTATCCCTCAGTGATCTAGCTCTTAATAACACATACATGACCATGATGAAAAATCCTGCAATAGTAAAACTAAACCATCCTCCATGGTAGAATTTATCTACATTTGAAATTAAGAAAGCTCCTTCAATTATATAATAAACAACACCAAAGCTTAATACGAAAATCAACTTCTCCTTTCGCATAAAATAAAACATGGTCATTAATGTTGTAGTCATCAACATGTCAATGGTAATAGTAAGCCCATAAGCGGCTTCCATATTTGTTGACTTCTTAAATATCAGTACTACCAATACGCAACCTGATAATAGAAGCCAATTTACAAATGGAATATAAATCTGTCCTCTTAATTGTGTCGGATAGTTCACTTTAAAATTAGGCATTAGCCTCAATTTCATAGCTTCATTTATGAGTGTAAATGCCCCCGTAATTAAAGCCTGAGATGCTATTATAGCAGCAAATGTGGCAATAAAAATAACATAGGGTAAATACTCTTCGGGCACTAAGGCATAAAAAACGCTTTGATCCGAAGGCCAAACCTTACCCATTGAGGTGTGTAATAAGTAAGCTGATTGTCCAAAATAAGACATTAATAAAGCGAACTTTACAAACAACCAACTTACTCGAATATTCATTTTACCACAGTGTCCAAGATCAGAATACAAAGCCTCTGCTCCCGTGGTACATAAAAACACTGCTCCAAGTATTAAAAATCCCTTAGGATAATTTGCCAAAAGATGAATAGCATAATAAGGATTAATAGCTTTAAATATATCCGGATATAGAATTATATATTTTATACCAATACTTGCCATGGTCAGAAACCAAATCGTCATTACCGGACCAAAGGTCTTACCAATTACGTTGGTTCCAAATTGCTGGAATACAAATAATGCGAATAAAATCGCAAGTACAATAGGGACAGTACTGATATCAGGATATATATTTCTTAGACCTTCAATAGCTGACGAAATTGAAATAGAAGGTGTTAAAAAGCCATCTGCCATAAGTGTAGCGCATCCAATAATAGCTAGATAGATCATCCATTTCCCCTTTTTGCGTCTCACCATAGCATAAAGAGCAAATATTCCACCTTCGCCTTTATTATCTATATTAAGAGCTAGTCTCAAATATTTAACAGAAGTTATTAGAGTTAAAGTCCAAAAGACACAAGAAAGGCCTCCTAATACTAAGTCTTCTGTAATTTCTTTATTTGCGACTATCGCTTTTAAGGCATATAATGGAGAAGTACCTATATCTCCATATATAATGCCCAGTGTTACTAATATACCGGCAATGCTGAGTTTATGCAGATTTGATTTAGCATCCATTCTCATTCCTTAGTTTAATTATATATCCAAGTGCTTAATAAGACACAGGTTAAAACGAAATCATTTAGTTTTAGGTTCACTTTTATTATTTCTCTGTGGATAACCGAATATTAATGAGGTACCTACAGGAACAAAAAACACTAATAAACAAATTAATGATAATATCCATTCAGATTGTTCAGTTCCTAGCCAGTTGCATACTCTAAGTATGTCAATATCAAAATGACAAAGAAGAGAACTAAATAACTTCAATCCTAAAAGCCCAATCACAATAAAAGCTATGTTTTGTAGAAAAGCGAAACGCTCCATCAGTACTACAAAATACTGCGCGACGAAACGCATAGCTAATATTCCTATAAAAACACCTATACAGATAAGATAAAGTTTATCAGTAAATGCCACTGCCGCAAACACATTATCTACAGAAAATGCAAGGTCCATTATCTCAATTAATATTACTGTATACCAAAATCTTCCAAGACCTTTAATTCTCTTATTTATAGATTTCTTAATAGGATTAAAAAAATGATGTACAGGCTCAATTAAATAGATTTTTAGAAAGCTATTTTTTCCTTTTCCTCTTTTCTCTTTTCTTTTCTTCTCCTTAACCCAGAAATAATCTATACACAGGTATAATAAATAAAGGCCACCTATTACTTTTAACCACCAGATCTTAACCAGTAATGAAGCAAATACTAAAGCGATTCCTCTGAAAAAATATGCACCTATAATACCATATCTCAAAGCTTTTGGTCTTTGATCTTTGGGAAGATCCATTACCATTGTCGCCAAAACAGCAGCATTATCAATAGAAAGCAAGCTTTCTATTAAGATTAAATTTACAATTACTAAAACATCTGCAGATATATCCAATAAATATATTTTACCAATTATAACAATTCCTTTTCCAAAAGGTGCCGCAAATTTATATCTACCGGACTAATTTTTATTACTTATTAAAAATAAATGATCTAACCATAGAAAATTAATGACAAAACAAAGCTTAAACATTTTTGGGAGTCAAAAAACCCATCTTTATCTAATACTTTCTATTTTTATGCCTCGCAGTTGTACTTTGCACTGTTTCTAATTTTTTAAAATGCTGAATGTACTAATAGAAGGAGTTAAACAGGCAATCGGCCAACTACTGGGCAATAAAATGCGTAGCTTTCTTTCCTTACTAGGGATAACTATCGGCATATTTTGCATCATTACCGTAAAATCTTCTGTTGACTCATTAGAAGAAAATATAAGAGATAGTTTTAGAAAATTGGGAACCGATGTACTTTACCTATCTAAGATGCCGTGGGCTGAAGATCCATGGGAAAATTACTGGAAGTACATGCGACGTCCCAATCCTTCGTATGAAGATTATGAAATAATAAGGAACAATGTTGCTTCAGCTGAAATGTCTTCATTTGCTGTATTTGCAGGGAATAAAATTGCTAAGTTTAATAGTAATAGTGTTGAAAATGTTTTCCTAGTGGGATGCACTCCCGAATATGCCAATATTTTTAACTTACAGTTAGAAAATGGGAGATTCTTTTCTCCATTAGAATATGAGAATGGTACATATTGTTGTGTTCTAGGGTATAATGTAGCCGATCAATTATTCCCTTCTGTAGACCCTATAGGTAAAAGCATTAAGGTATCTGGCTATAAGGCTTATGTGACAGGTATTGTTAAGAAATCAGGAAATGATATAATCAATCCTCTTAAGTTTGATGATTGTATTATATTTCCTTATACCACTATGAAAAAGTTTTTAAATACTAAACCTGAAGGTCCTTTTGCTAATACTTCAGTAAATATAAAAGCTCGTAAAGGTGTAAGTTTAGATATATTGAAAGATGATGTAATAGCAACTTTACGCGCAAGACATAAACTTCATCCTAAACAGGAAAACGACTTTGCTTTAAATGAAATTAGTATATTAGACCGCTTTCTGAATGCCTTTTTCGGTGTCTTGAACATTGCAGGGTTTACCATTGGTATCTTTTCAATCCTTGTGGGGATGTTCAGTGTAGCAAATATTATGTTTGTATCAGTTAGAGAAAGAACTAATATAATTGGTATAAAAAAAGCTCTTGGGGCTGAACGTCGTGTGATTTTATTAGAGTTCCTTGTTGAGTCAGTAATCTTATGTATTATAGGGGGTCTTTTTGGATTGGCAGTAGTTTACTTAACTGTGACTATATTAACCCATGCTCTCAATTTTGATATATACTTATCATGGGGCAATATAATTACAGGGCTGGTAGTCTCTGCAGTAATAGGAATTTTAGCCGGTTTTATTCCTGCATTTCAAGCGTCTAGAATGGATCCTGTTGAAGCAATAAGGAAATAATTAGCTTGAGACATATATGTAAAGCTTTTGCCCAAACTAATTAACCATACTAATTGGTTCAATATTTGTACATGTTTAAGTTACTAGTCACATAACCTTAGGAAATACGGGATTATCATCAAAATCCATACGCATGAACTTTCCAATACCCAATAAGGTGTTTAAATTTATTATTCAACTTACCCTTTGCTTTTTGATTCATTCTACCCTGTTACTTGGAGAAGGGTCCATTGACATGATAAAGTATCCGGGAAAAAGGCTTTTCCTTAATGTTGAGCAGGAACAACAATTAAAAGTATTTGCAAAAGGAGGTGAATTTATCAATTTTGGTTCCAGTCACATAGGCATCTCAGGTGGTTTTATAAAAATATATAGACCAAATGGAAGTTTATATACAATTTATGACAATACAGGTACAACCACTGGACAAGCAATAATCTATAATAACATACAGGAAAAAAATGGGCCTACTGGAGGAGGAAGTTTAAATGGTCAGGGATATAACCCTGGTATAATACCAGTACTTCCAGATGATGAAGGAGTCTGGACATTTGTACTTGGCTATCCCAGCTATACTAAAACTGTCTTTAAAAACCTTGAAAATAATGACCCTTGGACCAGGAATTTAAATCAACCTACCAATAGAAGAGTTGTTCTTTCTTGGGATATCACAATATCAAAGAATTCACCAGCCAATAATGGAGGGCAAATGCTTAAAGGCAGAGTATTCTCCAATGAGTATAATTCTATATTAGATGAAAATGCCAATTTTACTTCTCCTAAATTCTATGTTCTAAATAATACTGGCTATCTGTATATAGTTGAATTCAATGATACTGATCCATGGGGATTCCCTTTATGCTCCAACAATCTGGGTATAGTAAATGGAAAAGGCAAGCCAATTTATCAATCACTTAAACAAGTAGATTATATTCGTTCAAATGATCCTTCCAGCTGGCTGGCAGAACCCAATTATTTATATGAACCTCAGGCACAGGATAAAGGATCATTCATTAATAATAAAATATTCTTTAATATTCCGGATCAAAATATGCCTAAATCTGCAGTAGTTACAGATGTATTTAGAAATAACACTTATAGTACCTGGCTTATAAACTCATTAATTAGTACCGGACCCGCAATATTGGAAAATACTTTTAAGCCAGGAATTTCCAACTCTAAACCTTGTCCCTCTGGATTATATAATGTTGGAGATGGAGGTAATTTTATATTTAAAATAAATACATCAGGTACTATCATCTTAAGCCTGGATTTGGATAATGATGGCAAGTTTGATGGTGTTTTAGACAGATCTTACTTTGCAAGTGTAAAAGAAGGAATAGATACTATATTTTGGGATGGTAAATATGGAAACGGACAGTTTGTACCTGAACAACTGAATTATACTTTATTCTATAAAGCTATCTTAAGGTCGGGTGAGATTCATATATTAATGAATGATATTGAAAATAATCCGGGTGGAGTTACTATCTCCCGATTAAATGGCCCAAATAATCCTGTTAATCAATTTTATTATGATCATAGTTCTATAGGTGGCGGGGTGTCAGGTGGTGGGACTCCGGGGAAACCAAACCCTACCAGTATTCCATTTAAATACACTGCAAATTTTGGTAATGAAAAAATGTTAGATTATTGGTCATATGTAGATGTAAGTGTAAGTGGTGCAGCTTCCTATGATATATATGTAGATTGCAGTCACCATTACCCTGATACTGATAGTGATGGAATCCCAGACAATATTGATCTTGATGATGACAATGACGGTATCGCAGATTATCTTGAAAATTGTAATGGGGGTGGATTTTCTTGCTTACCCGGTGGTAAAGATCCCAGTCATGATGAAGATGGAGACTTTATCCTTAATTTTATGGATGCAGACGATCCTGCCGTAAATAATAATTGTCCGGATATCAATAAAGATGGCATATGTGATTTAATTCTTCCTATTTATGATCTTGATGGTGACGGTGTTCCAAATCATTTAGATCTGGATAGTGATAATGATGGTATTCCTGATATAGATGAAACTGGATTTGACGTTCCCGATGCTGATAGAAATGGTGTAATAGATTTTAGCCCGGGTGCTTTTGGGACCAATGGTTTTTACACGTTACTTTCGACTGATCCTAATTCTCAATTCGCATTATCTATCGTAAAGCCAAAAGATACTGATAAAGATGGTATTCCTGATTTTGTAGACCGGGATTCTGACAATGATGGAATATTTGATGTTGCAGAAGCAGGCTATGCTTCAAATGATGGTGATGATAATGGTGCTCTTGATGATGGTGCTGGAAATACACCATCCACAAATAAAAATGGCTTACTGCCTTATATAGATCCGGCAATTATAGGAAAAGGAATACCAAGAGCTCTCGACACAGATTTTGATGTATATCCTGATTATATTGATCTTGATAGTGATAATGATGGTATTAATGATGTGGCTGAAGCTAATAATACAGATTCGGATGGTAATGGATTCCAGGGAATAGGTATTCCATTTACGGATAAATTTGGTATGCCGGTTTCTGATATAACGGGCAATAACTTCAAATCTACTTCTCATACAATAGATTCTGATGGAGATTCAATAAAAGATTATGTGGATCTGGATTCAGATGGTGATGGTTTGCCTGATTGCACTGAAGCGGGTTTTACAGATAGTGATTATGATAGTGTAGTTGGTACCAGCCCTATAGTGGTTAATTCTTATGGACAACCAACCAAAGATATTAACAATACCAATCTTAGCAGTACCTCAAACCCAAGAGATCAGGATGAAGATGGAATTGCTGATTTCAAAGATCTTGACCGTGATGGTGATATGATTGCAGATGAACTAGAATGCCCTACCGGAATTAATTGCCCGGATTTAGATGGTGACGGGGTAGCTGATGTGGATGATCTGGACAGTGACAATGATGGTATTTATGACATTGCTGAGTATGGATTTGGTAAAGAAGATCAAAATAATGATGGTATTTACGATGGTAACATTTCACTACCGCAACTAGTAGGACTAAATGGTTTTCCAAAATTAATTGACCCTGCACTTACCGGTAATGCTTACCCTGTAAGACCTGATCATGATCAAGATGGAGTTTCTGATATGTTTGACAGGGATTCTGACAATGATGGCATTAATGATGTTGCAGAAAATGGAGCAACTGATAAGGATAATGACGGAATAATTGGTGTCTCCCCCATACAGATTAACAATAAAGGGGTAGCAGTTAAAGATGCAAGTGATGTTATTCTAATTTCCACCTCTATAATCATAGACAAGGACAAAGATAATGTGGGTAATATCTTTGATCTTGACAGTGATAATGATGGCAACCCGGATGTTGCAGAAGCGTTACTTCCTGATCCTGACAGAGATGGACAAATTGCTAGTTCAATTAATAAATTAACCAATGCATATGGCCAGACTCTGGATGCAGGTTATAACTTAATTTGTATTTCCCTACTTCTTGATACAGATAAAGATGGAGTATATGATGTATATGATAGTGATTCGGATAATGATGGTATTTATGACTTAGTAGAAAATGACTATGAAAAATATGATAGTAATCATGATGGGCAGATAGATGATGGCAATGGTAATCCTCCAGTGGTTGGAGAAAATGGCTATGCTGATATACTTGATCCGGCAACAACAGGTGTTCAATATTCCCTGGCTATTGATAGTGATAAAGATTTGGTGCCTGACTACCGTGATCTTGATTCAGATAATGACGGAATTAATGATGTTCTTGAAGCATTGTATGTTGATCAGGATGGTGATGGTCATATTGGGAAGTCACCTTTGCAGGTAAACGAATGCGGAATTGGATTATTAGATGCAAATAATACCATTGTAACTTATTCATTTGTTTCAGATGATAATGATGGTGATAAGATCCCTAATTATTTAGATATAGATTCAGACGGTGATGGACTTAAAGATGTAATAGAAGCAGGATTACAAGATCCTGATAATAATGGAATACCGGGCTTTGGAAATGTTTTTGTAAATACAGAAGGACAGCCATTAATTGACCTTTCAGGAAATGTACTTGTTCAGGCAACTAGTCCCTGGGACCATGATAAGGATAATATACCTGATTATTTAGATCTGGACTCAGATGGTGATGGTATTTTTGACCGGTATGAGTGCCCTTTTGGTGTACCTTGCCCTGATAAAGATAAAGATGGTGTATTGGATGTATATGACCTTGATTCTGATAATGATGGTATTTCTGATGTAGCTGAGAATGGTCTCTATAAATATGATAATAATCATGATGGTATATTAGATGATGGTTTAGGTAATCCCGGTATTGTTGATACCCATGGGATACCTGATTTTTTAAATGCCCTTATAATAAGTGGATTTAAAACCTCCGCAAGAGATTCTGATGGAGATGGTGTACCTGATTTTAATGACCTTGATTCTGATAATGATGGTATTAATGATGTAGGAGAATCCCTACTTACAGATCCCGAAAATGATGGTAAGATAGGTAAGGGAGTAGCTGAAGTTAACACAAGTGGCCAACCTATTAAAGATTCAAATGGAGCTACTTTAGCATTTGGAACATTGCCTTTAGAAACTGATACGGATGGTAGTCTTAACCAGATAGACCTTGAAAGTGATGGCGATGGTTTATTAGATACAGATGAAGCTGGTATACCTGATCCAGATAAAGATGGTATAGCCGGAAAAGGTAAACCGGTCGTGAATAGTGATGGACAGCCTATTGCAGGTAGTGATGGAGAAATCATTACAGTAACATCCAACCCACCAGACTTTGAAGGTGATGGTTTTCCTGATCCTTATGACATAGATAGTGACAATGATGGTATCGATGATGGCACTGAGTGCCCTAATGGTTATCCTTGTCCTGATACAAATGGGGATGGCACTATTGATGGTCATGATCTTGACAGTGATGGGGATGGATTACCAGATCACCTGGAATGCCCTAATGGATATCCTTGTCCTGATCCAGATGGTGATAATATTCCAGAATGGATAGACTTTAACTGTAATGGAAACTGGATTCCTGTTATATCCAATCTTCAAAATATAATACAAATATGCCAGGGTGATAGTCTAACACTTACAGCAAGTAATAATATACCAGTACCAGGAAATATTATATTCACCTGGACAGGTCCTAATAATTTCTTATTTACAGATACAACCAATACTGCAGGACCATTTAATTTGTTCCTACCTTATCTTAATGAGACATTTGAAGGATATTATACTTTAAGCTTAATAAGTGAAAAAGGATGTAAGTCTTTACCTCAGCAGGTTTATGTTAATTATGGTGAAGTGCCGTCTACTCCTTTTATATCTACTGATATAAATCCTTTATGCGAGGGGGAAGCTCTTTTGTTAAATTCAACTCCGGTTAGCGGTACAGAAATAAAATACATTTGGTATTTGAAAGACTCCACTGGTCAAAACACATTGTTGCAACAAACAGATAATCCATCTTTGCTAATACCAAACCCTGGAAACGGAAGTTCATATTATGTAGAAATATCTGCTGATGGCTGTTTATCCAATGGCTCTAATTTAATCTTACCTGAAATACAATCCGGTGGAGTTGATCTTCATGATGAATTCTTTACTTTAGAAAATAATCCAGGGATTAAACAATTCAATGTTTTAGCTAATGACGTCTTTATAGGTAATCCTAACATCTATTTTACAGAAGTACCTTCGAGTTTAAAGATTCTCAATATTACTAATGGGCTCGTCAATGTAGATTTCCCTGCAAGTGCAGAAGGATTGTATCTATTAAAGTATGTGATGTGTAGTACTCTATGTCCGGATTTCTGTGATACCGCTACTTTAAGGGTAATTGTAAAGCCAAAAGATCTTGAGCCTAAAGATTCAATCTGTGACTTCCCCAATATCTTTACTCCAAATGATGATGGTGAGAATGATAACTTCCAGATTAATTGCCTGGATGTATATAAGGATAACCATATGCAGGTATTTAACAGATGGGGCGATATAGTGTATGAAAAAGAGGGGTATCAGAATGAATGGAAAGGAACCTATAAAAACAATCCTTTACCTGCCGGTACCTATTTCTATATTCTTAAAGTGAATGAATTGAAGAAAACATATACCGGCTTTATTACTTTGGTACGGTGACAGGTGAGGGGTGAAAAGTAAAAGGTAAAAGGTGAAGGTGAAGGTGAGAACCAGGTGAATAAATTTACCTGGTTCTTTGTTAATACCTGGCATTCATATTATTATTTCTATCTTCGTTGAACACACAGCTTCTTAATGTTTAACTATTCAAGACAAAATAAAAACCTTAATGTATACACCCGGTTTTTATTGATATTAATGTTTCTATTGAGCAGCTTATATCTAGCTGCACAGAAGAAACTTTCCTTTTGGGAGCCAGCTGACAGTTTCAATTCTAAACGTTTTTGGACAGTAACTTATCTTGGGGCTGCTATTTATACCGGAACCATTATAGGCCTTAACGAAATATGGTACAAGCAATATCCCCGGGAAGCATTCCATTTTTTTAATGATAGTAAAGAGTGGTTAGGAATGGATAAAGCCGGACATTTAGTTTCATCATATGCTGAATGCAGGTATTTGTATGAAGGTGCTAAATGGACCGGAATGAAAGAAAATACTGCAGTTTGGACTGGTGTTGGTGTGGCCAGTGCTTTTCATTTATCTGTTGAGGTTTTAGATGGCTTTTCTTCTAAATGGGGATTCTCAATATCGGATGTTGGAGCTAATTTGATGGGGGTAGGATTATTTGCTGCACAACAATGGGGTTGGAAAGAACAGAGAATACTGGCTAAATGGTCCAATATGCCTCAGCCATATTCAGATTCTCCAATTTTATCAAATGAGGGCTCTTCCACCTCCAGTCTTGCAAAAAGAGCAAAGGATTTGTTTGGAACTAGCTACCCCGAAAGCTTTTTTAAAGATTATAATGCAACTACTGCCTGGTTATCTTTTAACTTACGATCTTTCTTCCCTACTTCAAAAATACCAGCATGGTTAAATATAGCTGTTGGCTATGGCACACAAAATCTATATGGTGGATATACTAATACCTGGACCGAAGGAGAAGCAAGTTATTCACTTAATACAATTGACTATCCAAGATATCATCAATATTATTTGTCTTTTGATATTGATACTTCAAAGATTAAAGTTAAAAGCCATTTCTTAAAGACCATACTGGATATGGTTAACTTCATAAAAATACCCGCCCCTGGTATAGAGTTTAATTCTTTGGGCAAGGTTCAATTTCATGCTTTGAACTATTAATAAGCTTTTCTAAAACCCAACAGTTCTCCCTATATTAAATAAGGCATCTCCTTCAGTAACCACAGGTGCATTATTATGCCCTATTATATATCCATCATGTGATGAGTAAACAGGCTTTTCTTCCGACCCAAAAACTTCATTAATAACACCAATGATTTCTTTCTTTTCTACCTTATCACCTGAGGATTTATACAAATTAAACAGTCCGGATCCTGATGCTCTTACCCAACTAGTTTCATTAATATTTACGGTATTTATTATATTGGGAGTACCTGCTTTCATTTCTTTGTGAATCAATAGATTATTTATTCCCCTTAATGCATGTTCGATAGACGACTTATCATATCGCAAAGCTTCGCCGCCTTCAAATATCAATATTGACTTCTTATCATCATATGCGGTCTTACGCATAGTTTGCGATAGCATCTTGGAATTGATGTTAAAGGGTGCATTAAATGCCTGAGCCAATTCAGTTTGCTCACTGTCTTCACATAGGTATCTTATCTGTGGAATATTATATCTATTGGCTCCTCCGGTATGAAAATCGACTCCAAAATCTATGAAAGGAAGTATATTTGAAGAAACTTCTTTAGCAATTCTGCTAGCCAGTGAGCCGGATTTGGAACCCGGGAAACTCCTGTTTACATCTTTACCATCGGGAACATCCCTACTGTAATTAATAAACCCGAACACATTTAATATCGGTATTACAATAACTGTTCCTTTCAATAGATTATTAAAAACGCCTTCCTTAACTGCTCTTCTAAGTATCTCAACTCCGTTTACTTCATCACCATGCATTCCTGCAGAGAATAAAACTACAGGTCCAGGTTTTAGAGATCTGAATACATGTGAAATAATATGGAGTTTATTTCCAGATGGTAATAAGCCTATTGATTTCTTGACCAGTTTATACTCACCCGGTTCTATTTGGGTGTTATAATACGTAAAGATTTCATCCATTGATCCTGTTTTCGATAAATTCAATAATAGTACCTGCTATATCCACTTTTGTTGTATTCTCAATGCCTTCTAATCCGGGTGAAGCATTAATTTCCAGTATTAAAGGTCCTCTTTCTGATTCTATGATATCTACACCTGCTATATATAAACCAACCAGTTTGCAGGCTTTGATGGCAAGTTCTTTTGCTTCTTTAGTAATTAAATGTGCTTTAGCTGTTCCTCCCATATGAAGATTTGATCTGAAGTCCCCTTCAGCAGCAGTCCTTTTCATACAAGCGACTCACTGACCATCTACAATAAATGCTCTTATATCTTCCCCTCCACTTTCTTTGATATATTCCTGAATAATGAACCTGTTTTCGGTCCGATAGAGATGAAGCATAATTTCATGCAATTCCTGTTTATTATGAACCAACATAACTCCTTCTCCGTGTGTACTTGAAAGAGCCTTAATTATTACCGGGAATCCCCCCAACTGTTTTACTTCATTGATGGGATCATTAAATGATTCCGGGAAAATTGTTTCAGGCACGCCAATCCCTTCTGGCACTAATACCTGGAAAGCAGACAGTTTATCCCTGCTTTGAAGTAGTGCATTTGAAGGCGTAGTGGTAAATATTCCCATTGCTTCAAATTGCCTGATAACAGTGGCACCTAAATTGGTAATACTGGTACCAATCCTTGGAATAACCGCATCAAATCTGGGCAATATTATACCCTCATAAATGATTTCTGGACTCTTTGTTTTTAAGGATAATACACATTTATGCACATCGAGTAATCTGATGCTGTGCCCTCTGTGTTCAGCAGCATTTATGATACTTCTGGTAGAATACAATTGTTCTCCTCTTGATAGTATGGCTATATTCATAAAGCTTATCAGATCATTCTACAAGTTTCAAAGATAGTTCAATTGTTTTAAAGCTTGTCAATTAGGTATTGTATCCCAAATAGTAATTATCAAATGTCTTAACAAAATTGGATGATTATTAACTTTATAGGCGACTAAGGGGCGGGTAACAGGCGGGTATAGGGCGGGTAATAGGCGGGTAAGAAATTCTTACCCGCCTATTACCCGCCCTATACCCGCCTGTTACCCGCCCCTTAGTCGCCTATGGTAGAAACCTTGGTTTTATCAATAAAGGATATAATCGTGAGGGTTGAAGAGGATTATCAGCTTAATGTCTAATCTTATTTAAATAAAACACTACCTTGTTAAACAAACAAAGACAACTTGAACACAGCACTAGAACTTAATAATAAGAAAGTAATCAACGCATGGGCCTTATTTGACTGGGCCAATTCAGCTTATGCTTTAGTTATTACCACAGCTATATTTCCGGCATATTTTATAGGCGTGACTGATCCTATAATTCATATAGGTGGATTTCAAACCAGCAATAGTAGTTTATATGCCTATTCTATATCACTTGCTTATATTATAATAGCTATTGCTTCACCGGCACTTTCAGGAATTGCCGACTCCAGCGGTCGTAAGAAATTATTCCTGAAATTCTTTACTTCCATAGGGGCTACTGCATGTATCCTTTTATTCTTTTTCAAAGGTATGGGTGAGTTATATATTGGTGCAGGAGCATTTATTTTAGCAACAATTGGGTTTGCTGGAGGCTTGGTATTTTATAATTCTTACCTGCCTGAAATAGCAAGTGAAGATCAATATGATAAGGTCAGTGCCAAAGGTTTTGCTTTTGGATATATAGGAAGCGTTCTTTTATTGTTAATAAACCTCACCATAATTCTTAAACCTGAGTTATTTGGAATCACCGATAAAAGCCTTCCAGCCAGAATAGCTTTTGTAATGGTAGGTATGTGGTGGATAGGCTTTGCACAGATTACTTTTAAATACCTACCAAAAGATAAAAGGCATGCGACAGAAAAAGGATTTATCTCAAAAGGGTTTAGGGAAATAGCCAAAGTATGGAGAGAATTACAATCTCAACCCAATATAAAGAAGTTTCTATTGGCTTTCTTCTTCTATAGTGCCGGAGTACAAACTGTTCTTTATATGGCATCTACTTTTGCTCAAAAAGAACTTAAATTCCCAACTTCTGAGTTAATTCTGATCATTATAATACTCCAAATAGTAGCTATTGGTGGTGCTTATTTATTTGCTAAGATTTCTTCTATAAAGGGCAATAAATTTAGTCTTAAAATCATGTTATTTTTATGGATATTAATATGCATTGGAGCCTATGCTATACAAAGTAAATTAGAATTTTACTTTGTAGCTGTTGCGGTTGGTACAGTAATGGGTGGTATTCAATCACTATCACGGTCAACATATTCTAAGCTATTACCGGAAGACCTGCATGACACTGCCAGTTATTTTAGCTTCTATGATGTTCTTGAGAAATCAGCAATAGTTATCGGCACATTTAGTTTTGGCTTTATAGAAAACCTGACAGGTGGTATGAGAAATAGTGTTTTAGCCCTTACTATATTTTTTATTACCGGTTTAATTTTGATAACAAGAGTTAAGATGAAACATGTTCGCTTATTTGCCAGTTGACAGTTGTCAGTTGCCAGGCTTATTCTTTTTTGGTGTCGCGGAGGTGCGGAGTCTCAACCAATTTCCTTATTAGCTTATAACCCAAACCTCGCAACTCAGCATATTCCATATTCCCAATAACTCAACGGCTTCGCAAGAGAGATTTCACTATATAACAATAGCCCCCTTGAACAGGAGGCTATTGAATAATATCCTTTTACTTGCCACAGGCTAAAAGCCAATCTCCATCAGTTTCCTGGCAACTGACAACTGTCAACTGACAACTATTTCACGTACATCATTTTCTTATTATCAATAAACTTATTAGTCTTCAATTGATAATAATAGATACCTGAGGAAGGGAATTCATCTTTTGCTATATTTACCTGGTGGTCACCCTTAAGATAGTTAGCTTTTATCTCTTTGATTAACTTACCATCTAAAGTAAATATGCTCAAGCTCGCCTCCTGGCTTTCCGGTACAAAGAATCTGATTACTGTACTATTTTCAAATGGGTTCGGTTCATTCTGATACAAGATAGCTTTCGTATCTTCTATTAGCTTACCGTTCTGAGTAAATGCAAGGTTTACACCTATAGTCTCATCGGAAGATGTATATGCTTCTGCTGATGTGATAGCTGAACTTAGCTTCACTGTTCTGTTTAATGCTCCAGTCTCTATAGCTTTAAACCTGACACTGAACAAGTTTTCTGCTGTTTGTCCTGCTTTGAAGTCTATACTTCCGGTAATCTTACCAGATTCCATATATCTCATTCCAAAGTTCTCTTCGCCAATATCTTCTCTCAGACCTTTGATGCCAACATATTCCAAGCTTGCAGGATCATACTCCATTGTAAACTGCATTCCTTTTATACCGCTCAATTCTTTTGCATTAACTAATAGGTCTACATCATCTCCTTTTGTATAGGATTTGTTTTCTGCTTTAAGATCATAAACATCATTTGTCTTCACTTCTATATTAGCATTTGCTTTACCTAAAGCGTCCCAGGTCACATCACCCATTTTGATTCCACTAAAGTCTGCAACCTGATCTGTCTGAATGTCTTCAATATGAGTAGTCGATACTATTGGATTTTTCCATGGATTAAGTGGATTTGAGAATGTGGTAGCTGAAGGTAAGAATTCCCATGAGTTAACATTGCTGAACTTATCTGTGATATGTAGTATCAGTTTACGTAACTCTACTAAATCTGCGGTAGTAATATTTCCACTATTATTTACATCTGCTGCCAGTATTTTAAAAGCTGAATTCAATGCTTTCTTTCCAAGGATATGATTCGTAATAAACACAAGGTCTAGTGTATTTACTCCTTCCAGTGGGTTAGTCAGTTTTGATACACTTACTTCTTCAGTAGAGCCATTTGTTATTCCTTCAAATGCGTACTTTCCTGATATGGTATTAATAAACTGGTTTACATTTCCATTAATATCTACCTCTGCATTCTCAATATCACCCCCACTCATGTTCTTAACTGCACCAGAGATTTTTGACCCGGTATTAGTTGAAGTACCCTTATTGATGCTAATATAGAATGAACAAGTATCGGTGTTCCCACAATTGTCTACTGTTACATAAGTGATTTTTGTAGTAGTAGCAGGATCAAATGTGCTTCCGTTGTTAGGTCCTGCAATCTGCGTGGCTGTTAATGTTCCATCACAATTGTCATGTGCTTTTGGTGCTGACCAGGTCACTGCTACTGCGGTGTTACTTATCTTCGCTATATTAGCGGGACATGTTAATTCAGGGATTTCCTCATCGACAACATTTATATGCTGGAATGCTACGGTTGTGTTGCCACATTTATCCCCGGCAGTCCATTTTCTAACTACTGAATATGAGTTAGTACAGCCCCCTAATCCAAGATAAGGTTCATAGTAGAACTCAAACAATAAACTCGGAGTCTGATCACAATTGTCTATAGGAATAGGGCATCCATGTGCTTCTGACTCATCACAATTTGCATGCAGATAATCTACCGGTGCCATAGACATTAATGGTGCTTTTGTATCCTGAATCTTTATTACCTGGGATTTTGAAGAAACATTACCACAATTATCTGAAGCTGTCCAGGTTCTGGTTATCGTATATGCGTAATATTCACAAAGCTGAGGCCAAATACTCTTGTTATTTGTTTCTAAGAAAGTAATAACAGGATTAGGATCACAATTATCAGTTGCTTTTACCAATCCTACTATTGAAGGTATTGCATCTGAACATTCTATTATAGCACTTGCAGGAACACCAGTTATAACAGGAGCAATCAGGTCACTAACTGTAATAGTCTGTGAGCAGGTTGAACTATTTGTACAAACATCTGTGGCCCTATAGGTTCTGACGATAGTAAATTTATTTGGGCAAGTCTGATTGGTAATCACATCGCTTACAAAACTTACGTTAACTGTACCTCCACAATCATCACTTGCAGTAACGCTAGCTATATTTACTGGAACTGATGTATTACAAGGAACTGTTACATTTGCAGGACAAGTCATATTAGGACCTGTCTGATCATTTACTGTAAATACCTGTACACAGGTAGAACTATTGCCACTTGGATCGGTGGCTCTGTAGGTTCTACTTAAAGTATATCTGTTGGCACAAGTTTGATTTGTGATTACATCACTTACCCATATTTTAGTAACTATTCCACCACAATTATCTACTGCTCCCACTGATGCCGGATTTGGCACCGGAACTAAATTCGCACAACTGACTACAGAGTTCCCGGGACAAGTTATAACCGGTGGAGTATTATCAATCCCGGGTAATATTGTTGCTGAACTTGCAGCAGTACAAGGAGCCCCTAAAGCATCAACCAGATTAATAGTATAAAGGCCTGGTAATAGATTAATAAATACTCCTGTTGTATTTGAAGCATTTACCGGACCAGTAATTGTATATGTAATTGGGGTATGGGTAGATGTAGCCGTTATAGTGATAATTCCATTATTAGAGCCTGCACAGGATAATGGTGTAACCACCACGCTATTTAATACCAGATCACATCCACCCGGCAAACAAGCAGCAGGGAGGGTAAATGACTGAACTCCATCTTGTGTACTATTGCTACTACCTTGAGTAGCACCAAATCCCAAACCTCTTTTTGCAAATGCTGTCCAGATCAAACATTGGTTTGCACCGCCATATAAAGCCATATCTGCTGCTAGAATAGCATTTCTTCCATCAACAAAGCCGGGACTACATGGCTGTAACTTCATCGCCAGTGTTATTAATGAAAGTGCTTTATTATTTCCAGCAGTACCAGTATAAATATTAGAACTAAAACCATATTGATTGATTAAGCCCCAGGTAACTTCCCAAAGCATAGCACACCAAACAGAACCCACACCATGTGGAATTGCCGCTGTTTTAATGCTATTATAAGTATGCGGGTTAACAAGCATATTGGTACAGTAAGGAAAAGCACGTATTCCGGGTCCTGCCGGACCCTGACCAAATAACCAGGTACCAATTGGCCTGACGTTTGTTCCCGCATCTCCTGCTCTCATGGTCAACATTAAAGCATACCAGTCACTCCATCCTTCACCCATTTGTTCACTATTATTCAAACAATTCACATTGCTAGGACCGCCGGTTAATCTATTTGAAGTACCATGAGAATATTCATGAACAATAACACCATTATCAATATCACCATCCCTGAAAAAACCATTCATATTACAAACATACATTTGCATTCTTGGCTTAGAACCATCAGGAGGGGTACCAAAGTTTGCATTGCAGGTTAATCACTCCCAACACCTCCTTTTCCATAATTATTTTGTTGGAAGTTACCACCCATCTCGTCAAATCCATATTGATATACAACATCATGAATTATGTTATTCCAGTAAAATAAATTTGAAATAATAGCAGGTTGAGAATTATCTCCAATACTATAAGTAAGATTGAGCGGGAAGTCGAAAGTTAAAGCTGCTAATCCATCAGGACTAAACCCGGGCAAGTCATCATCATTTACATCATCGTATGCGTAAACATTATTTCCTCTTGTAATAGTAAATTCTGGTCCTGCAATACCATTTGTATCATGCCATCCAAAAGGAGAAGCAGTAGCATTGTCAGGATTTAATACTAAAACTCTAATACCATAATTAGGACTTTCAACAGGCATCGGGAAGACATTATACCCTCCTATCAACAGATTATCAAGATTATTATCTTTATTTAATTCAGATAATTCTGGTACAGAACTTCTATGAAAGGAGCTTTCGGCTTGACTAGCCGGACTATCATTTGATTCATGGGGCGAGTTGTAATTGCAAGTAAGCATCCAATTATTCTTATCAATAATTTCGCCATTAGTAGCATTAACTCTAATATTCCACCAATTTTGTCCTCCAATTTCATATATTGATAATTCCCAGGCTAATACTATCTGATTATCATTAATTGGAGTATAAACTAATTTTATAGGAATATTTTCTAAAGAAATTCCGCCCTTGCTATATACTGTTGACTGCTCAGTTCCACCTTTGACAGTAAGCACTGTTAATGGAGTTTTAATAACATAGTTTAATTGATTGGCAACATGTTCTATTGCTTCTTTAGCAGTTAAAGCAGGAGTTGCCCCTCCTGTTATTTTCTGATTCAAATTCTTAATGAACTGATTATTGGAAGTTAACAATTCACCTCCCGGCATTATATGGACACTTCCATTGGCAATATTTACTTCAATTCCCTGATACCGTTGTCTAAAGTAAACATGTTTAATTCCCTCCTTTTGATCTGTATAATTATCCGTAATAACCCAATCAGAGATATCTTCAGTTGTTAAGCCATATTTAATGGCATCTTGTTTAAGATAATCTTCTATATTTTGGGCTTCAGTCCTAACAATTCCAATAAAGAAAATAATATAAAACAGAGCGGTAATTCTTTTCAAAGTGCTGGTTTTCATAGATTGTTGCTTGTATGTTTTTACAAAGTAATTTGTGTAGAATGCAGGTAATTAATTGAAAGGGTCCTATAAGCAGATAGAGAAATGATTCCAAGATCATAAAATAAATATTTAAGCTTTAGAGTTAAAGCTGAAAATAAAGGGAAATGATCAGGTAAGAGGCTTAAATCTCTTATTCTATATGTCATGGGTTACAATTTGATTATCTCATATCTATCAAATAGATAGCTAAATAGCTAGGTATTTAATAATATTTATTATTAATAAAATAAAGGTTTAAGGGGATTTCGGTAGTAGGGAAAGTATTTAAGCTATATCTATAGCTTGAATATTATGCAAGGTACAAATACTGTACCATGTACACAAATTTTTAGTTGCCCGTTATCAGTTGCCAATTGTCAGGCTTATTCAGAGGTGCCGGATCTGCTGCTAATTTGCATATACGCAGAGTTGCCTGGACCGAATCTTCTTTGTATTATTTCTTATTTCATTAATATTTCCCATTGTTTTACTCATCTGGAGAACGTATAATACGAATTTCCCCAATGGGATAAATATTTTAATAGTAATAGCATAAAAAAGAATAAACTGCTCCTTTAAGATTCGGAACCTTTTAGCACATACTAATAATACAAATAATTAATAGCCCCCTGGAACAGGAGGCTATTAATTATTAAATCTGATATTTATTTAATGTTAGCTAAGTTAAAAAGGATTAGAATAGTTTGGAATACTAATTTCAAAAGATATTGCGCACCTCCAGCGCTTATACTTACTTTGATTGTTGTCCAGGGGCTTCACCCCTGGCTGATATATTGTGCCCCTTAGGGCTTTATAAGCTAAGTTGAGTGATTGACAATTTATATTTATAAGGCCTGAAGGGCCGAAATATATTAGCAAGGGGTGAAGCCCC
>Ga0193744_1000055_pt1 | contig 47357 bp, 45 predicted proteins | sample L1a1metaG_FD_143056 | JGI IMG/M metagenome (GOLD analysis project Ga0193744, IMG submission 143056) | Soil microbial communities from a riparian zone of the East river system, Colorado, United States - L1a1 | ecosystem: Environmental > Terrestrial > Soil > Riparian zone | place: USA: East River...
AAATTTGTTTTAATAGCCAATTCATGGGTAATTGAATTAATAAATTCATCTCCAGAATTATAAGCAATGAATTCTGATGAAAACTCATCAAGTATCTGTAACTCTAATTCTTTATTTCGTTTTAATAATTGTTGATTTAGATTCTTTAGTTCAATTCTATCTTTGTTTATCTTATAGAATGAAAATACAAAGACCAATAATGAAAATAATACAACTAACAATGAAGTAAATGGAGTAAATGAAAGATTATCTTCATGCAGTTTTTCTCGGTGTTGAAGAATTCCATTCTCAATATTTATCATCTTATTGATGTGAAATCTAATGTCATCCATCGCCTTTTTACCCTCCAATAACTGCATTTTGAAGGACTCCGAATTATTGAGCTCAGTTTTGTCCTTTAATGCAATTACCATCCAGGCAAAACGGGTATTAATTAAATTAAATAATGTATCAAGATTCCTTTGCTGTACAATATTATCTTTAGTTAATGATCTAAGTGTAATAAATGATTTATTTACCTTATCACGGGCACCAATATACGGTTGTAAAAAAATACTGTCATGGGTAATAAAATATCCTCTTTGACCTGTTTCAGCATCTTTAAGAAAAGAAAGAAGTTGTTGCAGTTCTAAATTTTCTTTGAAAGAATGGAGAACCAATTGTTCTGATTCATTGATTGATGATATTTGCCTGAAGGAAACGTTTGCAAAAAAGACAAGTACCAATAAGGAAATTATGAATATTCCTGTAAGAATTCTGGAAGAGTTAAAAGTGCCAATGAGACCCATAATGAAAACTACTTTAGCTTATGCTTAGCAAAAAGTTCTCCTTATTTAAGCTATTTGTTTGATACTGCCAATTTATAGTTACAACTTCTGATAATAATTTCTTTAGTAATAAAAAATCATTAGGTTTTTTAATGTAGATATTTGCCCCTTTTACAAAAGTATCTTCAATATCTTTTTCGGAGCTGGATGTTGAATATATAGCTATACTTAAATCTTTTAATCTCTTAGAACTTCTTATTTCAACAAGACACTCCATTCCGCTCTTTCTTGGCATATTTAAATCCAGAAATAATATATGAGGTAATTGGGAATCTTCGTTTAGAAGATATTCCATTAATTCTTCTCCGTCATTAACTGATGTAACTTCAGTTTTGATTTTAATTTCTTCAAATGCATCCTTGAAGAAAAGTCTGTCATCTTCATCATCATCTGCAAGAAGAATTCTCAGTAGGTCTTGGTGCATTGAATGAATATTTATTTATTACAAATATAGACTATTTATTTTTGAAATTTATTAAGACTTAAACCTGACTTAATCAAATTAATTAATAATAGGTTCTATAATAAGTATTTATGCTTTTAATTTTAGGACTTAATGGCTTTTAAGAAAACTCATTTGATTGTCTTCTTTTAATAATTCGTTGAAAAGAAGAAGGTGTTAAACCGGTTGTTTTCTTAAATTGTGAGGATAAATGTGCAACACTACTATAATTAAGTAAATAAGATATTTCGGTCAATGTATGCTCACCATTGATTATTAATTGCTTAGCTCTTTCAATTTTTTGTAGAATGATATAATTTTCAATGGAAGAGAATGTGATTTCAGAGAATAAGTTTGATAAATAACCATAACTGTGATTGAGCTTTTCTGCTAAGTAAGAGGAAATTTTTACTGCAGGTAGATTATCTTCATTATATACCATTTCAATGATTACTTCTTTAGTCCTTTGAATTAACATACTCTTAGGATTAGCAACTACTTCAATCCCATATTTACTTAATTCAATAGTCAGCAAATTATTTAATTCAGGAGTAATATCATTTTTTAATTCAATCTCACCATATCCCAGAACTTCACATTGAACTTCAAATTTGTCAAGTATCTCTTGCAATAATACCCTACTCAGTTGGTTTATATCAAATTTAACAAATAGCTTCATTATTGATTGTGTTTTAAATTGGAGAATTTGTTAAGTATGAAATCTGAATCATGTAATAACTTATGATAATTAAACTTTAATAAAATAATTCATTTCCTCCTAAGCTTTGAGATGCAGCAAATTTAACTATTATTTATTTTTAAATAGCATTTGTAGCTTGAAATGAATAATAGATTTATAATTAATAGTTATTAGCATGATGGATCTGGTATTAGAAGTCCTTATCCCAAATTATGAGCTTTAATAAATCATATATTATTAAAACAGTTCAATTTACCGGGTAAAACACAAGGTAAATATTAAAAATAAGAGCTTGCTATATATAAATAAGCAAGCTCTTTATTTTAAATGTTATTTAACAATAGTAAAGGAAGATGGTAATTCACCATTATTAGCTATAGCACTAAATAACATGAGTTGTTCTTTAGTGAAGTCACCGGATATAACACATTGTGCATTTTCAATTTTGGATCTGAGAACCGGGGCAAAATATACTTTGTTATCAATAGTTACTGCAATTGGTTTATTTATGTTCCTGGCAGTAAGAGTAGCCCATTTTGCCTTTGCCTCTGCAGTAAATTCCATATTTACTTGATGATGACCGGTGCCATAGTCTCTTACAATATTAATACTTTTAATATCACTCGATTTTAGATTTGATTCCGGATCAGTTGTTATTTTAAGTGCATATAAACACAGACTTGCATTCTCTGGCTCCTCACCCCAGGCAAATAGACAATATATATTATCACCTGATCTGTTAAGTAATTGATTTATTTCAGCAACTCTATCTACAGGTATACATGCAAGACTGTTAGCATTTATTGAATCCTTTGCTATTTTATTCAATAAAGCCAACATAGGCTTATTTTCTTTAAATAAGGACATCAAGCTACTCCGGCTATAAGTCTCATAAAATGCCAATGAGCCTTTGCTGGTAAGTAGATATTCAGGTATTCCCAAATCTTGATTATCACTCAGTTGAAGACTAATCTGTGTTTTATCCTTAGATGGAATGAGTTCAGTTTTCTGAAAACCAAACGCTATTAATCTTTTATTAAGGATTGAATAGGAGTCTTTTAAGGCAGATTCTGTAATTGACTTATCCGTAGCTTGTAATAATATATGATAGGTTTTATCTTGTGGTTGAGCTATTATTTTATTTACAGCAACCAAAAAGAATAAACATACTAAAAATCTAATAATTGAATTCATTTGAAAAGTAATTTAAGTTAATAATTAAATAATACCCTATTCTATTAACTATAGGGTGTTGGAAAAGAATAATTAATTAATTTAACTTACTTAGGAATGCTCTTCGAAAGAACCAGCATAATGGAAAAAATAAAACTCCTCGATTATATCTGGTTTTATTTTTAAATATAGATTATTATTGTAACTAAATAAATGATTGATTTTATTATTATCATTGTCTAATTTATAATAATCAGCACTATTCGGATTCTTGACTTTTTCAGGTACAATTATGTCCGAAAAACTTATTTCCTTGGCCGATAATATTCCAGAAACATTTGATTTGAATTCACTGTTTTCCGACTGGAAATTGGATTTAGAAGAATCAAATGATTTAATTTCTGAAGCTGAAACACCTGGTAAAAAATAAATCATAAAAAGCATAAAAGCCATCAATATAGACTCTTGCACAATTTGTGATCTCTTTTTATTATGTGATATCATGTAACAAAGATACTAAATTATTTTTTCTAAACCCAACTATTGTTATATAACATCTTTTTAATTGGGATGTTTAATTTAAAGGAATTCTGAACTCATTTTCTTAAGTATATTAAAAATTAGGTATTAAATTAATTCTTAATATGAACTATATAACAAAAGATTATCTTAGCATGTATTTATATGCTACTAATATATATTTAGTGAACTATCAATGATCCTATAATAATATTAAAATTAAATTGTAATATTAGGTATAATTATTGCGACAAAGAATATACAAATTATAAGCTCATGGAAATAAAAGTTGCTATTGTAGATGATCATAGATTATTTCGTATCGCTATTGTAAATGGATTGAGCAAATATCCTGATATTAACATAATATTTCAGGCTGAAGATGGAGTTGAATTAATGGCAAAATTGATTGATAATCCTGTTGATGTTATTTTACTGGATATGGAAATGCCTAAGATGGATGGCATGAGCACTTTAAAAGAAATAAGAAAGTACAATCAGGATGTTAAAGTAATAATCTGTACCGCTCATTATGAAGAAAATGAGATGTTAGAGTTAATTGAAGAAAAAGCTAATGGATACCTTTTAAAAGGTCCCGATACGGAAATTATCCATAATGCAATTCAGTCATGTGTTTATAATGGTTTCTTTTTCAATATAGTTACTAATTCATTATCTCTTAAATCAGTTTACCACATTTAATTCAGTTATTGCACTTGTTTAATTGAATCTTTTATAGATTGGTGATGAGTTTTACCATAATGAAATTTATTCTTTCAGGTAGACTTATAAAAGACTAGTTTATTATATCTAGTTTAATTATTGTTTAACAAATGTATGATTAAACTCCTTTTTGTCTTTCATTATCTTAGCTACATAATTTCCAGCAGGTAATGTAGATAAGTTTATATCCATTCTATCACTGTTTGCTGCTAATGTCGTTTCCTGCATTACCTCGCCCGTAGATGCTAATATAAACTGAACTTTTGCATCACTATCAATGTCTGCAGATACATTGTTTTGTAAAGTCAATGTACTTTTAACTAAAGAAGGGTAAACTGTAAAGTCAGAATTTTTTTCTATAACCACTACTCTTACAGGACTAACAGCTATTGTACCATCAAACTCTACTTTTCTAAATCTGTAGTAGTTTATATTTGAACTTGGATTATAGTCAACAAAGGTAAAATTGGTAGTCCCGGTAGATTTTATTTTACCTATTTGGTTATAGGTCTTGCCATCTATACTTCTTTCAATAACAAAAAAGTCGTTGGTCATTGGTGAACTGTTTGACCAGGAAAGCAGGGTGGTTTGATTAATAGCTTTTATAGTGAAAAAGTTTAACTGAGAAGCCAATACATCATTTTCTGGTTGGCCTGTTCCTGAAGCAAAAAGCTTATTAGTAGCTTTAAAACTCAGGACTATTGTAGCTATCATAGCTATTACTAATTTTTTCATGGTACTTAGAGATTTATGATTCAAAGTTACGCTTCTTATAAAGGGAATGCAAATATCTGACAGCTTTAACTGAAGGGTATTTTTTACATATTGTAAAAATAAAATGCATAACTATTTAATTAATAATGTATTAATTCTGGAATGGTTATGACATTTGTCTAATTATTAGGTTTACAATGTCACAGGGTTGAAAAACTTGCTATTATAGATTTTTAGTTTAATGTGACCATTAAATTAAAGGCAGAATTCTTTTTACTACTTTACGAAGTTAATCTTTACAATCAATGTTAATAAGATTAAAGTGTTTAATTCTATTAAATATATATATAAATAATATAATTTACTGTGACTCTTAATTCAAATTCCTCCTTTAGCTCTTGTTAAATAATAAGATATTCATATTTACTTTTAATAATATCGACTATTAACTGAGGTATGAAGATATAAGCACATTTTAAAATTGTATTCTTAGGTATTATTTCTCATAATTAAATGAGCTTTGTTCTATATCTTGCAGTTATAAATCAACTTCTTTAAGACCGTTTATGAATACAGATCTTCTGCTTAGTAGTATTTTAAAACACATTAATTTTACTGAAGAAGAAAGAGATTACTTCCTTTCTATATTAAAACCACGAATAGTTAGAAAGAGACAATACCTGCTACAAGAGGGAGATATTAATAAGTATACAACCTTTGTGGTACAGGGCTGTCTCCGGTCGTTTGTAGTTGATAAAAATGGTACTGAGCATGTATTTCAATTTGCGGTAGAAGGATGGTGGATGGCAGATATGGCTAGTTTAAATACAAGAACACCTAGTATTATGAACGTTGATGCTTTAGAAGATACTGATATATTGATGATTTCTAAAGAAGATATGGATGAATTTTATATCAAGGTTCCTAAGTATGAACACTTTTCCCGAATTATACTGGAAAATGCCTTTGTAGCACACCAAACCAGGATAATGCAAAATATATGTTTTAGTGCCACTGAACGGTATCAATACTTTTGCGAAAAATATCCTTTCTTAGTGCAAAGGATACCACAGATTCAAATCGCCTCTTATTTGGGTATAACCCCTGAGTTTTTAAGCAAACTAAGAAAACAATTGTTAATTAAGAAGTAGAAATCTTAAACTGGATTAATAAAATTTCTTAATCTGCATTATTGTTACCGGGACTTTCACTCTTGTAACTTTGCATTATATTTTAAATACAGCATAATGGAATTAGAAAAAATAGCTTTGGTAATGAATGCCGCAAAGAGAAGGTTTGAAATGTTAGTTGAAAATCACTATGCATTCATATTGTATGAGATGACAGATGCGCATACGATTAACTTATATCACACTGAAGTAGACAGTGCATTAGAAGGAAAAGGAGTGGGGAAAATATTGGTTTTAAAAACCCTGCAGTATTGTAAACTGCACCAATTAACTGTTATACCCTCTTGCCCTTTTGTTGCTAAGTTTATTTTGAAAAACCCTGAGTGGCAAGAAATTGTAAAGAATAGATGAGTATCGCTTGCAGTTTAAATTTATTAACAATAATTAAAGATGAAGAAATACAGAGAAGTAGAAGAAATCCTGTCACCTGATAAAAGTCATATGGTGGGTGATGGTTTTAAAGTAATGAATTATTTTCCTCTTGGAGAAAGTTTCAATAAAAGAATGAATCCTTTCTTTTTGATGGATTTCAATGCAGAAGTAGATTTCCCTCCAACTGATAAACCCAGGGGAGTAGGTGTTCATCCTCACAGAGGTTTTGAAACGGTAACTATAGCCTATAAAGGAGCTGTGGCTCATCATGACAGTTTTGGGAACAGTGGAATAATTTATCCGGGTGATGTTCAGTGGATGACTGCAGGGAAAGGAATATTACATAAAGAATATCATGAAGTGGAATATGCTAAAAAAGGTGGTCCATTTGAAATGATTCAGCTTTGGGTAAACCTGCCTAAGCAATACAAAATGACTGAACCTAAATACCAGGCTATTCAACATGATCAAAAAGGAAAACTGGAATTGGATAAGAATGCCGGTTCTGTATTTATTATAGCTGGTGAATATAATAGTATCAAGGGTGCTGCAACTACATTTTCTCCTGTAAACTTATTTGATATAAGACTTAAAGCGCAAGGAGAAGTTGATTTAACTTTGGCAAGTGACTTTAATACCGGTCTGTTGGTAGTAGAAGGTGAGGCTATAGTAAATGAACAGCATGGAGTTAAAGCTACCAATTATATTCAGTTTAAAAATACTGAAGGGAATATCCATATAAAAGCAACAAAGGATAGCATCTTTTTATTATTAAGTGGAGAAGCTATAAATGAGCCTGTGGCCAATTATGGACCCTTTGTAATGAACACAGTGCAGGAAATACAGGAGGCAATTGATGATTTTAATAAGGGCAAGTTCGGCTTTCTTGAAAACTAATTTAATACTATCACAAATACTTTAATAATTTAAAATAGAACAAAATGTCAGAAAAAACTAAATGGGTTATTGACCCTGCACACAGCGAAATTGCTTTTAAAATAAAGCATTTGATGATTACAAATATTAAAGGTGTATTTAAAGAATATGATGCCAGTATTTATACCACCGATAATGACTTTCTTACATCAGAGGTTGACTTTTGGTTGAACCCTGGTAGCATTGACACTGGTGATGCCAATAGAGATGGACATTTAAAAGGAGCTGAGTTCTTTGATGTTGAGAATCATAAACAAATTAATTTTGTCGGTAACACTTTTGAAAAGCTTGATGATGAAGGTCATTATGAGTTATTCGGAGATCTTACCATTAAAGGCATCTCTAAAAGGATAAAATTGAATGTTGAATATTCAGGTATCATGAAGGATCCTTGGGGTAATGATAAAGCTGGTTTTGTAATTGAAGGCAAAATAAACAGAACAGATTGGGGATTAACATGGAATGCCGCACTTGAAACTGGTGGAGTCTTAGTTTCTGATGATGTAAGAATTAGCTGTGAAGTTCAGTTAATGAAAGCTAAATCATAAGGTACTCATAGTGTCAATATAAAAAGGGAGGATAAATTAAATTTATGCCTCCCTTTTTTATTGAAATAAGCTATATGAAAGGATTACAAAAGTGGAAAATACCGCTCCTTTATTATATTCATGTGGTGTATAAGATGACCAGATATAGTGAAACCAATCGCCAAAACAGATATTTCATTATTGTTACTTATGCCTGTCTTTAATAATTGTTCTTTAGAAAAACTACTAAACATGCCTATAGTAGATTGACGTGTAACATCGAATTCATGTATAATGTCGTCTAATGTTCTTGATCCGGCATTTGCTTCCAGGGCATAGTCATTTTCTTCAAACCCAGGTAAAGGAGTTTTATCATTTCTTGCAAATCTGAGTGCCCTGTATGTAAATATCCTTTCAGCATCTATAATATGCTGTAGTATGTCCTTTATAGTCCATTTATCAGGGGCATAGACTTTATCTTCTAATTGTTCAAGCATTGCTCTTTCCTTAAGAATTAAGTTATACCCATTATTCTCTAAGGAGTCCTTCAATGTGACATCATCATTCATATTAATATACCTGTCAAAATACGCCGGCATAACTAGGATATCAGATTTCTTCATAACTAATCAATATAAAAAGGAATAGTATTAATCAATAACTATAGGTAAAGCACTAATTAGACTTTACATATATTTCTCCAGGAACCTTCTGAATTCTTCTTTTAAATCAGTAATAATAATTACATATTCATTTGCTTTTTCTCTTAGCTCTACATGATCATCTATCAGTACATGATCTGAAGCCGGGTTTTGCTGTGCCAACTTAAGAAGTTCATTTTCTTCTTGTTTTATATCATGTCTGAGTTCATCTGTTACTTCAATTTGTCTTATAAATTGATTCTGAAAGTGCTCTACCTCCATTAATACATCCTGACTAGTATATTTTGTTACAATTTCTTCAAGTTGCTTTTGAAAGAATTTGATTTCTGCTTTGTAAAACTCTAGCTGACTTATCCATTCTTTAATCTCAGCATGAAGTTCGGCAGAATGCTTTTGTGTTTGCTTCATAAATTTTGTTTTATTTACTTAAGGTTTATTTATTTAAAAAACGCCTATTGCTTTATTTCCTTACTCAGTATTATTAATAGAAATCATTCAATCTTTTACCATACCCAATAATGCATCCTAAAAAACTATTTAAATCTAATAAAGATCAATTTATTGAATGCTAGTGGTTTATTACCATTTAGGAAGTACAAAATAAAGTATAGTTCCGTCTGGATCAGTAAAATGCAGGTAAACTCCTGATTTTCCATCATCCTGTTTATAAACTATATTTTTAGCATTTAATAATTCTTTTACTTCCTCTATATCTTTAATCATCATACCTAAAGAGACGGTTCCTGATGAATTTACTTCGGATTCTGAGGGATGAAGACCTACTGTAATTCCGGTAGTAGTGACCATTGCATAATGATTATCCCATCTGTTTTGGAGCTTAAAACCTATAGATTCATAAAACCCTATAGCCTGATCCATATTTTTGACCATTATGGTAAGATTGGTGCCGGTTATTTCCATAAATATTAATTTAATTATTGTAAAATACTATTCAAATTAGACAATTTAGAGAAGATTAATTGATCTTTATAAATCAGTAAGTTCTTATAAATATCTACAGTAAAATTAATAAATTAATTTAAAGGAGAATATAATTTTACTTAACTATTGCCAGTAAGGCTTCCTTAGTGAGCGGCTTGGATAAGAAGCCGATTACATGCCTGTTTGACTTGGCTTGTTCTATATCGGAGTAATCTATAGAGGAGGAAACTATATAAATTTGAAACTTTTGTTTTAATGATTCCTCCAGTTCATCAAATATGACCAGGAAATCCCAACCTGACATAATGGGCATATTAATATCCAATAATAAGATGGCAGACTTATTTTCATCTTTAGCATATTCAGTTTTCATGAATTCAAGTCCTTCCTGGGCAATTGTAAAGTCCTTAACATCCACTTCCTTGAAGATCTTGCTTATAAGCATACGACAAATCATATTGTTAATACGATCATCATCTATTATTATAAAATGTGGCTTATTCTCCATACCTGTCTGAATCAAAATTCAATGATAAATTCTGTTCCCTTATTTACTTCGCTAATTAAACTGATTCTTCCTCCTATTGTTTCGACATGGGTCTTTACCATGAATAAACCCATTCCTTTTCCTTCAATTTTAGGATGGAAACGACTATACAATTTGAAAATCTTATCACCATGCTTGTTTAAGTCAAAACCCATACTATTATCCTTGATGATAATCTTTAATCCATTAAGGAACCGTATTGTTTTTATGTAAATTACAGGAGGAATGCCCGCCTGCTTATATTTTATGCTATTAAAGATGAGATTGTAAAATATACTATATAAATACATTTTGACTACCATCATTTCGCCAAGCTCTGTAAAATCTGTAACAATCGTAGCATTTTCTTCTTTGATAAGGTTTTGTATATTGTTTTGCACCATATCAACTATTTCAGCAAATTTTACCAATTCTTTCTTCTTGGTTATTTCATTCTTTGTCTGCAATATCTGGTTCAGGTCATTAATTACATAGTCCAGCTTTTTAACTGATTCATCCAGATCATTAATACTTTGGCGCATTTCATTTTGGTCGAGATGATAGTCCAAAACTATTTTTGATATGCCCATAATATTAGCCATAGGAGCCCTTAAGTTATGAGATACTATATAAGTAAACTGCTCAAGGTCCTTATTTCTTTGTAACAAATCGGAAGTGATCTTTTCTCTTTCTATTTCTGAGTTTTTCCTTTCGGTAATATCCTGCATAGCCCCCACCATACGCAAAGGTTTTCTTACTTCATCAAATATGACAAACCCCCTGTCATATACATAGGCTGTACTTCCGTCCGCCTTAATATATCTGTACTCATCCTGCCAAAAATGGTTTTCCGGATGATTAATCTCACGTTGGATTTTATCCACAACTCTCTTCTTGTCATCAGGATGTATCCTGTTACTCCAGGTTTCCTTACCACCCCTCACTTGTGTCACACTATAACCGAATAAATTTTCATACCCATCTCCCCAGTATAATTCATCAGTCTGCAGATTCCAGTCCCATATAGCGTCACTCGTGGCCTTTGTTACCAGTTCATATCTTTCATTACTCTGTTTTATCTTGAGTTCTGCTTGCTTTTTATCTGTTATGTTATAATGAGATATCACCACACCTTCATTTCTTACTTTATAAAGTGGGGTTATGGATACCCTAAACCACCGGTATTCAAACAATGAATGACAAGGATACTCGATCTGAAATTCACTGATTATACCACTTGACACATCTCTAATCGCCTTTGCTACCTGAATGCCAATTTGGGCATCTTCATCATTTGCGTTATCTGCAATCTTAATATAATTGTCGCCGATATTGTAATTATTGCTTATTAAGAAATTATCATCAGCAAATTTCCTCCAGGCATCATTAACTTCAATGATAACACCCTCATGATCAAGCAATGCTATATGAGCACCCAGGGAATTTAATATAGCTGATTGCCGCTCTGCAGCTGACTGAACCTGGCACAAGCTCACCTTTAAGTCCTCTTCTACATTATACTGATTTGTAATATCTTTAAAATTAGCAACAATTGCGTGCACTCCTGATACCTCCAGCATGTTAGTTACCGTACCTTCCACCCACATGTAAACATCTTCTTTAAATTTATTTCTCAACCGGGTATGCACCGGGACCCCAGGGTTATTTAGCACTGTATTTAACTGATTCTGGGCCAGTGTTAAATCATCAGGATGAATAATATTTAGTATATTTTTTTGAATAGGTTCTTCACTGTTATATCCAAAATATTTCCTGACTGAAGGGCTTACATATTCAATTTCCCCTTCAGCATTAAATAAGGTGACCATATCGTAACTATTCTCTATCAGGGACTGAAACCTTATCTCCTTTTCTTTCAATTCATCTTTTACATTTTTAAGAGCAGTTACATCCTTCATAATGCCATAAACACCCACTATATCTTTATTTACTATTATGGGCAGCATAGTAAGATTAATTAGTCTTATTTTGGCTTTTAAAGTTATCATTTGGACATCTGAACTAATTTTTTCACCTTCTCTAGCCATATAAAACATATCCATCACTAGAGTCAAGTTATCATCAGAGAGAAATGGAATATAAGTCTTTTCTAAAAGCTCTTCTTTAGTGCATTCTATGAGAGCTGCAAGTGCATCATTGATGCTGATAAATTTACCACCCATATCAAGAGAAAAGATGGCATCTGGATTCTTTTCGAAAAGAGATTTATATAACTGTTCACTTTGCTCCAACTTCTTACTTGCCTCCAACTTTTCAGTTATATCTTTCATACTGGTATAGGTCATTTTTATACTGGTATGATCTTCAAATTCGGTGGTAGAAACCTCCATATCTATGGTGGTTCCATTTTTGTGTTTAAACTTGTGAATACCATGATAATTACCTTTTGTCTTTCTGGTATTTATTATATTATCCAGTTCATTCTTTTCTATAATAAGAATATCATCTCTATGCATATTTACGAGTTCAGCCCTGGTATAGCCTAATAATTTGCAAATAGCAGGATTCACCTCACGAATAAAACCATCCTGGTCAGTAATTGACAGTCCATCAAGGCTTGATTCAAAAACAGTTTTAAACCTGTCATCACTGAATTGTAAGACAGTAGAAGTTTCCTCTATGAGTCTTTCAGCAGCCATCTTTTCTGAAATATCATTCATTACAGAAAGCACAGATTTCTTTCCATTAAACTGTATGATATGGGCAGTAGTTTCTACCAGGAATATTTCATTATCCTTCTTCTTATGTCTGAAAGTGCCAATATTCTTTAAGTTTTCTCCCAATTCCTTTTTCCAAAGAAGAAAATCAGGAAGATCTTCTTCTGGTTTAAAATCCAAAATTGTCATTGTGATCAATTCGTCATAGGAGTAGCCATATTTTTCGATAGCTGAATTGTTTGCTTTTAGAATCTCCAATGTCTGAAAATCATAAATTACCATAGGAGTCGGATTCTCCTTAAACAGAAGTTTATACTTTTCTTCTGTTATGGTAATGCCCTTTTTATGCCGTGTAGTATTTTTTGGGTTACGGGAATAACAAGCTACACCCGACACTAAGCTCCCATTTAATATAGGATGAAAACTAATTTCAGTAGAAATAAAATTGCCTCTTATGTAGATGTTATGGTCAATCGTAATAGATGCACCTTTTAAAGCCTGATCATATAATGTATCCCATTCAGCCAAAAGAGTCTTATCCATGCCTTCATTGAATACAGATTTACCAATTTTTGCTTCATAACCTGAGAAAAGAAATACACTATTCTTAAAAGATTCATTGGCAAATATGAGTATCTTTTTATTGTCAATATACCAGATCCAGTCTGCAGTATTATCCTTATCTGAATCCTGCCTCCCTACTACCCTATCAACCGAAGTTTCATCCTGATTTAATTTATGTTTTATATCCTTGTGCATTCTTCAGTGGTCAATATGATGTTAGCTAAGCAATTATGGTATAGATGAAGGAACTCCTAAAATATAATTTATTAATGTATAATCTTAGCCAATTAATATATGATTATTATCCAAATTAAACTCAAAAAAGATTGAGATAAATAGGCTTTGTACCTTCATATATTATTGAATATCAATATGTTTCAACTATTAATAATATCAAGAATTGAGCCATATAGACTGAAATATTCGATAATGAAGTACACAATTAATAATCCCCCGGGAATTATGACAATTCTGTGATAATAGTCACTTGAAACAGGCATAAAAGTGCTTTATGTTTTAAGCTATTATTTTATCGTTATTCTAAAGGATCAAAGTGTGGTTTTCAGATCTCTATATCTTCTTAAAGGCATCTTTATTATTAGCGATGATCAGCTCAAATGCGGAGTATATGCGGAGTAAAGGCGGAGTTAAGGCGGAGTTAGAATTCTAACTCCGCCTTAACTCCGCCTTTACTCCGCCCTAACTCCGCCCTAACTCCGCATCAAAGGAGAGTATGAGTTGATCTAGATTTGCAAATTCGAGGTATCTTCCGTTAAGTTATTTAACAAAATGCTTTTACTTATACTTCTAAATAAAGTTTAAACACTAATTATTAAAAGGGGTATTAATAAGCTCATGTTATATTTGTACTAATATTCTTTAATAAAATGCCCTGTAAGATTTGAATGAGAAAAGTTTAATAAGCCTATTAAAAGCTGGTGACAACTCTGGTTTCAGGGAATTAATTGCATTATACAAAGACAGGGTTTATAATACCTGCCTGAGTCTGTTGCAAAATATTGAAGATTCTCAGGATATTACACAAGAAGTTTTTATTGAAATACACCGTTCTATTCACAGCTTTAAAGCTGAATCGAAACTATCTACCTGGATATATCGAATAGCGCTTACCAAATCTCTGGAATTAATCAGAAAAAAGAAGACTAAAAAACGATTTGGTAGGGTAGAATCTTTATGGTCAAATACTTCCAATGAAATTGAGGATAAAACAGATTTTTATCACCCTGGTATCAGTTTAGAAAATAAAGAAAGATCAGCCATACTTTTTAAGGCCATAGACAAATTACCGGTTAATCAAAAGACAGCCTTCATTATGCACAAAACTGAAGATCTCAGTTATACAGAAATAGCAGACATAATGGAGCTTTCAGTATCATCCATAGAGTCATTAATGTTTAGGGCAAAGCAAAACTTACAAAAGCTATTGAGTGATTATTATTATAAAAATGAGGTTTGAGCGCTTTTAGGATATAATTCATTCCTGACACTACTTATAGAATGTTACTCAACCACAAACTTAACATTTCCGTACTTTCCTTCACTATTTACTATATGCAAGAAGTAAATACCGGGTAAAAGTGTTTTCTTAGCTTTTAACTGATAATTTGAACCCAAACAATTTTCATGAATCAATCTATTACCAAGTAAATCAGTCACAATCAAGGTGAAGAATCTTGTTTTAAGATCGTTCAATTGAATTGTTAATTCTTGTCGGGTAGGATTTGGAAAGTAGTTAAACATTAGATTATCAAGTGGTTCATTTGAGCTTGTAATTTTTGTCACTGTCAAATATTCTGTGTTGGTTTTCACAGGAATATTGTTATCAAAATAGATATCAGCATAATTATCCAGCTTGGTACCGTATGACAGGTCTTTATCCGGAGATAATCTGAAAGCAATAAAGCCATGGGAAGCCTGTTCATTTACATTGCTATCGGGCAACATGATGGGGTCAAATATAAATTTTACGGTTCGCTCATTTTCAATCTCTATACTATAGGGATGACTACTATTTAATGGTTTCAAACTTAAAATATTAAATCCATTGGGTATAACATCCACTACAACTATTTTGAATGCAGTATCATTACCCGTATTTTGAAATCTAATCAGATAATCTATGTCTTCATTCATTTTGGTATGTCCATCTGCAGGTTCACCTTTAATAAATGCCATTTTATCATTCGGATCCAGCGAACCGCTTGCTTTCATACAAATCCTTACATCTGATAGATTAGGTAAATTTTGGCTGCATGTATCCTTTGGCTCTAGCTGAGCATATATACATATTAAATCGCCAATATTAACATCACAAGACAGTTTGAAACCAATTTTTATATCTCCACAAAAGCCAACAGGCATATAACCAAGGTCAAAATTAAATTCTAATCCATTCTTAGTATAAGGAAAACTCGAAGTTTGAATGCTAATAAAATCATTCAAAGTAAGCTTTAGCGATGCATTATTAATTTCTGTACTGCCTTCATTACAATATTTTATGTACATCGAATTTTCAAAACATTTTCTCATTATGGGCACCTGTACTTGTACACTAGTATAGGGACAATCATTAATAGATTTCAACCCAAAATCCAATTTTAAATCCTGTTGACCATTTTTCAAATTAACATTATAACTATGGCAGGTATCCCAAAATTGATTTGGCGGATTCATAGAGATTGTATAGTTTCCTTCCGGAAGTCTTAATCTATACTCTCCTTGAAAGCCACTATAGTTTTGGAAGTTCTTTTGACCGTTAACAATAAGCTGTGTCAGTGCTTTTGGATATTCAATATTATCATATAAACAATCTTTATTCTTGTCAAAGAAAGTAGTGCCATCTACATAGGCCCGGGAATTAAATTTAAGATCATATTTATACAATGCATGTTTACTAAATGAATATAGATGATAAAATGGAGAAATATAAAGTGAATTTCCAAAATTTGGATCAAGTACTATTGACAGACTATCAAAAGTTTGTCCATTATCGGCACTTACATATAAGTTATCCCTGAAAGGGTAATTAGCATATTGAAAATATATATCGTTGTTATCATCTGAATATAAATAGATGGGATTATACATTCCTACATCATATGGAATATTAATCTGGGTATTAGTCTTCATGTTATCTTTTGATACATATGCTTTACCCCAATTCATAAAATAAATATATCCATTGGCTACGATATCGAAGTTAAGTATATTCATAGAAACAAACTCAACGTAGTCCTTTGCAGCACTATACCTGTATAGTTCAAAACCACTTTGGCTAAAATACAAATCTCCATTAATGTTAATCTGGTATTTAGAGCTACCGGGAAATATCAAATTTGTTTGCCACCATGTATTACCATTATTTTTAGAGAATAATGAAAAATAAGGATTTAGCAAATAAACAAAATTATTTCTAGCATATATATTAAATGCTGTAGGGTAAAGTTTTGCCTGAGGTACATTTAACTCTATAAAACTACTTCCATTATCCACTGATTTAAACACAAATCCCGGAGTAGTGGCGAATATTTCTCCTCTGGAATTTACTGCAATATCGGATACCGAATATGCATTACCCTTATAATTAATTATAAATTTACTCCAGCTTTTTCCCTTATCACTAGTTTTCAGAATGCTTGTATCTGAACAGGTAAATGCATATAGATTTCCAATTGCATCTTCTACATATCTATCTACAACTGGTATAGAAAGATTATCATTTATTACGCCCCAGTTTGCGCCCTTATCAGTTGATTTGTAAACCCCCTGGGTTTTGCAAGTACCTATTAGCGAAACAATGGTATCACTGGCATTTACAAATCCACTACTGTTTATATCATTAAATGCTGGGGGGCCTGAAATGTAGTTTTCTGAAATGTTATTCCAAGTAAGTCCATCATTTTTAGAATACCTGAGATCATAATCCTTAATTATTAAGTCTCCGTTATCTAAAGTAGCGAAATAGGATAATTCATACTTTTTTGATCTAGGAATCATTGGAGCAAAGCTTTCTCCTGTATTTGCTGACCTATACATACTATCCGCATTGCTAACAAAGATAGTTCCGGTATTAGGATTAATGTAGAAATAACCAATTCCGATGGGGACATTTGAAACTAAAGTAAAACCATTACTGTCAATTTTATACAGTAAGCCGGAATTAGAGCTACATCTCTCCATAAAGAGTTTATATTCATTCTTATAGGAACCCACGCTGAAATATTGGCAATCTGACCAATCATATCCCAAATTAATATTCTCAAAGTTTTGGCCATTATCCTTTGAAATATAAAATCCATTATATGCGTATAGCCATATCCATCCCTGGTTATCAATATTTATTAAGGCCGTAGATTGATAAAAGAACTCAAATGTTTTAGTTAATTTGTTAAATTTAAAAAGTGTACCAACACTTTTTCGATAAATATCTCCGTTGTCGGTTTCAATCAAAAATCTTAGATCATCAGTAAAATAACCACCTATATTACTCCACGAATCTCCAGAATCAGTTGAGTAATATATACTGTCTTCGTTCTCAATAAAAAGGTTACCCTTTTTATCTATATAACTTGAATGAATATTATAACCATAAGGCTGATTTATTTTATTCCATTGGGCAAATGAAGTAATACTTGTACAAAAAAATATAAATAAGCCTAAGATTAGTCTGATATAGTTCATAAGGTACTGTGTTTAAAAATAAATAATGAACATTGTTCACTCAATCTTATTCAAATATATCTTATTTTACTTAAAATAAAAACTAAAGTTGACTTGAAGATGATCTGATATAACAACTAATTATATGGATATTACAACAAAAGCTATAATCTAAATGAATATTATCAAAAGATTATTATTAAAAAAGGTATAACAGAGCACAAGTTTTTTAAATATTACTCATCTAATCAGATATGAAAACAAAAGAGGACTTTATAAATGAGGTATTTAATAGCCTGGAAGGTATAAAACGACCTGTTGCAGAAACCGATATATTTGATCAAATACAGAATAGATTAGCGTATAAAAAGCCTAAAGTGCTAGCATTTTCTGGAGTCCAACTTATACGGATAGCTGCCTGTGCTATTTTATTAATTGGTTTTAATACCTACACTTGCCTTTATTATAGTAATGCTAAAAAAGAAACTAGTACTCAACAAAACTCCTTTTCAAGAGACTATTTTTCTTATTTAAACAATATACAATTATAAGATTATGGATAATCCAAGAGTGCTGAAAATTGCTTTAATTGTATTATTGATATTAAATTTATCTAGCATGGCTTTTATGTGGTTGAACAAACCACGCACAGGTCCCCCACATCACGGCGAAGACACCTTCAAATACCTGGTACATGAATTAAATATGAATGATGAGCAACAAAATAAATACAAATTACTCAGAGATGAGCATCATCATGGGATGGAACTATTACAAGATAAAAGTAGAGATCTACACAATGCATTTTTTAAATTATTACAAAACCCATCAAATGATAGCTCTTCAATCAAGCTTATTGGTGATTCAATAGCTGGAAACCAAATGAAAATAGAAATGCTTACTTTTGATCACTTTAAAAAAGTACGTGCGATCTGTACTCCCCAGCAGCAAAAGAAATTTGATGATATAATACTGGAAACCCTAAAGCGAATGGCTCCCAGACCTCCTCAAAAATAATAGACTATCAGGCACAAGTTTCCGTTGATTTTGACATCTAAATGATATATACATTCACCAAGCATTTTGTCCAACTTATAAAATAACACTATGAAAATCTTATCCTCAACTTTAATAATACTCCTTTTTTCTGTTCGTACACTCTTTGGGCAATTGACATCAGATGTCACTTCATGGGTGATTAATTCTACTGGATTAACAGGCTATGCCGGTATATTATCGAATGTTCAAAAGGTGCAATATTCTGACAATAATGTCTATATAAGTTGTACCTGTATACCTGGCTATAGTATTGGCCCCTGGATGGGGAACCCTAATATCCCAATCAATCAGAATTTTGTATTTAAATTAACCAGGAAGCCCATTAAAAACACAGGTGTAGCAGTTGCTGTAGGACTTGGCCATACAGGTGTATGGTCCAATGGGGTGAGTATATTTAATGCAGATGATGCACATACCTATAATAACAAAGGAGTTTGGCACCAAAATGCATATGTGTTTGAAGGCATAAGTTTTGATGATTGCCTGGGACACCCGGCTCCCGGAGGAGAATACCATCACCATGTCAATCCGAGATGTCTTTATAGCGATACCAATGACAGCATTCACTCCCCTATTATAGGTTATGCTTTTGACGGCTTCCCAATTTATGGAGCATATGCTTTTACTAAAACCGACGGAACAGGAGCAATAAAAAGAATGAAGAGTTCTTATCAGTTAAGGAATATTACCAACAGAACTACATTAGCTGATGGTACAGTATTAACATCAGATAAATATGGGCCCGATTTAGCAACAAAAGCATTGGGTAGTTATATACAAGACTATGAATATAAAGCAGGGTCAGGAGATTTGGACGATCATAATGGAAGGTTTTGTGTTACACCAGATTATCCTAATGGTATTTACGCGTACTTTGTCACCATTGATGCTAGTTTGAAACCCGTATATCCTTACACCTTGGGCCCAACTTATTATGGCACAGTACAAGCAGGTAATACAGGAGGCCCTACAGGCGGGCATAATACCATAAATGAACCCGTATTGAGTTATCCGACAGTAACCAGTACTGCCGAAATAAATAATCAGATTCTCTATTCACTGAGTCCGAATCCTACCAGTGATTTTGCTTATATTTATTTCGATCCGTCCAGCATGAATAATATCAACGGTGCTATTTATAACAGCAAAGGGCAAATGATGGCTAGTTATAAAAACATGCAACCAAGCATTAGTTATTCGTTCGATCTCAGTAGTTTTCCTTCGGGCTTATATATCCTTAAATTAGAATCCGGCAACCAACACATCACTCAAAAAATCGTTAAAATAAAATAATGACAAAAATATAAGGATGTTTTTAACCAACAGGATAAAGTCTGTATTATTCTATATCTCTGTAATTGGGGCCTTTATTTCATATGGTTTTATAAATAATAGTCAGCTTAAAAAGCAAAAGCTGATTATCAACTTTGAGCACTTCGTTGGGAGTGATGCCCTAAGATTAGATTCAGTACTTTATCAAAACGACTTGGGTCAGCAATTCAATGTTTCCAAGCTTAGATATTATGTCAGCAATATCAGTTTGAAACAGGCTAATGGAAAAATAAACACCTACCCAGGTTATTTTCTCATCGATGAATCTCAGCCAACATCAAAGTCAATCATTATAAATAATATTGTTCCGGGAACTTACTCCGCGTTAAACTTTATAATTGGAGTAGATAGTATTCATAATTGCAGTGGGGTACAATCAGGCGCATTGGATCCGGCAAATGGTATGTTCTGGGCATGGAACACAGGTTACATATTCTTAAAACTGGAAGGACATGCTGCTTTATCAAAATCCACAGGGCAAATCTTTGAATATCATATAGGTGGATACCGATATCCAAATAACTGTATCAGAAGCATTAAATTAAATCTGGGAGAGCATTGTAAAGTGGATCCTATAACTAATAATTGCAATATAAATATCAAAACAGATATTGCTGAAATCTTTAAAACTCCTACTGCTATTGACGTTTCTAAGCTCTCATCTGTTACTGACTTTAAAAATGCAGGAACAATAGCAGATAACTATTCAGATATGTTTAGTATATTGAATGCTAAATAATGAAGCGAAATTCAATTTATATCTTTTTTTGTAGCCTATTACTACTCACAGTAAGCTTTACTGAAGAGAACCCTTATTACATCATTACTAAAAAAGATGTCAGGCTTATTTTACCCAAAGACTTTCCTAAGCCGGTATATGACTTCAAAAATAACAAGATAAGCCCTGAAGGTTTTACTTTGGGAAGACGCTTATTCTATGATCCCATTTTATCTAAAGACAGTTCGACCAGTTGTGCATCCTGTCACCAAAAGTTTGCAGCATTTGCACATATAGACCATCCGCTAAGCCATGGTATAAATGGATTAATTGGGACCAGGAATGTACCTGCATTACAGAACCTCATATGGCAGGATAAGTTTATGTGGGATGGAAGTATAAATCATCTAGAACTCCAGCCTATTGCACCCATTACAAATTCCAGGGAAATGGATGAAAGTCTGTTAAATGTAATTAAGAAGGTACAAGATAATAAAGACTATGCCCTCTTGTTTTATAAAGCCTATAAAGATACAGTCATTACTTCTGAGAGAATATTAAAATCCCTTACCCAGTTTTTGGGCCTAATGATTTCCAGTAATTCTAAATATGACCGGTTTATCAGGGGTGAGGAGAAATTTACAGAAGATGAACACAGAGGACTTACCCTATTTAGGATGAATTGTGAAAACTGTCATAAAGAGCCACTCTTTACAGATAATTCATTCAGGAATGCAGGTATTAGTTATGATACTTTATTAAATGATCCTGGAAGAAAAAGTCTTACCGGTTTAGACTCGGACTACATGAAATTTAAAGTTCCCAGCCTAAGAAATGTAGAGTTAACCTACCCTTATATGCATGACGGTAGATTTAGAAACCTGCAGCAAGTGATGGAACATTATAATACTATTTCCAGGCAAGATCCTAATGTAGATAAGAGCCTTGTCAGAAACATGAAGCTAACTAAGAAAGATTTAGCTGATTTATTTGTTTTTCTAAAGACCCTTACCGATCAAAGCTTTTTACATGACAGGCGTTTTGCTGATCCCTTTTATAAACTTTAAGCCTTATTTTCCAGGTCCAATAAGCATTTCTTTCTCCATAAGCCTCCCCCATAACCTGTTAGACTTCCGTCAGCCCCAATGACACGATGGCATGGAATCAATATGGCAATCCTGTTCATACCATTGGCATTTGCTACAGCCCTTACAGCTTCGGGTTTACCCAATGCAATCGCCTGTTGCTTATAAGAACGGGTAGTACCATATTCGATTGTTTGTAGCTCCCTCCAAACTGACTGCTGGAAGATTGTACCAGGAGAATACAGGGGCACGGTAAAGCTTCTTCTATTTCTGTCAAAATATTCTTCCAATTGAGACTTCAATACATCAAAATGTGGATGATGCCCCTGAATAATACTGGCATCTAATCTCTTGCTCAAGTCTTTAAACTCAGTTTCCAGCATTCTACGGTCAGTGAATTCCAGCAGGCAAATACCTTTATCTACTGCACATGCAAACATTGGCCCCATTGGAGTTTCCAGCCTGGTAATATTTATTACATGTAAGCCTTTACTATTAATAGGAGAATAACCTGTAATCGTTTTATAAGATTCAGTAAATCCACTAAGCGACTCATACCCGGCATCATAGGCAACATTAGCTATTGATTCTCCATTCTGAATCTTTTTAAATGCAGAGTTAATTCGGTACATACGCTGATAAGAGTGGAAAGTAATGCCATGATGCTTTTTAAACCAACGTCTTATCATATTTGGTTCAATTCCTTTCTGTCTTAGATCAAAGTCTTTGAATTTAATTAAGGGATCATCACTCATTTCATTAAGTATCCCTTTTATATAAATAGGTGTCTCTCCCGGCATTTCAAGTGGTGTACAGACTTTGCAGGGCCTGTATCCATGTTGTATTGCCTCTTGGGTAGTCTTAAAGTATTCTACATTTTCCTTCTTTGGTTTTCGGGCTGTACAACTAGGTCTACAAAATATTCCGGTGGTTTTTACAACAGCAATAAACAGACCTTCAAAAGAAATATCTTTATCTACAAGAGCCTTATACATTAAGTCATTAGTAAGCATATTTTTTTATTGCAAAGTTAAAGATGAATAAAAGCACCATCAACCGAAAACTTAACAAGTATTTTTTATTGTTAATAACTACAAATAAAAAAAGCCACCCTGGGAACACATCAAGGTGGCTGAAGAATGACTTATATTGTATTTTAACTAATCCTGTTTAACAAACTTCAGTACCTGAGGCTCATGACCTGTGCGTTCAACTTTTACTAAGTATAAACCTGAAGTTAAATCTGAAGTACTTAATATCATATCATTTGAATCAATAGTTGTCTTATGTTTAAGACTTCCATCCGTACTAAAGATTGAGATTGTACCATTTGGAGTTTCAAATAAATTATCAATAGTTACATGGAATTGGTCCCTTACCGGGTTTGGATATAATCTGTATGCTGAATTCTCTTCACTACCTGTTGGTAATCCTCCTGAAACAACTGTTGTAAATGTAGCTGTAACACTAAAGTTGGTAGCGCAATTTGCTTTTACAAGCCAGGTATAGCTGGTTCCTGATTGCAAATTATTAATGTTGATATTATTGGTTTGAATATTATTAACCTGAGTCCAGGTGGAAGAACTGGATACTTTATATAATAGAACATAAGAAGTAGCACTTTGCACTGTGTTCCAATTACATTTAACCGAAGTGCTGGTTATGTTGGTATTATTAAGTCCTGTTGGAGGAACACAATCACTGGTACCTGCAGCAGTTGTAAAAGATAATGCTGAAGCATATTCAGAACAACTTGCCTTAACTTTCCAATTATAGGTAGTAGAAGCTGTAAGTCCAGTGATGGAAATAGTAGTTCCGCTTATTGTAGCTAAAGTACTCCAGGTATTTGATGCAGCTAGTTTAAATTGAACAGTATAATTGGAAGCACCTCCTACTGAAGTCCAGCTAAATACACCAGTACTATTTGTAATTGAGCTGGTAGCAAGTCCGATGGGCATACTACAAGTACCCGATAATGTAGTAAAACTTACTGTTGCTGAGTAATCAGAGCAATTTGCTTTTACGTGCCATTGATAAGTAGTATTATTAAGCAAATTGATCATAGATATTGAGGTTACAGAGTTAGTACCTGCTGTTACCCATGTTCCGGTTGAGCCGATACGGTATTGAACAGTATATTGTGTTGCTCCCTGAACAGTTGTCCATAACGCTAATGCTGAATTTGTAGTAACACCTGAAGTAGAAAGTCCTACAGGTACATCGCAATTTAAATTAAGGGTAGTAAAAGTAGCTGCAGATGCATAATCAGAGCAATTAGCTTTTACTTTCCAGTTATAAACCGTAGTTGCAGCCAATCCAGTAAAACTTATTGAAGTCGCACTTATAGTAGTTAATGTAATCCAGGTACTTGAACTTGACAATTTATATTGTAAAGTATAATTTGTAGCACCTGAAACAGCAGTCCATGATAATAAAGCAGAGTTATAAGTAATAGCACTTGTATTTAATCCTACTGGTGCGTTACAATTTCCAGAGCCTAAAGTTGTAAAAGTATTGCTGGCAGAGTAATCTGAGCAATTAGCTTTTACTTTCCAGTTATAAGTAGTAGCAGCAGTCAAACCATTTACAGTGATAGAAGTCTGGCTTAAAGTAATAAGCGTTATCCAAACTGATGATGATGATAATTTATATTGTATTGTATAATTAGTAGCACCTGATACAAGCGACCAGGATATATTAGCTGAATTATTAGTAATTGCAGCTGTATTTAGATTAACAGGGATTGCACATCCACTAGCTTGTAAGGTAGTGAATGTAGTAATAGAAGAATAATCTGAGCAACCAGCTTTTACCTTCCAATTGTAAACAGTAGAAGGTAACAAGCCTGTTAAATTGGTAGAATTGTTATTTACTGTTGCAAGAGTAGTCCATGCACTAGAAGTAGAAACTTTATATTGCACTGTATAATTTGTGGCACCTGAAACAGCAGTCCAGCTTAAGCTTGCAGAAGAATTTGTGATAGAAGCATTTACAAGATTAGAAGGAGCAGCGCAACCACTTGCTTGTATAGTAGTAAAACTTTGAGCAGCTGAATAATCAGAACAATTTGCTTTAACCTGCCAGTTATAAGTCGAAAGAGCAGATAAACCAGTCAAACTTGTAGAAGTTGAAGTTACCGTAGAAAGTGACAACCAGCTAGTTGAAGTAGAAAGTTTGTATTGAACTATATAGTTATTAGCTCCTGCTACTGCTATCCAACTTATGGTTGCAGAACTTGAAGTTATAGAAGAAGAACCAAGGCCCGAAGGGATATTACAACCTGATGAAGTATTAGTAATAAATGATAAAATAGCAGAAGGTTCAGAACAAGTAGTTTTTACTTTCCATTCATAGTTAGTATTACTAGCCAAAGTATTTAGAGTAAAACTATTAGTTACAGATGTTCCGGCAGTGTTCCAGTTACTTGAATTAACCATACGATATAGAATAGTATATTCAGTTGCATTTGGTACAGCAATCCAGCTAAGTGAAGCAGAACTTGAATTAATATTATTAGTTGCAAGTCCGGTAGGTACAACACCATTCTGTGATAAGCAACTAGAATTAGAAACTCTATCACGTATTTTGTTACCTGGTAATGTGCCGAATCCATTATTAAAATTGATTCCTGTGCTTGTCAAATGGCAATAGCTCATGATAGTACCACCATTTGTGGGTGCCGGACCAGCTGAACAACTACCTTCAGGAGTATAACAATTATCAATAGGGCCACCAGGCCAAGAACAAGAATGTGTATGAGGAGAACCAAGGTTATGACCTAATTCATGTGTAACCACTTCAACTGTCCATGAATAAGTAGGTGCATCATTATAGGTATTGTATATTTGACTAACACCAAAAGCATAAGATTTTACACAAAGAACATCAACATAGGCAATTCCACCACCTAGGTTTCTGGTAGAAAGAAAGTGTGCTAAATCTCCATTAAAATTAGGGCCAGTGTTAGTTAGAAAGCTATTTAAAACTGCACTTGTAGAAGTAAGAGATGCATATGGATCTACAGAGTTCCAAACAGTTACCTGGGATATTTGTATATCAATATTTTCATTTTGATATAGCGTAGCCACCTGATTAAAGAAAGCAGTTACATAATTAGTAACGTTACTTACACTTGAGCCTTTATCCTGGTAAAACTGATAGTCACATTCAAAATACACCTTCACTACTTTACAACCAATACCTCTGTTGTCAACTTCCGTATGTGGTTGAAAAGGAGTTCTAAGTGATTCAGTATAACAACCAACCTCAGCATGAGGCTCAATTTTATCATTATATACTACATATAGATCATTTTCGTTTTTTACTTTTCCTATAGTATAATCACCCTGAGCACTAGAATAGAAGCCTGTAACCTCACCATTAATAAAGCTCATTGCAGCAATAGACTGGTTATCACCTTCTATTATACCGCGATAATGAATACCCCCATCATATTGAATGTCAGTAGACACTTTACCTTTTGTACTAACAACGAAATCAGGAGTTGTAACTTCAACTCTTGCAAGTAAGAGCTTTTTTGAGTGCCCTCCAGTTAAAGGTAAATCAATCTTCAGCATGGCAGGTCTATCAATCGCCAGAGATGCCAATACATTGTTATCAATTTCAAGAAAGTGACTGTCTTTTAGTTTTGGAACCGATCTTTTGATACTTGCCTTCTTATATAGCTGAGGGCTTTCAATAGTAGATCGTGATTGTGAAGAGATCCATTTTGCTATGTTGTTGGGTTGTTGGCCATAAGCTGTAAAGAAAAACAGCGTTGAAAAAATGGCAATAATTGTGTGACGGAAAGGGGGTTTACGCATTTAGTTAAGTTTAGTTAGAGATCATCAAATAAATAAAATTCAACAAATAAAATTCAGTGTAGAATAATCTTTACTTTGTGTGTGTTAGGAACTAAACTTTAAAGAGGCGGATGGATTTTCAGAAAGTATTTAAGTCAGGATATACATTTATCAAAATAAAAACTTTCTGGAAACTAATCGAAAGTTCAAACTGATGATAATTTTTGTGTAGGACTTATTTTAACTTTCAGAGGCTCTGGAAGATTGATCTGTTTTAAGAACCTTAAGGATACAATCTTAATCATTAACGAGTACAAATATATAAATGAAGTTTTGAATAAAAAAAATAAATGTGAAAATAATCTATGCGTTTTCTACCCTTATTTGTTATAATAACGCCAAACCCTTAATAAAATAAGGGTAACCCGAAAATGAATATTTATTTTATGAATATTTTAAATAAATTGACCAAAATCGATATTTTTACCACTTTTTACCTAAATAACTATTTCCCACGATGAAAATGAAGACAACTGACATTTGTGATGAGTATACAAATGACATACAAATAGCTGAACCAATAGGCTTTAAAGATTATGGCAAAAAGAGAGCATTTTATGGCAAAATACTAACAGTAAAATGTTTTGAGAACAATCCTTTGGTTAGAGAAGTATTAAGTCAGGATGGCACCGGTAATGTTTTGGTTATAGATGGAGGAGGATCTCTTAAATGTGCACTACTAGGAGATATGATTGCAGAAATGGCTTTAAGCAATAATTGGAGAGGCTTAATTGTATATGCCTGTGTACGGGATTCAGTGGCATTATCTCAACTTAATATTGGTATTAAAGCTCTTAATACCAATCCACTTAAAAGTAGAAAAGAATTTATAGGTGATAAAGATATCACAGTGCAATTTGCAGGTATAGATTTTATCCCCGGTGAATATGTGTACTGTGATGAAGACGGTATCATAGTTTCAAACAAATTATTTGCATTAGATAATTAGGGAAAGAAAATTAATTAAGTCGTCAATTCAGAATAGACGTTCAATATTTTTTTATATATCTCTTCCTTTTCAAATTGTTTTATAAGATTAGTGGAAAGATCATAAGCTTCCTGGTAAAAACATTCATCTTCACTCAATCTTTTAATTAGTACTATAAACTCTTCATTTGTTTTAGCTTTAAGATAAGGATATTCATATAAGGTAGAATATTCTTCAATATCCCTATAAATAACCGGCATTCCAAAAGCAGCAGCTTCTATTGGAGCCAATGGGCAGTTTTCCTGGTAAGATGGGAACAGCATCATATCAGCAGACGCATATAACTCAGGCATTTGATCAAGCTCCATTAAGCCAGTAAATTGAATATTACAAGGGGCATTCGCTATTTTATTATTTATGCGTTCATAACCATCCGTAAACTTACCAAAAGGCCTTCCACCTACCCATACAAATTTTAGATGTGGTAATGCTTTAGCAACCTCAATAAAATCTTCAATACCCTTTCTTGATTGAAGTTGTCCTACTCCAATTATTACAAAATCATCATCATTTAAGGTTAAAAACTTTCTTCCTGACATTCTTCTTTGGTATGAACTCTGCCATCTTTCAATAGGTAATGGATTAAAAATCCTGACTATCTTTGTCTTAACACCCAAGTCCACTATTGCTTTCTCTACCATAGGGGAAATAGCAATACATACATCAGCATAATTAAATACTTTTCTGAAGTACCATTTTACAAAGGGATACCATAATTGCCATAAGGGTAAAGATCCCTTTATTGAATCAGGTATCACATGAACTGTTATAATTCTTTTGGATTTGTATTTCCTCCCTTTCCAAAAATATAATGGACCATAAGTATGCGAATGAAACACATCTGCTTTGCCACCATTTTCAACCAATATTTCTACTTCATTCCTTCCACTTAGTAGTTCAACCAGATCAATATAGGCTGTATGAACACCTTGCCCGCTCATCATATAAGCTGTTTCGGAAAATATATGTGCTTTCATCAATTAATAATTTAAGCCACAAAGTTTCTAACTAGAAAAGACCTAAATATTAATGGAATATAAAGTTTGTATTAATCAGGCATTATCAGATTAGAATGATGATATAAAGCCATATGGAAATGACAATATACCATAAAACTAGTATGTCAAGAAAATCATATATAGATTTAATTTATGTTTAGGGAACTTTAGCTTTAGAAATGCATATATTTTTTATAGTAAATATTGTTTTAATGAAATAAATGTCACAAATTGTAGCAATAATCTATTGGAGTACAAGCAATTATGGACCGCATTAAATGGATTGACCGCAAATTCGTATTAGATATTCCAGAGGGCTGGATTTATAATATTATTGAAAGACTAAAGGGAACTGCCCCTAGACTGGTAGATTTGACTTTAAACCTGTCTAATGAATCAGCAATTGTAAATCTTAATAATAAATGGAGTATTAAGGAGCATATTGGACATCTCTCCGATTTGGAAGAATTACATATCAACAGAGTTAATGATTTTGTTTTAAGACACCATAAATTGCAAGCAGCTGATATGGACAATGCAAAAACAAATCAGGGTACTCATAATGAGCGATCCCTGGATCTATTAACTGTTGATTTTATGTTTTACAGGAATCAACTGGTATCTCTGCTTGAAAATTTAGATGATCAAACACAAGGATTTCAGTGTCTACATCCAAGGTTAAATATTATGATGAAGCCTGTAGATATGGCATTTTTTGTTGCAGAACATGATGATCATCATCTGGCAAGTATAAGAGAAATTCTTAATGATGGTAAGAAGTAAAATATTCAGCTTTTTATTATTAATATTTAATTCAGAAGAATATACTTACTTTTTATGGGATAAATCTAATTAAGACAAGAAGGCTCAAAAATGCTATTAGATGGGATTTCCATATAGCCTATTTATTATTCATCATCAACAAATACTTGCCCCTACCCTTCCTCATAAATCATCAACCTATTCCTCATCCTGCTAAGGTTTTCCTGCAAAGCATTTACTCTCTGCAATAAATGTGAAATGGCATCGATACCTTCGAGATTGATAGCCAGCTCGTAATGAAAATGGGTATAGACTTCAATATTCTTTAACTGCTCATCAGGGATGAATTGTTCTTCTTTCTCTACTACAATGTCGATGAGGCCCATATCATGTAATGAGTCGATGAAGCTGACTTCTACCTTGTTATATATACAAAACTGTTCTTTGGATATTAAATGTAGTGTGTCCATATTATCTCAATTTAGCTAATTCTCTATATAATTCCTTTTCCTTTTCAGTCAGATTCATCGGTAGTTTAAGCTGGTAAGACACTATCAAGTCGCCAAAATGCCCTTCTTTTTTATACACGGGGAAGCCTTTACCTTTCAGTTTTACTTTTGTACTATTTTGGGTTTCCGGGTTTACCTTCAGTTTTATTTTACTATCAAATGTATCAATTATTATATCACCACCAAGCAAAGCTGTATATAAATCCAGATCAACATTGGCATATAGGTTATCTCCTTCTCTTTTAAACATAGTATCGTTTAAGATATTAAATGTAATGTATAAATCACCATCAGGACCTCCATTTGTACCTTTGCCGCCGTGTCCTTTCAACTTAATAGTCTGTTCATTGTGTACCCCCGCAGGTATAGTAAAGCGTATATTTTTGCCATTGACTGTTATAGTCAATGGGTGTGTTTTGTAGACATCTCTAAGATGTAATTTTAACTCGGTTTTAATATCCTGCCCCCTGAATCTTACCTGGTTCTGTCTGCTCCTACTTCCAGAGCCTCCAAACATAGAGCTAAAGAAATCAGAAAAGTCTGAATCGGGATCTGAGAAGCTGAACCCATCTCCTCCATATTGTTGGTATTGTCCCTGGTGCTGCCGGTGCTTATCCATTTCATCAGCATGCATCCAATCTTTACCATACTTATCGTATTTTTTCCTTTTCTCCGGATCACTCAATACTTCATTGGCTTCGTTCACTTGTTGGAATTTCTTTTTAGCTGTTTCATCATTGGGGTTGAGGTCAGGGTGTAGTTTCCTTGCCAATTTGCGATATGCTTTTTTAATATCGTCAGTACTAGCAGTTTTGTCAATTCCCAGTATTTTATAATAGTCTATGAAGTCCATGTTTGTTTAGTTGCCAGTTGTCAGTTGTCAGTTGCCAGAATTAATGGTTAATGGTTAATGGTTAATGGTTAATGGTTAATTCCTTGAATCAAAGATTCAAAAAATTACATCTTCTCACTTCTCACCTCTCACTTCTCACCTCTCACTTTTTACCTTATAATTACAATCTTTTCAACATCCAAAAGTTTATCCTTCTCCAGGAATTTAATAAAATAAACTCCGGTGGGAAAATTACTTACATCCAAATTTATTTCATTAAGTGAAGTTGCAATTGATGTCATATTTTCTCCTTGTATATTTATAATTTCCAGAGATATATTGCTTGTTGTTGCATTAATTTTAATATGTAAAAAATTATCAGCAGGGTTTGGATATATATGGTAATTATTGACCCCATTTTTTGTATTGTATATGGAAGTAATACAATTATCATCAGAACCGGGAATATTCTGATCCAGCCAATTTAGCCGGATATGTATCCAGTCTTTTAAATCGCTTATTTCTCCATCATAGGTTGTGGCAATTGGATTCGCATTTGGCCAAACATACACACCTAAAATAGGCCATACTTCAAAGTTCTTTTTTGCAGCCTCATATACACTGTCTCTTTGAGAATCAATATAATTATCCAAAGCTGTTTCGCTAAGAAAACCGGCACGCAGTTCTACCCATCTGCATTTGACCGCATTCCAGAAACTGGAGTCGCCAAACATCTTGTAAAAAAACATTGGTGGTGGGAAGTAGGTATAATCACAATACTGATCATAGATCCAACCTATAGGATCGGCACCCGAACAGAAATCTGCATTCCTGAAGCTTAGGTCAAAGTCCCAAAGCGGTCCGGCATGCAGTTTACCTCCGTCTGAATCTTTCTTTTTATGAAAATAGGTACTGAGCCGGTAAGCATCTATGTTTTTGCTCAATTCGTTAATGATAAAATTGTCTACAAATGATGGGACGTCTAGGTAGTGATCATATTTAAAGCCATAACTATTAGTAAAATCAGGACTAAAGAGTGCCTCTTCCAGGCTATCAATATATGATTCAATATAGGCAGCCTGTTGGGGAACTATATTAGCCAGTTTGGGATAAACATATTGGTAATAAGTATTGGTACCGGGAATGATTGATTCTTGTTTTGATTTCCATCCACCATCATCTCCTTTATCACATTTAATGATATAGCCCCCGGTTATATCTACTCCCGTGGTGTCAGTAGATTTTAACTTTGAAACATTCACCCGGTCTTTATCTCTTTTTATTTTCTCCATAAAAACATAAGTTCCCTGGTAATTTTCATCTACAAATACATCACAAAAGCGGGTTCTGCTTGAATAATGGCCCATTTCATTGAATATATGATGTGCAAGGACGTTGCGCATTAACGTCTTGTCTGAAAAAGAAGCATTCAATACCCAATCACTTTGTGCAGGCATTCCTAATATAGAAAAAGAAGAATCTACTCCCAAACTATCACAAGTTTCGACCCGGTAAGGCTTTTTAGGAAAGCCTTGTGAAGACTGGCCCCTCCATTCAACATTAGCATATCCCTTATAATTATTGGGTGGATCAGTAGGATGATTTAGATTACCCGGTCCATTATCTATAACTTCCATTCTGATCTTTTTGGCTGGTTCATCCTGCAGTATATTGCCATCTGTATAAAAATTAATAATTGGTAGTTTGCTTTCTGTAAAGATAAATGGCTTACCCGGCTTGTTGCCGAAGCTAATCTGCCAATCAATTATATTACCATCATCAACAAAAGCGTAGGTGTCCATCACGATCAATTTCCATTTGCCATTTGGATTTTGTCCATCATTAAAATTACCCATTTGGCCTATCGGTTTATAAGTACCAGTATAAGGAAACCCACCGTTATAAATAGATATTGCAGCTGAAGCATCCAGACAGGTATTTTTGAAACTATCCTGATCACCACCTACATTATCAATCAATATTGTTTGTGTTCCATTCGGTGATCGAAGTGATATTCTCAAATCTGCTATCCAGCTATGAGATGCATTCAAACAAACAGTTTCAAGACCAAAGCTGGTATCTATTTTGTCAGGAAGTCCATTTACATCAATATCAAATTCTATAGGCGAACCATCAGTAGGAACAGCCCCTCCACCTCCATAAAATGTCTGCCCTTGCAAAATTATGGGTAAGAAGAAAAAGGAAAGAAAATATAATACTAATATTCTTGTCATAATTTATAAGTCAGCATTTTGAATTCATAAAACTAATTTAATTTAATCAAAAACTGATAATGCTTAAATGAAAATTGACAATTTCTTATTGAATTTGGTAAATGCATTCTAGGTTTACATTGTTACTTCCTTCTTCTCACAAAAAAATGCAGATAAATATAAATATCAATTGTATTTATTAATTTCACATTATTAATTAACCACTAAAACAAAACACTATGCCTCAATTTAACTGGCTGATTCTATTATTATCGGCACTTATTCCCTTAATCGTTGGATTTCTTTGGTATAATCCTAAAACCTTTCTTTCAATCTGGATGGAATCTATTGGGAAAACCCAGGATAGTATGCAAGCTCCTAATATGGTAAAAGTCTATTTAATTACTTTTATCATGGGATTTTTAGCAGCGATTTCTATTCAGTTTATTGTTATCCATCAATGGCATTATTATTCTATCCTTGCTAATGAAGTTGGTATTAATGATGCAACTTCGCCTATTGGACTAAAGATGAAAGAATTTATGGATCAATATGGGCATAATTTCCGCACTTTCAAACATGGTGCATTTCATGGTACACTAACAGGCATTTTCTTGATAACACCTATTATTACCATTAATGCTTTATTTGAAGGAAGAGGATTTAAATATATCGCTGTTAATGCAGGTTACTGGATCGTGACGATTGCTTTAATGGGTGGTTTGATTTGTGCTTATACATAGTATTTAATGAGTTTTTAACATAAAAAGCACTTGTAATTAATTTTGCAGGTGTTTTTTTTAATGGATAATGGATAATGCCTTGAATCTTCGATTCAAGGCATTATCTGACAACTGACAACTGGCAACTAACAACCAGTATGCTAATTATATAAGATTATAAGTTAATTGTGTAATCTATTTTACCTAAAATCGGTGCAATTTTGTAGAGCATAATTTAGGTATCATTTAATTATGATCCTGAACATAGATTGATTATTTATAAAAACCTCTTAATTATGAAAGACTATAGAAAGCCAAGCGGAAAGGAAATAAGACAACAAAATTCTACAGTAAGCAAGAGAAATAATACTGAAAATAGTGAAGCTACATTCAATCAGCAACGAAGCATTCAATTAGATAATATTTATCCTGAAGGCAATACTAATAGTCCTCAATTCGGTAATAAAGATAATAGTACTAAATATCAGGAAGGTGGTCACCATACAAAAAAGTATACTCCTAATGGAAATGACTGGAACCCCTTAGAAAGAATAGGATCTGAAAAGAGGACGAATCCTACATATAGATCTGAAAAGAGTCCTAATGATTCGTGGGAACTAACAGAAATAGATGAAAATCCTACCTGGGAGTAAATAAGCTTAATACAGGTATTCTATTACTAAAACAAATCCTCCTGGGTCAATTTCACAGGAGGATTTTTAATTATTTATATAGCCGGCTTATTGAACAGAAATATTAATTTTAGCCTAAATACTCCCCTACCACCAATACTTCCATTCTAAATAGCGGTCTGTTTCTTTTGTGTATTAAATATAAACATTTCATTAAAAATTTGTTATTCTCTATATACGCAAACCATGAAGCTGGTAGCCTCATAGTAGGAAATAGGTTCCTGATAGCCTGAAAAGCAATAAAAGGTACTGTGGTTTTAAAATTACCAAAACCTTGTTCTTTTAAATCACTCATTATTTCTGTAAAACTAGATTCGTTTAGATGTACTAATTTTGCTTTCAGCCTTCCAGAGTGTGTATTATCAATAATCCTTGTATAATCGGTAGGTCCAAACATCCTGTGTGGCAAAATCATAATGATTTTTGTTCCCTTCTTTACAGCTGACTTTAGTGATTTAAAAAAATAGGGCTGGTCAGCCATGGCTATGTGTTCGTAGACATTATCTAACATGATTACGTCAAAAGGACGGTCAACCTTAAAGTCTAATATGTTTTGTTGATAGAATTTAATATTAAGTTGTTCTATTTCTTCTTTTGGATACTCTGCAGCTTTAATATCAACACCATATGCCTCTGTAACCTGAACATCAGATTTTCTTAATGCGTAAAGAAATGAACCTACTCCACTACCTATATCTAAAACAGATTTATTTTCCAATTCTTTCCTGAATTGTTTTACAATCTTTAATTTCTTCCGGACCAATACTTGAAAATAGTCAGTATGATCTTCAGTGAATAGTTTGGGTATCTCTGTGTAGATAAATTGATATAGTTCCTGGCGTTTATCAAAAGATACTTCCTTGTTTATCTCCTGATTAAATTTGCTTTCCAATTCATATATTTTCATCAATATTTGCGGTTCAATCTTTAATTGTCGACTTACTTCTTCTAGATATGGGAATTGGTTCATTAATAATAAGTATTAGTGTGTATTGATAAATAGCAAAATTATAAATAAATCTTTAAAGGTGAAAAGTAAAAAGGTGAAAGGGGGGTGAAAATGAAGGTTAAAAGGTATAAGTTTCACTAATTACTGACATTTTGTCACACCTAAAATAGAAAATTCATATATTTGCAGACAGTTTTAATTTGAACACGCAATGCTATACAATAGTATCCCTACTATAGAGAATCTTAAACAAGACACAGATGAATCCATCCAGGGGAAAGTTTTTGAAAAAAGCCTAGATGCTAACGAGGGCAAAAAGTTTTATATAGAAAGTTATGGTTGTTCTATGAACTTTAGTGATAGTGAAATAGTCGCTTCCATTTTATCTGAAATAGGGTACTCTTCTACAAGGGATCTTGAATTAGCTGATCTTTTATTAATAAATACTTGTTCAATCAGGGAAAAAGCGGAAGATACTGTAAGGCAAAGACTCAGGATATTTGATAAACAAAAGAGACAAAAGCCGGGTACTTTAATAGGTGTTTTGGGCTGTATGGCAGAAAGACTTAAAAAGAAATTGCTTGAAGAAGAACGTTTGGTTGATATAGTGGTGGGCCCTGATGCTTATCGGGACTTACCAAAATTATTAGAATCTGCAGATGATGGTGAGAAAGGAATAAATGTAATTTTATCAAAGGAAGAAACTTATTCAGACATTGCACCCATGCGCCTAAATTCAAATGGGGTTTCAGGATTCATTTCCATCATGCGGGGTTGTGATAATATGTGCTCTTTCTGTGTAGTACCCTTTACTCGTGGGCGGGAAAGGTCAAGAGATGCTTTTACTATAGTAGCGGAGGCCATTGAAATGTTTAATACTGGCTTCAAAGAAGTGACTTTATTGGGTCAAAATGTAGATTCCTACAAATGGGAAAACCCGGAAACAAACAAGATAATAAGTTTTGCTGAATTGCTTGAAATGGTGGCATTAGTGAATCCTAAATTGAGGGTGCGCTTTTCTACCTCTCACCCAAAAGATCTATCAGATGATGTTTTGTATACCATCCTTAAATATGATAATATTTGCAATTATATACATTTACCGGTTCAATCTGGAAATAGTCGTATTCTCAGTTTAATGAACCGAACTTATGATCTTGATTGGTATAAGGAAAGAATAGACAGTATTTATAGAATAATACCTGATTGTACGATTTCTTCTGATATTATTACCGGCTTTTGTACAGAAACAGAAGAAGATCATCAAGATACCTTAAGGGTCATGGAGTATGCAAACTTTAGTTTGTCTTATATGTTTTATTACTCTGAGCGTCCAGGCACGCTGGCAGCAAGGAAATATGAGGATGATATACCACTTGAAATTAAAAAAAGAAGACTAACTGAGGTGGTAAATAAACAGCATCAAATAGCTGAAAAGCATAATAAAGCTGATATAGGAAAAGTAGTTGAAGTACTTATTGAAGGGGATTCAAAAAAGTCAAACTGGGACTTTAAAGGTAGAAACCCGCAAAATAAAATGGTTATATTTCGAAAAGTTGAAAACTTCAAACCAGGTGATTATGTTAATGTACTCATTACTGAATCATCATCCGCTACACTCATTGGACACATTGTAAACTAATTATTAACTTATTCAATATACAGGATGCAACAACTGCAATCCATTAAACAGAGATTTGGAATAATAGGAACTTCCAAAACCCTCGATCATGCACTGGAAATAGCAGTAAGAGTTGCTGCTACAGATCTTACTGTATTAATCACAGGGGAAAGTGGTGTAGGTAAAGAGGCATTTTCTAAAATCATCCATTCTTTAAGTGCCAGAAAACACAATCCTTTTATAGCCATTAATACAGGAGCCATTCCTCCTGGTACTATTAATTCAGAATTATTCGGACATGAAAAGGGCTCTTTTACCGGTGCAACTAATGACAGAAAAGGTTATTTTGAAACAGTAGATGGTGGTACTATATTTTTAGACGAGATAGGAGAAATGCCGCTTGATACCCAATCGTTCCTGTTGAGAATTCTGGAATCTAATGAATTTATAAGAGTAGGTTCTTCACAGGTTCAAAAAACAGATGTGCGTGTTATTGCTGCAACCAATGTCAACTTACTAGATAAAATAAAACAAGGTAAATTCAGAGAAGATCTTTATTATCGCTTGAATACGGTTCCGATTTCTGTACCTTCTCTTAAAGAAAGATCAGAAGACATACCGGTATTGTTCAGGAAGTTTGCTGTTGATTTTGCTGAAAAGTATAGAATGGCACCTGTAAGGTTAACAGAGAAGGCCCAGGAACTTATGGTGCAATATAATTGGCCTGGTAATATCAGGGAATTAAAAAATGTAGCAGAACAGGTTTCAGTGTTAGCTGAGGAGCGATTAATAACTCCAGAAGATCTGTTGATTTATATACCTAACCTGATGAACCGGAATCTTCCTTCAAAAGCATTTGATATAGGGAATAATAGTCAAAATGGGTTCTATGAACGAGAACTTCTTTATAAATTATTATTTGAAATGAAAAAAGACATCAATGACCTCAAAGGATTGATATTTGAGTTGATTAGATCAAATAATTTAAGTATTTCTGATCCAAGGTCATTAATATCGCTACAGGTAGATGGACATGACTATGAAAATGACAGCTACCAAACTTCAGCACAAAACTATGCTAAAAAACCTTCGAGAAATATCAACGTGGATGTACTTGAAGAAGACGAAGCTGATAACCAGACCTTAATTTATAACCCCAAACAAAGTGATAAATTTAATCATATTGAAGTCATTGATGAAAGTCTTTCGCTGGAAGAAATGGAAAAAGACATGATAAATAAAGCACTTAAAAGGCATAATGGAAAAAGAAAAGAAGCAGCCGAAGACCTGGGAATTTCTGAAAGAACCTTATATAGAAAGATTAAACAGTATGATATATTATTATAAATGAACAAGAGAACTGGAATATATATTATTTTATTGATGGCAAGTCAATTCTTGTCATGTTATTCTTTTAAGGGGATTTCAATACCACCTGATGTAACGACCTTCTTTGTAGCCAACCTGGAAACAAGGTCTACAGCTGTACCGGTTAGTTTTCCGGCCCAGTTTGCAGAAAATCTGAAGAATAAAATAAGAAATGAATCCAGATTACAATATAAAGATGTTGATCCTGATATATCCTTTGCCGGAACTATAACTGACTATCGAATTTCACCGGTTGCGCCCAAACCCGGAGAAAGTGCTTCCATAAACAGGTTAGATGTTTCCATTGAAATTCAGTTTACCAATACTAAGAATGACAAAGAAAACTGGAAACAGAGCTTTAAGCACTTTGCTGATTTCTCAGCCAATGAAAACTTGTTGGATGTTCAGGATAAATTATTGGTTACGATCTCAGATCAGCTTTTAGAAGACATATTTAACAGGGCATTCACTAATTGGTAAAAAATGAAAGAAGCAATTCCACCTGTTTATACATTAGATCTCACTCAGCTTTCTACCATATCTGACCAACAGTTAGATAACTGGATTGAGCAGTATTCATTTGCTCATAATCTGCACGCTTTAAAAATATTGAGTGCCAAGGCTAAAAACAACCCTGATTTTACAAAAATACTTAATGCTGAGATCCTTTACATACCAGACAGAAGCCATTTAAAAAAGCTTATCGAAAATCTGGAACCGGCAATTCTCTCTGAACCATTAGTATCAGCAATTCAGGAAATACAGATTCCCTTAGATACTGAAAAAACGAATGAAATTATAGTTACTCTTTCTCCTGCTCCTGAACCTGAAATAGAGACCCAGGAGGATGAAATTAAATCAGACAATCTTATAATATCTGATATAGATAAAACTGGCGAAGAATCAATTTCTTTGCAACAAAAGGAAGAATCTAAGGAAGTTATACTTACTAAAAAGAATAGGGGTCGCCAAGTTGAATTAAATATTACTGAAAACATTACACCTGATCCAGAACCAATTGAATCTTTAGAACCAGATATAACTGAAGACTATATGCAAGATAAAGCAACCAGCCAAATCAATAAAATTGTCGACATTGATGCAGATAATGAAGACTTTGAACTATCAGATTTCTCAAAATGGCTTAAGAACAAAAATATTACTCCTACTATTGAAACCCTGACATTAGATGCAGATTCACCACCAGTCAAGAGCCAAAATGAATGGGAAGGGATACAGGAAAAGATTTTGGCTAGTTATAACACAGGTGCTCTAAATAAGTCAGAGAAACCTAAAAAAGAGCAGGGCGATAAAAAGAAAAAGAAGTTAAAGCCAAAGGTAGATGAAACAGAAGTAGTGACTGAATCGTATGCTTTATTATTAGAACAACAGGGCAAAATCAATAAGGCAATAAAAATATATGAGAAGTTAAGTTTGATTATTCCTGAAAAAACCACTTACTTTGCGGACAAAATAGAACATCTTAAAAACAAATAAACTTTATGTTAACATTTCTAGTCATTATAACAGCTATCGTTTGCCTTCTTTTAATGTTGGTAGTATTGATCCAAAACCCTAAAGGTGGTGGAGTAGATTCAACTTTCGGAGGTAATGCTACTAATCAATTATTCGGAGCTTCGCGTTCAGTAGATTTTATCGAAAAACTTACCTGGTACCTTGCAGGTACATTATTCTTGCTATGTATCATCACTGCTATATATGTTCAATCTTCTACCGATGCATCAGGTGTGAAGTTATTGACACAGTAGTTCCATAATAAATTACGATTTATTGGTAATAAGGGCTATCTCAATTGAGGTAGCCCTTATTTTTTTGTACTGCTTTAATTAAAACTAGATTAACAAAGCTAATTGTACTAATTTATTAATTTGTCGGATCATTTGGCAAGTTAATGGCAAGTAATAGGCAAGTAATAGGCAAGTAACAGGCAAGTAACAGGCAAGTTAGAATTCTAACTTGCCTGTTACTTGCCTGTTACTTGCCTATTACTTGCCTATTACTTGCCAAATCAAGAGATACCAGCTTAATCCATACTAAAATAACTATTAAGTTTTAAAGAGAATCATGGTAAAATTTATTTGGTTTTAATTAGACAATTGATAATCAGTAAACTTATAAATACCGATATTGTACCAATTACAAATCTGTCATTTAATAGGCTTTCATTTCAAATACTGAAAACTTTACTGTAAATAAAAAGTTATTAGCATGTCAATATTTAATCTATCTACAATAATTGATAGATTTTTCTCATTAGCTTTCAATTTTTGATATCAATCTGCCATATTTGTGTTGCCGATTACCATAAATGACAGAGCCGGGTAGAAAAAATGCATAGCCGCTTGGTACTTTTTACGGATTACCTGTTAAAATGTCATAAAACATGGCATGGCACAGATAATGATAAGATATAGACAGCTATTAGTATTTTAAATTCATTAAACCATTAAAATAATAAGTATTTATGAAACCAATTAATGACAGAGTTCTGATTCAACCAGATCCAGCAGAAGAGATTACTAAAGGGGGAATTATTATACCTGACACCGCTAAAGAAAAGCCTCAAAGAGGACAGGTAGTCGCTGTAGGCCCCGGTAAAGATGATAACAAAATGACCGTAAAAAAAGGAGATGTTGTACTGTATGGTAAATATGCAGGACAAGAATTAAAAATTGAAGGTAAAGATTACCTGATCATGAGAGAAGACGACATCCTACTTGTTCTTTAATTAACTAATACAAAAACTTAATCAAATATATTATGGCAATAAAAGAGATAGGTTTCAATACTGAAGCCAGAGAAAAATTAAAAAATGGAATTGATGCCCTGGCTAATGCTGTAAAAGTAACATTAGGACCTAAAGGCAGAAATGTGGTAATTCAAAAGTCATTTGGAGCACCAATAGTAACTAAAGATGGTGTTACAGTAGCTAAAGAAATAGAATTGGAAGATCCTATTATGAATATGGGGGCCCAAATGGTAAAAGAAGTAGCATCTAAAACAGCGGATATAGCAGGTGACGGTACTACTACAGCTACAGTTTTAGCTCAGGCAATGGTAACTGCAGGTATGAAAAATGTAACAGCAGGTGCTAATCCGATAGAATTAAAAAGAGGAATCGATAAAGCTACTAAAGCTGTAATTATAGAATTAAAAGCTCAGACTGAAGTTATAGGCAGTGATTTTGAGAAGATCAAGCAAGTAGCTTCTATATCAGCAAATAATGATGATGAAATCGGTTCTTTAATAGCTGATGCTATGAAGAAGGTAAGTACCAGTGGTGTAATTACAGTTGAAGAAGCTAAGGGTACCGAAACCTATATGGAAGAAGTAATGGGAATGCAGTTTGACAGAGGATATCTTTCTCCTTACTTTGTTACCAATGCTGAAGAAATGATAGCAGAATATGAAAATCCATATATACTTATCCACGATAAGAAAATTTCAAATATGCAGGACCTTGTTCCAATCCTTGAAAAAGTAATTGGTGCAGGACGTTCATTATTAATTATAGCTGAAGATATCGAAAGCCAGGCTTTAGGTGTATTAGTGGTAAATAGATTAAGAGCAGGTTTGAAAGTTGTTGCAGTAAAAGCACCCGGATTTGGTGACAGAAGAAAAGCAATGCTTGAAGATATCGCTGTATTAACAGGTGGAACTGTAATATCAGAAGAGCAAGGTTATAAACTGGAAAATGTAGAAATTGAACAACTAGGGGTTTGTGAAAAAGTAACGGTTGATAAAGATAATACTACAATAGTTAGCGGTAAAGGTGAATCAGAAGCTATTAAGTCCAGAATTAACCAAATCAAACAACAAATTGAACAGACCACTTCAGATTATGATAAGGAAAAGTTACAAGAGAGACTTGCCAAATTGGCTGGTGGTGTAGCTGTATTATATATTGGTGCTCCTACCGAGGTTGAAATGAAAGAGAAGAAGGATCGTGTTGATGATGCATTACATGCTACCCGTGCTGCAGTTGAAGAAGGTATTGTTGTAGGTGGTGGTGTTGCTTTCATTAGATCAATGAGTGCTCTTGATAAAATTAAAGGTGAGAATGAAGATCAGAATATTGGAATACAAATCGTAAAGAAAGCACTTGAAGCACCACTTCGTATCATTGCTGAAAATGCAGGGGTAGAGGGAAGTGTAGTTTTAAACAGGGTTAAAAACAGCAGAGGCTCTCAGGGTTTTAATGCAAGAACTGAGAAGTTTGAAGATCTTAAAAAAGCTGGCGTTATTGATCCATTAAAAGTTACCAGAGTAGCATTAGAAAATGCTGCCTCGATAGCAGGAATGGTATTAACTACTGAATGTGTAATAAGTGAGAAAAAAGAAGCAGACTCAGGACATAGCCACATGCCTCCAGGTGGAGGAATGGGTGGAATGATGTAATCTGATTCTTAAATATAGAATTATAAGAGACCAGGCTTTAAATAGTTTGGTCTCTTTTTATTTATTAGCGTTCCTAAAATAAAATTAGAGAAACAAAATAAAACATCAGCTCATCCCAATTTCTCCGTATTTAACTACCAACTGACAACTGGCAACTGGCAACTTTCTATTATTGTTAAGTATAAGCTAATTTTGAAGCTTATGATAAAATAATGAATAAAATATCACACATTTGCACTACACTTTTATATACTAATCGATAATTCATGGATGCCAGGTTAAAGCCTCTTGAGCAAGACGGTAAAAAAATAAGTCCTATTCTACCAGATAATATAAAGAATTTTTTAATAGATATTGACGGTACTATATGTGATGATATTCCAAATGAGGAACCTGAACGTATGGGTACAGCAAAAGTCTATCAGGATGCTCTCGAGAAAATTAATCAATGGTATGATGAAGGACACATCATTACCTTTTTTACTTCCAGAACAGAAGTACATAGAGAAATTACTGAAGAATGGCTTAAAAGAGAAAAGTTTAAATATCATGGTTTATTAATGGGAAAACCAAGAGGTGGTAATTATCACTGGATAGATAACCACATTGTGAGAGCTACCCGTTACATGGGTAAATTTACTGATTTGATTGAGAAGAAATCAAGTATCCAAGTATTTGAATAGCATAAAATAATACATTATAGACGATCTTATTCTCCGGGATTCTCAAAAACTCTGATTACTTTTGCCCTTCATAAAAATCTTTACAAATGCGAAGTATATTCTTATTATTGTTAATAACAATTCTGTTTAGTTGTAATAACAAAAAAACAGAGGCCCCTAAAAAAGAGACTGTAACCACAGTAGCAAAATCAGATTCTTTAAATGAGCCTACAGTCGAACCTGCAGCAGCACCGGCAGAATTAAAAATTGCTTATGTTCAAATAGATACGGTTTTAGAACATTATAGTTTTTATAAGCAAATTAAAGGAAACCTAACTGCTAAAGGTAAAAAAGTTCAGCTTGAAGTGCAAACCAGAACTAAGGAAATGGCTGTTGAATATCAAAGTTACCAGGCAAAGGGGGAGACTATGTCTCCAAAACAATTACAGGAGGCCGAGTTAAGCCTGAGAAAAAAGGACCAGGATCTAAAAGCTTACCAGGAGCAAAAGTCTAATGAGTTAATGAAAGAAGAAGAAACATTAAACAAACAACTTCAAAAGAAAATTGATAACTTCCTGGTAGGTTATGCTAAGGAACATGGTTACACTTATATTCTTTCAAAACACAGTGGTGGCAGTGTTCTATATGGTGCAAAAGATCTGGATGTAACGAAGGATGTGACTGATGGATTAAATGCCTTAAATAAGAAGTAAAAAGTAAGAAGTGAAAGGTGAAAAGTAAGGGGTAAGAGGTAAAAAGTTGGATATTACTTATATCAAAAGGATGTACAATTCACTTTGAAATACTTAATTAGACTGATTCTAAAATAAAGAAATTAGTTAACATGATACCCCGAGTTTGTTTTATCGTTTATTTCCTTTTAAATTTGCGGCTCAATTAGTATAGATGGAACAACATAGTCATTTACATGAATACTTTCCATTAGTAATTCAGTTCTTGGTAGGAGCCGGATTTGTAGTTACGACTATGATTGCAACCCATTTTCTAGGCCCAAGAAGAAAAACAATAGATAAGTTGGAATCTTTTGAATGTGGAATAGATTCTAAAGGCAATGCAAGGCTCCCTTTTTCTATCAAGTATTTTTTAACTGCTATTCTCTTTGTATTATTTGATGTGGAACTTATTTTTTTATATCCCTGGGCAATGTCTTTTAAGGAATTAGGTGCCTCAGGTTTTCTAGAAATGATGATTTTTATGGGTGTCTTACTACTTGGATTTATATACATTATCAAAAAGGGTGCTCTTAAATGGGAGTAAACCTTAACATGTAAGTTATTGTTATATGGAAAACACAGGTAGAATGAGTAATGTAAAAATAGTAGAATCTCCTGAGGGTCATACCGGATCAGGGTTTTTTGCTACTTCTCTTGATAAAGTTATTGGCTTAGCCAGGGCAAATTCAATATGGCCCCTCCCTTTTGCTACTTCATGTTGTGGCATTGAGTTTATGTCTACTATGGCTTCTAATTATGACTTGGGAAGATTTGGTGCAGAAAGACTATCTTTTTCTCCCAGACAAGCCGATCTTTTAATGGTAATGGGCACAATAGCCAAAAAGATGGGCCCCGTAGTAAGACAGGTATATTTACAAATGGCAGAACCCAGGTGGGTGTTGGCTATGGGGGCTTGTGCTTCCAGTGGTGGTATTTTTGATACCTATAGCGTTTTACAAGGCATTGACAGAATAGTGCCGGTTGATGTATATGTACCGGGTTGTCCACCCAGACCAGAGCAAGTAATTGACGGAATTATTAAGATCCAGGAGTTAATTAAAAATGAACCCTTAAGAAGGAGAAATACGGAGGAATATAAAGAATTAATGGCTTCATACGGAATCATGTAATGCAGGATATAACACAAACTCTTGAGATAAATTACGATTATATTCTTTCCAGGATAAACGATCGCTATACAGATGCCGTAATGGATCATTATGAACCTTTTGGTATGTTGACATTAACCATTAAAAAAGAATCAATCACTGATATGATTGTTTTCTTAAAAGAAGATGAAATATTAAGATTTGAATTTCTGACTAGCTTATGCGGTATTCATATGCCTGATAATAAAGGAAATGAACTGGGTGTGATTTATCATTTACACAGTTTTATTCATAATATAAGATTAAGAATTAAGTCTTTTACCACTATTGAAAATCTCGAATTCCCAACAGTTACTCCACAATTTTTATGTGCTAACTGGATGGAAAGAGAGACTTTTGATTTTTACGGCATTATCTTTAAAGGCCATCCAGATCTAAGAAGAATATTGAATATGGACGAGATGGATTATTTCCCAATGAGAAAAGAATACCCACTTCAAGATGCAACAAGAGCTGATAAAGAAGATAAATACTTCGGTAGATAATCTAGCTGATAAGGAGCTAAATTCTATTGAAAAGGATTATAACACACTTAACCTGGGGCCAACACACCCAGCCACACATGGTATTTTCCAGAATGTACTTAAAATGGATGGTGAAAGAATAGTAGATTCTGAACCTACTATTGGTTATATACACAGAGCTTTTGAGAAAATAGCTGAAAACAGACCATTTTATCAGGTAACTACTCTTACCGACAGAATGAATTACTGTTCTGCACCAATTAATAATTTGGGCTGGCATATGACAGTAGAGAAATTATTAGGCGTTAAAACTCCTAAAAAGGTAGATTACATGAGGGTTATTATCATGGAACTTTCTAGGATATCTGATCATCTTATATGCAATTCTGTACTTGGAGTTGACACTGGAGCTCTAACAGGTTTTACCTATATATTCCAACAGCGAGAAAAAATCTATGATATCTACGAAGAAATTTGTGGTGCAAGGTTAACTACAAACCTAGGGAGAATAGGCGGTTTGGAAAGAGATTTTACTCCAAAGGTTTATGATTTAATCAAGCAATTTTTGATTGGCTTTCCTAAAGTGTTAAAAGAATTTGATGCTTTATTTACCAGAAACCGGATATTTGTAGACAGAACTAAAAATATCGGGGGTATATCTGCTGAAAGAGCTTTAAGTTATGGTTTTACAGGACCAAATCTGCGTGCTGCCGGAGTTGATTATGATGTCAGAAGTATGAACCCTTATAGTTCATATGAAGATTTCGATTTTGAAATTCCAGTTGGGGAGACAGGAGACTGTTATGACAGATACCTGGTGAGAAATGAGGAAATGAGACAAAGCATCCGGATTATTCAACAAGCCATGGACAATATACCGGAAGGAAAACATTATGCCGATGTACCAGAGTTTTATTTACCGCCCAAGGAAGACGTTTATACAAAAATGGAAGCTTTAATATGGCATTTCAAAATTGTAATGGGTGAAATTGATGTACCTGCCGGTGAAGTTTATCATTCAGTA